>Ga0102851_10000550_pt1 | contig 19238 bp, 20 predicted proteins | sample Mud3Dept3metaG_FD_79558 | JGI IMG/M metagenome (GOLD analysis project Ga0102851, IMG submission 79558) | Freshwater wetland microbial communities from Ohio, USA, analyzing the effect of biotic and abiotic controls - Mud 3 Core 4 Depth 3... | ecosystem: Environmental > Aquatic > Freshwater >... | reverse complement strand
TTATTACGACTATTTTATAAACGATCTACCTCTTTGGTTCAAGACAATACAAAAATTAAAAAGATGACAAAAACAATTTTGATTATTGGTAGTTCCGGCGGACTTGGAAAAGAGTTATCTTCTTATTTTGCTGAGCGCGGGCACAGACTGGCGCTACATTACAACTTACATGAGCCAGATGGTAAATTCGGTGATTTCAAAAAATACAAAGCAGATATTACGAATGAAGAACAAGTCAAAATAATGATTGCTGCAGTAATTTCTGATTTTGGAAAAATTGATGTTGTGATAAATAATGCAGGCGTTTCAAAAAGTGAAATGGCCTGGAAAACAAGTTTAGAAAATTGGAATCAAACACTTGGCGTAAACCTGAGCGGACCATTTTTTGTTGCAAAACATATTCTACCCCACATGCGCGAAAATGAATCCGGAAGAATTATTTTTATGTCATCAATAGTTGCTCAGACCGGCTTCATAGGAACAGCCGCGTACGCTGCATCCAAAGCAGGATTAATTGGTCTTACAAGATCGCTTGCGAAAGAGGTTGCCAACAAAAATATTACCGTAAATGCAATTGCTCCGGGTTATTTTAATGCAGGAATGATCAACGACGTTACTCCGGAAATTCAAGAAATTCTTAAGAAACAAATTCCGGTTGGTGATCTTGGAAAACCAACGGAAATAGGAGCGCTGATTGAGTATATTTTTTCCGATCAGGCATCTTATTTAACCGGGCAGACGCTGAATTTAAATGGTGGGTTGTTTGGGTAGCTGACACTACGAATAACAATATTTTATTTTACTGCTCCCCTTTTTTCAAGGGGAACTGTCTGACTCCAATGATTAAATTAGAAGAAAAGTCTCAATCGTCAGACTGAGGAGTCAATTAGTTAAATTTCCAATTGTCCGTTTGCAATAATTTAAACCTGATTCCGTTAATTATTTCACGAAATTAAGTTCATCGTAATATTGCAATATTACGATATAGTTTTGATCAACTAATCGCAATCTCCTGAATAAGGGTGCTTTAATTATTGAATCTTCACTGATTTTTTTTGTGAATTACAGTTCATCGTACTATTGGAATATTATGATATAGTCAGCCTCATTAATTTCAATTCCTCTGAAACAAAATAAGTCGCAATTTACGTTTTGGATTCCCTTCAATTTTTTCGAGATTCTTAGTTCATCGTAATATTGCAATATTACGATATAGATTGCCGCTTTTCTTAGCCTAATTGCACGATGAAAATCAATAAAAAAGTTCTTGACTCCATCTTTAAAATTGCTTATATTTGATCTAGCCTACATTTCATTTAGTTTAATCTTAATCACAATGAAAACTAACTTGTTGGCTTATCTTTTATTTGTATCAACTATTACTACAATCTGCCAGGAGCCAAACCATTATGGATTCGGCGGAATAAAAACTGGTATCTTTTCTTACAAAGGCGTTTCAAACTTCAATGAGCAACTTTTGGCAGCGGGCCAAAAAGAGCTGCCGGAATTTGGATTTTCTGCCGGAGGATATTATTACTCACAATTCGGAATGTTCGGAATGGGCGCCGAAGGAATAGCGATTTTTTGCAATAGTAAAGTTAATCCTCCGGGTCTGAAAGTCAACTTAAATACCTACCAGGCAAGTTGGAATTTAGGAATAAATGTATTTGGTAAAACTATCAAAACGAGGTTAGAACCTTTTATAGGAATCGCATTTAATCTCACCCAATTTATTGCGACAAGTCATGATACATTAATAACTTTCAATCAATTTCTAAGTGGTGCGCAAAACATGTATTTTGAACAAAGTAATGCCGGTATTTTATTTAATTCCGGAATCCGGTTTTCTAAACATTTTTCAAATCAAAAAAGATATTTTGGTGTAATGGCTCAATTCGATTATTTTGGAATGTTGAATAAAATGAAGTGGTCAATTCCTGATATGCCGATTCAGAAATTATCCGGTTTAAATTTTTCTTTAGGTTTTTTAATCGGCTTTAAGAGGATTGAAATTGAAAAATAACTACCTTACAGGATCCGATACAAAAAAATAAATGAAAGCCAAATCAATTAAACAAATAGGAATTATTATTTCCTATGTTTGGCTGTTGCTTGCGGTTTATTTTTTTGAATGGAAACCTATCGGAATCTTTCTATCCTTTCTCGCCGAATTTACTATTCTGCTTTTTACTTATTGGCTCTTAAATATATTTTCCACAAAAAAGAATAAAAGAAATCGACCTGGCGGAAATATTCTGCTAGCCGGCTGTTCGCTTATTTTACTTCAATATGTTTTGATCGGACTTATCGCCAAATTTTTGGGAGAAAAATCTTTTAATTTTGGAAATCCGGCAAGTCTTTTTGATGCTAATTCAATTATTGCGATTACCGGTATTTCAGTTATATATCTTTTCAGACTTTTCTTCGTCAAACAAAAAGATGAAAGAGAATCGTATGCGCAGGAAAATTTATTGACCCAGGCTCTTTGTTTAACAGGAATGATTGTTCTCGGTTTTTTTGTAATTCAAATTTTAGAAATTTCAAACGCAATACCTGTTCTCGCTGTAATGGTCGCAGGGAGGATTTTCCTTGAACAATACATTAACAAATGGAATCGAAAAATTGCATGATCAGAAAATTTAATTATTTCAAAATAGTCTTTATTATTTTGACCTTGTCGTCTTGCAGAAGAGATGCGCCAATAAATTATTACAAAACAAAAAATGTGATTGTCATTGTAATGGATGGACCGCGTTATTCAGAAACATGGGGTGATTCCACACATCAGTATATTCCAAGAATGGCAAATGATTTGCTTCCGCAAGGAGTTCTTTCGACAAATTTTTACACGCACGGGCCAACATACACAAGCGCAGGACATACAGCAATAACAACAGGAAATTACCAGGAAATAAATAATGCCGGACAAGAAATACCTCAATATCCATCTTACTTTCAATATTGGTTAAAAAAGACAAATAAAGATTCAACTGCCGCCTGGGTCATTGCTAGTAAAGATAAATTATCCGTTCTTGCCGATTGCCAGGATCCGCAATGGGCTGGGAAATATAACCCATCAACTAATTGTGGAATTAACGGTTCAGGCGTTGGCAGCGGTTACAGAGATGACAGTTCAACTTTTGAAGTTACTAAAACAGTTCTGGCAACATATCATCCGCAACTTGTTCTTATTAATTTCAGGGAACCGGATTATTCAGGTCATCAAAATAATTGGCCCAATTACGTAAACGGGATTTCTGATATCGACGAATACATTTACCAGGTATGGAATTTTATTGAGAATGACTCAATCTATAAAGGTTGTACTTCATTATTTGTTACGAATGATCATGGCAGACATTTAGATACAGTTGCAAACGGATTTGCTGGTCATGGCGATAATTGCGAAGGTTGCAGGCACATTAATTTTTTTGCCTGTGGTCCTGATTTTAAAAAGAATCTGATTGTAGACGAAGCAAGGGGACTAATTGATATTCCGGCCACTATTGCTTATTTACTGAATTACAATTTTCCATCAGGACAGGGAAAAATTATGCATGAACTCTTTGAATAACAGAACTCCTGTGAAGGTAAACTTTATTCAAATTCAAAATCTTTTTTATTCCCGGAATTCTTTTTTCTACCATTGATTTTCCAATGCGAATGTCCCATTATTTTACGAACTTTGTACCACTTGTTTAAGTCAGAATAATTCGATTATGGTTCACGAAATTTGTAAAACTAACTCTGTATTTAACCAGTTCATCGCTGAAATCAGAAGTAAAAAAATACAGCAAGACTCGCTCCGGTTCAGGAAAAATATGGAGCGAATGGGGGAAATCATGGGCTACGAATTAAGCAAGCAATTAGAATATATTGAAACAAAAGTTGAAACTCCGTTAGGAATTGCTACCGTTAATCAGCTTAAAAACCAACCGGTCATTGCTTCTATTCTTCGCGCAGGACTTACGCTTCACGGCGGATTGTTGAATATCTTTGATCATGCAGAAAATGCATTTATTTCTGCTTATCGCGAAGAAAAAGAAAATGGTGAAATCAAAGTTCATGTTGAATACCTGGCTTGTCCGGACTTAACAAATAAAACACTTATTATTGCAGATCCAATGCTTGCGACCGGCCAATCATTGTCGCTGGTCTATGATGCTATATTAAGGAATGGCGTACCTTCAAAAATTCATACTGTCTCTGTTATTGCAAGCAGGCCGGCAATTGAATATGTAAAAAAACATATGCCCGAAGGAACTGAAATTTGGGTCGGTGTTATTGATGAAACACTTAACAGCAATTCTTACATCGTCCCCGGAATCGGAGATGCCGGTGACCTGGCTTTTGGTCTTAAATTATAATTAGAAATGAATACGGCATTATTTTTCGCAGGTTTCTGGATTGGTACAATTAAGTTCTTGTTTTCGCATTGGGCAACTTATGGCACCGCGGTAGGAATGAAGTACGAACCGCACTATTATGAAATCTTTATATCAACAACTGCAGGCGCCTGGCTTAGTATGGCAATATTCTATTTTACCAGCGAATTACTTATGAAAGCCGCCGCAAAAAAAAGGCATCAAAAAAGAATACTTGAATTGGAATCTGGAATTATTTCTCCAAGAAAAAAAATTTTTACACGAACAAATAAAGCGCTCGTTAAAATGAAACGAACAATTGGTATTTATGGCATTACACTAATTGCTCCTTTATTTTTATCGGTACCAATAGGTTCCATAGTTTGTGCAAAGTTTTTTGGACATGAAAAAAAGACTTTCCCATTAATGATGATGTTTACGGCGGGTTATAGTCTATTAATGTGCTTCCTTATCTACCTTCTTCAGTGAAAAGTATAACGCATATTTTTTTTGATCTCGATCACACGTTGTGGGATTTTGAAAAAAATTCTTCTGAAGCAATCACAGAACTTTTTGATGACTTTAATCTTCATGAAAAAATATTATCCTTACCTGATTTTCTTGCCGATTATCAAAAAATAAATGCCGTTTATTGGATGAAATATGATCGCGGAGAAATTGACAAGCATACAGTCCGGTATGGTAGATTTTATGATATTTTTTCGCAACACAAAATTGAAAATCATAAGTTATTTGCAGAAAAATTTGCTGATAAATACCTGGAATTAGCTCCGACAAAAAAAAATACTTTTCCATTTGCACTTGATGTTTTGACTTACCTCAAAAAAAAATACCGTTTGAATATTATCACAAATGGCTTCAAAGAAGTTCAGTCAGTAAAAATGAGAATTACAAACCTGGAATCTTATTTTGATTTGGTGCTTTGTTCTGAGGATGCCGGAGTCAATAAACCTCATCCTAAAATATTTAATATGGCTATGGAAATTGCCGGGGCCATTCCAAATGAATCGCTGATGATTGGTGATAGTTTTGAATCTGACATCTTAGGAGCTCAAAATGTTGGTATGAAAACAATTCATTTTAATCCCAAAAAAGAAACTAAAAAATCTGAATTACTTGAAATTCATTGTTTAAGCGAACTTAAAAATTTACTTTAAACCACAATGGTTACAGACTTATTTAGAACGATTCTAAACTTGTAAAATTAAAATTTAAAAAAACCTGAAAATGAATAATACATATATACATTTGTACCCTAACTTATTTTCCAAATCGATATGTCTAAGACTATCAAATTAAGGAAGGGCCTCGATATCAAACTCGTAGGTGAAGCTGACAAGGTAAAGGCCAATGTTGACTTTGCAAACAATTTTGTGATTCGGCCCGGCGACTTCCACGGATTAACTCCAAAACTTGTTGTAAAAATCGGTGACCAGGTAAAAGCCGGTTCTGTTCTTTTTTATAACAAATACAATGAAGAAGTAAAATTCACTTCTCCTGTTGCAGGTGAAGTTACAGACATTGTTCGCGGTGAAAAAAGAAAAATTCTTTCTATAAACATCAGGGCAAATGCTGACAATGCTTATGAAGATTTCGGAACAAAAGATGTCACCAAAATTTCAGGCGAAGAAGTTAAGAAGCAATTATTAGACTCCGGAGTTTGGGCATTTATTAAAATGCGGCCGGTAGATGTTATTGCGAATCCAAAAGATCAGCCTAAAGCAATTTTTATTTCTGCTTTTGATTCTTCTCCACTTGCTCCGGATTATGATTTTGTATTGCATGGAGAAAATGTGGCTTTCCAGGCTGGTATTACTGCTCTTACAAAACTTACAAAAGGAACAGTTCATTTAACAGTGAATAGTGACAGCACACCTGACACTGCTTTCTCAGGAGCGAAAGGTGTTCAGATAAATAAAATTAGTGGAAAGCATCCTGTCGGAAACGTAGGTACACAAATCCATCATATTGATCCGATTAACAAAGGCGAAATAGTCTGGACCGTTAATGCGCAAGATGTTGTGATTATTGGTAAACTCTTTTTAACAGGAAAATTTGATGCAACCAGGATAATTGCGTTGACCGGATCTGAAGTAAAAACGCCGAAATATTATAAATCTATTATTGGTGCGCCAGTGGCAAAAATTGTTGCAGGTAATATTAATGATGGTAATGTTAGAATAATTGGCGGTAATGTTTTAACCGGAGACAAAATCACCGCTGATGGAAACCTCGGTTTTTATCACTTGCAAATTACAGTTATTCCTGAAGGGACAGAACCAAAATTCATGATGACTAAAGGGTGGATGGAACCTGGATTTGGAAAATTTTCAACCAACCGATCATATTTTTCATGGATGTTTCCGAACAAAAAATACAAAATGGATACTAACCTCAACGGTGAAGTAAGAAATTTTGTAGTAACCGGTGAAATGGAAAAAGTATTCCCTTTTGATATTTATCCGATGCAACTTGTCAAATCAGTTATGTATAATGACATTGATTTAATGGAAAAACTAGGAATTTACGAAGTAGCACCGGAAGATTTCGCTTTATGCGAATTCGTTTGCACTTCTAAAATAGATATTCAAGATGTCATCCGCCAGGGGTTGGATGTTATCCATAAAGAATGTATGTAAATATTGTCGAACTTAATTCTTAGAAAAATTGAATTCAATTGAAAAAATGATGCGTAAGATGGAGCCCGACCATCATGGTAAATGGGCTAAATTCCACCCGGTTTGGGATGGTTTTTATACATTCCTTTTTACGCCAGGCGAAACAACTAAAAAAGGTACTCATATTAGAGATGGTATCGATTTGAAGAGAACAATGTTCTTTGTAATTCTTGCATTACTTCCATGTTTGCTTTTTGGAATGTACAATACCGGTCATTGGCATTATGTCGCTGAGACAGGTAATTTTGACCTTCCATATTGGGAACAGTTCGGTGATAAATTTATTTACGGTTTGCTCCAGGTTTTACCAATTGTAATAGTTTCTTATGGTGTTGGTCTGGGTGTTGAATTTATTTTCGCAATCAAAAACAAACACGCTATCCAGGAAGGCTTCCTGGTGTCCGGTATGTTAATTCCTTTAATTGTTCCTGCAGATGTTCCACTTTGGATGGTTGCTTTTGCAACAGTATTTGCAGTTGTTTTGGCGAAAGAAGTTTTTGGCGGAACAGGAATGAATGTTGTGAACGTTGCTTTAACAGCTCGTGCATTTTTATTCTTCGCTTATCCGTCAATGATGTCGGGTGACAAAATATGGATGAGTGGCCTGGCTGATAAAACGGATAAAGTGGAAGGATTTTCGGGTGCAACTCCTCTTGGAGAATTGGCCAGCTTTACTACAGATGAGCCGGTCCATGCATCCCTCGCGGCTTTCAGCGATAAATGGTCTTTGTCAGACTCGATAATGGGTTATCTTCCGGGATCAGTTGGTGAAACTTCTTTCATCGCAATTATGATAGGTTGCGCGCTTTTACTTTACACAGGAATAGCAAGTTGGAAAATTATTTTCTCTTTCTTCGCCGGTGGTTTAGCGATTGGATATTTATTAAATGCAGTTTCATTAAATATGTATATGGATCTTGATCCTATTCATCATTTAATGCTGGGTGGATTTGCATTCGGTGCTGTTTTTATGGCCACCGATCCTGTAACAGCTTCTCAAACATCAACCGGAAAATATATTTATGGTTTCCTTGCAGGTGCAATGGCAATTGTGATTCGGGTCCTGAATCCTGCTTTCCCTGAGGGAGTAATGATGGCAATTCTTTTAATGAATGTCTTAGCTCCTTTGATTGATCACTATGTGGTTCAGTCAAATATCAAACGACGACTTAAACGACTTAAAACTGCGTAATCATGGCAATCAATAAAAATAGTAATAGCTACACTTTTATGTTCGCGATTACCGTTGTGGTAATTGTTGGTGCTAGTCTTGCCGCCGTAAGGATTGGGCTAAAACCTAGACAGGACGCAAACGTAGAAATCAAAAAGAAAATGGACATTTTAGGTGCACTTAATATTGAGTGTACACGTTTAAATGCTGTCGAATTATTTAATCAATATATCGATACTAATGCCTGTTTAATACTTAATGCTGAAGGTCAGGAAATACCGGGAGATCCATTTTCTGTTGATCATAAAAAAGAATTCAAGGATAAAACTTTACCTGCTGAGCAAAGAAGATACCCACTATTCGTTGCAAACATTGACGGTGAAACCCGTTACGTCATTCCGGTTGTTGGCAGTGGCCTCTGGGGTCCTATCTGGGGAAACATTGCACTCAATGCGGACATGTCAACAATTTACGGCGCTAAGTTTGGTCATAAAGGTGAAACGCCCGGTCTCGGAGCAGAAATTGCCCAGGACTTTTATTCTGTCCAATACTCAGTTGAGTCAATCTCAGAAAATGGTGTTTATACCAAAATTTCAAGTGTTAAAGATGGAACCGGATCTGATCCGCACAAGGTAGATGGAATTACCGGCGGAACAATTACTTCTAAAGGCGTTGAAGAAATGCTTGATAGAACTTTGCAGGTTTATGTAAAATATTTTGCAACTAAAACAAATTCAAATGAGTGAAATTGAAAAAGAGTCTTTGTTCTCGAAAAAGAACAAAAAACTCATCACGAATCCTTTGTCTATAGATAATCCTGTTACTATTCAGGTATTAGGTATTTGTTCGGCATTGGCGATTACCGTTTCTATGGAACAAGCGGTTGTTATGGGAACGAGTGTATTGGCAGTTGTCGCACTTGGAAACGTAGTTGTTTCATTGCTAAGAAATTTAATTGCTGATCGAATTCGAATCCGTATTCAGTTAGTAGCTGCGGCTTCTTTGGTAATTATTGTGAACGAAATTCTGATGGCATTTATGCCTGATATGGCTGAAAAACTTTCTGTATTTGTTGGATTGATTATTACCAATTGCATCTTAATGGGAAGATACGAAGCATTTGCAATGATGAACAAACCGTGGCCTTCTTTTCTTGAAGGTATCGGAAACTCATTAGGATATTGCTGGATTTTAATTGTTGTTTCTTTTTTCCGCGAATTATTCGGAACCGGTAAATTATTCGGACAAATAATTTTAGGCGATAGTATTGAAAAAACAGGGATGTATGCACACGGTTACATGAATAATAACCTGATCATCCTTGCTCCTTTTGCGTTGTTCTGTGTTGCAATTATTATTTGGGTGCAACGATCTGTCAATAAATCATTAATTGAAAAATAATACTTTTTAGTCATGGTAGATTATATAAATATTGCGTTAAAAGGAATCTTTGTTGAGAACATGATTTTTGCCTATTTCTTAGGTATGTGTTCTTACCTGGCTGTTTCCAAAACAGTGAAAACTGCAACCGGTCTTGGAATGGCGGTTATTTTTGTGCTTGGCGTAACTGTTCCAATCAACTATTTGCTTGAAACTTTGGTATTACAGGAAGGCGCTTTGTCATGGTTAGGCGATGAATTCAAAACGATTGATTTGGGTTTCTTGTCTTTTATTATGTACATAGCTGTGGTTGCTGCAATTACTCAATTGGTTGAAATGCTTGTTGAAAAATTTACTCCTGCTCTTTACGGCGCACTTGGAATTTTCTTACCTCTTATTGCTGTTAACTGTTCAATTTTAGGTGGAGCTTTATTCATGCAGGAAAGACAATACTCTACTGTTGGTGAAGCAACTGTATTTGCTTTTTCTTCAGGCGTGGGTTGGTTCATAGCAATTGTTGCACTTGCAGCGATTAAAGAAAAAATAAAATATTCACATGTTCCGGCTCCGCTTAAAGGATTAGGGATTACGTTTATCATTACAGGTTTGATGGGGCTTGCTTTTATGAGTTTTAGTGGTATTAGTTTATAATCTATTTTAAGATGTTACAGACAGTATTAATTACAGTAATCGTTTTCACCATTGTCATCCTCTTATTGGTGAGCTTGCTTTTATATGTTAAAGCAAAAGTTTCTTCAGAGGGAAAAATAAAAATCACTATTAACGGTGGAGAACGTGTGTTAGAAGTTGATGGCGGAAGCTCGTTGCTTACTACGTTAAGTCAGAACGGAATTTATCTTCCATCAGCTTGTGGTGGTGGCGGAACTTGCCTTGCCTGCGTTTGCCAGGTTCATAAAGGAGGTGGAAATATTCTTCCAACCGAAGAGCCGAATTTTTCGCGAAAAGAAATCGCTGACCATTACCGTTTGGGCTGCCAGGTAAAAGTAAAAGAAGACATGGAAATTCATGTTCACGAAGAAGTTCTTGGTATTAAAGAATGGGAAGCTACTGTATCTTCAAATTACAGTATGGCAACTTTTATCAAGGAATTTATTGTTGAACTTCCTGAAGATATGAATTACAAAGCCGGTGGTTATATTCAAATTAAAATACCACCATGTGAAGTTAAATACAGTGATATGGACATCACTGCACATCCTGTAGATCATGCCGGTCAGCCAGATAAATACAAAGCAGATTGGGATAAGTTTAATTTGTGGCCATTAGTCATGACTAATAAAGAAGAAGTTATCAGAGCTTATTCGATGGCTTCTTATCCTGCTGAAGGAAGAAAAGTTATGCTGAATGTACGTATCGCTACTCCACCATGGGATCGTGCTAAAAATGCATGGATGAATGTTAATCCGGGTGTTGCATCATCTTACATTTACAATTTAAAACCAGGTGATAAAGCAATCGTTTCAGGTCCTTACGGAGAATTTTTCATCAACCCTTCTGAAGCTGAAATGCTTTATATTGGTGGCGGGGCCGGAATGGCGCCAATGCGGTCACATTTATATGAGCTTTTCAAAACCTTAAGAACAAATCGTAAAGTTACTTATTGGTATGGCGGACGTTCAAAAGCAGAACTTTTCTACATTGAACATTTCCGGTCATTAGAGCGTGAGTTTCCGAATTTTAAATTTTACATGGTATTGTCTGAGCCACTTGAATCAGATAATTGGAAAGTCATGAAAGATGTAAACGATCAGGGCGATGGCTTTGTAGGATTTGTTCACAAAGTAGTGATTGACCAATATTTGACAAAACATGAAGCTCCGGAAGATCTCGAGGTTTATTTCTGCGGTCCGCCGTTGATGAATCAAGCCGTTATTACAATGTGCGACGAATGGGGTGTTCCACCTGAAAATGTTCGTTTCGATGACTTTGGAGGATAATATTTTCTAATAATTTTCTTTAATCCCGTTTGTTAAAAAGCAAACGGGATTTTTTGTTTATAGCCCTGTTCATCCTATTCAAACGAAATAAATCTTTCTTCAAATCCAACCAACTTCCTATATCTGCCGTATATTTATCAATAACACTAAATATTTTTACGATGAAAAAAATTCTACTTTTTAGTTTCCTCTTTTCAGTTTCTGGTTTTGCGCAAATACATACATCAACTAACGACGGCAATTTTTTTAGCCCGTTAAATTGGGATTGTTTTTGTTTTCCCGCAGATGGTGATTCGCTTGTAATTAACCATGATATGCAAATGACAGCATCCATTTATTACACATCAGGTCAAATTAAAATTGGCGCAGCCGGATCGCTTACAGAAGATGGAACAAACCGCGACGTTTGGGTTGCCGGAGGATCTCTTATCAACTATGGAACATTTGATTGCTACAGACTTTATCTTTCTGCCGGATCTTTTGTTAACACAGGAACGTCCGTTTATTTTGACAGCTTGTGGAACCAAGGTTCAATAGCGAACTCAGGAACAATTACGGTATATGATATCTTAAATGATCAAACCGGGACTTATAATAACAGCGGCGATTTTGTCGTTGAAAATAATTTTAATAACCAGGGCGATTTTCTGAATACAGCTTCAGGCACAATTGATCTGACGAATGATTTTTCTAACTGTAATATTCAAACAATGAACGCGATGTTTATCAACGACGGTGTTTTTTGCATTGCACAGGATTTTTCAAATTGCGTGGACGATACGCTTGCGGGATCGGGAGCTTATTATATCGGCAATTCAAGTTCTAACTTTGGTGTATTTGATGGCGATTTTACTTTTAATACTCCGGGCGGTTCAATTGGGTTCAACAGCGGAACGATTGATCCGCTTGTTACTTTTGGTAATGCTCCATGCTATTTGAGTATTGAAGAGGATGTAATTCAAATAAGCGTCTATCCAAATCCCGCTAATGACATTTTATTTTTAAACGGTTCAACAAATTTCACCTACCAGATTTTTGATATTTCAGGAAAATTAATTCAGGCAAGTTCTATTCAGAATTCATCGATTGATATAAGCACAATTGCTCCGGGAATTTATTCGATTAAAATTATTGACACAAATGGAAATATGTCAACTCAAAAATTTGTAAAACAATAAAACAAGATTATTAATGTTAGTAAAAAGGAGTCTGATTTTCGGGCTCCTTTTTTTTTATATTTTCTCTCATACGTTAAAAAAATAAAACCGCTGAGGGCTGCTGAGGAGACGCAGAGGGCCGTTGAGAAATTATAAAGAAAAATCATTTGTCGTTTAGAATATTTACCTTCATGGTAATAAATTAATAATTGCTTTTGTTTGAATCATTAGAAAATATAGATCGGGAATTATTCCTTGCGCTCAACGATGTTCATTCGCCATGGCTTGACACAGTGATGTGGTATGTGAGCTGGACTGTAACATGGATTCCATTATTTATATTTTTTCTTTATTATTCTTATAAAAAAAGGGGACTTAAGTTTACAGGAATACTTTTACTTAGTTGCGCAGTTTGTATTACTCTGACTGATTTGATTTCTGTCCACCTTTTCAAAGAAGTTTTTCAACGGTATCGACCAACACACAATGAAGAAATAAAACACCTTGTAAAAACTGTGATAAAGCCAAACGGCGAAGAATATCTTGGAGGCCAGTATGGTTTTATTTCATCTCACGCTGCCAATTTCGGAGCAATTACTTTTTTACTTTTTTTTCATTTCAGAAAATATTCAAACTGGTGGTATTTACTTTTTGCCTGGTTAGGTTTAATTGCTTACAGCAGAATTTACCTTGGTGTCCACTACCCTTCTGACCTCTTTGTTGGCGCATTATTGGGAGCGATTATCGGTTATTTGGTTTATCGTCTTTCTCTCATTATTTTGAAAAAAATAAATTCTAATTCTGCAAAAACATGAGTTCAGTTGCAAGTCTTGTTCTGATATTTTTAGGTGGTGGCTTAGGAAGTATTTCCAGGTTTGGAATCGGCAAATTATCACTTAATTTTTATGATGGAAAATTTCCTTTAGGAACATTAATCACGAATACCTTAGCGTGTACAATTTTAGGTATTACACTTTTTATTTTGAAAGATAAACTGACCGGAATTGAATGGATAAAATATTTTGTTGTGATTGGCTTTTGCGGAGGATTTTCTACATTCTCAGCTTTTGGATTAGAGACGGTAAAACTAATCCAGGATGGGCTTTTGGCTTATGCCATCGCTAATATTTTGGTAAGCCTTACTGTGGGAATTGGGATACTTTTTATTTTGGTTAAATAATATCCCTATGAATTTCATTTTTAATTCTATTCTTTTTTTTGCCTTACTATCATGTGGTAATCAACAACAAAATTTGCCTGAGCCAGTCGACACAGATGAAAATAATGCCACAGCTATATTGTTCCCTTCCGTTGAAGATTCAATGAATAATGAACCGATTCAGGATAATACTTTAACCACATCCGGAAACATGCCCGAAGACATTGATGGCTGTTCTTGTTACTTTTCAGAAACAGAAGAACTATTTGAAAGTAATCTTTATTTCTTTGCTTCAGATTATGACAGCTCAGGTTTTATTTGGATAGACAATGAATGGGTGAAATTAAAATTACAATCTAGTGGTCGCCAACCTGACACATTTGGAGATTATGACCACGTTGATATTTACGTAAATGAATTTTACAAAGTAACAGCCGATATTCGATATAAAAACTCATCGGGTGACGAAACGTGGATTAATACAGGAACAATAACCATCGAAACAGATGGAGATAAAACAGTAAAAGAATTTGTTGGAGAATGTGGATGCTGAGCAAAAGCAAATTAACAGCCCACACTTCTGTGCCAACCAACAACCTGCAATAATTGATTTTCATCAGCATCTCCTGAAAGATAAAGCGTCGGATTGTCCACATTATAATGCCGTGCGGTATCCAGGATCAGATCAGGAAATCCATCGCCATCAATATCACCAATAAAAATAATGCTCACCATAGCATCATCAAAATTTTCATGTTCAACCAAAAGTTCGGTAATTCGTTGCCCGTTTTTTATTGTAGTAAAAAAAAGTTTATAATCTTCAGCTACCGTGTATATTGAAGTATGATCATCCCAAATAATTGTTCCTGTGGCAAACAATTTATAGTTTTCATCGCCATATTTAAATGCTAATGAATCACCCGGTAATAATTCGGCATTTGGAATTGGAACATTTATCAATGTTTTATTTTCATCCAATTTAATTCCCTGGATGAACAAAACATTCTCAACCATACCCTCGCGTGAAATTTCCCATCCGGTTTGAATCGATTCATCTTCATCGACGACAGGATCATAAACACGCGTGGCAATAATTTCTGTCTCTCCGAGAAAATAAGTCACTTCACGATCATCTTCGATTGGATCATTAAAAATTTCATACCAAATTCCTGATTCAACATTCTCCCATATTTCGTCTTCGTGGTAAAAGCCGGTTTTAAGAATTTTCACATAATTATTCGTGTCAACTTCGGAATAAACGTTGGGAATGTTAACCAGCGTTGTATCTGAAGAAATTTTTATAGCTGATGAATCAATTTGCGCTTGCGTATTTTGATCCATCAATTTTTCCTGATTATTTCCACAAGAAAAAAGAAAACCGATAATTGTAATTCCAAATAAAACTGATTTCATAAAATAAAGTTAGTGAAATTTTAAGGCGATTTTTTATATGTCCAAAAAGTTGCGTGAGGGATTGCAGTGGAAAGCCCACAGCCCCATTGGGGCGAGGACTTGCAACGTAAAGCCCGGCCGGCAATAAATTTTTCATTTATTGCCGGACACGCCCAAAAACAAAAAAATCCGCCCCAAATAATGGAACGGATTTTTAAAAATTATTTTTTGTACGATTCGGTCGCAACCGAACCTTAACTATTCATCGAAATCAAAAACTCCTCATTCGATAAGGTTCCTTCCATTCGAGTTTTAATAAATTCCATTGCTTCTACAGGATTCATATCAGCCAGGTATTTTCTCAAAATCCAGATTCTTTGCAAAGCATCTTTCGACATTAACAAATCTTCGCGTCTTGTACCTGAAGCTAAAATATCAATTGCAGGATAAATTCTTCTGTTTGAAATTTTTCGATCTAATTGCAATTCCATGTTACCGGTTCCTTTGAATTCCTCAAAAATTACTTCATCCATTTTAGATCCGGTTTCCGTTAACGCTGTTGCAAGAATTGTAAGTGAACCACCGTTCTCAATTTTTCTTGCAGCACCGAAAAAGCGTTTTGGTTTGTGAAGTGCGTTCGCATCAACACCTCCTGATAAAACTTTTCCTGAAGCGGGCTGAACGGTATTGTAAGCTCTTGCCAGACGCGTAATTGAATCCAAAAGAATAACAACATCATGTCCGCATTCAACCATTCGTTTTGCTTTTTCCAAAACTATGTTTGCGAGTTTCACATGCTTTTCTGCCGGCTCATCAAATGTTGATGCAACAACTTCAGCATTTACCGAACGAGCCATATCTGTTACCTCTTCCGGACGTTCATCAATTAACAAAACAATTAAATAAACTTCAGGATGATTCGCCGCAATTGCATTTGCAACATCTTTCAACAAAACTGTTTTACCTGTTTTTGGCTGTGCGACAATCATTCCTCTTTGTCCTTTTCCGATTGGTGCAAAAAGATCCATTACCCGCGTTGACATCGATTCATTTTTATGACCGGTCAATTTAAATTTTTCGTTCGGGAATAACGGAGTTAAATATTCAAAAGGAACACGATCACGAACATAACTTGGATCACGACCATTAATACTATCAACTCTTATAAGCGGGAAATATTTTTCACCTTCTTTTGGTGGACGAATTGCACCACGAACTGTATCTCCACGTTTTAATCCAAATAATTTTACCTGGCTTTGAGAAACGTAAACATCATCCGGTGATGCTAAATAATTATAATCAGACGAACGTAAAAATCCATATCCGTCAAGCATCATGTCAAGACATCCTTCACTAACAACCAAACCGTCGAAATTGTAACCATAGAAATCTTCCTGCGGTTGTTTGTGTTTATGCTGATGCTGATGTTGTGGTCTGTTATGTTGTGGTTTTGGTTGCCCGGAATGACTTTCAGTCTGCGGAACATCCGCAGATTTTATCATGTCTGCAGAACGTTCATCTGAAGTACTTTCAGGAATGGGTTGTTTTTGAGATGCATCAAAAGCAGGATTTGTATCGATTGATTCAAAACTACTTTCAGGCTGAAGATCACTTTCCTGGCTAATTGGCTGAACATCTTCAGTTTTGGCTTTTTCTTGTCTCGGTACAAATTCCTTTTTTGGACGAGGTTCGAATTGTTTTTTTGGCTGAGTTTCTGCTTGTTTTTCAGGAGCAGATTCTTCTGCTTTCTGTGTTTCGCCCGATTCCTCGTTTGAAAACATTGGAATTATAATATCATCCGACTTCTTTTCAACCGGGGTTGAAAAAATCGGCGGAGTTAAATCTGCTGATTTTTGAATTTCTTCAGGAGTCAATCGTCGACGTTTTGGTTTTGCATCGCTTTCCGATCCTTCTGCTTTATCTTCAGGAGTTGCACCGCCGGAAATAGCAGCGATCAATTCATGTTTCTTTAAAAGTTCTACTCCTTGTATGCCTAGAGCTGTGGCAAGAACCCGCAATTCGGGTAATTTCTTAGAGCTTAGCTCTGAAAAATCTGTCATAAAATAAATTTGGTGTGAAGTAATTTGATAGAATAAAAAATCGATTTGATAATGGCGGTCGGAAATGGGTAGCTCCGCCTAATGAACTTGTCTGCAATATTACGAATTAATTTTCAATCACGGTGCATTCAACAATTATTTTTGAAATATTATTAATTCATGCTGAAAACAAGATGAATAGCGACCTCACAGAATATTTAGAATCTCAAAAAACAGGTTATATTTGTTAAAGACCCTTTGCGACTCTGCGTCTTTGAGTGATATTTTTTTGCACACCAGGTCGCAAAGGTGCTATTAAAATAACAGTTAATAATATGACATTAATCAAATCAATATCAGGAATTCGGGGAACAATAGGCGGAAAAGTGGGCGAAGCATTAACGCCTGTTGACGCCGTGAAATTTGCAGCCGCTTATGGAACCTGGATAAAAAATCGCCACAAAAACCAGCGCACTAAAATTGTTCTGGGAAGAGATGCGCGCCTCTCGGGTAAAATGATTTCTGATCTTGTTATTTGTACTTTGCAAGGTTTAGGAATTGATGTCATTGATCTTGATTTTTCAACAACTCCAACTGTTGAAGTAGCAGTTACCTTTGAGAATGCCCAGGGCGGAATTATTATTACCGCAAGTCACAATCCTAAACAATGGAACGCGCTTAAATTGTTAAACGAAAGAGGTGAATTTATTTCTGATGAAGACGGAAAAACTATTCTCGCCATTGCAGAAAAAGAAGAATTTGATTTTGCAGATGTAGATAATTTAGGAACGGTTACAGAAATTGAAACTTATATTCAGAAACACATTCAAGCCATTTTAAGTTTGAAATTGGTAAATCGTGATTTGATTCGCCGATGCAATTTTAAAATTGTTGTTGACGGTGTAAATTCAACCGGCGGAATTTTTGTTCCTGCATTATTAAGTGCTCTTGGTGTTCATGATGTGATAGAATTATATTGCGAACCAACAGGCCATTTTCCGCATAATCCCGAACCTCTTCCTGAAAATCTAACAGCGATTGTTGCAAAAGTAAAAGAGACAAAGGCAGATCTTGGAATTGTTGTTGATCCTGATGTAGACCGACTTGCATTTGTTTGCCAGGACGGAACAATGTTCGGCGAAGAGTATACGCTTGTTGCGATTGCGGATTACGTATTGCAACATACTCCGGGCAATACAGTTTCAAATTTATCTTCTACTATTTCACTTCGTGAGATTACTGAAAAATATGAAGGTTGTACTTATTCAGCCGCGGCCGTTGGTGAAGTAAATGTTGTAACTAAAATGAAAGAGGTCAATGCAATTATTGGCGGTGAAGGAAACGGAGGAATTATTTATCCTGAATTACATTACGGCCGAGACGCATTAGTTGGCATCGCTTTATTTTTATCTCAACTTGCTAAATCACAAATTCCGGTTTCGGAATTACGTCAACAGTATCCAAATTATTTTATCTCGAAAAATAAAATTGAACTGGATGCAAACATGGATGTCGATGCAATTTTAAAATCTGTTGCCGGCGAATATTCGAATTTTGAAGTTGATACAACAGATGGTGTAAAAATTTATTTCGGAAACGAATGGGCGCACCTGAGAAAAAGTAATACTGAGCCAATTATCCGAATTTATTCTGAAAGTTCAACTGAGGAAAAAGCAAATGAGATTGCTTTTAAGATTATTGATAAGATTAAGAGTTTGGTTTGACCCCTCAGAGTCTGACGGTTCAGACTTTTTCTTCAAATTAAAATTTTCGCGTAAGACAGCTCCCCTTGGAAATGCAATTACCCAGCAAAAGGGAAGAACTTAAATGTTTAGTAATCCTGAAGGGATTGAACATCTTTAACCCCAAATGAAATTTGGGGTTAAAGAATAGAAGCCTAAACCAACTACAACGTAGTT
>Ga0102851_10000548_pt1 | contig 19265 bp, 14 predicted proteins | sample Mud3Dept3metaG_FD_79558 | JGI IMG/M metagenome (GOLD analysis project Ga0102851, IMG submission 79558) | Freshwater wetland microbial communities from Ohio, USA, analyzing the effect of biotic and abiotic controls - Mud 3 Core 4 Depth 3... | ecosystem: Environmental > Aquatic > Freshwater >... | reverse complement strand
GGATACTGCCGCCATCGTGTCCAGCGCGCGTCGGATCCGCCGTTCGGCGTGGCTCGCGGCCTGCCTGCTGGCGAGCGCCCCGCCCGTCGTGCGCGCGCAGGAGCTCGACCGGCTCGGCGTCCTCGGCGACAGCCTCACCGACGAGTACGACGACCAGGCCTTCGGCGCCTACGCGCGCAACTGGATCGAGCTGCTGGCCGAGCAGCGCGGCCTCGATCTCGGACCGACCGCGGCCGAGGACGGCCAGCCCGGTGGCACCTGGGGCGAGCCGCGCCGGACCGGGTACGAGGAGGACTGGGCGCGCTCCGGCGCCGACACCTGGACGGCGATCACCCAGGGCCAGCACACCGGCCTCGCCGGCGGCGCCGCGCGCGGCGTCCGCCACGCGGTCCTGTTCATCGGCAACAACGACTTCCGGCCCGGCTTCCCGCCCGGCAACAACGACTTCCCCTACAACGCCATCTACAACGGGTTCTGGACCGACGCCGAGGTCGCGGCCCATCTCGCCGCGGGGCTCGACAACCTGCGCACGCTGCTGGCGCCACTCGAGTCGGCGGGGCTCCGCCTGGTGGTGGTGGCCCCGATGGACTTCGGTGCCACGCCCGCGGTGCGCCTGCTCTTCCCCGACGCCACGCGCCGGGAGCGGGTCGCGCAGGCGGTGGCGGGCTTCGGCTCGCGCCTGCGCGCGCTCGCCGCGGAGAAGGGCCTGGTCTTCGTCGACGCCTTCCGGCTCGGGCGCGCGATCTTCGGCACCCATGCCGCGCCGCGTGCGACGCTCCGGGTCGGTGACGTCGCCATCGACCTCGACCAGTTCTCCGGCGGCAGCGGTACGCCGGCCGCGTTCGTGGAGGACGGCGTGCATCCGCACACCGTCATCCAGGGCGTGATGGCCAACGTGGTGCTCGCCGCCCTCGACCGCCACCTGGGCGCCTGCGTGCCGCCGTTCAGCGAGGTCGAGCTGCTCGCCCACAACGGCCTCGCCTACGGCGGGTCGGACACGCTGGTCGCCGAGATCGGCCCGCCCGAGGCCTTCGTCGAGAGCTTCGCGCCGGGCTGGGCGCTGCGCTTCTTCGGCAATGGCGGCGCGGCGCCCGGGCTCGACCGGGTCACGGTGCCGATCGACGCCCCGGCGCGCCCCGCGGACGTCGGCACCGGCGACCTCACGCTCGAGCTCTGGCTCAAGGCCCCGCCCGGCGAGAACACCAGCACCGACGCCTGCTCGAACGCGGGCGACGCCTGGATCACCGGCAACATCGTGGCCGACCGCGACGTCTTCGGCGCCGGCGACCACGGCGACTACGGTCTGTCGCTGATGGACGGGCGGCTCGCGTTCGGCGCCGACGTCGGCGGCAGCGGCGCGACGATCTGCGGTGCCACGCGCGTCGACGACGGCCGCTGGCACCACGTGGCGGTGACCCGCCGGCGTCTCGCCGGCGCTGGCCGGCCCGCGGGCGAGCTGCGCCTGTTCGTGGACGGCGTCGAGGACGCGCCGGCGCTCGACGGCCCGGACGGGGATCTCTCCTACCGCGACGGACGGCCGACCGGCTTCGCCTGGGATCCGTACCTCGTCCTGGGCGCCGAGAAGCACGACGCCGGACCCGACTTCCCGTCGTACCACGGCCTGCTCGACGAGGTGCGCCTGTCCACCGTGCTGCGCTACGCGGGGCCCTTCGCGCCTGGGCGCGCGCCGTTCGCCGCCGACGCCTCGACCGCCGCGCTCTGGTCGTTCGACGCCGGCGCGGGCGTCGCGGTCTGCGACCGCGCGGGCGCCGCGGGCGGGCCCTCGGACGGCGAGCGCCGTGTGGGCGGCGACCCAGCGGGCCCGCAGTACCTCGGCGACACGCCCTTCCCGGATCGGCTCTTCGCGGACGGCTTCGAGTCGGGCGGCGCGGCGCGCTGGAGCACGATCCAGCCCTGACCGCGGTCGGCTAACCCGCGAGCGGCGCCAGGCGCACCGGCAGCTCCTCCCAGCGCGCGGCGGCGAGCGCGCGCCCGAGCTCGGCGTCGCCCGACCAGTGGCCGCGGCGGATCCGGCGCGCGCGCAGCGGCAGCCGCGAGGCGCCGGCGAGCGGGAACGGGTCGAGCCGGAGCTCCACGGCGGCGCCGTCGGGGGCGATCTCGGCCCGCCAGCCGGGCTGGCGCACGAACGCGGCGTCGGCGGCGCAGGCCGCGAGCGAGAGATCGTCGGCGAGGGCGAGCCAGCCGGCGTCGGCGGCGAGCTCGGGCGCCGGGCGCCCGGCGGCGTCGAGCAGCTCGTCGCGGCGGCGCTCGAGCTCGGCCCGGGCGGCGCCGAGGGCCGGGTCGTCGGAGCGGGCGGAGGTGAGGCGCAGGAAGTGCGCGGCGACCAGCGCGGACTCGTAGGGCCGCTGGGCCGCGAAGCGTTCGACTCCCCGGCGCCAGATCTCCAGGCGCAAATCCGGCGCAATCGCCAGGAAGTCGAGCGCCCTGCCGGTGCCGGGATCGACGCGCGGCGCCGCGTCCGGCTCCCACCAGCCGTTGTCGTGGGCGGCCACCGCGGCGAGCAGCTCGGCGCGCCGCGGATGATCGGCGAGACCGGGCAGGCGCACGAGCGCGAGCAGGTCGGCCGCGAGCCGGGCGTGGTCGGACTGGGTCACCACCAGGGTCGCGTCGGCCAGGTCGCGCAGGATCACGCAACGCAGGATAGCGGAGCGCGGCACGCTCGACCGGCCTCCGCGCGCTCGCGTACCGCCCCTCGGGGCGGCGTCAGCCGGGCCGTTCGGCGGGAGAGTCTCATCATGCACAAGCTCACCCGCGAAGAGGCCCTCGACTACCACCGGCGCGAGCCGCACGGCAAGGTCGAGGTGATCCCCACCAAGCCCACCGCCACCCAGCTGGATCTCTCCCTCGCCTACACCCCGGGCGTCGCCGAGCCCTGCCTCGACATCGAGAAGGACCCGATGCTCGCCTACGAGTACACCTCGAAGGGCAACCTGGTCGCCGTCGTCTCCAACGGCACCGCGGTGCTCGGCCTCGGCAACATCGGGGCCCTCGCCGGCAAGCCCGTGATGGAGGGCAAGGGCGTCCTGTTCAAGCGCTTCGCCGGCATCGACGTGTTCGACATCGAGCTCGCCACCGAGGACCCCGAGGAGATCATCCGCACCGTCAAGCTGCTCGAGCCCACCTTCGGCGGCATCAACCTCGAGGACATCAAGGCGCCCGAGTGCTTCGACATCGAGCAGCGCCTCAAGAAGGAGATGTCCATCCCGGTCTTCCACGACGACCAGCACGGCACCGCCATCATCTCGGGTGCCGCGCTCGTCAACGCGGTCGAGCTCGCCGGCAAGAAGATCGACGAGGTCCGGCTCGTGTTCGCGGGCGCCGGCGCGGCCGCGTTCGGCTGCGTCTGGCTCTACCTGCTGCTCGGCGTTCGCAAGGAGAACATCGTCCTGTGCGACCGCAAGGGCGTGATCTACAAGGGGCGCCCGGGCGACAAGGACCGCTACAAGCTCGAGTACGCGTCCGACACCAAGGCGCGCACGCTGTCCGAGGCGATGGAGGGCGCCGACGTCTTCATCGGCCTGTCGGGCCCCGGCCTGATCACCGGCGAGGACCTGCGCAGGATGGCGCGCGACCCGATCGTCTTCGCGATGGCCAATCCGGTGCCCGAGATCGGCTACGACGAGGCGAAGGCGGCGCGGCCGGACGTGATCATCGCCACCGGGCGCAGCGACTACCCCAACCAGGTCAACAACGTGCTCGGCTTCCCGTTCATCTTCCGGGGCGCTCTCGACGTGCGCGCCACCGACATCAACGACGCGATGAAGATGGCCGCGTCGCACGCGCTCGCCCGCCTCGCGCGCGAGGACGTGCCCGACTCGGTGCTGAAGGCCTACGGGCTCGATCACCTGCGCTTCGGGCGCGAGTATCTGATCCCGAAGCCGTTCGACTATCGCGTCCTGCTCAACGTGGCGCCCGCGGTCGCCCAGGCGGCGATCGACTCGGGCGTGGCGCGCGCGCCGATCGCCGACATGGAGGCGTACCGCCACCGGCTCGAGCACCTCGTCTCGCGGCGGCTCGAGCTGATGCGCGTGGTGATCGACCGCGCCAAGCGGGCACCGAAGCGCATCGTCTTCCCCGAGGGCGACAACCCGAAGATCCTGCGCGCCGCCAAGATCCTGGTCGACGAGGGCATCGCGCACCCGATCCTGCTCGCGCGCCGCGAGCAGATCGCGGGCCGGCTCGCCGAGCTGGGGCTCCCCGAGGACCGCATCACCATCGTCGAGATCGACAAGTCGCCCCGCCTCGCCGACTACCGGCGCCTCCTGCACGAGAAGCGGCGCCGCGACGGCGTCACCGCCGAGGAGGCCGAGAAGCTCCTGCGCCAGCGCAACTACTTCGGCACCCTGATGGTCGCCGCCGGCGACGCCGACGGACTGATCTCCGGCCTCACCTACGAGTACCCGGACACGATCCGGCCGGCGCTCCAGGTGATCGGCACCCAGCCGGGCTTCCGGCGCGTGGCGGGCGCCTACCTGCTGGTGCTCAAGGACCGCACCTTCCTGCTCGCCGACACCACGGTCAACATCGACCCGGACGCCGAGACGCTGGCCGAGATCGCGATCGCCACCGCCGCCTTCGCGCGCCGGTTCAACGTCAAACCGCGCGTCGCGATGCTGGCGTTCTCGAACTTCGGCTCCAACCCCCATCCGTCGGCGCGCAAGGTCCGCCGCGCGGTCGAGATCGCGCGCGAGCGCGAGCCGGGGCTGATGATCGACGGCGAGATGCAGGCCGACACCGCGGTCACGCCCGCGATCCTCGAAGAGCACTACCCCTGGTCGGAGCTCAAGGGCGGCGCCAACATCCTGATCTTCCCGGAGCTGCAGTCCGCCAACGCCGCCTACAAGCTGATCTGGCGCCTGGCCGGCGCCGAGGCGATCGGCCCCATCCTGCTCGGCATGGCCCGCCCGGTCCACGTCTTGCAGAAGGGGGTCGAGGTGTCCGACATCGTCAGCATGGCGGCGATCTGCGTGGTTGACGCCCAGGAGCGGTCCGGACCGAATCTGGCCTAGAATCGGGCCGAACCAGGGAGGAATCCACATGAAGCGCAGGATCGCAACCGCAGTTGCCATGGCCGTGGCCTTCGCGGCCGTGGCGTCGGTCGCCCCGGTGGCGGCCCAGGACTCGAAGCCCCGCATCGCCGTGCTCGAGTTCAAGAACAAGGCGGACAACCAGTGGTGGTACTCGGGCGGCGCCGAGGCGGCGCAGGACGTGTTCGTCACCGAGCTGGTGAAGAGCGGCCGCTTCCGCGTCGTCGAGCGCGAGCAGCTCGCCGCCCTGATGGAGGAGAAGAACCTGGCCCTGTCCGGGGACGTCGATCCCTCGACCGCGGTCAAGGCCGGCAAGCTCCTCGGCGTGAAGTACCTGCTCACCGGCGCGGTGACCGAGTACGGCGCACAGGAGACCGGCGCCCACGGCGCCTATCGGGTCGGCTTCTCCGCGGGCAAGAAGACGTTCACCGCCGCCATGAACGCACGCATCATCGACACCGACACCGGCGAGATCGTGTGGGCCGACGAGGCGCGGGGCGAGGACGCCAACTTCAAGCTCTCGATCGCCGGCTTCGGCGGCGGCGTCGAGAACGACACCCGGATGTTCGACAAGGTGATGAAGCCGGTCATCCAGCAGCTGACCGCCTCGATCAAGGCGGCCGACCTGTAAGCGGGCCGGCTCCCGCCGGCCGGAACTGGAGAGAGGCGCCGCGAGGCGCCTCTCTCTGTTTGTGCGGGCGCGAAGGCCGGCCGCGCGCGGCCGCGGAGCGTCAGCCGCGGCCGCTCAGCGTGAAGGCCACCTTGAGGTCGTACCACATCCTGACCCGCACCCCCTCCTTGGTCGCCGGCGCCCAGACGCAGCCGCGGGCGTAGTCCGCGGCTGCCTCGTCCATGCCGAAGCCGGCCTTGGCGCCGGAGGGGCGGAGCTCGGCGGGGCGTCCGTTCTCGTCGACCAGGACGCTGACCGTCACCGTCGCCTCCTTGCGCATGCGTTGCGCGATCGGCGGATAGACCAGACCCGGCCGGCGAGTGAGCCGGGGCGGGACCACGCCCGGGCCGGGCGTGACCAGCTCGCCCACGCGCACCGTGCCCGCCGCCGGCGGGCTCGCCGGGGCTGGCGTGGTGGCCGCGGGCGGCGCCGGCTGCGGCGCCGGAGCCGGGGCGGGATCGGCCTGTGCCGGCGTGGCCGGCGGCGGGGCGGTCGTGGTCGCGGGGGCGGCCGGCTGGGCGGCGGCCGGAGCCGGGGCGCTGGTGCGGGCCGGCGCGGCGACCGGTTCGATCTGCTTGGCAGCCAGCGAAGTCGCCGGGGCAGCGGGCGGGGGCGCGGCGGCGCGCGCCTCCTGGACCTTGCGCGCGTCCTCGAGTTGCTTCTGGAGCGCCTTGAGCTGCTCGTCGTACTGGGCCTTGAGCCCCGCCTCCAGCTGCTTCGACTGGTCCGTGACCATCCTGGCGATCTGGCTCTGGATCTCCTCGGGGGTCGGACCGGCCGGCTGCGGCGGCGGCGCCTCGACCGGGGCGGGGGCCGTCGTCTCGGCCGCCGGCGCCGTGCCGGAGCCGCCGCGGCCGAACAGGAAGTACGCGCCGAGCGCGAGCACCACGACACCCCCGGCCGCGGCGGCGATGAGCGGCAGCTTGTTCTTCGTGGGCTTGTCGCCGATCCCGTACTCGGCGCGCAGGACGTCGGTGTTGTCGCGCACCGGACCGCTCTCGCGCAGCGGCGCGGCGGGCGCGGGCGCGGCGGCCGCGGGCGCGGGCGCGGCGGCGGCCGCGGGCGCGGGCTGAGCCGGGAGGGCGATCGCCTGCGTGCGCTCGGTCTCGAGCTCCTGGGTCTCGCGCTCGATCTCGTCGCGGAACAGGTTGTGGAGGAAGAAGGCGAGGTTGAAGGTGGTCGGGTTGTACTGGCCGTCGGCCATCAGCTTGGCGAGCGACTTGTGCCAGGCGACGATGTCGCCCACGCGCTGGTCGCGCGGCGCCAGGCTGCGCTTGAGCAGGCCGGCCAGGTCGGGGTGGAGATTGCCGCCGTCGGCCGCCACCACCGCCTGATCGAGCAGCGAGCCGAGCCCGGTCGCGGGCAGCGCGGGCGCGGGCAGCGCGGTGAGCAGCTCGAACAGGATCGCGCCCACGCTGTAGACGTCGTCGTTCTTGCCCGCCGGCTGGCCGGCCAGCGCCTCGGGCGCCAGGTAACGGCCGAGGCTCTGCTTGATCACCGGATGCGAGGCCGAGGCCCGCAGCCCGGGCGAGGCCTCGAAGCCGCACAGGCGCAGCTCGCCCTCGTGGGAGACGAGGACCTGGTGCGGCGTGAGCATGCCGTGGGTGACGCGGTCGTCGCCGAAGCGCGTCTCGAAGGCGACCGCGAGCCCGGCCGCGATCCGCTCGGCGATGAGCAGCGCGTGATCGAGCGGCACCGGCTGGCCGCGCTTGACCGCCTGCTCGGCGAGCTGGGCGAGGGTGCGGCCGGAGAAGTAGTCGTAGGCCACGTAGGGCACGCCGCGCACCTGGCCGCTGTCGACTGCGTTGGTGATGTTGGGGCTCTTGAGGCCCTGGGCGAGCGCGCCGCGCGACTGGATAGTGCGGGCGACGCGCTCCGAATCGAGCCCCTGGCCGTTGTAGACGCGCAGCAGGACGATCCGATCCAGCGTCTGACGCCCGATGCGCCCGGCGCGGAACGTCTCGCCCAGGGCGTCCTCGGCGAGCTTCTTGAGCAGCAGGTACTGGCCGAACTGGTCCCTTGTGTTCATCGTCCCCTCCGGCGGCGCGGACTCATTCCGGAATCCCGTCGGTGCGCGCGCCTCGCCTGGCTCCGGAAGCTGTCTGGGAAGTCTCCACTTTCGCGTGCGCGCCTGTCAACGTGAGGGCGGCGCCCCATCGGGGCGACGCGCGCGGAAGTAGCGCCGCTGCCAGAGATCGACGTTGCGGTTGTGCTCGGCCAGCGTCTCGGCGAAGACGTGGCTGCCGTCGTTGCGGCTCACGAAGTAGAGGTAGGGCACGTCGGCGGGACGCGCCGCCGCGGCCAGGCTCGCGCTCCCGGGCGAGCAGATCGGACCGGGGGGGAGCCCGAGCGTCCGGTAGGTGTTCCAGGGCGAGTCGGAGGCGAGGTCGCGCCGGCGCAGGTCCCCGTCCCAGCGCCCTTCGAGCTTCAGTCCGTAGATCAGCGTCGGATCGGCGTAGAGGCCGATGCCGCGGCGCAGGCGGTTGGCGTAGACGCCCGCCACCAGCGGGCGCTCGGACTCGAGCCGCGCCTCCTTCTCGACCAGGCTGGCCAGGATCACCAGCTCGCGCACGGGCCGCTCGTCGCCGTGCGCCACGAGCGGCCGTACCTCGCGCTCGTAGCGGGCGCGGAAGTTGGCCACCAGCGCGTCGGCGATCGCGTCCTCGGAGATGCCGCGCGGGAAGCGGTAGGTGTCCGGAAAGAGGTAGCCCTCGAGATCGGTCGCTGCCGGGTCGAGGTCGGCGACGCGGGCCGGGTGCGCGAACTCGGCGCGCAGCCGCGCACGGTCGCCGAAGCCGGCGGCGGCGAGCGCGGCGACCGTCTCGTCGAGGGTCAGGCCCTCGACCACGGTGACCGCGTGGGTCGCCACCGCGCCGCGCACGAGGCGGTCGAGCACCTGGAGGGTCGAGGTGGGGGGCTCGAAGCGGTACTCGCCGGCGTGGATCGGCGCGCCGCCGAGCACCTGCCCCAGGTAGAGGCGCGCGAGGCGGGGCGAACCGATCACGCCGCGCGCCGCGAGCCGCTCGAGGACGGCGCGCGCGGTCTCGCCGCGCTCCACTACGATCTCGACCGGCGCGGGGTACGCGCGCGGACGGGCGAGGTCCTGGCGCGCCCAGAGGGCCAGGCCTGCGGCGCCCGCGAGCAGCGCGGCGAGGCCGGCGGCGAGCACGAGCGCGACGCGTCTCACTTCCGCTCCTCGCCGCTGCGGCGCCGGTCGAGCGCTTCCTGGAGCAGGATCTGCGCCGCCACCGCGTCGAGCCGGGGGCGCGCGCGGCGCGCGTCGAGCCCGGCCTCGCGCAGGCGCTCGGCGGCCGCCGCCGAGGTGTACGCCTCGTCGACCCACTCGACTTCGAGCCCGGTGGCAGCGGCGAGCTTCTCGCCGAAGCTCCGCGCGCGCGCGAGCGTCTCGCTCGGCGGCCCCTCGCCGGAGCGGTGCGGCAGGCCCACCACCAGGCGCCCGACCTCGTGCTCGCGCGCGAGCGCGGCGATCGCCGCGATGGCGGCGGCGTCGCTGCTGCGCTCGACCACCCGGAACGGCAACGCCATGCGGCCCTCTCCGTCGGAGAGGGCGAGACCGATCCGGCGCTCCCCGAAATCGACGCCCAGCGCGCGCATTCTCACCCCGGTGGTCCGGCGGTCGCGTGGTAGCATCCCTGCGCTTGCGCGGCCCCCCGTCCCGTCATTCTCGCGGGCTCCCGGGCGAGCCGCAAGCTCCGGAGGAAAGAGCATGTCGGACGTCGTCATCCTGAGCGCCGCTCGCACCCCGATTGGCGCCTTCCAGGGGGCGCTCGCCGCGGTGCCGGCGCCCCAGCTCGGCGCACGCGCGCTGGCCGGCGCGGTCGAGCGCGCCGGGCTCGCTCCCGCCGACCTCGAGCAGGTCTACATGGGCTGCGTGCTGACCGCGGGCGTCGGCCAGGCTCCGGCGCGGCAGGCGGCGCTCGGCGCCGGTTGCCCGGATTCCACCGGCGCGATCACCTTCAACAAGGTCTGCGGCTCGGCCATGCGCGCCGTGATGTCGGCCGCCAACGACCTGCGCGCCGGCGACTTCGAGCTGGTCGCCGCGGGCGGCATGGAGAGCATGAGCCGCGCGCCCTACCTCGCGCTCGGCGCGCGCGACGGGCTGCGCCTCGGCCACGCCAAGTTCATCGACTCGATGATCTACGACGGACTCTGGGACCCCTACGGCGACCAGCACATGGGCAACTGTGCGGAGATCTGCGCCCGCCACTACTCGTTCACGCGCGAGGAGCAGGATGCCTTCGCGCGCGAGAGCTACGTGCGCGCGCGCCGCGCCCAGGAGTCGGGCCTCTCGGCGCGCGAGATCGTCGCAGTCGAGGTGCCGGGCCGCAAGGGCCCGACCGTGGTGGACAAGGACGAGGAGCCGGGCAAGGCCGACCTCGACCGGATGCCGTCGCTCAAGCCGGCGTTCGAGAAGGACGGCACGGTGACCGCGGCCAACGCCTCGAAGATCGACGACGGCGGCGCCGCGCTCGTGCTCACCACCGCCGCGACGGCCAAGCGCCGGGGCCTGAAGCCGATCGGCCGGCTCCTCGCCCAGGCATCGTTCGCCCAGAAGCCGGAGTGGTTCACCACCGCGCCGGTGGGCGCCATGAAGAAGGCGCTCGAGCGTGCCGGCCTCTCGATCGGGGAGATCGACCTGTTCGAGATCAACGAGGCGTTCGCCGTGGTGGCGATGGCGTGCGCGCGCGAACTCTCCATCTCGCACGAGAAGCTCAACGTGCGCGGCGGAGCGGTGGCCCTCGGGCATCCGATCGGCGCCTCGGGCGCGCGCATCCTGGTGACGCTGCTCGACGCCCTCGCCGAGCGCGGCGGCCGCTTCGGCTGCGCCGGCATCTGCATCGGCGGCGGCGAGGCGACCGCCGTGGTGGTCGAGCGGCTGGCGGGATGAGGCGGACTGCGGCGCTCGCGGCCGCGCTCGCCGCCCTGGCCCTGGCGGGCGGCCTCGCGGCCCAGGAGCCTGTGGCTCCACCCCCCGCGCCGCCGGCACCCGCGCCCGCGGCCCCACCCGACGCCGCCGCGCCGCCGGCACCTGCGCCCGCGGCCCCGCCCGACGCGGCCGCGGCGCCGGCCCCGGGCGCCGAGGCCGCCGCCCCGGCTCCGGACCGCATCGCCTTCGAGTTCCCCCTGCCCGAGCAGCGCGGCGGCGGCAAGGTCGCCGGCGAGGCCGACCGCCTGGAGACCACCGCCGAGCAGGATGCGGTGCTCGAGGGCAACGTCGAGCTGCGCTACAAGGACCTGCACTTCCGCGCCGACCGGCTGGTCCTCCACGGCGCGACCTCGACGCTCGAGGCCGAGGGCGACGTGGTGTTCGACCAGGGGCCGCGCCGGATCGCCTCGGCGCGCCTCGACTTCGACCTCGCGACGCGCACCGGCACGTTCTGGAACGCGGCCGCGGCGATCGAGCCCGACTACTACTTCTCGGGCGCCGTGGTGGCGAAGACCGGCGAGCAGGAGTACGAGATCCGGGACGGCGTGTTCACCAGCTGCACCGGCGACGAGACCCCCGACTGGAGCCTGCGCACGAGCCAAGCCGACGTCGAGATCGGCGGCTACGCCCGCATCCGCAACGCGCGCATGCGCGCCAAGAAGCTGCCCGTCTTCTACTGGCCGTACATGGTGTGGCCGGCGCGCACGGAGCGCACCTCCGGCCTGCTCATTCCCAACCTGGGCTACTCGCAACAGCGCGGCGCCTACCTGGGCCTCGCCTACTACCAGGTGATGGGCCCGAGCGCCGACGGCACCCTCTTCCTCGACGGCTACTCGGAGGGTTTCGCGGGCGCCGGCGGCGAGCTGCGCTGGCGTCCCAGCGAGGGCTCCAAGGGCTCGACCACGCTCTACTTCCTGCGCGATCCCGACACGCAGGAGACGGAGTGGCGGGGGCGCTTCGATCAGGTCGCCGACGACCTGCCCTGGGGGCTGCGCGGCGTGATCACCTACGAGGATTATTCGGACTACGATTACTTCCGCGAGTTCGAACGCGCGGAACGCCAGAACACCAAGCGGTTCCTGTACTCGAACGCCTTCCTGTCCGGGACCTGGGGCGCGCACTCGCTCAACCTGCTGGTCGACGACCGCGAGACCTTCCTCGACGACGGCCGCACCACGGTCCAGAGCCAGCTGCCCGAGCTCGCCTACCGGGTGACCAAGCTCAAGCTCGGCGACACCCGGCTCTACCTGTCGCTCGACTCGACCGCGAGCTACCTCCAGTCGTCCTCGACCGGTCTCTACGACGTCGGCTACGGGCGCTTCGACCTCGCGCCCAACCTGACGCTGCCGTTGCGGGTCGCGCCCTGGCTCTCGGTGGCGCTCAACGCCGGGGGCCGGGCGACCTGGTGGGGCGACACGGTGCCGGTCAGCCGGGTCGTCGATCCCGAGACCGGCGCGCGCGCCTCCTTCTGCGGCGAGACCGAGATCGAGCCGGGGCAGGCCTACTGCGGCGAGTCGCTCGACCGCGTGGTGCCCAACGCCTCGCTCGAGCTGATCGGCCCCTCGATCTCGCGCATCTTCGAGGGCGGCGCGGGCCGCTTCGGCAAGTTCAAGCACATCGTCGAGCCGCGCTGGACCTGGGCCTACGCCGGCGAGTTCGACGAGCAGGCGAGCGTGGCGCGCTTCGACGAGATCGACCCGTTCGCGGCCACCAACGTCGGCCAGCTCGCGCTGGTCAACCGCCTGCTGGCCAAGCCGTCCGACCCGGAGCAGGGCGGAGCGTTCGAGATCCTCTCCTTCGAGGTCGCGCAGGCGTACTCGTTCGACGACGCGCAGCCGCTGCAGCGCTCCCAGGACGGCACGCGCGAGACGCAGGAGGGCCCGCTCACCTCGCGGCTGCGAGTCAACCTCAGCCAGGACTTCAACCTGCAGGCCAAGGCCGCCTGGTCGACGCTGTTCGACGGCCTGCGCTCGACTTCGCTGACGGCGCGCGGCTCGGCGGGTCCGGTCTCGGGCGACATGACCTGGTTCACCGACTACAACGTCGAGACCTCGGAGAAGACCTCGGACCAGGCGCGTCTCGGCCTGGCCGTCGACGTGCTGCCACGCCGGCTCAGGCTGGTCGGCACCGTGAGCTACGATCTCGAGGCCAGCCAGATCCAGCAGCAGCGCTACTTCCTGACCTGGACCTCGCAATGCTGGAGCCTCCAGCTCGAGATGCGCGAGCAGATCACGCGCACCTACACCAGCCGGGACTACCGCTTCATGCTCAACCTGAAGAACGTCGGCACCTTCCTCGACCTGACGAGCGGCGAGTCGTCCGCGGAGTTCTGAGGCGGCGGTGAGGGTGCTGGTGTTCGGGGGCGCGGGTCTCGTCGGCCGCGCGATGGTGGCCGAGGCCGGACGCCGGGGCTGGCCGGTGGCGGGCCCCGATCGCGACGAGACGGACGTCACCGATCCCGCCGCGGTGGCCGCGGCCGTCGCGCGCTTCCGGCCCGACCTGGTGGTCAACTGCGCGGCGCTCGCCGCCGTGGACGCCTGCGAGGCCGAGCGCGAGCGCGCCTTCCGGCTCAACGGCGAGGCGGTCGGGATCCTGGCCTCGGCCGCGGCGCGCCCGGGGGCGCGTTTCGTCCATCTCTCCACCGACTACGTGTTCGACGGCGAGGGCACCGTGCCGTACCCCGAGGACCACCCCACCGCGCCACGTTCGGTCTACGGCGCCTCGAAGCTCGAGGGCGAGCGGCGCGCGCTGGCGGTGCCGGGCACCCTGCTCGTGCGCACGAGCTGGATCTTCGGCGCCGGCGGCCCGAACTTCGTGGACACCATGCGCGTCAAGCTGGCGTCGCCGGGCGGGCCGCTGCCGGTGGTCGCCGACCAGGTCGGCGCCCCCACCTACGCCCCTTTCCTGGCGCGCGCGCTCGCCGATCTGGGAGAATCGGGAGCGAGCGGGATCGTGCACTACCAGAACCGCCCGCCGGTCTCGTGGTACGAGTTCGCGCTCGAGATCGCCCGGCGACTCGGCAGCGCGGCCGAGATCCGGCCCGCGACCACCGACGAGGTGCCGCGCCCCGCCCGCCGGCCGCGCTATTCGGTGCTCGCGGTCGGGCGCTTCGAGCGGCTCGCGGGCCGGCCGGTCGAAGACTGGCGAGAGGGTCTCGCCCGACACTTGGGGAGCAGCTAGGAGAGACGATGAATCGCGTCCTGATCACGGGCATCACCGGCTTCGCCGGTTCTCACCTCGCCGACTACGTGCTCGCCGAGCACCCGGGCGTCGAGGTCTGGGGCACCTGCCGCTGGCGCAGCCGGCGCGAGAACGTGCTGCACCTGGAGACGAAGATCCGGCTGCTCGACTGCGACCTCGCCGATCCGACCGCGGTCAAGCGCGCGCTCGAGATCTCGCGTCCGGAAGCGATCTTCCACCTCGCGGCGCAGTCTTTCGTGCCCACCTCCTGGACCGCGCCCGCCGAGACCTTCCACGTCAACGTCATCGCCCAGATCCACCTGTTCGAGGCGATTCGTGCGCTGGGGCTGGACCCGGTGGTGCAGATCGCATGCTCGAGCGAGGAGTACGGGCTCGTGCTCCCGGGCGAGACGCCGATCACGGAGGCCAACCCGCTGCGCCCGCTGTCGCCCTACGCGGTCTCGAAGGTGGCGCAGGACTTCCTCGGCTACCAGTACTTCAAGAGCTACGGGTTGCGCGCGGTGCGCACGCGCGGCTTCAACCATGAGGGGCCGCGGCGTGGCGAGGTGTTCGTCATGTCGAACTTCGCGCGCCAGATCGCGGCGATCGAGGCCGGATTCCAGGAGCCGGTGATCCGCGTCGGCAACCTCGACTCGGTGCGCGACTTCACCGACGTGCGCGACATGGTGCGCGCCTACTGGCTGGCGGCGGTACGCGGCGAGCCGGGCGAGGTCTACAACATCGCCTCGGGGCGCGGCATCACCATCCGCTCCATGCTCGACCAGCTGGTGGCGATGTCGAGGACGCCCCTGCGCGTCGAGACCGATCCGGCGCGGCTGCGGCCGTCCGACGTCGAGGTGCTGCTCGGCGACGCCTCGAAGTTCCGCGCCGCGACCGGCTGGGCGCCGGCGATCGAGCTCGAGCGCACCATGGCGGACACGATCGAGTACTGGCGCTCCCATTTCGCGGCGCGCCGCGTCCTGGCCGGGGTCTGAGCGGGGTCGGGAGATGCGCGTCCTGGTCACGGGAGGCTCGGGCTTCCTCGGCCCCTACCTGATCGGTCACCTCGCGGCGCGCGGCGACCGGGTGCTCGCGCTCGCGCTCGACCCCGGCCCGCTGCCGCCGGGCACGCCGTTCGTGAGCGCCGACGTGCGCGACCGGGAGGCGCTGGCCCGCGCGGTGGCGGCCGAGGAGCCGGAGGCGATCGTGCACCTGGCGGGGCTGTCGCACGTCGGCGAGTCCTGGAAGCGCATGGCGGACTACTTCGACGTCAACGTCATCGGCACCGAGAACGTGGTCGCCGTGGCGCGCGGACGGCGCCTGCTGGTCGCCTCCACGGCCGAGGTCTACGGCGCGGTGCCCGAGGACGAGCAGCCGATCCCCGAGACGCGCAAGGCGGCGCCGCGCTCGCCCTACGCGCTGACCAAGGCCGCCGCGGAGCGGGTGGCGCTGGCCGCCGGCGGCGTCGTGGCGCGCCTGTTCAACCTGATCGGCGCCGGCCAGTCGCCGGCCTTCGCGCTGCCCGGCTTCGCCGCCCAGCTCGCGGGAATCGCGCGCGGCGCGGCGCCGCCCGTGCTCAAGGTCGGCAACCTGGCGGCTCGCCGGGACTTCGTCCACGCCGCCGACGCCGCCGAGGCGCTGGCGCTCCTGCTCGACCGCGCCGAGCCGGGTGCAGTGGCCAACGTGGCGAGCGGGCGGGCGACCTCGATCGCCGCCGCGCTCGACCGCCTGCGCGCCGTGGCCGCGGTCAAGGCCCGGCTCGAGGAGGATCCCGAGCGCCTGCGCCCGCTCGACGTGCCGATGCTCGAGGGCGACGGCGCGCTGCTGCGCGCGCTCGGCTGGCGGCCGCGGCGCAGCCTCGACGAGGCGCTGGCCGACCTCTGGCGCGAGGCGCAGGCGCGCGCGGCTCGCCCCGCCTGACCCGCCCCGGAGCCCGGCAGTGACCGCGCCGAGACGCCGCGAAGTCGCCCGCGCGCTGCTCCAGGTCGCGGTCGGGGCGCTGCTGCTCTTCTGCCTGAGCCGGGCAGCGGGACAGCTCGGGAGGGTGGCCGGAGCGGAGCTCGCCGCGCGCCTCGGCGCCGGCCTCGCGCTCAACGCGGCGCTCGCCGCGATCGCGCTCGCCGCGCGCGCCCTGACCGTCGGCGGGGCGGCGGCAGGCAGCGCGCTCGGCGCCACGGTGTGGGCCTTCGGCGGCTGGCGTTGCTTCGTCCTGCTGGCCGCGTTCGTCGCGCTCGGCACGCTCGCCACGCGTCTCGGCCACGGCGTCAAGGCGCGCGCCGGCATCGCCGAGGCGCGGGGTGGCAGGCGCGGCGCGGCGAGCGCGCTCTCGAAGCTCTCCGTGCCGGCGGCCGCGGCCGTCTTCGCCGCCACCACCGGGACGCCGGTGCCGTTCACGCTCGCCTTCGCCGGCGCGCTCGCCACCTCGGCGGCGGACACCGTCGCGACCGAGGTGGGCAAGGCGTTCGGGGGGCGGACGCTCCTGATCACCTCCCTCCGCGAGGTGCCGCGCGGCACCCCGGGCGCGGTCTCGGCGGCGGGAACCCTGGCCGGTGTCGCGGCCGGGGCCGGCCTGGCCGCGCTCGGCCTCGGCCTCAGTCTCCTGCCGCTCCGGGGCGCGCTCGCGGTGGCCGCCGCGGCCCTGCTCGCGAGCACGCTCGAGAGCGTCGCCGGGGCCACCCTCGGGCGGAGCGGCGTGCTCGATCATGAAGAAGTGAACTTCCTCGACTCGCTCGCCGGGGCGGTCGCGGCCGCCGGGCTGGGCGCCTGGGCGCTGCGCGCCTGATGGCCGGGGCGTCCGGAGCGGGCGGGGAGGGGCGCGGCCGCGGCCGCCCGGGAGCTCGCCGCGTGCACGCGCGCGAGCTGCTCGGGGTCTTCGCGCTCGGCGCCGGGCTCGCGCTGATCGCCCTGGCTCGGCTGCTGCCGATCGCCACCGAGCGGGTTCCCGGCTCGCCCGACGTCCTGCTCGTGCTCTCGCTGCTGCGCTGGGGCGCCGAGAGCCTGGGCTCCTGGGACGCGTTCTGGAGCCCGCCCTTCTTCTTCCCCACCGAGGGCGTGCGGACCTACGCGGACCACTTCGCCGGGCACCTGCTGGTGTTCGCGCCGCTCGCCCGGCTCGCGGGCGACGCCCTCGGCTACAACCTCCTCCTCTGGCTCTCCTTCCCGGTCGCGGCGGTCTGCGTCCACGTGCTGCTGCGCCGGGTCGGGGCGGGGCGCGGGGTGGCCGCGGCGCTCGCGCTGGCGTGGGCGTTCGCGCCCTACCGGTGGGATCAGATCGGCCGCCTGCAGATGCTCTGGGTGCCCGGGATCCCGCTCGCGTTGGTCGCCTTCGACCGCCTGCTCGAGCGGCCCGTGCCGCGCCGGGCGGTGGCCTTCGTGGCTGCCTACGCGCTGGCGGTGTCGGCCGGCAGCTACCTCGCCTACTGGCTCCACATCCCGCTCGCGGCGCTCGCGATCGCGCGCCTGGCGCGCACGCCCGCCCGCCTGGCCACGACGCGCGCCCGGCGCGCGTTGGCCGGCGCGGTCCTGGGCGCCCTGTTGCTGGCGGGCCTCTCCTTCGGTCCCTACCTGGCGGCGGCCTCCGACGGCGAGCTCGCGCGCGCCGAGCGCGAGGTGCGGACGCTGGGCGCGGAGGTTCGCTCGTGGCTGGCGCCGTCGCCGCGCAACCTCTACGCCGGCCTGGTCCCGGCCGAATGGATGCGCTACGAACGGGCGCTCTTCCCCGGCTTCCTGCTCGCGGGCGCGGCCGCGGCGGGCGCGCTCGCGCTCGTGCGCGGACGCCGCCGGCGCGCGCGCTCGCTGGAGCTCGCGCTCTTCGCCTCCGCGGCGGCGTTCGTGCCGCTCGCCTTCGCGCCGGTCTGGCTCGCGGTCCGGGAGCTGCTGCCCGGGATGTCCTCGATGCGCGGGCCGACGCGGACCTATTCGTACGTGCTCCTCGCGGTGGCGGTGCTGGGCGCGCGCGGCCTGGGGCGGATCGCGGCGCGGCTCGGTCGGCGCCGCGCCCTGCGCGCGGGCGGCGTCGCGGCGGCGCTCCTGCTCCTGGTCGAGGTCTGGCCGCTGCGCTTCGAGACCTGGGAGACGCCCGCGGTGGATTCGCGGGCGCGCCACCGCCCCTACGTCGGCGTCCTCGCCGGTCTCGAGCGGGCGCGCGCGGTGGCGGTGCTGCCGCTCACCGGCGACCATCGCGAGGCCCGCCGCATGCAGCCGGCGACCGTGCACGGAGTGCCGATCGTCAACGGCTACAGCGGGTTCACCGCGCCCAGCTATCGCCGGGCCGTGGCGCGCTGCGGCGTGGACCGGCTGCCGGTGTCCGCCGGCTGTCTCGGCCTGCTCGCCCGGCTGGGCGTCAGCCATGTCGTGGTCGAGGCGGCGCCGGGCGCCGCTCGCGTCGAGGACGTGCTCGAGCCCGCCGCGGCGGCCCGCGCGCGCACCCTCTTCCAGCGGCACCGCACCTTCGTCTTCGAGCTGCGGCCGGCGCGCCGGCGGCCGGAACGCCTCAGCGCACGGCCGAGATCGTGACCGGGGTCGCGGTGCCCAGGGTCAGGAAGGGGAGCTCGTCCGGACGGATGCGCAGCGCCACGGTCTGGCCTACCGGGGTGGCGCTCTCGACGCGCCCGAGGAAGACCTGCGCCGGGTCGATCATCGAAGCCACCCGCACCCCGGCCCCGGCCGCGAACGCTCCGGCCTGATCGGCCGGCACTGTCGTCTCGAGCACGGTCTTCCTCGCTTCGACGAAGACCAGGAGCGGCTTGCGCTTCTTGGCCGTGGCACCGACCGCGTAGAGGTGGCGCACGACGTAGCCGTCGGCGGGGGCGAAGAGCGGCGCCGTGGTGAGGCGCGTCTGGAGCTCCATCAGCTCGGACATGGCGCTGGTCTCCTCTTGCTGGAGCTCCGCCATCCGCCCGCCGCCGGGCGGCTGACGTGTCGTGGTCTGGCTGCTGCCCGCGCCCACGCGGGTGACCTCCAGGCCCGTCGTCCGCTCCCGCTTCTCGTCCTGGGTACGCTCCAGATTCTTGCGCACCTCCGCGAGCTCCTTCTCGAGCTTGCTGACGTCGACCGCGACGAGCAGCTCGCCCCGGCGGACCGGCTGAGAGGGCGCCGCGGGCAAGGCCGTGACCGGCAGGCTGGCGGTCGCCTTGAGCTCCTGCTCGGAGCCCGGCGGGGCGACGAGCAGCGCCTGGGCGTCGACGCCGGCGGGCTGGGCGGCGGCGGGCGGGGCGAGGAGACCGCCGGCCAGGGCGCCGAGCAGGGCGGCGCCGAGGAGCGGCGCGGACGGGAGCGGAGAGCTGGGCATGGCCTCGTCCTCCTGAACGACCTGAGGGATTCGTGCGAACCGAGGCACCAGCAAGAGCTGGACCACCGCCCCGGGCCGCAGGCGCACCCCGGAGTGTGCCACGACTCTCCGTCCGCGGCCGAGACCGGG
>Ga0102851_10000547_pt1 | contig 19276 bp, 15 predicted proteins | sample Mud3Dept3metaG_FD_79558 | JGI IMG/M metagenome (GOLD analysis project Ga0102851, IMG submission 79558) | Freshwater wetland microbial communities from Ohio, USA, analyzing the effect of biotic and abiotic controls - Mud 3 Core 4 Depth 3... | ecosystem: Environmental > Aquatic > Freshwater >... | reverse complement strand
GATAGCTTCTTCCAAACTCCTCGATTACCTGCTATCCGCTGAGCATCCAGTAGGTAAATGGAAAGCCAGGGTATTTCGTTCCTGTGGATTCAACTCATCGAATTTGGCTCTTCTTAGAGGAGGCCTACTGTCTATCGCCAGGCTCGAAGATGTCCAAGATACCCTTCAAGGACCTCACGGAACCAAGTATGTCATAGACGGTTCTCTCCTGGGTCCTAAAGGAGATACCCTGAAAGTAAGATCTATCTGGATTGTCGAGCGGGACAGCCTGATTCCACGGTTCGTGACAGCTTATCCCCTCTAAGTGACCTTATAGGAGGTGACGAATGTTTAGTGAATTGGAAACTGTCGTGCTTACGAGGGATATCGCCGAACATGGTCTTAAGAGCGGCGATATAGGCGCCGTTGTCCATTCTTACCAAGGCGGCACTGCGTTTGAGGTTGAGTTTGTGACTGGTGGAGGTGGAACCATTGCCGTTCTCACCCTAAAGGAGGATGACCTTCGCCCTGTCGGCGCACGAGAAGTGCTGCATGCTAGGGAACTAACGCAAGCCACCTCTTTGTAGTCACCAGGGCGGTTGAGGAATTTCGCCATAGTATCTGGTGACGAGACTTCGACGCTCGGAATAAATCCATGTTGAAAGAAAACAGCACACTCATGGTTCGGGGCCACAAGGTCCTGGACATTGGCCTTACGATTGTTGCCTTCGTCGGCGCCTATTTCATCAAGAGGGATTACCTGCCGTTGGGGTTCAGAGGCCTGATCAGCGACCCCAATTACTACGTGATCCTCCTGATGGTCGTCATCATCTGGTACCTTGTTCTTGACCTTTCGGGCCTCTATGACTCTTACAGAAGGCGATCCTTTTCTCAGATCTTCTGGAACATGACCAAGGGAGTCAGTATCGCATCGGCGATTCTCATCCTGGCCATGTATGTCATCAAAATCCCGAATGTGAGCCGTCTCATGATCGGCCTGTTCTTTCTCCTGGACATCGGGCTCCTCACTCTCAGCAAGGCCATCGCCTACGGGCTCCTCAAGCATTACAGGAGCAGGGGATTCAACTTTCGCAATCTCCTGATCATCGGGAACGGGGACCGGGTGAAAGCCATGATTGCCGCCGTGAAGGCCGACCCGGGCGCCGGTTCAAGAATCCTGGGCTGCATCGGCTTCGAGGACTCCCAGGTGGGCAAAGAGGTGTATGAAGGCATCAGGGTGATCGGGACCCTGGAACACACGGAGAGACTCCTCCGGGAGCACGTCGTGGATGAACTCGTCTTTGCAACACCGCTCAGGGAAATTGAGAGCGCTGAAAAACACATTGCCCTTGCCGAGGAAATGGGGGTGGCCGTTCGCATCCTTCCCGACTGGCAGGTCCACAATCTCATGAAGCGGCCGGTGCTCCCCTCCATACGCTTCGAGAACTTCTTCGGCGTTCCGAGCATGGCCCTCTCGACCACCTCGCCGAAGCACGCTGAATTGCTCATGAAGAGCGCGGTGGACTATCTGTTCGCCGGCCTGTCGCTCTTGGCCCTTTCCCCTTTATTCGGTCTTATCGCGATGACCCTCAAGCTTTTTTCTCCGGGACCGATTCTGTTCACGCAGGTTCGCTGTGGTTTGAACGGCAGGAAATTCAGGGTCTACAAATTCCGAACAATGGGGATTGATGCGGAAATCAAGCGCAACGAGGTGGAGCACATGAATGAAACCGACGGGCCCGTGTTCAAGATCAATAAAGACCCTCGGATCATTCCCTACCTGGGAACTTTCCTAAGAAAGACGGGACTCGACGAACTCCCCCAGTTGATCAATGTGCTCAAAGGAGAGATGAGCCTTGTGGGGCCTCGGCCTCCGATCCCCTCCGAGGTTGCACAATACGACCTGTGGCAAAGACGGCGGTTGTCCATGAAGCCGGGAATGACCTGTCTTTGGCAGACAGCCCGCAATCGCAATGAAGTCCCTTTTGAGCAGTGGATGAACCTGGACCTGAAGTATATCGACAACTGGTCCCTGAAGCTCGACTTCGTGATCCTCCTTAAAACCATCGGGGTGGTGCTTTCAGGACAAGGAAGGTAAGGAAAATTGCGAATGAAAGGGTCTGAGGTCACCCGCCTGGCCACCCTTCGACGAGTTCAGGGCTTCCGTCTTCATCATAACTTCGGCGTGACAAGCCGGCGCGGCAGGGGCAATCGGAGGGAGATCAAGACAGCTTTGCCAGTATCAGTCTGAATTGCTCGTAGACATCCCTCCTATGGCCAGCATAGTAAATATCCAGCGCGTTTTCTTCTTCATTGATCTTATAGACGATTCGATACCTCTTCACTCTGAAGGATTTGAAACCGGAGAGTTCTTCCTCCAGATCATGACCCACATGCGGATCGGTCTGGAGTTCCTTGAGCGCTGCCTTGATCAGCTTCTTTGTTTCCGGATGAAATTTGGATATAAGGCGCCCTGTCTCCTTTGTGAGTCTGATCTTGAGGCCTCTCCTCATTCCACAAATACCTCATGAAAATCAACCCAGGCCCCCCTATCAGCCTCTTGAATGGATTTCCTCACAGATGACATGGCCTTCTCATCGGAAAGAATATCCAATGTCTCCAAAAGGCCCTCAAACTTCTTCATGCTCATCAGAACCGCCTCCGGCACGCCGTTCTTTGTAATGGCGATGGCCTGGTCTGTGTCCTTAAGCTTTCGCATAAGATCAAGCAAAGCGGTTTTAGCCTTGGTCACAGAGATATAATCCTGAATTAGTTGCATGGTGGTCCTCCTTCATGGATATGGTCATTTTAGTGACTATGGTGATTTCAGTCAACTGTATTTGGGGATTGGGGGATTGCGAATGCAAAAGCCAGAAGTCAGAGATCACCTGCATACGACCAAAGCTATGGCGGCCAGGGAGGCCAGAGGGAGCGGTCAGCCGGCAGCGGTTTCAGGGTATACAGACCAGTTCGTGAGTCGCAGGCCTTTTATTCTTTTGAAGCGTTTGATGTTGTTGGTCACAAGTGTCAGATTGTTCGCCAGGGCGCAAGCGGCGAGAATCAGATCAAAATCATCCAAGGGTGTTCCAGCTTTCTCCAGTTTAGCTTTATAGATTCCGAAAACCTCCAGCCTCTGACAAGGCACCCTATTTGTTGGAAAAAGCTGCTTTTGCTCTCTATCTCGTTGTTCTATGCACCGGCCCCCTCTTCTTTGGCGGGGTCGGTTATTATGCGTACACCTTCATCACCCTGGGGATACTGGCCGGCAGCCTGCTCCTCCTTGCCGCAAATGTCACCAAAGAACGGAAGACCGGTTCCTACCAGTTCCGCTTCCCGAGCACTCCGCTCAACATTCCCTTCCTTCTTCTTCTACTCTTTCTCATCTTCCAACTTCTGCCTCTACCCCTCTCATTGCTGAAATCCCTTTCCCCCGAAGCCTGGATCATCGGTGAGAAGTCCCTTCCTGCTTCACTCGTTGTGAGTTCCAGTGAGACCTTTGGGGCCTGGTTCAGCCTTGCGCCCTATATCCATCCCGTGCGCATGTCCATCGTGCGCTTGACCGTTTACGCCCTCTTTTTCATCGGATTGCTTCAGATGCTCACCAGCACAAAGAGAATCCGGACCGCGATCCTCTGCATTCTGCTCCTTGGTTCTTTCGAAGCCCTTTACGGTATGATCCAGACCTTCTCCGGAAACGAGCACATCTGGTGGGTCAAGAAAATCTACTATCGAGGGGAGGTGACGGGCACATATGTCAACCGCAACCACTTTGCGGGTCTCATGGAGATCATCCTCATGCTGGCCGCCGTCTACATCGGCGCTCTAGGGGAAGGCAAAAGGAAATCCCCCTCCTCCTATGCCCTTAGGGCCCCTCTCAGGGCAAGGCTTTCAAGACTTTTGAGAGGGGAGGCAGGCTTCAACAAAAAGGCCCTGGTTTTGCTTTCCGCCATGGTGATGGGTTTGGGGCTTCTTTTCTCCGCTTCACGGGGAGGTATGCTCGGAGCTGCAGGCGGTCTTCTGTGCATGGGCGCTCTCTTTGTTTTTAGGCAAGGACACAGAAAAAAGGGGCTCCTTGTCCTCGTTCTCTTTCTCGTCATCTCAATTTACGCTCTCCGAATGGGCGTAGAGCAGCCCCTGGAGAGGTTCCGCACCTTTGATGCCGGTTTTGAAGTGAGGGCTCGGTATGCCCAGAGGGCTTTTCAGCTCTTTGAAGATTTCAAGCTCACGGGAGTAGGGGTCGGCAATTTCCGTTACGCCTATCCCAAAGTTCAGGCTCCTGAGGACACGAAAGCCTTTATTGACCACGCACACAACGACTATGTCCAGTTCCTTGCTGAGGCCGGCCTCACAGGCTTTTCTATTCTCGGCCTCGGCCTCTTCTATTTCCTGTACCGAACCGGCCGGCTCTGGAGGCAGCGGCATGATCCCTTTGCCGTGATTCTGGGGGTCGCGCCTTTTGCCGCCATGGCCGCCATCGGGATCCACTCCTATTCGGATTTCAATCTTCACTACATGACCAATGTCTTGATGATCCTTTCGGTCATGGCCGTCGGTCACGGCGCCCTCCACCTCGAGCGGCACCATGCTTACGAAAAGAGCCTGCTTCTTTTTCGCGTGTTTCCGTTGAGAAACAGGGGCCTTCTCCTGCTGGCGCCTCTCCTCCTGGTCATTCTTTGGAGTGGGGCTAGCGCGATCGGGCATTTCATGGCGGAGTCCCATTACGAGGCGAGCACCCGCGCAAAATTCGAAACCGTTACCGAATCATCGCGGCAGCACCTCCACCAGGCGATCGCCTGGGACCCCGGCGAGGCCAAGTACTGGTGGAATCGATCTCTCCGGTTGAGAGAGCAAAGGGCGATCAGGCTCAAAAATACGGACTGGAGCGACCAGGACAGGAGGCGCCTTCAAGACGACCTCATCAAGACCCTGGAAACCGCCGTGTGCCTCAATCCCATGAAGGAGGAATACCATCTTCGCCTGGCATGGGAATATACGGATCTGTGGAGCGAGGCGCAGGCCAGGAAACAGTGGATGCCGGCCGCGGATCTTTCCATGGAGAGAACGGCGTATTTTGCGGGGACCAACAACCCCTACCTCCATGTTATGATGGGGGACTACTGGCTCATGCGCTCCAAGACCGTGTATCCCGGCAACCCGCTCTGGGAAGCAGCCTTGACAAAAGCCCGATGGCATTACCTCAGGAACCTGTCTATTGAAACAGGCCCTGACCGAGCAAGAATGAGAGACCAGATCGTGAAGAACATCTGGGTTCACTACCCGGACCAGGAGTTCGTGGACCGGATCCTGGGGGAATATTAGCCACAGATCCACACAGACTGCGGACAGACACTAAAACAATGAATTGCCGTGCCGCTTAACCTTCCTGCGCCGCGGGGTTCAAGATCGGTAGATCTGGAAGAGGGGGAAGGCCCCATGTTTCTGTGTGGGCTTGCCCGCCGTCCCTGTGGCGGGTCGGCGGCTAGACCATCTGTTTCTTATCTTTCACTTTCGTGCTTTCGTGATAAACATTTGCTCTGTTTTTTGAGTCATGCCTAAGGTTCCAGACTTCATCTCCATCATCATTCCTGGGTACAACGAGGAGAAAAGGATTGCAGAAAGCCTTACGGCGCTGAGCGCTTTCTCTGAAGCTCATTTTGAGACATATGAAATCATTTTTGTGAACGACGGGAGCACGGACAAGACCGGAGAGATCGTCGAGAGCCTGGCAACCCCTCTTCTGAGGGCCATCCACCTCCACATCAATCAGGGAAAAGGACATGCCGTCAAGACGGGAATGCTGGAAGCCCGTGGCGACTACCGCTTCTTCACCGACGCGGACCTTCCCTATGCCCCCGAGGCATTTCTTCAAGCCATCAACCTGTTTCATTCAACCCTGTGCGATTGGATTGCCGGGGCACGAGACCTTCCTGAATCCTCCGATCCTTCCGGCCAGACCCTGTTCAGAAAACTGACCAGCAAGGGCTTTTCGGCCCTGGTTCGCTTGCTTCTGAAAGTGGACGTCAAAGACACTCAATGCGGCTTCAAAGGATTTACCGCATCGGCCGCGGAGAAGATTTTTTCTCTGTCTTCCGTTAAGGGATATGCCTTCGACGTGGAGCTGTTCCTCTTGGCCGACGCATGCAACCTCCGCATATCCAAGGTTCCGGTGACACTGATGCGAACCCGCGATTCCAAAATCCGCATGAGAGTGGATGTCCTGTTTATGGTGAGGGATATTTTGCGGCTTGCTTTCAATTGCAGACCCCCAAATCCAAAGCTCAAATGAACAAAAGAACCTGTTATTCCAACACCGTCATTGATCTTCTCCTCTTGGCCGGAATTGAGGTCTTCATGATGGTCTATTTGGACATCCGCTATCTCTTTCTCGATACCATTGCGACCGGGGGGGATACGGCGAGCTGGCACGGCATTGCGGATCACATGATGAGGGTTCTCCTGCCCGAGGGCCGCCTTACCGGGTGGGACATGGGGAATTTCTGCGGGTATCCCAATTTCAGCTTCTACTTCATCCCTCCTTTTCTCACTGCAGCGCTTGCCTCTTACCTTTTTGCCATTCCCTTGACCATTACCCTCAAGTGCACCATCGCTCTTGGCATATTCCTTCTCCCCGTGATGACTTATTTCGGGCTTCGCGCCATGGACTATCGTTTCCCCATCCCTGCCATCGGCGCAAGCGCCTCCATGCTCTTTCTCTTCAATGAATCCTACACCATGTTCGGCGGGAATATCGTGAGCACCCTCACAGGCGAATTCTGTTACATGATTAGCTTTGCGCTCTTCGCCTATTTCATCGGCTCCCTGTATCGCGGGGTGACCCATCATGTCGGTATCGTTAAGAACGGTATCCTGCTCGGACTGATCGGCCTCACTCACCTCTTTGTGTTTATCCCGGCCGTCTCCCTTCTCGTCTACTGGTTCCTTGCCAAAGAAAACCTCCGCTATCTTTTCAAGCTTTCACTGGTCGCTTTCGGCCTCATGGCCTTCTGGGTTGTCCCTCTCATCGCCTACCGCGATCCCTTCACGACCCCCGTGTATATGATCTGGCAGCCTTTTGTGAACTGGCGTTATGCCTTCGTGGGCACCGGCCTTGGGCTGGTTTTTATCGGCCCGAGGCTCGCCCTGGCTGCTCTCTCCTCCCCTCGCACCTTCCGCCTGCCGCTCATTGCCTTTTCAGGTCTGGGCACCTTCACCCTGGCTTACCTGGTCCTGGCTTATGTTGCCTTGGGCCCTGGATTTTGGGATACCGGTTTGGAGATGACCCCTCTCTCCGCATCGCCTCTAGGGGAACGTACGGGTTCCCTGTTGAGTTCATGGGCCGTGCCCGTTGCTCTCGGTCTTTTCGCACTGGTCACGGCAACCGGTTTCAGGGCTTGGAGGAGCCCCTCCCGGTTCCGGGCCTTCTGCGTTCATACAGGCGCCATCGCATTGCTCGCTCTGCTGATCCTTGCTTTTCTCGGGGAGTATTCTCTTATTGCCCGGTCCTTACCCTACGGGCCATTAAAAACTTCTCTCTTGGGAGGGACCTCTCTGGTTGTTCTTGGGGCATGCGTCGCCGCCGCCTTTTTTTCCCTCTACAGACGATTCACCGCTTTTCTGGTTGAGATCCCTCCTCAAGGCGATTTCCATCGGTTCCTAATGCTCCTGGCTCTCGCCTTCGGCTGCGTGGTGGGATATTTCTCCGCTCATTTCCTTCAGATTCCGGACATTCGGTTTCTGCCCCCCCTGCTCTTTGTTCTGATCCTCGTTTTTTTCGCAGAGACCCTAGAGCCTTTGATCACTAAAACAAAAATGCCGGTAAGAAGCCTTCTCGCCGTCCTGATTTCCTACGGCTGCGTCGTGACCGTGATCTTCGGAACTACGAAGGCCGGCAGCTGGTTTCTTTTTGACAACATGGGATATCAGGCCATGCCGGGATTCGGGGAGTTCAGGGCCCTCAACGACTATCTGGCACACGTTTACAAAAAGCGATTCGAAAATCCCCTCAACGCTCCGCGCGTGGGCTATGAGAAATCCGACCTCTACGGCCGATACGGCGGGGACCGGGTTTTCGAGTCCCTGCCCCTTTTTTCCGGCAGGCAGACCCTGGAAGGCATTCATTATGCTTCCTCCTTCGCCTCAAAGCCTGTGGCCTTCCTCCAAACCGCTTTTTCCAGGGACATCAAGACACCTGTCTCCTATATCCTGTCCAGGATGAACCCCGGCATGCTTCCTTCTTATTTTGATCTTTACAATGTTTGTCAGCTCATTCTTGTAAGCGATGAAGCCAAGCAAGCCGTAGGAAACACTTCTTTTTTTGAAAAAGAAAAAGACTTCGGCCCCCTCAGCGTTTACCGTTATACAAATTGCAGGGGTCTTTATGTGGACCTTCCGAAACTGCGCCCCGTGCTGTATGCGCGAAAGCCATGGGTTGACGATTTTTTTCAATGGTACAAAACGGCGGACCATTTGGAGGCGCTCTTGGTCCCCGCGTCCTACGTCAAAAGCAGGCTTGACCGGGAGGTCCTTTCCGATACCGTCTCCAGCCTCCGGGAACTGCCTCATATCAAGAAGACCCCTCTCGATCGAGAAGGGCTCAGCATCAACGCCCATCTTGAACCCCTGCGGATTCGCTTCACCACGAACAAGATTGGAATCCCCCACCTCATCAAGGTGTCCTACTTTCCCAACTGGAGAGTGAACGGGGCGGAAGGCGTCTACCCCGTGAGCCCGCATCTGATGCTGGTCATCCCAAGAGAAGAAAAAGTGGTGCTGACCTATGGGAGGAGCTTCTGGGATTACTTGGGGATAATCCTCACACTGGGAACTTTGTTTTGCCTGCTTTTGACGAGGCTACCGCTGGTCAAGAGGCTGAGGAAGCTTGATTCCCGCTCCCGGTTTGCTCCGGGACAGGCTTCATTCAGCGGGAATGACACAACAAGAACGCCTGGCCTCTTTTATACCAAATTAAGACCCTTCTTAGTTATTATTGTCCTGGTCGCAGCAGCCGGCCTCCTGGTCGCAGGGGCCATTCTCAGAAATAAGCCCGTTCGAACCTACGTGAACGGGTACAGGCACTATCAACTCGGGAATCAGTTCCTGGAAGCAAAGAAGCTGCAGGAAGCAAACCGCTCCTTCACGAGCGCCCTTGAGGAGATGGCGCCGGTCGTCGCGGCCAGGCGCTCCTATGACCACCAGGATGTCATCCATTGCATGCTTTTTACGGGCCTGTCCTATGAACGGCTGGGGGAACCCGGCAAAGCCGAAGACCTCTACGCAACCATCTTAAAGGAGTATCCCTATAGCCGTTACGTCGGGGAGTGCTATGTCAAAATCGCGAGGCTGAAGAAAGCGCAGAGAGATCCCGCCCTTGAAAAGGCCCTGATGGCTCTTGGACGCGGGGATCAGGCCCACGGTCGTCTCCTGATTGAAAAAGCGCTAGATCAAACGGAATCCATCCTGGCTTTTTTCCAAAGGGCGATCGCCCAAGACCCTTACTCTGAATGGGCTAAGTATGCCCGGCAGGACATGGGCGCGGAGCGTCAATACCTGGAAGGGAAGCTCCTCCTTTTACACGCTCTTGGCGGTCACCCGGACCTGGAGCGATCCCTTTCGAGGATTTGCGATGAGCTCCACCCGTAAAAAATCTCTCTCCTCAGTTCTAGCCTTTGCGATCCTGAGCGCCTTGTGCCTTTTCCGGCCTTCCTCTTCGGCTCTTGCAGATCATCTCACGATGGAGATTCAAGCCGCGTTGGTGGTTCGGGAAAAAATCCTCGAAGGCACGATCACCGTTGTCAACCGCGGGGACGAGCCTGCCCGGAAGATCCATGCAGAAATCGGATTTCTCGGTGGAACCGTGGTCAAAGAAATCGTAGACCTTTTGGGGGTTCAACAATCTGCTTCCTTCTCATTTAAAAACAGTTTGGGGGAGATGAAGGAGGGGATCTATGCCCTGCCGATCACCGTCGTCTTCCACGACTCCCGGCTTTATCCTTTCTCAGCCCTTGCATGTCCCACGTTCACTTTCGGTAAAACGGTTTCGCCCGGTCTTTCCTGTTCAACAACGCCGTTGGAGAGTGGTGGAGAAATCGTATTCGAAATCAAGAACATGGAATCGTTCTCAAAACGAATCAAATCCACCTTTTTGTTTCCCAGGGAGTTCTATTGCCCGCGCCCGGAGATCTCCCTCCCTATCGAGCCTTCGGAAACGAAAGCGGTCTCCTTTACGGTGTTGCATTCGTCGGCGATTCCAGGAGCCCGTTACCCGGTTTACTCCGTGATCGAATTCGAAAACGAAAAGCGCCACCACACCCTTGTCTGTCCCGGCGAGATCCGGTTCATGGAAAAAGGGAACTGGTTCAAGAGGACGCGATGGTACTGGCTGGTGGGGTGGCTTCTGCTGATGGCCGTGGCCATCGCCCTCAGGGAAAAAACAGGTCATAAGTTTTCCTAAGAAATCAATTGACACTATTTAAAAAATACGATAACCTAAAATGTATTTCTTTAATCGGCATTTTTGGCCATGTCCTTCAGCGATGCAGAATTTCTTACAAAAAAATAGGGGGATACCATGAATCGGAGATCCGGAACCGCCTTGGTCCTTGCCTTTTTGTGTCTGTCCCTGTTTGCCGTGCTTGGGTCGGCCCATGCAGCGACCCCCATCGCCAGGATTTCCCAGTTTAAGGGCGAGGTGCTGGTCGTCTCCGGTGAACAGGTTTTGAAGGTGACCCGTGAGGGTCAACCCGTCAACGACGGCGATTACGTGCAGACCGGGAACGGGGAGGCGCATCTTACGTTTAACGATGGGGCGATGATGATCGTCAGGCCTTACACGAACAGCCTGATTCAGGAGGCCGAGGAACAAAGGGGATGGTTGCTTTTCAAAACCAAGGATTGGGTCCGAAGAATCACCTGCCAGGTCGGGAATCTGTGGTTCAAGTCAGGAGCTTCCGTTAAGAAAAACTACCTTCAAAGCCCAACGGCCGTGTGCGGTTTGCGCGGCTCTGTTTCCGAGTTCGGCTATAACAATGTGATGACCTATATTCGGGAGATCGAGGGAAGCGCCGATCTTGCAGGCCCCGTGCAACGGGTCACGGAGGATTTCTTCAAAAACCTCCAGGCCGAGGCACAGAGCTTCGCGCTACAGAACACTGTCTACAATAAATTGAACGATGCTTACAACCGCACCGTACAGGCCGAGAAAACAGGAACGGCTCTGGATCGGGCAGAGGCTAGGGTGGGTACCCTGGAGGCCGTCACACTATCGATTGAGTCCATCCTGACAAACCCCAATCTGGCTCCGGAGGCTCGGGAAACCCTGAATGGCGCCCTGCAAAAAGTGAACTCGGATCTCAAGGATGCCCAGGATGAACTGAGCTCTATCACAGGGCAGCCGAAAACGATGGAGACGACCACGCCCGTGAGCACGGAGGCGCTGACGACCACCACGGTTCTGTGGACCACGACGACCACCACGACTTCGCTGGCACCGACCACGACGACGAGCGCGGGGCCGACGACCACAACGACCACAACGAGCGTGACGACAACCACAACGTCACAAGTAAGCCCTACCAGCAATCCTTAGAACCAATGGGGGAGAAAGGAGTTCGGAGATGAGAAAATGCATGCTTCTTGGCTTTGTGGCGTTCGGTCTCATGACGATCCTCTTTTCAGAGGCCATGGCGCAGACACGAGTGGGTGGGGTGCGCGCTGACGCTGAAAACACTTGGTCTCAATCCTCAACACCAAGCGGAAGGATTGCCGCAGGAAACCTCAAGGTTGTCCCCGCCTTGACTCTCGAAGAAGTCTACGATGACAACATTTACCTGGCGAGCGGCATCAACAACACCAGCGAAAAGATCGAGTCCGATTGGATTTTCCATGCGATGCCGGGCCTGCTGCTGGATTACACGTTGCAGGGTCGGGGCTATGTGAGACTGGGCTATCAGGGAGATTACGCATACTATAAGGACTTCGATGACAATGACTGGAAAGACCACATCGGGTTTTTTGATTTCGACTACCGGGCGCCCGGCGGCCTCCTCTTCGCGGTCAAAAACGTCTACGTCGACGCCACCGACCCTTACGGCTCCGATAACCTGTACAATCTGGGGGTGCAAACCGAGCGCTGGTACGACGATTTGAACACCAAGCTTGGATACGATTTCGGCAACCAGTTCAAGGCCTTTTTCTACTATGACTATTACAAGCAAGACTACGACGAGGACGAGGACTTTACCCAGGATTGGACCGTCAATCAATTCGGAGCCGGATTTGAGATGCGCATCGCTCCAAAAACCTGGGGATTCCTGCGGTATCACTATGGCTACCGCGACTATTACACCCATCCCGAGGGCTCAGGAGTAACGGACCGCAACGATGCGGATTTTGATTTTCACAGGGTGAGCTCCGGTCTCACCTGGGACTCGGGTGCAAAGTTCGCCGGTGAGCTGCTCTTCGGATACGAGTGGAGGAACCACGACAACGAATTCGATTCCCTTGGGAATCGGTATGACGATCGGGATACCTGGGTGGCAGCGACTCGCCTCGATTATTTCGCAACCTCCGCCACCACTCTTTCTCTCTACCTCATCCGAGCCGTGAGAGACACCGGGTCGAACACGTTTCAGTACTACACGGATACAGGCATCAAAGTCGGGCTTGCCCACCAGTTCTGGTCCAAATTCACTTTGACTGCCGAGGCAGGCTACAGCTTCTATGACTACAACTTCCCCGTCAATCCCGTGAAAGAAGCGGACAACTACCTGGGGAGCCTGGGGATTTCATACAAGTTCTGTAACTGGCTTACCGGCGGGGTGGCCTATGCCTATTTAGAGCAGGATTCCAATTACCCGGAGGATGATTACACGGATAACCGATTCACAGTCTCTCTGAGGGCTGTTTACTGATCGTTTTTCACACGGGATTCATCGTTCCTGAGACGGCGAAGAGGGGTTCTAGACCCCTCTTTTGTTCATGGGACATGAAGGGGCAAATTGTCTTTGCTATTTCGAAAGGGATAATAAAAAATGTTTGCCGGTTCCAAAACCGATTGCAGCTGAGATCTTGAGGACAACCCATGAGACCTTTTGCTCTGCTTCCATGGATGACCCTTTTCGCCTTCGCCCTTGCGGCGCATGGCTGTGTCCCCTCCTCCGACGACGTGGTGAAGGTCACGACGCTTCAAACGAGCCCGCTCGGCACCCTCAAAGCAGAAGACCGGGCCAAGCTCGAGGAGATCAAGAAGACCAGAGGCCAGGAAACCCTTGATCCGACCCTCGGCGCCGTTCTGGAGGAGACGCCCCATTTCAGCATCACCGAGTATTTGATGAAGCACCCTGAGGTGAGCGGACAAGCAGGGCAGGACTACAGGGTGGGCGGCTACGATGTCCTCGGCATTACCGTGTACGAAGAAAAGGATCTCTCCAGGGACGCGGTGCGCGTGTCTGCCGACGGGTACATCTCCTTCCCTCTGATAGGCCGCCTCAAAGTGGACAACCTTACCACGGCGGAAATCGAAAAACTGATCTCCCTTAAACTGGCGGAAGGGAAATATCTCATCGATGCCCATGTCTCAGTGATGGTCAACGATTACAAGAGCAAGAAGTACCTAGTCCTCGGGTCCGTGAAAAACCCAGCCAGCTATCCGCTCCAGGCCCAGGAACGGGTGCTCGACGCCATCTCTAAAGCCGGGGGCCTGGAGTTCCAGAAAACGGGGAAAAAAGGGATGATCATTCGAACGGAGAATCCCAACACAACTAATGAACGAAAAATTGTCATCAACTTCGATCTCATGAGCCTGCTCAAGGGGAGGGACCAGGTGTCGAACATTTTCCTCTTCGACAAGGACGTGCTCTTTGTTCCGCCGGCCGAGCACTTTTACATCATCGGCCAGGTCAAGGAACCGGGCTCTCACCCCATTACGGACCGCGAGATCACCCTTGTGGAAGCCGTCAGCATGGCCGGCGGCTTTACCTCGGTCGCCGCAAGGAACCGGACTCGCATCATTCGTGTGGAAGGGGGGGTCGAAAAGATCATCGAAGTCCGGGTGGATGCCATTACCGATGCGGGCAAAAAAATCCAAGACGTGGTGATCCAGCCCAATGACATCATTTTTGTTCCCGAGAGCTTTTTCTGATGGAAGAACACGCACAGGAAAAAGTAGACCTTCGTGATTATCTGCGCGTTTTCCTGAAACGCCGCTGGACGATCCTGACGGTTTTTGCAGTGACCGTGCTGACAGTCACCATTCATGCCTTCACGGCGACGCCCGTCTACAAAGCCACAACTCGCCTGATCCTTGATAAGGAAAACCCCAATGTCGTCTCCATCCAGGAAGTGATGGCCGTGGACGCCTCCGGCACCGACTATTACCAGACCCAGTACAAGATCATTGAGAGCCGCAGCGTCGCCCGGGACGTGATCCGCCGCCTGCGCCTCCAGGAAAACGAAGAGTTTTCTCCAAAGCCGAAAGACACCTTCCTTTCGAATGTGAAGACCTTTGTCGTCCAAACCCTCACCTCTGCTGTAGACACCCTCGCCTCCCTGTTCAGAAAGGAAAAGGCTCCGGGCGAGCCTTCCGAACAGGAAGAAGCGGACAACACGCTGATTTCCGCGTTCCTGGCACGAGTCGACGTCAGTCCGATCCGCAACAGCCGCCTAGTGGATGTCAGCTTCGAGGCAAAGGACCCTGTTCTTTCAGCCAAAGCCGTGAACACCCTTGCTGCGGCGTACATTGATCAGAACCTCGAAACGAAACTCAAGGCCGTCCAGGATGCGGTACGGTGGCTCCAGACCCGGATCGAGGAAGAACGCAAGAAGGTGGAGAAGGCGGAACAGGCTCTCCTCAAATACAAAGAGCAGCACGACATTGTCACGGATTTTTCGAGCGACGTGGAGAAGGTGACCGCCCAAAAGCTGGCCCAGCTCAACACGCAGGTCGTGGAAGCCGAATCCAGGCGGGTGGAAGCGGAAACCCGCTACCAACAAGCCGCGGCCATGTCCGGTTCTCCGGAGATGCTCGACTCTGTTCCCGAAGTGCTGAACAATGACTTGATCCGGCAGATCAAATCCATGGAGGTGGATCTCTACAAGCGCATGTCCGAACTCTCCAAGAAATACGGCGAACAGCATCCCCAAATGATTGCCATCGAGTCGGAACTCAAAACGCTTCAAAAAAGAAAAGCTCAGGAAATCACCCGGGTCATCCACTCGCTGCGCAACGAATACAAGGTGGCTGAGGCCAAAGAAAAATCGCTCAAGTCGGCCCTCGAGAAACAGAAGAGGGAGTCCCTTGATCTCAATCAGAAAGCGATCCAGTACACGGTGCTCGCGCGCGAGGCGGAGAGCGCCAAGCAGATGTACGATCTCCTGATCAAACGTTTCAAGGAAACGTCCCTCACCGAGGACATGCGCACCGGCAACATTCGCATCATCGATCGAGCCGAGGTTCCCAAGAGCCCGGTTCGGCCCAAGAAGCTGTTCAACCTCTTGCTTGCCGTGCTCCTCGGATCGGTTGCCGGCACAGGGCTGGCCTTTTTCTTCGAGTACCTGGACAACACCATCAAGCTGCCTGAAGATATCCAGAAATACCTCCGCGTGCCTTATCTGGGGCCTGTGCCTGCCATGGCGTTCAACGGCAAGCCCGAGAACAACGAAAGGCCGGAACTGGTCACCCAGCATTCTCCAAAGTCCACGGCCAGCGAAGCCTACAGAGGAATCCGAACGAGCATTCTCTTCTCTTCAGCAGAAAAGCAGCCTCAGGTGCTGCTTGTCAGCAGCGCCGCGCCTCAAGAGGGGAAAACCAGCACGGCGTTGAATCTAGCCATCACCATGGCCCAAACCGGAGGCAAAGTCGTCCTCCTCGACTGTGACATGAGAAAGCCCTCCCTTCACAGGGTTTTCGGCGTTCCCAAGGACAAAGGCATGTCCAGCATTCTTGTGGGCAACTGCGAGGTCAAGGACGCTTTGCTCAACACTCCGGTGCCCTACCTCGACATGATCCCCTGCGGTCCCATTCCCCCCAACCCCTCAGAGATCCTGGGCTCCCCGCGAATGGCCAAGCTTCTGGAGCTGCTTCGACAGTCCTACACTCGGGTGATTATCGATACCCCCCCAATCACCGCAGTTACCGATGCCCTTGTCATCGGCAGGCTGGTGGACGGCGCCGTCGTCGTGGTTCGCGCCGGTGCGACCCCTCGAGAAATCGTCCGAAACGGCCTGACCCAGCTCAAGGCCGTGAGCAGCCCGATCCTGGGTGTAGTCTTGAACGGCGTGGACATGGACCGGGACGGTTACTACTACTACCAGTACTACTACTATTATTACGGCGAGGACGGGGGCAAGAAGAAGCGGGTCCACACGAAGAAGAGATCCAAAATCATGTACGGTCAAGAGGCCGACCGTTGATCGACCTCCATTGCCACATCCTCCCCGGCCTCGACGACGGATCAGGCTCTGCAGAAGAGAGCCTGACCATGGCAAGAATGGCGATTGAGGACGGCATTCGCACCATCGTCGCCACCCCTCACACCTTGGACGGCGTGTACAACGTCACCCCGGTGGAAATCACCGGCGGCGTTGCTTCTTTTCGGGAACTCCTGGCCTCAAGAGATCTTGATCTGCGGGTTTGTGAGGGAGCCGACGTTCACTTGTCCCCGGGCATCGCGGACAAAATCAAGACAGGGGCTGTGCCAACCCTCAACAACACCGGAAAGTATTTTCTGATGGAACTTCCTGCCCAAACCATTCCTGCCGGCGCCAAAGAAGAGATCTTTAGCCTCAAGATCCAGGGCATCACGCCCGTCGTCACTCACCCAGAACGGCACCCTGCGATCCTGCAGGATATGAACCTTCTCTATGATTTCATTGCCATGGGCGCCTTGAGCCAGATCACGGCCATGAGTCTTACCGGCGAATTCGGGGAAGACGTGCAGCGCTGCGCTCAAGAACTTCTCAAACACAGGCTGGTTCATGTCATTGCAAGCGACGCCCATTCACCGGGCAGCCGTCCTCCGCTTTTGTCCAGAGCCGTGAACGAGGCTGAGGAGCTGACAGGCAGCGAGTCCTTTGCCCTTTCCCTTGTGAAGGGCATTCCCGCCAAGATCCTGGCTGGAGAGCTGGTGGAGTTCCCCGAACCGATGAGGGTCAGGGGGCAACGGTGAGCTTCTGGCCGACCTGGATGGACTGGTCCGGTTTCAGGTTGTTCAACCGGCGAAGTTCTTCCACGCTCAGGTTGTAACGGAGCGCAATGCGGTAAAGATTTTCCCCAGGAGCGATGGTGTGAACGCGCGCGGCGCCGGGCTGTGACGGGGATCGGAGTGGAGGGGCAGAGGTCGCTTCTTCCTTGATCTGGTTGATCTCCTTTTCAAGATGGCTGAACCGCTCGCTCAGGTTCTGTGTAAGGCTGTCCAGTTTTTCCTGGACTTGCGGAACCTCCTTTCCTTTGGTTTCCAGTTTCGCCATCCTTTCCTCTAAAAGCGCAATCTTTTTGAGAAGAGGCTGAAAATCCACCTCAGGGGCCTTCTTCTCTCCCTGCCCCAAGAAAAACAGCGCCACGAGCACCACGACAAAAAGACCGACCCCTACCCGCACCAGGGACTTCATGCTGTTCTGCCGCGGCGCAAAACTCCTTTTGTTCTCACCTTCTTCGTTCAAGATCGTCACCTCCTCCGAGAGTTCTTCCCGGGCCAAATCCTGTTCAAAGCTTTCAGTCGCTTCAGGCAGGGTGTGGTAAACAGACGTGAGTTTCTCGATGCCCAGAGGGGTCAGAAGGGCCATGATGTTTTTCGGCACCTGGGCTAATTTGACGGATCGGCCTTCCTCCTTGGCCCACTTGAAAAAGGATGTGAGGGTTGCGATGCCCCGGCTGTTGATGTACTCGAGATCCCTCATCATGAGGACAATGTTCCTCTTTCCCATCTTCTTGACCTGCTCAAAACCTTCATAGAGCTCTTCGATGGCAAAGGAGTCAATCCTTGCTGCCAAATCCACAGCCACTACATCCCTGTCCTCGGTGATGGTCATCCGGAGAGCCATATCCCTCTGTCCTGTCTTTCAGAAGTTATCGAAACGTGAACGGAAATCCGGCTTCTGATCTTTTGCGAAGCAATCAAATCGATACCATGAATGACGCTTTTTATCATCATCAAACAGAAAAGACCCTCAGAAAAAATTAAAGAAGCGCGAGGCCTGCAAGATGACGTCACTCTTCTCCCTGCAGCCCTCTAGCAGGACAAGCAGAGAGCGAAGAGCAATGAACTCAGAGTCAGAAAAAAATCTCCCCAGACCTTACGTCTGGGGAGATTTTTGTTCTTTTGGTTCAGAAATTGTCGGTCCGGCTCAGAGCTCAAGCCAGGAGTCTGAGTAGAGGCTGTGGCCCAGGATCACCCTCGCGGTTTTCACGTAGTCCTGAAGCTCCTTGGAAAGAGATCCCGTGTCCACGGATTCCCCATCCATCACCTTGTGGATGAGCTCCACCACATCCGGCCTCTTTCCCCGGGCAATGGCGATCAGCTTATCGTCATAGGCGTCCGCTATGCAGGAGTACATGCCCTTTCTTTCCAGCATGACCATGTAGGTCTGATTCAATATGCCCCTCAGATGATCCGGCGGGCCGTTTGAGACATTAGAAAGACCGCAGGTCGACTTGATGCCGGGGAACATGTCCGCCAGCATCTCCTGAAACGCCAGGAGGCTCACGAGCTGGGGCTGCTGGATGTTGACAGGGGTGACAATACCGTCTACGAAAATATCCTCATTCGGAACCCCTGCCTCATTGGCCGCATAGATCAATTCCGCCGCAAGCGCTCCACGCTCGTTCTCATCCCTGGGCAACCCCTCGGGCCCCCACATGAGCGCAATCATGTTGGCCTTGTATTTGACGGCCAGGGGAATGAGTTTTTCGTATCGTTCGGGCCTGCACATGATGGAGTTGATAATCGCCTTTCCCTTGTGAACAGCCAGAGCGGCTTCCATGGCTTCGATGTTGGATGTATCCAGGCACAAGGGAGGCGTGTCTCCGATCGCTTCCTGGACCGTCTTCACCACGAACTGCATGAGCTCGGGACCGCCTTTTCTGGCAGGACCCAGGTTGATGTCGATCCAGTCCACGCCTTTTTCCTTTTGCCTTTTTGCCTCCTCCGCGATCGGGCCCGGATCTTTTTCCTTGAATGCCTTTCCGATCACCCTGTTTATCACATTGAGATTTTCACCGATCAATAGCATGGCCGTTCCCCCTTTACTTCACCCTTTCTTTGAGAAATTTGGGTATCAAGGACGCATCCCTCGGGCCGATGAT
>Ga0102851_10000546_pt1 | contig 19285 bp, 13 predicted proteins | sample Mud3Dept3metaG_FD_79558 | JGI IMG/M metagenome (GOLD analysis project Ga0102851, IMG submission 79558) | Freshwater wetland microbial communities from Ohio, USA, analyzing the effect of biotic and abiotic controls - Mud 3 Core 4 Depth 3... | ecosystem: Environmental > Aquatic > Freshwater >... | reverse complement strand
TACACGGGCAGTTCGCCATTTCCCCCCGGAATATGCATAACAATATTCGCTTGAATTTAATCCTGTATCATTAATTGGAATTTTTGCCGCGGACGCTGTACATTTTCCGATAAAAAATTTTTCTGCTTCTACTCCATAGCTTGCAAAACCATTCAACTGGTATTCGCGGTATTTCATTGCTTGTTTAATTTCGGCTGCTGTTTCTGAAAGCGATACAAATCCATTTCCATCAACGTCTGCAAAAACATCACCACGCAAATCATCAAGCAAAGTTTGTGTAAAAGTCCAGTTACCGGTTGATATATTTGATGATGTTGCGGACGTAAGAACAATGACTTCTTTTCCAAGGTCAGAAATTTTTTTTCCTACTGCCAGCAATGAACCTGAATAGCAACAATCAGCCAAAAGAATAATTCGTTTTCCTTTAAAATGTTTTGCTGCGAGGTCGTATAAAATCTCCACATTGAACATTGTTGTAACAGCATTTCCCATATCGTAATTGCAGAAATAATAATCATTTCCAACTTTACTTCCGTGACCGGCATAGTAAAAAACAAAAGTTGAATTCTCAGTACAGGCTTTCATTTGACGACGGATCTGGTTTGTCATTTTATCTAATGTTCCCTGGCCGTCTAATAAGATTGTTCGTGCACTGTCAGGAATTCCGGTTGATGCAAAAAGATCAAATAATTCCTGGTCTTTTCTATTTTCATTGCTGAAAGAAGGAACGTTTGGATCCTGCCATTTCAGAACACCTGTTAAAACCAAACGCGTATCATTTGGATCACAAAGAAATTGTGCATTCAGTGATAAACTAAAAATAAGTAATATTAATACCAGTAGATTTCTTTTCATTTTATTATTCTTTGATAAATTTTTGAACTGAGAATCCGTTTTCAGTTGTTACTGCGACAAAATATATTCCATCAGAAAAAGACGAAATATCAAATGTAGAATTGATTGAATTGTCTGATAATATTAATCTTCCGTTTAGAGAATAGATAGAAACGTTTGCAATTTTTTCAGTTGATTTAATTTCAATACGTGTACTTGAAGGATTCGGATAAATTTCAAAATCCGTATTTTCAGTTTCATCAATACCAACTTGCCAATTAAAAATAGTAATGGCAAGATTTGTAGAATCGTTTGACCAATGCGAATTATCGCGAACCTTAAAATCAAAATCATCATTACCGGAATAACCTGCATTCGGCGTGTACGTTATCAATTCAAGTTCATTGCTGAAGATTGTGTCACCGATCGCAATCGCTGATCCGTTATTTTCGATAAGGCCATTAAGCGGTAATGTCAAAACCTGAATCATTCCAATTGTATCTGAATCATAATCATTCATTGCAACATCGAAATCACTTTTATTAAAATCAAGTACATTATCCTTAAAAACAGAAAGTGAAATATCATTCATTTTTGGTTTGTGATTTACCCATAAGTTCAGAATGAGATGAGCTGTTGAAAAGCCAATACTTGCATAAGTAACCGGTTCAGTAATTCCGCAACCAGCAGCAGCAATATAAGATTCATCTGATTCAAGATAAGGATTTGAGCCGGGATAAAATGTAATGAGATTATTAAGGGCCGCAAAAACTTCAGCAATAAGTGTATCACCGGGCAAAGCAAAACCATCTTTCATCGGAATAGTCATTTTATAAAGACCGGAATCAGGATATACCCCGGCAGTATCAGCTGCTAACAAAGTCATATTCGCAAAAAGCAGTGTTCCGTTAAGTTGATACACACGACCTATTAAGTCGTAAGCTCCGCCTGTTGTTGACTCTACTCCTAATTCTATAGAGACAAAAAATACAGAATCCTGAACGTTGAAATTATTCGTGTCAAAAACACGGATAAAGCTGTTGTTATGAATTGTGCCAGGCCCGCTGGTAGTACACGCAGCAGAATTAGCCGACCAGACAACTTCGTTCGAACTGTGAGTCAGTTTTGTCTGACTAACAGCAATCATTGAAGAGAAAACAATTGCAAACAGTAGTAATTTTTTCATAATTATTTGGAAAATATAAATATAAGAAAAAATGCCGGTTGCAAAAAGCAAATCTATTGCCAGCGAGTTTCAGGAATTTGTTTCAAGAAAAATACGGCTAAGTTTTTTCAAAAAAAAAAGCCCGTCCGAAATAGTCCGGACAGGCTTTAGATAAATCTGATATTTTTTATTGCTTAATAAATTGTTGCTGATAAGTTCCGTTTGTGGTTTTAACTTCGATAAAATAGTTTCCGTTTTGCAATTTACTAATGTCAACAGTTGACTCATCAGATACTCTCAGAAAAACAGTTTTACCTTGCGCATCAAGAATTCTGATTTGTTGAATTGGTTCAGTAATTTGAATCGTAATTTGAGCGTTAGCAGGATTAGGATAAATAACCAACGATGAATTTTCCAACTCGTCAATTGAAACCTGCCAGTTAATTACATCGATATCATATACCGAAGGCGTATTTGCCCAATGACTGGTATCCCTTGCGCGAAGGGAGAAATTATCAGTACCAAAAAATCCGGTACCGGGAAAATATTTTAGATTACCTAATTCACTCGTGTAAACCGTATCTCCGACAGCGAGGATTGTACCACTTAAATCCAAATCTCCATTGGCAGGAATCGTAATAACTTTTACCATCGTTAATCCATCATTGTCATTGTCTGTAAACTGACCGGTAAAATCTGTTTCAGCATAAACCAGTTGGTTATCTTTGAAAGTTGACGATGAAATTCCTGCCATCATTGGTTTTTGATTTACGTACAAATTCATAATCAAATGCATTGATGGAAAACCAACGGTTGCCGTTGTTGTAAAATCATTGATAGAACAACCAGACGCCACTAAATAAGTTGGACTCGATTCAGGCGAAGTATTTGATGCCGGATAAAATGAAGCAGTTGTATTTGCCGGTAAATGTAATTCCGACGCAAGTGAGTCGCCCGGAAAAGCATAACCATCGCTAAAAGGAATCGGAATTCGATAAAGTGTAGAATCCGGAAGGATAGCAATTGTGTCGGCTGCAATAAGTGTTAGGTTTGCAAGCATCGGAGCGCCAACCAGGGTATGCACTTTTCCAACGATATTATAAACGCCGCCGGAAGTTTCTTCGGCTCCAACAAGCATGCGGACAAAAAATGCCGTATCGATAATATTTGGGTAATCATCCAGATCATAAACGTGATAAAAACTATTATCTACAGTAATAATACCACCACCACTACATGTCACGGAATTTCCTGGAGTTATAAAGAGAATTGGATTATTCGTCAACCGGGTTTGGCTGCTTGCCATTAATCCAATTACGCTAATTGAAAGAGTAAAAAGTAGTTTTTTTTTCATATACAAATTAAGTAGTTATATCAAATATATGAAAAATCAACGTATCACAAAATTATTTCACAATAACAATTGGAAAATCCTGCCCAAAACTATAACTCGTTGGATACTGCGCAGAACCCCGATATTGTTGCGACAATTCCGGAACACGATCCTCCACATATAGTTTTATTTCACTAATCGTAATCTTCTCGTCACCGTTATCTCCTAAATCGCCGCTTAAAATTTCAAGTAGCGCGTATGTGAATAAACCATGTTTAAGATCACCTACTTCATTAGCATATTGAGCGTCCTGCGAAGCTGTTAAGAAAAACGTTCCGGTACTTCGCGCTAATTGTGCAAGTGCTTTTTCACGTCCATCACCTCTTGTTGCAAAAGCGTCTAATGCGCCGCCTGAATGACATGCGTCTAAAATAAAAAGTTGTTTTTCAGCAGAAATTTCCATAGAAAAATTCATTAGCTCAGTAGCCGAAATTGCCTTTTGTCTCAGCGACTCTGTTTCGCCGTAAAGATTTGTGACATCATGTGTGACAATAAAAAAATCGGAGTCTTCAGGAACCTTTTCGTAACTCATTACTCCATGGCCGGCATAATAAAAGATAAATACATCTTCGGTACCTATTTTTGTTTTAATCTCCTGGATTGTTTTGGAAATATTTTCTTTGGTTGCAAGGTCGTTGTGAATTGAATACTGAACAACAGAATTAAACAACGAGTCAGCTCCAATTGCAATTGCAGAAGCAAAAGACGTAGCATCGTTTACCGCATAATCAAGATTATATTGTGGATTTTTATAAGTATTAATTCCGACTGTCAAAATATACAAATCGGTCAATGCAGCAACACCATCATAATGGACTACCAACTTTGACGGAATTGACTCTGTACGATCTGCGTTAACAACAACGGCGGTAATTAAATTTTCTCCATCTGATAATGGAATTTCAAAATTCCGGACATCTTTTTCTCCACCTCGAAATACAATTTCTGTTGCCAGAGATTCCTGTATTATCAGTTTACCATTATTATAAATTCTGATCTCTTCAATTCCTTCGCCTTGACTGTTGATTTTTATTCCCAAAGGTAAAACGGAAACTTTGGCCTGGTAAACCGAATCAGAATTAACAACAGAGCGGGTTGTTGCCATTGCTAATTCAAAAGAAATTAGCGGACTTGTTTGCATCAACTGATTTACATTTTCACCCGAATCATTTAATTTTTCACCGTTGTGAATCTTTCCAATAAGTCCCGGGGTGTAATATTTATCGAATAATGATCCTACAGGAATAACTTCCATTCCAGAGACATAATTAACTAACTCAAGTGCTTTGGAAGAACCGTCGAAAGAGCCGCCGGGCGTAGTTGCCAGCCATTCATTCCGGTTGATCTGGATGCGTGAATAAATTTCTTTAAAAATGGTAAGATCCCAAACCTTTACGGTACCGTCAACAGAACATGAAATTAACCTGGAACCATCAGATGTAAAAGACAAAGAAGTTACGGGGCTTGAATGTCCGCGCAATGTCTGAACAATTTTATTTGATAGAGGATTCCATAAAATAATTGAATTATCGCTTCCGCCAGATGCGATAAATTTTGAACCAGGATCATATTGAACAGCGCAAACCTGGCCTTCATGTTTTTCCATTTTTCCGATCAGCATTCCGGTTAACACATCCCAGAGTTTAACTTTTCCATCCCAACTTGCAGTGACAATATTTTTTCCATCCGGGCTAAAATCAAATGCTGATAAAATGTTAGTATGGCCCACCAGTGTTCTAAAAGAACTCGCAGCATCAATTTCCCAAAAATCAATATTCTGATCAAGATCTCCGGTAACGGCGTAAAGATCGTTTGGAGTAAAACCGACCGTATAAGGAGAAATATTTCCCATGTCAATTACGTGATATTCACCTAAATTTTCAAGGTCCCAAATGTGCATTGTTCCATCCCAACTTCCGCTTGCTATTTTTTTTCCATCAGAGCTGAATTTCAAATCAAAAATTAATTCGCGGTGACCTGTTAAGGTGAAAATTTCTTCACCCGTTTCAGCGTTCCATAATTTGATCATCCGGTCTCCTCCACCCGTTGCAATTATTTTTCCATCGGGGCTGAAATCAAAAGCAAAAACAACTTTCCGATGTCCTTTAAAATGATGAATAATTTTTCCGGTTTCAAGACTCACCATCATCGCCGAAGAATCAATATTTCCGATCAGAATATTTTTGTTATCAGGACTTAACGCAACATTTCGTTTCATTGTAATAAATTTCAGAATTCGTTGATCGGTCCAGTTAGCATCACTAAAACGCAAACCATCGTCTCTTTTTTTATTGAGAAAACCTTCAAGATTTTTCTTTTTATGACCTGTTGTAACATCCCACAAAACGCCTTCGTTGTTCTCTCCGGGTAATAAAATTAATTGGCCGTCGGCGCTAAAATTAAACTCTAAATAAGAAATGTTTTGAGCAGTTGTATGCAGTTTTTCTTTCGCTGTTTTCACTTCGTAAACATAAACTTCTTCATCAAATGAAATTAATACGTGCGTGTCATCCGGGCTGAATTTTAAGTTTGTGGGACGTTCACGAATTTCTGAAAATACTTTGATTTTTTTTCCGGTTGTCAAATCCCACAAAACAGCATCTACTCTATTTGACATTGTTACCAGGTAATTTCCGGAATTACTGAAAACGTGTTTTGTGTTGCAACCATCGCACTCTTCCGTTCCATATCTTAAATCATAAATTTCTTTTCCTGTTGCGGCGTCAAATATTTTTGTAAAAAGTTTAGTAGAACTTGCTCCAATATATTTTCCATTCGGGCTGTAGGAAAGCATATAGGCTTTATCAAAAGGAATAGTCATTATCGTGTCGCCTTTTGCAACGCCACGCACATAAAATTTTTCGTAATTATCAGTTGAAAGTATTCTCGTTGCAGTTGGATCAAATAACTGATCACAATTATAAACGCCGTAGGATTTTGAAAATTCGCCGATTTTTTTTCCTGTCTGGGCATCAAAAACAAAAATTGCATCGCTTTCATCCATTAAAATAATTTTTGAATTATCAGGACTATAATATGCTTGCTGCAAATCATTCCTCGGCATTTTAATTGATAAAATCAAATCACCTGAAATAACATCAAAAACCTTTGCCGTGTTATCTTTTGATGAAGATAAAATTCGTGTACCGTCATTATTATAAACAACAGAAAAAACCGGATCCGTGTGCCTGTTGAACATTCGGATTTCACGCCCTGTTTCAATGTTCCACAGAATTATTGAGTTATCCTGGCTTCCTGTCACAACATATTTAGAATCGGGACTAAAATCGTATGCTGTAATATATTTTGCATGGCCTTTTTGAAGAATAGTTTCCAACGGATAATTGGTTTGCGAAAATCCAAACGCGGTGGCAAACAAAATGAGGGAATAATTAAGTAAAAGTTTCATGCAATGAATTGATTTTAGGAAGGATAAAGATAAAAGAATTGAATTGATACAAGTGAATTAAAATAAAAATCGATCAAACTAATTTAAGTAATTCAGGTCAGACTTTTTTTCTAAATTAGATGAATGAAAATTTTGTTCGGACTCTTATTATTTGTTGCTATTATTAGTTGCAAATCGTCAAAAAAAAGCGATGGTATTGCCGATTCAGAAATAGCTCTTGATATTGTCCAGCCTTCTGCAACGTGTCCAAAACATCATACTGATTCTATAATCCCTATCATATATGGATTTCCTACAGAAGAAAGTTTTCGCAGGGCTGATTCCGGCTTGGTTTATCCTGGCGGCTGCGATATGTCAAGCGATTCTCCACAATGGTATTGCAAAATTCACGATCAGAGTTTTTAACAAAGATTGATAAGTTATCACTTTACTCAAAAAGTGTAAATTAAATAAAGTACTATTGTGCCTATAATTTTAATCTATTTATGAAAATGAGAAAGCTATTTTATTTGCCGGCCCTATTGCTAATTGCGTCTTGCGGCGGAGGAACGGAAACAGAAACAACTGAGAAAAAGGATTCAGTGATTACTGAAGTTAAATGCGGCCCTTTAAAAACTTCAGAAGAGGTTGCAGCAGCGCCGGTTTTTCATCATATCGCAGACATTGACACTGTAAAAGATAAATCAACAATTATCAGGTTTGTATCTGAAGATTATTACAAACCATTTCCGGCAGAAATACTTGAAGCATGCAACCTGCAGGTTCTTGCACTTCAAAATATGACTGATACTGAGTTACCAGCCGATATCGGTAAATTCACGAATTTGACCACGCTTGTACTTTCTAATGCTTCGATTACAACACTTCCTGAATCCGTCAGTGAATTGAAAAATCTGAAAGCAGTTTCTCTTTCGGGATGTAAAGCACTTGATATTAACCAGGCGCTTGATGTGCTTAAAAAATGTCCTAACATTCAATACCTGAATCTATCCGGAATGGAACTGACTGAAGTTCCTGCTTCAATAGGCGATTTTTCAGCGTTGCTTGAGTTACAGGTAAGTTATAACAAATTTGTAAAAATGCCTGACTCTTTTTATACTTTGCAGAACCTTGAAGAAATTCATTTTTCAGGATCTGCAACTTACGATTACGATGATTTTTTTACAAAGGCAAAAGCATTTCCAAATTTAAAAATACTTAGTTTACAGTATTGCGGATTTACTTCGCTGCCTGCAATATTGAATGAGTATCCTGCGCTTACAACAGTTCGATGGAGAGAAGAATGGAAAGATTATGATGCCGACAAGATTATTGCAACTACCGAAAAGGAAAACAAAAAATTTCCAAAACTGGAAGTAACATGGAGCGAAATGTCTGGTATGTATTACGATATCTACTAGAATGAAATAATTCAAAAAAAACGCCGGATCGTATATGTCCGGCGTTTTTTTTATTGAAATAATAGAAGATATTTATTCTATTATTTTCAAAAATGCAATAGCAATTTTCTAAACTAAAAAGTTATAAACTATTATTACGATATCAATAGTTACAGCAAGTAAAGCCGTATAAATAATTGTTTTCATTGGAGCCACTGCAAGAATCATTGAAAGAGATAGCATTGTACTCAATACTAAAATAAATAGTTGTACAGCGCTATTTAATCCCCCAAGTCCTACCGCAATACCTCCTCCACATCCAATAAGCAATATGAGCATTGAAATAATTCCGTAACGATTTATTTCATGATCATAAAATATTTTATTCAACCATGAAATGTTAGATAGTTTTTCCTGACCAGAATGTGAATGTTCCATAACGTAGAGATTTTAAATGTTTTTCAAAATTAATCTATCAGAAAGCCATAAAATATGATGGTTTTAAGTTGGGGATATGACTTAAATCAGATTTTGAAAAACAGGCAGAATTTTCCTTGCCTTCATTAGAATTTTTAACAGTATAAAACCATTTAGAACAAAAAAGCAACTTAGTATATGGCTTGATCGTCTATGAGTTATATTTACACTAAATAGTACTAAATCATTTGCCATGAATAGTTTAAGAAATAAGTTCAAATTGATGTCCTTCTCTGTTTTTTTTCTTTTAATAGTTAATTCCGCCTTCAGTCAATGGCCGACGACTTTTGGAATTGCGACAATAAACAGTACTTATTGTGTTTCGATAGATACATCGCAACCATTAAAAGAGTTTTACCAGATAGATATTACTCAATTAAATTTTGCAACTGAACTGGATGCCAGAAAAGTTTTTGGTAATATTTCTAATAATCGGTTGACGTATAAAGTCGATTTTGCAAATCACGTGGCCTATCTGCAAGTTCATGCTGACAGAACACAAACTCCTCAGGATGTTGCCTGGTGGAATAATTATATAGCCGGTCTTTGCCAAAATTAATAACCCAAACCCAATATCTTAAATATGTTCAATATGAATTTAATTCTGAACGCTCGTAAATTATTAGCATTGATTGCTTTTGTTTTACTCGGACAAAGTGTCTTTGCCCAGTTAACTGCCAATGGTGCATACCTGCTTGGAAATATTGCAGAAATCGGGATTAATAATAAAGGACATGAAGGGACTTACGATATTTTGGGTTCAAATGCACGGTCTGATCAATGGGATCCGGCTGTTTATTTTGGATTCGTTGCTAATCCGCAAAATGATGGTTGGGTAAATTATGACGGCGATTTTTTTACTCCGGGATCACCTGAAAATGGTTTTGGAATGGAAATAAATGGTATTAATTATTGCAACAACGCAAGCTTTGAAAATGAAATTCCGGGAAGTTTATCAAATTATACAGTTGATGGCAATTGCCTTTCTGTTCAATGGGATGGATCTGTAAATAACGTTGCAATTAAAATCGTATATAAATTTAATATTACTGAATTATATTATACAACAGAAGTAACAATTACAAATAATACAGGAGCTGCTTTGAATGACTTGTATTATTATAGAAATTTTGACCCTGATAACAATGTCTCTATTAGTTTTGATTATACTACTACAAATACAATTGTCGCACAACCTACTCTGACTTGTCCAAAAGCATTGGTTTCTGCCACATCAAATGTTCCGTGGTTATCTTATGTAGGAATTGCAGCGATTGGTCAGAATTTTAGAGTTTCGCATGGTGGTTTTTCTAACAGGGACGCTTCTGACATCTGGAACGGAATGTGGCCATTAACAGGTGTTACCGGTGCAAGCGTTTTTATGGATGAGGCAATTTCAATGGCATACAAAATTGCTTCTTTACCTGTAGGCGCGTCTGAAACATTTGAATTTGTTATTATTCTTGATGATACTCAAGTTGATGAAGCATTCGCCCAACTTTATGAATTTGATTTCCCAGGTTATATTGGTGCAGGAAGTGTTTGCAGTCCAATTACAGATACAGCATACGTTCCATGCCCGGGTGCAATTGTAAGTTTGTCGGTAGACGGACCAAGTGTTGCTGACTACAACTGGGTATGGTCTCCCGGAACAGGATTAAATACAACAACAGGATATATTGTCGATGCTTCGCCTGCTTCAACAACAACTTATACAGTAACAGGAACGCCTGTCAACCCATGTTTATCAATGGTAATCACAAAAGAGATTGTGGTTTCCGTTGGCGTAGGTCCTCTTACGGTTATTACGGATCCGGGGCCGATTTGCGGAGCATTTGATTTAACAACTTTAGTAGTCACCGATGCTAATGCAATTCCGGGTACTACAATAACTTATCATTCTGCAATACCTGCAAATGCTACTGATATGGCTAACTTATGGCCAACAACGACAATGGTAAGTGGTGATGTCGTATATGTTATGATTGCTGATCCGGTTGGTGGATGTTTCCATTATTTACAAGTCGTTATTGACTTTTCAGGAGGAACAAATGCCGGCCCGGACAATACAGGATCATTATGTAATACGGCTGGTTCAACAATTGATCTGAATACATTATTAGTTGGTGCGGCTCCCGGAACCTGGACTGAAACAACCGGTACCCCGAGCGGACAATTTAATGCAGGAACAGGTGTTTTTGACGGAAATGGTTTAACGGCCGGAAATTACACATTCGATTATCTGACCACTGTCGTACTTCCTTGCACGCCTGATATTGCTAGTATGACAATTACTGTTCAGCAAAATGCAATAGCCGGAGCTGATAATACTTCTACAGTTTGTAATAATGCGGGAAGTTCAATTGACCTGAATACATTAGTATCCGGTAATAACGGAGTTGGTGTTTGGGCAGAGACAAGTGCTTCAGGACAATTTAATACAGTCACGGGAGTGTTGACATCTGCAGGTTTACCGGCAGCTAATTATACTTTTACTTATACAGTTCCCGGAACGGCTCCTTGTACACCTGATGTTGCTGATTTTATTATTACTGTTAACCAGGAAGCTTTGGCTGGTGCCGATAATAGCACAACAATATGCAATGTTTCCGGTGCTTTCGTTGATTTGAATACGCTTCTTTCAGGAAATAACGGAATTGGAACATGGCTGGAAACAACCGGTAGCGGACAATTCACAGCCGGTACAGGAATATTTGATGCTTCATCTTTACCACTTGGAGTTTATAATTTTACTTACACAGTCAATGGTTTGGCGCCTTGCCCAAGCGATGTTGCGAATTTCTCAATCAATGTTACCAATCTTCCGAATGCAGGTGGTGATAATGCAACAGCTTTATGTAATGGCACTGGAACAACATTAAACATGAATACTCTTCTTTTAGGCGCTGATCCGGGCGGTGCCTGGACAGAAACAAGTGGTACGCCTTCTGGACAATTTACTGTTGGAACAGGTGTGCTAAATGCAGCAGGTGTTCCTGCAGGTGTTTATACTTTTGCTTACACAATTGCTCCAAATGGCCCATGCGCAGGAGACCAGGCAATAATGACTGTTACTATTCAACAAGTTGCAAATGCAGGTGCGGATAATGCTTCAGCGATTTGTAATGCGCCGGGTTCTTCACTTAACCTGAACACATTATTACTTGGAAACAACGGAATTGGAACATGGGCAGAAACAACGTCAAGCGGACAATTTAATACAGGTACCGGAGTATTGACAGCAGCAGGTTTACCGGCCGCGAATTATTCTTTCACATACACTGTTATAGGAGTTGCTCCTTGCACTAATGATGTTTCTAATTTTACGGTAGCAGTAATTGATCTTCCATCTGCAGGTTTAGATAATTCGGCGGCGCTTTGTAACACACCGGGAACTGCACTTAACCTGAATACATTGGTTAACGGAGCAAATATTAGCGGAACATGGACTGAGACTTCTGCATCAGGTCAATTCAACGCCGGAACAGGAATTCTAACAGCCAGCGGATTACCAAACGGAGTATATACTTTTGTTTACACAGTTCCTGCAATTGGAGTTTGTCCGGGAGATCAGGCGAATTTTACTGTCTCTGTAAATGCCGAACCAATAGTAACGGATTTAGTTGATCAGGCACATTGTGATACTTACACTTTGCCTGTTATTAATGGATCTAACCTAACAGGCAATCAAGCTTATTTTACCGGACCAAACGGTACAGGAACACAATTTAATGCAGGTGATATTATTACATCTTCTGTGACATTGTATATCTATGATGAAACAGGATCAACACCTAATTGTATGGATGAGCAAGTTGTAAACATTACAATTAATATTACTCCTGCTGTTTCTTTCATCGCTGATACGCTTTCAGGTTGTGCGCCTTTGGTCGTTAATTTTACAAATACAACTGCCGGTACAACACAAAACTGCGTATGGAATTTTGGTGATGGCGGATTCGGTCAGATTTGTTCAGGGGTAAATCATACGTATTTAAGTGCAGGAGTTTTCAATGTAACTTTGACACTGCAAGGTTCAGGAAGTTGCCCGAGCTCTGTAACTTACAATAGTTATATCACTGTTGCAACACCACCACAGGCTTCATTTTCGTTCTTACCGCAGTTACCAAATATTGATGCATCTGAAGTAGAATTTACGAATTCTTCAATCTTCGCTACTTCTTACGTTTGGGATTTTGGAGATAATTTCGGTTCTACTGATACAAGCCCGGTCCATATTTATCCGACACTTCCAAATGTTGATTACATGGCTACGCTTTATGCTTACAATGATTATGGTTGCATGGATAGTGTTACGCAAATCGTTACTGTTGAAGACGTTCTTACGTTCTATATTCCTAACTCATTTACTCCTGACGGTGATGAGTTCAATCAAACTTTTGCTCCTGTATTCTATTCAGGAATTGATCCGCAAGATTTCCACATGATCATTTTTGACAGATGGGGCGCAGTTTTATTTGAATCATACAACCCGCAAGTTGGATGGAGCGGTACTTATGGCGATCTGGGATTAGTTGAAGATGGTGTTTATATCTGGACAATTGAATTCAAAGAAACAATGTCTGATAAACGCCATACGTTTAAAGGACATGTGACTGTTATGAAATAGGCATAGAAAAAAACTAAATAGTAAATCCCTCCAAGTCAAACTTGAAGGGATTTTTTTTGTTATACAAATACTGTTTGGAATGAACTTAAATCTCAACGATAGATTTTTGGCGCATTATCCTTTTAATTTTTTAGATTTGATAATAACCCAAAAAGTAATGTTATCTGCCCAAATTGGTTAGATAGAATCAACGGAGTTGATGCTATAAACAAGTTATAGCCAATACTTTGAAAACCCCCGTCTTCGTTCGACTAAGATGTAAAATATTTAAAATTTATTGCTCCTATTTAAACTTGTTGACTTCTAAAAACAAAGGCTGACCATTAAGTAACAGGTTGACTTCGCTAACTCAAAGTCTGACCCGCAAGTAAATTACTTCGAGACTTCTTATCGCGTGACAATTTTGCACTGGGACTTTCGGCTCGACTATTTTGCAGTAGACTATAAAACTGCGATTAGCCTTATTCTACACACATTAAGTGATGAGTCTCATTCCAAATAGTAATACTCATCATTAAATACTACTTAGTAAATATCGTAGTTTGGGTACTAAGACTTATATTATATGGACTCAAAAGAGAATCATTATTTAAAAAAAATAATTAATCAAAATAAATGGTTTATTATTCCCGGTATTCTTGTACTGTATTTTTCTTCCGCCATATTAATGTTAGTGGGCATTATTAAACTCTATTATACAGTTAAAGAAATTCTAATTAATATAAATAACCCTAAAATAATTGAACATGCTGCAAAAATTTCAGCACATTTTTTAAGTATTATTGAAAATTATATACTTTCGATAGCCTTTTACACTCTTGCTGTTGGTATCTATAAACTATTTATTGGAAATAATCCGCATGGAAAATTAGCGTGGATACTTGTTGAAAACATTAATGATCTTAAATCTCATTTGGCGAAAATGTCGGTTTTATTTCTTTGCATAATGGTTATTCAAAAAATAGCTGAATGGAAAGACCCAGCCGGTACTTTATATTTAGGAATTGTTGTAACGCTTACTTCATGCACATTGATCTGGTTCTCCAAACATCTTGACGATAAGAAATAACAATCACACCGCTCCCGCGCGAATCCTTTCGCATGGATAGGCAAATCCAAATGATAGTGGAATGCTACAAAAGCAAACTGTTCTGAGCCGTTCCTGATAGATCAACAAAAATAAAAAAAACTCAAAATTATGAAGTTTTGACTTATGGTTGAGGGACCATGCGAAAGGATTCGCGCGGCAGCAAATGAGAACCGATTCGAGCAACAGCCTAACGATTGAAGGCCCTGATCAATTCAAAAAAAAATCCCGACTCTCGCCGGGATTTAAACTATTTTCTTTTCTCAATTGACACATATGGCCTGAGTGTTGGTCCTGTGTAAATTTGACGCGGACGGCCAATCGGTTCGTTGCCCTGACGCATTTCTTTCCATTGTGCAATCCAACCCGGTAGACGGCCCACTGCAAACATTACTGTAAACATATCTGTAGGAATTCCTAATGCCCTGTAAATAATTCCTGAGTAGAAATCTACGTTTGGATATAAATTTCTTGATTTGAAATATTCATCTTCAAGAGCAACTTTTTCTAATTTTTTTGCGATTTCTAAAATCGGATCGTTTACACCAAGTGCAGCAAGAACTTCATCTGCGGCTTTTTTAATGATCTTAGCTCTCGGATCAAAATTCTTATAAACTCTGTGACCAAATCCCATTAAACGGAAAGAGTCATTTTTATCTTTTGCTTTTAAAACGTATTTGTCAACGTCACCACCATCAGCTTTAATAGCCTCAAGCATTTCAATTACCTCCTGGTTAGCTCCACCGTGAAGCGGGCCCCAGAGTGCAGAAACTCCTGATGAAATAGATGCAAATAATCCTGCGTGTGATGAACCTACGATTCTGACTGTTGATGTTGAACAATTTTGTTCGTGATCAGCATGTAAAATAAATAACTTGTCAAGGGCTGCAATTACAACAGGATTTGGTTTGTATTCTCCTGTAGGAATAGCAAACATAAGTCGCATGAAATTTTCTACGTATCCTTTTGAGTTATCATAATAATTCAATGGATAACCAACTTTAACACGATATACCCATGAAGCCAAAACTAAAAATTTACCTAAAGTTTTACAAACAGCGTGGTACATGTCATTTTCAGAAGTAACATCAACCGGTTTAGGATTGAAAGCTGTTAAAGCACTCGTAAGCGCAGAAAGAATTCCCATTGGATGAGCAGATCCGGGAAAACCATCCAGGATATCTTTCATCTCTTCATTGATAAGTGTATATCTTCGAATATCGTTTTCAAACTGAGCCAACTTCGCTTTTGAAGGTAATTCACCAAAAACCAATAAATAAGCTACTTCCAGGAAATCTGCATGTTCTGCAAGTTCCTCGATTGAATAGCCCCTGTAACGAAGAATTCCTTCTTCACCGTCCAGGTACGTAATTGCACTTTCGCAGGCACCTGTATTTTTATAACCACGATCCATTGTTATATAACCGGTCAGGTCACGCAATTTCGAAATGTCAATTGCCTTTTCATTCTCTGTACCAACAATTACAGGTAATTCGATCGTTTTTCCGTCAAGTACAATTTGTACCATTTCTCCTTTTACTACTTCACTCATTGTTATTCAATTTTTATGGATTTCCCCGTGTTATACTATTATTATTGGTCTAATATACTTGCTTTTTCTAATTCGATTTACATTTCAAAAAACTTTTTTTTTATGATTCGCTCCTCCATATATTTTTTGTGCATCTGCAAAAAGGTTAAATAATAGTTAATTGTCTGAACGATACGCTTAATCCGAATATCTTCCCATTTGAAAAGCAATAGTATCAAATTTGTACCAAGCAAAGAAATAAAATAATGCGATTAAGTTTGCTCGTTATATCCTGGATCGTTACTATTTTCCTGGCGCTTTGCCTGGTCACTATATCCGCGAGCTATTTTAATTTTGATCTCAATCATCACTTCCTGAAATCAAAGCAGGATATGATTCACAATAATATCTGGCTATCGAATTTTTACATTCATCTTTTTGCCGGAATCCTTGCCGTTCTGAGCGGTTTGTTTTTATTCTTTAATCGGTTGATTCCGTTTAAATCTGTTCTGCATAAAAAACTTGGCAGGATATACGTATTTGCAATTTTATTTCTATCAGGACCAACGGGATTTTATCTTTCATTTTTCGCAGAAGGCGGACCAATTGCATCCATTGGATTTTTGCTAATGAGTTCAATCTGGATGTTCATTACTTATAAAGCAGTAGATAAAATTTTAAAAGGTGATATTGAAGGTCATAATAAATGGATGATTCGCAGTTATTGTTTTACTTTATCCGGAGTCACTTTACGAATTATGACACCACTCGGAATTTCATTATTTGGTTTTGATTATCAGACTAATTTTATTGTAACAGCTTATGCCCCGTGGCTTTTGAATATGGTCATTGCTGAAGTAATTCTCTTTGTAAATAATAAAAAAACACACGAATCACAAACAAGTTTAATATGAAAAAGTTAAAACCAATTGTATTAGGAATGCTGGTAATGGTCACTACCCTATCATTTATTTCCGGTAATAATTTTATTTCAACCGGATTTGGATTCCAGGAAGAGAAGATGGTTTCGGTAAAAGAATTCAAAGAGTTTATTAATAAAGATTTGATTACGCCTATCAGAACATGTTTTACCGAAGCGTATCCTCATGCGTTTATGTCCAAATGCTATTCAACAATTGAATTCGAATTTGGAGACAGTCAGTCAGCGTTAACGGATGAATCACTTCTTTATTCAAGCTATTCTATTTCCGGAAATGTCTTTTTTATTAATTGTGGTCAGCGTCAACATGTATGCGGTATTAAAGCAATTCATGCGACCAGAGAAATTCAAATACAAGAATCTTTTCTTTCAGAATGGACGACGAAAGATGCTTACCTGAAATCTTTTTGTGAGCGTGTGAAAGCTACTGATCATAACCAGGAATAGGCTTTTGGGATAAAAAAGGAGCGCTGAAGTTACTTCTCAACAAACCCCTTCAACGCCAATAACAATTGCGTAGGTTGCTGAAACCCGACAATTGTTCCAAGTTTAACTTCCTTTTTTGAGAGAACAACAAACGATGGAAAACTCATTTTGCTGCTGAGCAAATTAACAGCAAGTTCATTATATCCTTTGTTTCCAAACATTTTGTATTCGTAGAGAACTTCTTTATAAGCAATGGGATCTTTTGATTCGGCATTCATTTTTACAGCGTAGAAATGTTTGTTCATATAACTGACGACACCTGAATCCAGGAAGGTAGACAAATCCATTTTTTTACACCAGCCGCACCAATCAGTATAGATATCAATAAAGATGAATTTCTTTTCTTCTTTATTTGCATCAGCGGCTTTTTCAAGAGTATACCAAATAATAGCCGGTTCTAATTGATCAATTACTTCATCATTATTAACCGATGAAGCATTAACGAAGTCTGATTTATAAGACGAAGCTTCAGTGAAGTTCAATTTTATTAATGAACGTCCGTAAGTATCCACCATTCCTGCAATCGACAGCATTGAGAAACTAAAAACGCTTAAAAAAAATACGATGGTTTTACGAATCATAATTAGAGATTTTCTAACGTAAAGTTCAGCATTTTTGTATACAAATGCAAGCGTGTCATACCACCATAAATGCCATGATTTTTGTTGGTATAAATGAACATATCAAAATCAACATTTTTTCCTACTAAAGCATTTATCATTTCCATTGAATTTTGCACATGAACATTGTCATCACCCGAACCATGAACCAGAAGAAAATTCCCTTTCATTTTTGCAACGTGATTTATAGGTGAGTTGTCATCATAACCGCTTGCATTTTCCTGTGGTGTGCGCATAAAACGTTCGGTATAAATATTATCATACCAGCGCCAGTTTGTAACCGGGGCAACTGCAATTCCCATTTTAAAAACATCAGCTCCTTTTGTCAATAATAGAGAAGACATGTAGCCGCCATAACTCCAACCCATCACACCAATTCTTGAAGCATCAATATACGGCCACGCTCCTACTTGCTTCGCAACAGCAATCATATCTTCCGTTTCAAGTTTTCCTAATTGCAGATAGGTACACTTTTTAAATGTCGCTCCCCTGTTCATTGTTCCGCGGGTATCTACAGAAATTACAATATATCCATTTTGTGCTAAAAGATTATGATAATAGAAACTGCTTCCGCCCCATTGATCAACAACTGTATTATGTCCCGGGCCATTGTAGATATCAAAATAGACCGGATACTTTTTGTTCGCATCAAAATTTGTAGGCTTAATTATGTATGCGTTCAGATCTTGTTCAACTCCTTTAATTGTAATGAATTCCTTTTTCGCGATATTATATTCGCTCAATTTTGCTTTCAGCGCTGCATTGTCTTTCAGCAGTTCAACTTGTTTACCATCTGCAAGATTTACAGTTATTTCATATGGTTGATTTGCATTTGAATAATAGTTGATATAGTATCGCATGCCGGTACTGAACTCAGCATCATTGTGACCCTTTTTTTCTGACAATTTCTTTTTATCTGTTCCGTCTAGTTTTATAGAATAAAGAGCCTGATAGATAGCGCCTTCTTCCGCAGATGTATAAAAAACAGTTCCTAATGTTTCATTGTATCCTTTCAAATCAGTCACGTCCCAATTTCCTGATGTGATTTGTTTTTCAGTACCGTCAAAACCAATTTGGTAAATATGTTTGAATCCGTCTTTTTCACTTGTTCTTAAAAAAGACTTTCCGTCATTTAAAAAAATAAGATTATTATCAACCTCAACATACGTATCACTTTTGTCTGAGTAAATAATTCCACCTTCATTTTTACCTGTTGCCGAATAGGTTGAATACTTGTAAACAAGCTCATTCTGATGACGATTCATAACAAGATAAACAAGTTTATTATCATCGTTTGTCCATTTCATTCTTGGCACATATTCATAATCTCCTTT
>Ga0102851_10000545_pt1 | contig 19291 bp, 12 predicted proteins | sample Mud3Dept3metaG_FD_79558 | JGI IMG/M metagenome (GOLD analysis project Ga0102851, IMG submission 79558) | Freshwater wetland microbial communities from Ohio, USA, analyzing the effect of biotic and abiotic controls - Mud 3 Core 4 Depth 3... | ecosystem: Environmental > Aquatic > Freshwater >... | reverse complement strand
CGGAGAGATTCCAGCGGAATGATCTCATTTGGTGCGATATTTCCGAGATTCACATTTGCGCCAAAATGTTTTATGAACCATGCCTGCTGTGATTTTAAAGGAGCTTCCCAGATAACGTTTTCAAGTCTTACATGTTCCGATATTGCACCTATTATCTTGTTGTTAATTGAACCGTCCTCATTATAGATACCGGTAGTTCCGGATTCCCTGGCTTCAGCAATGACCTTAATGGAGCCTGCATCAAGCTCGGCTTTCATCATCGCGACCCACTGATCAGGAGTATAAATGACCTCCTTCTTTTTAGATCCTACTTCGGATATCACCTTTCCGCGCTTTGACAGAGCTTTGATATACTCAAGCTTCCTGGTATGCTCAATATCGTATGATCCATCTGAAACCTCAACCATTTCAATTTCATTCTTATCCAGAAATTCAACAAATTCCCTGAACATGTTTCGTATTATAAAGGCTTCAAAGAGAGTGCCTCCGAAATAAGGGATAACGCCTGCCTTTTTATATATCCCGATCTTCTTCTCATATCCGGGAGTGATCAGGGATGTTCCGAATCCCAGTTTTACAAAGTCAGTGTACCCGCTGCCAACCGACATAAAGTCCTCTGCTTCCCTGATGCTGAGGCCTTTATCCATGACCATTGTAATTCCTGAATTCCTGGGCTTAACAGGACGTTCCGGTAAAAACGGAAGAGTATGTTTCATAATTAAGAATTAATAATTCAGAACTGTTTTCAGATAAGATTATTCTCTTCCAGAAGTCTGATAATCTTCTTTGTAAGAAGAGAAGGAGGAAATATATCAATAAACTCTTTGTACAGGTATTTATCAATTTCGACAGCAAGTGAAAGATGCCTGAATGCATTTTCCCGGTCACCTGAGTGAAGATAGAATGAAGCCAGGATGTAGTTGATTCCCGGAAGGTCTCCGGTTACCTTGTAGGCATGTTCAAGGTAATGGATGGCTCTGGAGGTGAGCTTTTCCCTGAGGATTATTTTGCCAAGGTCAATCCATACCTCATCATAATAAGCATCCAGTTTGAGAGATTCCCTGAAACAACTGAGGGCTGCTTTTATCTCTCCCTTAATATAGTGTGCTTTCCCAAGAAGGTACCAGAATTCCGGGTTCTCATCATCAAGCCGGACAGCTTTTCTGAAGAAAATTAGACTATCATCGGCATTGCCGGCATTATATTCAATTACTCCGAGTCCGAACCAGGCATCGGCATATTCAGGTGCCAGCTCAATAGCATCATGGTAATATTTCTTTGCAAGGAGAATGTCATCGGTTTTTTCATAACACTCCCCGAGATATGTCATTGCCTCATAGCTATCCGGTTCATTTTCAAGGTATTCGTGGTAAACGGGGATCGCTTCTGAATACCTTTCGAGGTTACTCAGAATATTGGCTTTGTTGAACAGGGCAAACGCATTCTGCGAGTTGATGGCAAGAGCATAATCATAGGCTTCCACGGCCTTTTCATATTGCTCAAGCTTATTATAGATAATACCAAGATTATACCATGCGCTGTCGGAGAATGGTTCCTCTTCAAGATACTTAAGGTAATATGCTATGCTTAAATCATAGTTTTCAGTCTTCTCGTATGCATATGCCAGATCATATAGATGGGCCTTGAAATTCGGTTCTTTCTCAATAAGCCTGATCAGGTACGGAATCAGATATTCATAATAATTAAGGTTCTGAAGAACCGAGACGATAGCAAACAGGATATTTTCAACCTCATCCGAATCAAGGGTCAGTGCATGATCGAACATCTTCTTTGCCCCCTGGATATCGCCAAGCATACCAAGAGCAGTTCCTTTTGCGATATATATCTCATGATTCGCAGGCTCAATATTCTCAAGCTTTTTTAGTATTCTGAGGGCTTCAACTGCACGGCCTTTATCAAGCAGTACCCTGGCTTTTCTCAACTGTATGGATACAGAGTTCGGATGCTGCTGAGTGGCCAGCGTTGCAGCTTCAAAAGCTTTCAGAGAGTTATTGCAATCAATATAATAATCAATAATCGACTCAAATTCAATAACATCAAAGAAATACTTTTCATTATTCCTCCTCATTCTTTCGAACTTCTGAACCGCCTGCCTTACTTCTTCCTCAAAGGAGTATCCGTACTTGTCCTCTTCCATCTCTATTCAATATGCCGTAAAATTAATACTATTTTTTACACGGTTTAACAGGGGTTTATTCAATTATTAACATTTCAACGTTTTTTTAAACATCTAATTTTCAGGTCAATATAAAAAATAACTATATTTTTCCGTTTTTTTTATTACCATCACGCAACCTCAGGAAACAATTTATCATCTTCAGTTTATAAAAACGATTATTTTACCCTATACCCAATTTACCCTAGAATTAACCTAAATTCTACCTCAGAAAGACCGGGTCTTCACCCGGTTTTTCAATTTAATACTAATTATTAATATCTTTACGTAAATTACAATAACCATGTAGCATGAAAAAGGCATCAGTAAAAAATGGTCTGGTATTGTTTTTTGGCATCCTGGTTGTCTCTTTAAATCTCATTTCCTGCAAAAAAACTGAAAATCCTATTAAATACCCCGAGGGCACCTTTCCCGATTCAACAATCAGCCTGACGGATATTAATTCAATCTATGATGATATCAATGCTGATCTCTACCAGCTACACGACTATGTTATTCTCGTTTTCTCAAGTAACAGGATCAGCACAGGAGGACAGTTTGACCTGGTCCAGGGAATGATAACATATGTTTTTGATCAGACAACAGGTGATTTCGGACTGGGCTGTGATTTGACTCAGAATGCCTTTCTGACGAAGCTCATCAATACTGCTGTTACAACCGGAGACGATCTGGGACCCTATACACTTTTCAGTACAGTTGACGGATATGAATATACGCTTATTTCATCGGAAAACCCGGCAGGCAATCTTGATTTGTATTATCTTAAGAACCACCCCGCCTCCGGTGGCAGTCTTCCTGACATCACGGGACCATTACCTGTAACATTGCTGAATACCGTTGCCAATGATGTTTATATAAGTTTTGATACAAACCAGGATTCGGCGTATTTTTCGTCAGATAATGAAGGCAACTTTGAGATTTATCTGAAGAACAGACCGGCCGAGACAACTCTTTCAACCTGGTTTGACGGGGACTATGCTGCCCCGGTCAAGGTTGACAGCCTTGCAAGTGCCGGTGATGATAAATGTCCGTTTGTCTTCAGAAAGATGATGGTGTTTGCTTCCAATCGTACCGGCGGGATGGGGGGATTTGATATTTATTATTCAGTCTTTAAAAAAGGGAAATGGAGTTCTCCGGTTAACCTCGGGCCCGGCATAAATACTTCTGCGGATGAATACCGTCCGGTTATCGGGGTTCATGGAGATTTTACAAACAGCTTTATGATCTTCTCGTCAAACCGTACGGGAGGAACGGGAGGCTATGATCTGTATTTCAGAGGCGTTACTTTCCCTTAACGCAAGACTGTTCAGATCACTGATGTCTCCTGTTTTTTGCGGCCGACAGGGTATTCTTCAACAGGGCCACTCTTGTCATTGGACCGACACCTCCGGGGACAGGGGTGATGAAAGAGCATTTGGGGGCGACATTTTCAAAATCGACATCTCCGGCCAGTTTCCATCCTGTTTTAGAATCAGGTGCATTGATTCGTGTTGTGCCGACGTCAAATACGACGGCACCTTCCTTAACCATATGAGCTTTAACAAAAGAAGGCGATCCCATCGCAGCAATAATGATATCTGCTCCTTTCACGATTTCTTCCAGGTTTTTTGTGCGGCTGTGCACAACAGTTACAGTTGCATCCATTCCTTTCCTTGAAAGTAGTATGCTTACCGGTCGTCCCACTATATTGCTTCTTCCTAAGACAACGCAGGAACGGCCTGAAGTTTCAATTCCATATCTTTTTATAAGTTCCACTATTCCGAATGGTGTTGCAGGAAGAAATCCTTCAAGTCCGATAACCATTTTCCCGATATTTACCGGGTGAAAACCATCTGCATCCTTTGCAGGATCGACAGCTTCAATCACTCTGTTCTCGGAAATATGAGCCGGAAGAGGAAGCTGAACGATGAAGCCATCTATATCATCGTCATTGTTCAGCTTTTTAATTTCATCCAGTAATGCTGATTCAGAGGTGTTGTCATCAAGCCTGACAAGTGTTGACCGGAAGCCCACCTCTTCGCAATCTTTGACTTTTTTTGCAACATAGGTCTGGCTTGAAGCATTATTACCTACAAGGATAGCAGCAAGGTGAGGTGTCTTTCCTCCCCTCTTTTTTATTTCCAGCACTTCCGCTGCTATTTCCAGCTTTATTTCAGATGCTGTTTTCTTGCCGTCGATCAGGGTATACATTTCGTTGGATTATCTTCGTCCCATAAGCCTTGCAGCATTGCCACCCTTTGTCATCATCTTCATCATCCGCCGTGTCTCATCAAACTGTTTTACCAGCTTATTCACCTCCTGAACTGATGTACCGCTGCCTGTAGCGATTCTTTTGCGTCTGCTGCCGTTAAGGATAACCGGATTTGTCCGCTCCTCCGGAGTCATGCTTCTGATTATTGCCTCAATGCTCCTGAATGCATTATCATCAATATCAAGATCTTTTACAGCTTTCCCGACTCCCGGGATCATTGCCATGAGGTCCTTTACATTACCCATTTTCTTTATTTGCTGTATCTGACTGATAAAGTCATTGAAGTCGAACTGGTCCTTTGCAATTTTTTTCTGAAGCTTTCTTGCTTCCTCAGTATCATACTGTTCCTGTGCTTTTTCAACGAGTGACACTATGTCTCCCATCCCGAGTATCCTGTCGGCCATACGGGAAGGATAAAAGATATCGATGGCATCCATCTTCTCACCATTGCTGACAAACTTAACAGGTTTGTTGACAACAGATCTGATTGAAAGGGCTGCTCCTCCGCGGGTATCACCATCAAGCTTGGTTAGTACGACACCATCAAAATCGAGTCTCTCATTGAATTCCCTGGCAGTATTGACCGCATCCTGACCTGTCATGGAATCAACAACAAAGAGTATTTCATGAGGATTTAATGCCTCCTTCAGTGACGATATTTCCTTCATCATCTCCTCATCGACGGCAAGACGACCGGCAGTATCGATAATCACAACATCGTTGCCGTTCTTTTTTGCTTCCCTGACAGCATTCCTTGCTATCTGCACAGGGTTCATATTCCCCTCTTCGTTATACACAGGCACCTCAACCTGGGTACCAATTATTTTCAACTGCTCTATAGCTGCCGGCCGGTATATGTCACCTGCCACAAGAAGGGGATTTTTGCTTCTTTTGCTTTTTACCCACCCGGCAAGTTTTCCGCTGAATGTAGTTTTACCTGAACCCTGCAGGCCCGCAATAAGAATTACCGAGGGATTGACCTTAATATTGATGTCTGTCTTGTCACCGCCCATCAGGAGTACAAGTTCGTCATGGACAATTTTTATCATCATCTGGGACGGATTCACCGACCTCAGAACCTCCTGCCCCAATGCCCTGGCTTTGACAGTGTCGGTAAACTGCTTGGCGATCTTAAAGTTGACATCAGCATCGAGCAATGCCCTACGGACTTCCTTAAGTGTTTCGGCAACATTTATTTCAGATATTCTTCCCTGTCCTTTTAGGATTCTGAAAGATCTCTCTAACCGTTCACTTAAATTCTCAAACATATTTTAAAAACATGAATTTAAACTTATGTCACATCCTTTCAGGCATTTCAATTCCCAGCAGCCACATTCCTGAACTCAGTATCTCACTGGTGACTTTGGAGAGTGCCATTCTGAGATTTCGTATTACCGGGTCAGGTTCTCCGAGGATCGAAAAATCGTGGTAGAACTGATTATACTCCTTTGCCAGCTCGTAACAATAGTTTGCCAGAAGAGCAGGGCTGTATGAGTTAGCAGCTTCAGAAACTGTTTCAGTGAATCTCCGCAGTAGCTTAATGAGCAGGATCTCCTTAGTCCCGGCTTTAATTCCTGCAGTGAGGGCAGGGTTAAATTGTATTCCCATCTGTTCTCCTTTTCTGAATACCGATTTTATCCTTGCATAAGTATACTGGATAAAAGGTCCGGTATTGCCATTAAAATCAATCGATTCCTCAGGGTTGAATGTCATATTTTTGCGCGGATCAACCTTAAGTATAAAGTATTTCAATGCACCAAGGCCAATCTTCCGGAAAATATCCTCTTTTTCCTCATCAGAATATTCAGCCAGCTTGCCAAGCTCCAGGGATACATTCCTGGCGGTCTCAATCATTTCACGGATCAGATCATCAGCATCCACAACAGTCCCCTCGCGTGACTTCATCTTACCCTCAGGGAGCTCGACCATACCATATGAAAAGTGGAACAATCCGTCAGACCAGCCGTATCCCATTTTCTTCAATACAGCCTTGAGAACCTGAAAATGGTAGTTCTGTTCGTTTCCCACAACATAAATGCATCTGTCGAACTTATATTCCCTGTGTCTTTCAACCGCGGTTCCAAGGTCCTGGGTCATATATACGGCAGTTCCATCGGAACGGAGTAAAAGCTTCTGGTCGAGTCCTTCGGCGTTAAGATCGACCCATATGGAGCTGTCGCTGTTCTTATACAGCACTTTATCTTTCACAGAAGCAGTGACTATCTCCCGGCCAATCTTGTATGTATCCGATTCATAATAAATCCTGTCGAAATCGACTCCCAGCATTTTATAAGTCTCATCAAACCCGGCATATACCCATGAATTCATCATTTTCCACAGATACATAACGTCAGGGTCGCCGGCTTCCCATTTCAGGAGCATCTCCCTGGCTTCCTTCATCAGTGGTGCGGAGTTCTTGGCTTCGGCAGGCTCCATCCCTTCAGCCATGAGATCGTCTGCCTGCTTCCTGTACTCCTTTTCAAAAAGTACATAGTATTTACCAACCAGATGATCTCCTTTTAATCCTGACGATTCTGGAGTCTCACCCCTGCCGAATTTTTGCCATGCCAGCATCGACTTGCAGATATGTATCCCGCGATCGTTGACAATATTTGTTTTGATCACCTTATGACCGCAGGCTGTCAATATGCGATAAAGGGAAAATCCTAGGAGATTATTCCGGATATGTCCGAGATGCAGCGGTTTGTTTGTATTCGGGGATGAATATTCAACAAGAATTGTGTCCGGTTTATTAACCCTGCACCTTGAAAGGAGGACTTTTTCTGAGACCATATTTTCAAAATACCTGATCCACCATCCATCCGATATTTCAAGGTTAAGGAATCCTTTTATGACGTTGAATCCTGAAACAGCCGGAAATAATTCCGTCAGCCGGTTACCGATGGTCTCTCCCGTTTTTTCTGGTGTATTTTTCGAAAAACGCAATAAAGGGAAAACAATAAGAGTAAAGTCACCTTTAAAATCCTTCCTGGTCTCCTGCAGCTGGATCAGGTCATCACTTGCTTCGCCATTGTAGAGTGTTCTGACAGCCTCTTTTATCTTGTCCTTTAAAACGCTCTCCATCCTTGTTCCGAAGTTTAAATTTTCAGGTGGCAAATATAGTATTTAAAAAGATTGGCTAGTTACACAAGGGGATCAAAAACCTGGTTTTGTTAAAAATACACCTGATTTTACCTTACATCAATTGTTAATAAATTTTGATGATCATATCTTTTTTTTTGATAAAGATTTGATTATGGATGCAACCACAAGTAAAAGTTATGTTAATTTTGATATAAGGATTAAAAAAATTTATAAAAATCATTGTATAGCCAGGTGGAATTGAAAAATGTTTATATAGAAGCTACAGCAAAAACTCCACATGTTGACCTTAATCCTATAACAGGAGAGTTTATATTTTCAGGAAAGTCCATTCCTGAGAATCCTGCCAAATTATATGAAAGTATCTTAGAATGGGTCAGGCAATATGTTAAAAATCCAAAAAAAACCACAAATCTGCGGCTTAATATTGAATATTTCAATACTGCATCGGTGATATGGCTGGCAAAGATCATCAAAGCACTCTGTGAGATGAAGGAACCAGAAAATACACTTTTGATCCACCTTTATTTTGATATTGAAGAGTTTGACAGTATGGAAACCGAGGACTTAAAGGAAACCCTTAGTCCTGTTCTCGACATGGTTGGAACTCCTACCATCAGCCTTGGCATTAAGATCTATGGTACTGATGAAAAGGGGGAAATACTGAAAGAATCCATGGTTCTTATTTAGTCTGCCTTAACATTTCCGGATAAACATATTTTTCTTCAATTTTTTGGCATAACTTTATTACGCCAAACCGAATTAATATTATGCGGAACATTATCTTAATCCTGTTATCAATTATTAGTATCATGGATATATATTCTCAATCCAGATTAACTGACAGACAGCCAGTTGCAGCAGGAAGGTTTTACGAAGCCAACAAGGAAAAACTTACAAGTGATATAGCCAGGCTCTTTGCAAACTGCAAAAAAACACCCGGCACATGGAAGGTCAGGGCAATCATCAGTCCTCATGCAGGATACGTCTTCTCAGGGACCATTGCAGCTTCAGCTATTTCGACCACCCCGAAAGATGCAAAATTCAGTAATATCTTTATAATTGGGTCCAGTCATATCATGGCCTTCGACGGGGCATCAGTCTATTACACTGGCGATTTTATAACTCCCCTTGGCAAAGCAGTGGTGAACAAGGAGATTGCAGACAAGCTGAGAAATGACAATAAAGTTTTCAATTTTCCGACCAATGCGCATCTCCAGGAACATAGCCTTGAGGTACAGATCCCTCTGATCCAATACTATTACATTAATTCTCCGAAAATAGTTCCCGTTATTATAGGAACAAATAACCCCTCTACCCTTAAGAAGATCGCAGAAGCTCTCAAACCCTGGTTCACACCTGATAATCTTTTTATTATAAGCAGTGACTTTTCTCATTATCCTTCCTATAAGGATGCTATTGTGGTGGATAATCTGACTGCTGAAGGTTTAGTTTCGGGAGATATTACGACCTTCCTTAAAGCCGTTGAAAAGAATGCTTCCAGGAATATCCCGGGACTTCAAACAAGCATGTGCGGTGAATCATCCGGGCTTGTCTTGTTGAATCTGGCCGGAGGAAATGAGAATCTGGCTTTTAAAAGGATAGACTATTGCAATTCAGGCGATACTCCTTATGGAGATAAAGAAAGAGTAGTTGGTTATCATGCCATTGCGCTTATCGAAAAGAACCAGGATCAAAAACAGGTTCGAGGATCATCTGAGAAGTTCTCCTTCACGAAGGAAGAGACCGACCAGCTTTTTACAATTGCCAGAAACAGCATAAGAACCATGTTGTATGAGAATAAAAGGATCACAATTGATGAGAAGAAGATGCCTCAGGCACTTAAACAACCACTGGGAGCATTCGTAACATTGAAAATAAACGGTGTCTTAAGGGGTTGTATAGGAAGATTTATTTCATCCGATCCTCTTTATGAGATGGTCAGGGCATCAGCAATCTCTTCTGCTTTTGAAGATCCCAGATTCCCCGTCCTCACTAAACAGGAATACGACAAGGTTGAAATTGAGATAACAGTTCTTGGGCCATTAAAAAAAATCAATAACATCAATGAAATAATCCTGGGGAAACATGGTATTTATATTAAAAAGGACCTAAGATCCGGCACTATGCTGCCACAGGTTGCAACAGAGTACGGATGGACCGTTGAAGAATTCCTGGGTTATACCTCAAGGGACAAGGCGGGACTGGGATGGGACGGATGGAAAGACGCTGAGATTTCCATTTATGAAGGATTGGTACTTGAAGAAAACAAGAAGTAATTATGTATCATGTTGTCGGAACAGCTATAACTGTCTCCCTGTTATATTCCATCAGCTTCATTTTTTACCGTACGGGCTTCTATTCCTTAAACCTCCACAGAAAGCTATGGAACTCCGTTCTTGCAGTCACGTTTCTGTTTACAGCACTTGCGGGAGTGTTCCTGGCGCTTCAGATAAATTTTAAATGGGACATCCCAATAATCAAGACTATATTGAAATGGCATGTCGAAACAGGTGCCTGCCTGGCTTTAACCGGCATTTTCCATTTTACCTGGCATTTGTCTTATTTCTGGAAGCTTTTCTCTGTAAAGGAGACCCCCGGAGGATCATCGCCGGTTCTGAAAGTCGATCCTCAAATAATTGGAAGCAACCTTTTTGTTGTCGGATTTACCAGTACTTCCGTTCAGTTGCTGCTCATGAGGGAGATATTGAATATTTCAGGCGGTTATGAACTCATTACGGGAGTATTTCTTGGATCCTGGCTGATTGCATCGGCACTAGGAGCAGCTATTGCCGGCAGGTCAAAGCTGAATGACATCCGCAAAATCAATATGGCTTTTTCATTTAGTCCGTTTGTTTCTTCAGCACTGTTGATACTTTTATCGCGGCTATTTCTGGAATCCGGTGAAACTCCCTCCTTTCTGATAAGCATGGTTCTGACTTTCCTTTTGCTTGTTCCGTTCTGCCTTGTCACAGGATTTACTTTTATAAAGCTGATTTCATTTGCAAGAACGGGAATTGGTTACGTTCCCGGAAGGTCTTTCTCAATCGAGACGATTGGTGGCATCGTGGCAGGCATCCTGCTATCTGTTCTGACCTCAGGGATGCTTAATACCTGGCAGCTCATCATAGTAATACTTCTCCTGTCTTTTGCATATACCCTGCTAACTTTCTATGTTATCGACAGACAAAAAAGCATTATTTCAAAGGTGATAATTGTTCTGCTTGTTTCGCTGGCTTTGATTTCCAGTCCGGACATCTGTATGCGCCAGCTGCTTATGCCTGGAATCAAAGTGACTGAAACAAAAGACACTCCTTACGGAAACATAACCAGGGCGGTATACGGAGGTGAACACAGCACCTACTATAATCAGAGGCTTCTTGCATTTTCTGAGGATGTAGCCGACAGGGAAGAGAATATACATTACGCCCTGCTTCAGAGGGAGAAGCCTGAAAAAGTCCTTCTGATCTCGGGTTCGCTTAAATCCAGTCTCCCGGAACTGGCCAAGTACCCTCTTGAGAAGGTAATTTATATTGAAAGGGATCCTGCACTTTTAAAGAATGGTGTGCTGCGGCCTGATACCTGTCCCTTTGAGCTGAGTATAGGTATAAAAGATGCTTACCGTTATTTAAAAAGACAGGAAGAGAGCGTTGATGCAGCAATACTTCTTCTGCCTCCTCCTTCCACTCTGTCTCTTAACAGGTTTTATACAACCGAATTCTTTACTGATATTAAGAAGAAGCTGACACCTGGCGGAGTATTTATGTGTTCACCTGGTCCGGGAGATTATTATCTCAATAAGGAATCAGTCAGCCTTTACTCCTCTGTATTCAACAGCCTTGCGGAAGTTTTTCGGTATATTAAACCAGTCGTTGGAAACAAGTTGTATTTCATCGCATCAGATTCAGTGGTATCAGTTTCATTCTGCCGGCTTACCGAAGAAAGGGAAATCAGGAATATCTATGTAAGTCCAGATTTTCTTGCTGATGACCTTATTGAAAGCAAGTCAGCAGAAGTGCTTTCAGTTATTGATCCCGGAATAAGGCAAAACAGTGCAGCATTTCCCATCGCCTGCTTTCATTACCAGTCATATAATCTCTCAAGAGACCCCCATACGAAGGCCCCCTCAATTGTACTCTTACTGCTTGCTTTCGCACTTTCTCTCCTGTCAGTCAGAAGAAAGAACATACTTATGTATTTCAGCGCATCGTCTCTTGCAGGATTTGAGATCATAATGCTGCTGACGCTTCAGCTTACGATCGGAAATATGTACCAGTTTACCGGGTTAATAATCGCCTCCCTGATGGCAGGCCTGGCAACCGGAGCCGGGTTTAATCTGAAGATCCCAGCTTCTTTCCCGCTCAAAGCCATTGCCGTTTTGCTGGTATTATATTATGTTTTGGCGGCTTTGTGCCTGAATCTGCTTTTATCCGTAACAGGTTCCTTTCTTGCCATAGTCCTGATCATTATCTCAGTTTTTCTTCCATCATTCATAACAGGTCATATATTCAGGGTGCTGACCATCTCAGACAGTGACGGATCATCATCTGCTTCGGTTTACAGTGCTGACCTTGCAGGTTCTGCACTGGGATTTATCTTATTATCCGGTGTTATTGTTCCGGTATTCGGGATTCAGTTCTCTATTTTTTTACTTGCAATGTTTATTTTTGCAGGAATACTTTTTGGAACAAGCATGAACAAATAGTAGTTTTAATTCATTAATTCACGATCGATCAAAGATGAATAAAGGTGAATATGACAAGAGCAAGAGGAAATTCCTGAAGAGCTGCCTGGCTTTTTCAGCAGGTGTTGTCACCTTACCCGGATCGGCTGCCATTAACAGGATCATTTCTGAAGAGCAGGGTATTTACAGGCGGATAGCCATGTTCCAGGAAGAGACGCCAAGGGGCATAATGTGCATGATATGCCCGAATGAATGTGTACTGAAGGAGGGTGAGGTCAGCCAGTGCAATAACCGGATTGTCCACAAATCAAAACTATATACGATGGCTTTTGGCAATCCATGTTCTGTTGCCGTCGATCCAATGGAGAAGAAGCCATTGTACCATTTCCTTCCCGGATCGAGAGCCTTTTCAATAGCCACAGCCGGTTGTAATCTGGCGTGCCTTAACTGTCAGAACTGGACCATCTCACAGATCAGGCCTGACAAAACCAGGAATTATGATTTGATGCCGGAAAGGGTTGTAGCCGAGGCTGTTAATAACAACTGCCGGTCGATTGCCTATACTTACTCTGAGCCTGTATCATTTTATGAATATGTCTATGAAACAGCATTGCTGGCAAAAAAAGCCGGCGTAAAGAACATTTTAAAGTCAAACGGTTACATCAATACTCCGCCTTTGAAGAAGATCTGCACCGTGGCTGACGCTGCAAATATTGACCTTAAATCATTCAATGAGAGCACTTACATCCGGCTTTCGGGAGGCAAATTACAGCCTGTGCTCGATACTCTGAAAACATACAGGGATTCCGGAGTCTGGCTCGAGATAACCAATCTCATTATTCCAACATGGACTGATAAGATCGATGAGATAGCAAAGATGTGCAAATGGCTCAGTGAAAACGGATTCAGGGATACTCCCCTCCATTTCAGCAGGTTCTACCCTATGCATAAGCTTGAGCAATTACCTCCGACTCCTGTTGAATTACTTAGAAGTGCGGCAAAGATTGCGGAAGGGGAAGGAATCAGATATGTTTACACCGGGAATGTACCAGGAAATGAACAGTCTGATACAAAGTGCCCATTTTGCGGAGCTAACCTGGTGGCCCGACAGGGATACAGGATTTCATTTAATAATATTGCCGGGGGAAAATGCGATAAATGCCGCAAAGAAATAAAAGGTGTCTGGAGCTGAAAGAACAACCATCTGATTCATCACACATAAATCCGACAGCCATAAATGAAACGGTCAGAAGCCAGGGAGCGCATAGAAAAGCTGCGCAGGGAAATAGAAGAGCATAATCATAGCTATTATGTCCTGAACAGACCTGTTATCACGGATTATGATTACGATCTTCTGCTGAATGAACTGGATTCACTGGAAAAGAAATTTCCCGAATTCATTACGGAAGATTCTCCGACCCGCAGGATCGGCAGTGATCTGGCAGGAGAATTCAGACAGTATGAACACAAGTATCCAATGCTTTCGCTGGGAAATACCTACAGTGAAGAAGAGCTGAGAGAATTCAACGCCAGGGTTGAAAAAGCTGCCGGTTCACCTGTTGAATATGTTTGCGAACTTAAGTATGACGGAGCCTCCATAAGCATAACATACAGGAACAGGGTTCTTTTTCGGGCGCTTACACGTGGTGACGGTACGTCCGGTGATGATGTTACACTGAATGTTAAAACAATACGCAGTATCCCCTTAAGAGTTACAGGTGACAATATTCCTGAAGAATTTGTTATGAGAGGTGAAATACTTATGCCCAGACCGGTTTTTGACAGGCTTAATGACGAACGTGTGAAGGCTGATCTCTCACCTTTCGCAAATCCGCGCAATGCTGCTTCAGGGACACTTAAGCTTCTGGATGCTAAAATTGTATCGTCACGTGAGCTGGATTGTATGTTCTATTTCCTTCTGGCAGATGAACTGCCCCACGATAATCATTTTGGGAACCTTATGGAGGCAGTAAGGTGGGGATTCAGGGTCCCCGACAGCATAAAACTGTGCAGCAGCATTGAAGATGTACTGGAATTCATAAACAAGTGGGAGACTGAACGCAGGAAGCTTATCTTTGACATTGACGGGGTTGTCATCAAGGTTAATTCCCTTGCGCTGCAGGAAACACTAGGATATACGGCAAAATCACCGAGGTGGGCAATTGCATATAAGTATAAGGCAGAACAGGCAACCACAAAATTGTTGTCTGTATCATTCCAGGTTGGAAGAACCGGGACAGTGACACCTGTAGCCAATCTTGAACCAGTTTTCCTGGCCGGGTCAACAGTAAAACGTGCCACGTTGCACAATGCTGATCAGATAGCACTTCTTGATCTTCATATAAATGACAGCGTTTATGTCGAAAAGGGTGGAGAAATAATTCCGAAAATTACCGGGGTTGACCTTTCATCCAGGAATGAACTCAGCAAAAAGGTGGAATTTATCTCAAACTGTCCTGAATGCGGAACTCAACTGGTTAAGAACGAAGGAGAAGCAAACCATTTTTGTCCGAATTATCTGCATTGTCCTCCACAGCTGAAAGGAAGGATTGAACACTTTATCAGCAGGAAAGCGATGAACATAGAGGGTCTTGGTGAGGAGACCGTTGATCTGCTGTTCAATAAAAAGATAATAAGAAATTTTGCCGACCTGTATGAACTTAAGGCCGAGCAACTGGTCCCGCTTGAACGACTTGGTGAAAAATCAGCCTTCAATATAATCAGAAGTATCAGATCATCTTTGTCGGTCCCATATCATCGCGTCCTTTACGCGCTTGGAATCAGGCATGTAGGAGAGACAGTAGCCAGGACAATCGCGGACAGGTTCAAATCCATCGATGATCTTATGAATGCCGATCATGAACAACTTACAAGCATCAGGGAGATAGGTCCAAGGATAGCCTCAAGCATTATTTCATTCTTTGCCGATGAGGATAATATACTATTAATAAACCGTCTTAAATCATCCGGATTAAAATTTACAGAAGAAGAAAAAAAATCGATTGTAAGCAACAGGCTGGCAGGAAAATCAATTCTTATATCAGGTGTCTTTCAAAAACATTCACGTGATGAATATAGGGAGATAATTGAAAAAAACGGAGGGAAGAATGTCTCATCGCTCTCCCCGGCAACTTCATTTATCCTTGCCGGAGAAAACATGGGTCCGTCAAAAAAAGAGAAAGCCTTGCAGATGGGAATTGCTCTGATAAGTGAAGCTGAATTCCTTAAATTAATTAATGAAGATTAATTATACAGCCTGCAGGATTTAACAAAAAACAGTTAGGTTTGCAAAATGGAATTTTTCGTAGGAACCAGGCATAAAATCGCTAATCTGATCCTTTCAAAAAAAACAGCGAGGATAAAAAGAAGAGTACATTATTCAAACATGAAAAGTATCAGGAAAATCGGAATTGTCTGGGATGCTTCAAAAAGTGAGGATTTCACCAGCCTGTCAAAGTTCCACCAGAGAATGCATGAAAGGAATATCGATGTCAAAATAATTGGATATTGGGCCGGCGATGAGCTGCCTGACCGGTTAACGGCCATTAGGTTCCTGTCATGCATCAGGAAGAAAGAACTTAGTTTTTTCTATAAACCGGTTTCAGAAGAGTCTGATGCATTTATCAATACCAATTTTGATGTCCTGATCGATGTTAATTTTGATAAGAAATTCCCGCTTTATTACATATCGTCATTATCAACAGCCAGTTTTAAAGTCGGGCTATTTGATTCGGAGAATAACACTTCTATCTTTGATTTAATGATGGAGCTGAAAAAGCCCGTTCATGTCGGGAATTATCTGGATCAGGTAGTTCATTATCTCGAAATGATAAATTCAGGAACAACGAAAAAAGTTGATAAATCATAGATCATGAAAAAATTCAGAGGAACAGGTGTTGCAATCGTAACACCATTCAAGGACGACTCGAGCATAGATTTTGCAGCCCTGGGAAGGGTTATTAATCATGTCATAAAAGGAGGTGTCAATTATATCGTTGCGATGGGTACGACCGGTGAAGCACCGACACTTACAAAAGATGAAAAACAGGCTATAATATCATATGTTACTGAAACGATTGACGGTCGTGTTCCCCTGGTTGCAGGAATAGGTGGCAACAACACGCAGGAGATAATAAATTCCATCAGGGAGCTGGATCTTACCGGAGTAGAGGGAATACTGTCAGTCGCACCCTACTATAATAAACCAGGGCAGAGAGGTCTGTTTCAGCATTTCAAGGCTATTGCTACCTGCAGTCCTTTGCCGGTGATTATATATAATGTTCCCGGAAGGACCAGCAGCAATATCTCGTCAGATACCTGTCTTGAACTTGCCAGTGAATGTGATAATATTGTTGCGGTAAAGGAAGCATCAGGTGATATGGCGCAGATAATGAGAATAATTAAGGGGAAACCTGAGAATTTCCTTGTTATCTCGGGAGATGATATGCTGACAATCCCGGTTATAGCCGCAGGTGGGTCAGGGGTGATCTCGGTTCTTGCAAATTCCTATCCTTCAGAGTGTTGTGAACTCGTAAATCATGCCCTGAAAAATAATTTTAAATCTGCCCGTGAGATTCATTTCCGTTTTCTTGAAATCATAGAACTTCTTTTTGCTGATGGCAATCCATCGGGAATAAAAGCTTTTCTCAGCCTGATGAATCTGTGCCATAACAACCTGAGGCTTCCTTTGGTACCAGTAAGCAAGACTATCTATTCGCGAATCGAGAAGGCAGTGGAGGAGATCAGATAATCCCTTTTCATGCATTGGGTCTTGCATTGGGTACTCCGGCAGGTTGCTGAAGTCCATGACAATGCTTATATTTTTTCCCGCTTCCACAGGGACATGGATCATTTCTGCCGACTTTCTTTTCGACCCTGATCGGTTCAGTTCTCTGGTTTCTGTCCTGTCCGCCTCCGCCGGCCGAACTATATTGTGAAAAATCACTTTTGGAGGTTTTCAGGTTCTCAACCTGCCGGCGACGCTGAGCCTCTTTTACCTGTTCAGGATCCTGAGTCGGAATATGACCTTTCATCAGTGTGCTTACAATATCCTTATTTACCTTATTGATCATACTCTTGAACAGTTCAAAGGACTCGAACTTGTAAATCAGCAGCGGATCTTTCTGTTCATATGTTGCATTCTGTACAGACTGTTTCAGCTCGTCCATCTCGCGAAGGTGCTCTTTCCAGGCATCATCAATTGTGGCAAGTACAACCGTCTTTTCATAGGATTTTGCCAGCTCCTTTCCTTCGGATTCAGCCGTGGCTTTCAGGTTTGTTACAACCTGGAAGACCTTTACTCCATCAGTTATCGGTACAACAACATTTTCATAAACATGCGACATACGGTCATAAACATCTTTCAGGACAGGATAGGCCTGCTGGGAGATTGACTCCACTTTTCTCCTGTATGTATCCAGTACCTTTGTGTAGACATTTTCAGTTATTTCACTGGGTGCGGCTTTCATAAATTCCTGGGAAGGAATAGGAGAATCCATTGAGAATGAGCGTATAAGGTCAAAATCAAAACCCTCAAAATCACCCTCTCTGTGGTAGGTGTCAACAAGATTCTCCGTAACGTCATACATCGAATTTGCTATATCGACGCTGAGTCTCTCTCCCAGCAATGCGTGCCGTCTTTTCTTATAAATGACCTCCCGTTGGGAGTTCATCACATCATCATACTCAAGAAGCCTTTTACGGATGCCAAAGTTATTTTCCTCAACCTTCTTCTGTGCTCTCTCGATGGATTTTGTGATCATTGGGTGCTGGATCATTTCGCCATCCTTGAGTCCCAGTCTGTCCATTATTCCTGCTATTCTTTCAGAACCAAAGATTCTCATCAGTTCATCCTCGAGTGAAACGAAGAATTGTGATGAACCTGGATCGCCCTGTCTTCCGGATCGTCCCCGCAGCTGTCTGTCAACCCTGCGTGATTCATGCCTTTCGGTACCGATAATTGCCAGCCCTCCCGCATTTCTTACTTCCTCAGTCAGCTTTATATCGGTACCCCGGCCTGCCATGTTTGTAGCAATTGTTATGGTTCCTGTTTTGCCTGCTTCTGCAACAATCTCCGCTTCCCTCTGGTGCAGCTTTGCATTCAGGACATTATGCTTAAGGCCTTTCATCTTAAGCATCCTGCTTAATAATTCAGATATCTCCACCGATGTTGTGCCTACCAGGACAGGTCGACCTTTGCGATACAGGTTAGAGATCTCATCGATTACGGCATTATACTTTTCTCTTTTGGTCTTATAGACAATATCTTCACGGTCGTTTCTGATAACAGGCTTGTTTGTGGGTATCACCACAACGTCGAGCTTATAGATATTCCAGAATTCACCCGCTTCCGTTTCAGCAGTACCAGTCATACCTGCCAGCTTATGATACATCCTGAAATAGTTCTGAAGTGTGATTGTAGCGTAGGTCTGGGTTGCTGCCTCAACTTTCACATTCTCCTTTGCCTCTATTGCCTGATGAAGTCCGTCCGAGTATCTTCTGCCCTCAAGGATTCGTCCTGTCTGCTCATCGACGATCTTAACCTTGTTATCTATAACAACATATTCCGTATCCCTGTCAAAAAGTGTCCATGCTTTCAGCAGCTGTGTCATTGTATGGACTCTTTCTGATTTTACGGAATAGTCCTGCAGAAGCTCATCTTTCATTATTAGCTTTTCACGATCGCTTTTTCCTGATTTCTCAAGGTCAGCAATTTTTGAGCCTACATCCGGGAGAATAAAGAAACTGGCATCTTCCACCGAGGTTGAAATAAGGTCGATACCCTTATCCGTAAGTTCTATGGAATTCGCTTTTTCATCAATAATGAAATAAAGTTCGTCAGTCACCTTGGGCATCTCCTTGCTGTTGTTCTGCATGTAGAAGTTCTCGGTTTTCTGCAGTAAGGTCTTGTTCCCTTCCTCACTCAGAAATTTTATAAGGGCATTATTCTTGGGCAGACCTTTAAATGCCCTCAGCAGAAGCAGGCCTCCCTCCTCCTCCTTTCCTTCGGCAATAAGTTTCTTGGAATCGGCAAGTATCTGCGTCACAAGTTTTTTCT
>Ga0102851_10000544_pt1 | contig 19295 bp, 8 predicted proteins | sample Mud3Dept3metaG_FD_79558 | JGI IMG/M metagenome (GOLD analysis project Ga0102851, IMG submission 79558) | Freshwater wetland microbial communities from Ohio, USA, analyzing the effect of biotic and abiotic controls - Mud 3 Core 4 Depth 3... | ecosystem: Environmental > Aquatic > Freshwater >... | reverse complement strand
GCCTGTAAATGGATTGGCCGGATCATATGTGCTGTTTACGGGATCAGTTATCGGATACCCGTTTTTCATTCCGAAAGCATCAACCAGGTTCTGAGCGGGATTGGTCATTCCGGAACCATAAAGTGACGGAGGAAAGTTGTTCTGTTCCCAAGTTCTTTTCGCAAGCTCTGCCCTGTTCCAGATGATTTCGGTGTTGACTTTCTCCAGATAGTAAGTCAGGCCATTTGCGTATAGCGGAAGACGGCTTTTCAATAACGGTCCTGCCATGGTTGCTGCCTGAGCCCAGGTTACCCCGCTGGTTGTATTAAAGGCCGGGCTTGATGCGAGCAATGCAACCCTGGCTTTTATTGCTCTGGATGCATCGCCGTTTATCCTGTTCAGCCACCTGGCACCGTAGGTTGCATCACTATCGGCATCTGCTATGGTCTTCCATTCTTTTGGCAAATACTTGATAGCTGTATCTAGATCATTGAATATGCTCTTTACACAGTTTGCATAAGTACCGCGTGGTATTTCCCAGTCATCTGTCGGTGTAAGATAATTATCAATAATTGGGAATCCCAGCAGTTCACCATTTTCAGCCAATCCTCCGTGATATTGCAGCAGGCGCCATTTGTACCATGCTCTTAATCCGAAAGATTCACCCTTCAGCCTGTTCTTGTTCAGTGAGTTGCGACGTGCATTTTTCTCAGCTGAAGCGTTTGGATCTGTTGACCAGTTAACATTCTGGTAAATATTGAGGAAATGATTGATATAGAAGATATTTTCATAAGCAGAGGTCCACTGTGATATCGGATTGTTAGTCGCTCTCCAGCTGCCTACTGCCATATTCCTGTAAGCTGATGTCGGATCATTGGTAACTGCATCATCTGAAGCTATGTCAGTTTCGAAGTTGTAATCATTGGGCAAGGCAGTGTATGCTTTCAGCAACAGTCCTTCTGCAAAAATCGGATCAGCCTCCATCTGATCTTTGGTAATACTGTTGTCCGGCCTGGGCTCTATGAGTTTCTCACAGGAAATGAGACTAATGCATAGAAAAATAAGGGATAATTTTATATATTTTCTCATTTTGTCTGTTTTTAATATATTATAACGTGATTGAAACTCCCAGAGAATAGAATCTTGTCTGAGGTGCAGTGCCGATGTTCAGCTGTAACATGTCCTTGATCTTTGATATTGTCATCAGATTGTCTGCCCTGGCAAATAAACGTGCTTCCTGTATTCCGGCGATCTTTGCAGGAAGAGTATATGTGAGTTGTAAAGTCTGAAGCGTGAACCAGTTCTTATTGTAGAGCCAGAAGGTTGAATTCCTGAAGTTATTTTCATTTGACAATGTTGTCAGCCTTGGATATGTTGCCGTTGTTGCAGTGGAAGGTGTCCAGCGGTTAAGAACCACATCGGAATACTTCCTGCTGCCATAAACCCAGTAATATGCATTGTTGAAATAGGTTTCCGAACCGGTCTGACCGTTTGCAAGAGCAAATAATTCAAATGCCTTGTATTTTAAGCTTAAAATGAATGAATAATCCACTGTGGCATGTGAATTCCCTACCATTTTCTGATCCAGGTCGTCAATTGTCCCGTCGTTATTAAGGTCCTGGTATTTGATATCGCCAGGCTTGACCGTGCCGAAAGTTTGGAGCACTGAATTGTTTATATCGGTCTGGTCATGGAATAGTCCGAGAGAGACAAATCCAAACATTGCATCAGTCGGTTTACCTGCAGCTTTCCGGTAATCTTCATTGTAGTTGAGCTCATCAATTACGATAGTTTTTGGATGAGCCCAGGTAAAGTTGGACCCTATTTTCAGGATTACATCCCCGATGCTTTCAGTATAACCTGCTCCCAGTTCCACACCGGTATTGGAGTAGCTTCCATAGTTTTCAAAATAGTAACTGCCGAAGTAGGAGGGGAGATAATTCGTTCTCTGGGTTATTACATCTGAGGTTTTGTAATAGAACCAGGATCCCTCAAGAGTGAGTTTATTATTAAGTAAAAGCGCATCAAAACCCAGATTGGAATTGAAACGTTTTTCATATCCCAGGTCAGGATTGCCAAGATACATCAACCGTGAATAGGCGGTGCCAAGGCCATGATTGTACGAGAAAGTACTGCTTTGGGTATAGTAATCATGCCCTGCATAGTAGACATTCAGACCTTCTTCGTTATTGGTAAGTGCCATGTTTGCCCTGAGCTTCAGGTAATTAATTGACTGATTGTTCTCAAGGAAACTCTCATTGCTGAGAATCCATCCAAGGCCAACGCCGGGAGAAAATACCCACGGAGCTGTTTCATTTAATTTGGTTGAACCCGAGACAAGGCCTGTGATTTCAGCAATGTATTTTTGCTTGTACATATAGTTGGCCCTTATACCTATATTCATATGTTTCGTAGGCTGAAGTACTCCTTCGAGCGTATACTGGTCAAAATATCCGATTGCATTGGCTGTAATCTCGTGGTCGCCTGATACCTTATGGTAATCAATTTTCCCATACAAGGCGTTCCTGCGTGAGAAAGAAACATCAGAAAGGGTCTGGGTGTTCACCTTGGCGTCGATATTCGATTTCTTCCATGAACTGATTGTATCCTGGCCTGCGGGATAGATGGGATTATATATAGCATAACTGTTCATAATATCTGTCCGGAAGATATTCTCGAGATCATAAGTGAAGAAGACAGATGCTGATAATCCTTCAGTTATCGGATCCAGATTGAAGTCGAGGCCTATATTCATTTCAAGCAGCCTTTGATTTGTCTGTTCAGGACCATTTCTGGACAGCTCGCCATATATATTTGTAAGGTATTCACTTGTTCCGCCAAGAAGATACTTGCCATCAATAAGCTTTGCAGCACCGAGCAAAGCCTGGTCTTCCAAAAGTGAAACAGGTATAAGAACAGGCGCAATGTTAGGATAAAACGTGGATGAAAGTGTCCAGAAATCAGTTCCTGGTGTTGTGTAACGCGGTTGATTCCTTATGTTGAAAATTGCTGCCCCGTCAAATCTGACCTTAAGGATATTATTGAGCTTGTAATCGACATTACCACGAACATTAATGCGGTTGTTGGCTTCATTCGCACCCTCGCCGATTTTAAGCAGGCCTGTCGAACGGTTAAGACCTACATTAACATAATACTGGGCTATATCATTTCCGCCACTTGCTTCTCCTACAACATTCAGGTAGGATGAATAGCTTTTAAGATAAGTCGAATTGTAATAGCTTTCATCAGGAAAATGAACCGGATCAGTTCCGGCTGTTGCACCATCAATATACTCCTGTGTATATTTTGCAGGTAATCCGTCATTGGCAAGTGCTTCATTGTAAAGAGTCATGTATTGTGCCGATGACAGGAAATCCGGATAGCTTATCGGGTCATTTACTCCGCCCTGTACTGTAAAATTCAGGCTTTTATGCAGGGGAGAGCCTCTTTTTGTCGTTATATAGATCACTCCGTTCTTTGCCTGTCCCCCATAAAGCATTGATGTAAAGAGATCTTTGGCAACGGTTATCTGGTCAATCATCTGGATATTGTAATCCGTCCCCGGGCGTGGTACTCCGTCCACAACAATCAGCGGAGCTCCGAGACCCCTGTTGTCATTTGATCCGAAATACCCGGGTATCTTTCCCAGGATTGCGCTGCTGAAATTCTTTGACTCGTCATATTTAACCAGATCTGAAGAATTTACAGCTGTGACTGCCCCGGGTATCTGTCCCTTCCTGAATACACCGAAAGGAACCTTTATTTTGTCTTTGGAAGACATCATATATGATGATTTTTCCATTGCAACGTTCTCAAATGTAACTGCCGGGAATGCAGTAATGTATTGCGGTTCATACCCCTCAGCCTCAAACAGGACAAGCGTCTTGCTTTCTATTTTCAGTGTAAACTCACCTTTTTCGTTGGTCATTACAGGTTTTGAACCTTCTCCGACTGTAACCATAGCGCCCGGAAGCGGGTTACCGCTTTCGTCTTTTACAACAACTACCTGCTGTGCAAAAGATGAAACCTGAAATATCACATTCAGAGCCAGTAAAGAGACCAGGATCTTTATATATATTTTATTCATATCAGATTGTTTCATAATTTATTAGTTCTGATCACAATTGAATCCTAATTCCAGCCGGGATTTTGATAAAAACCGGGATACAAAAGGGTCTGATCCCTGGTTAGCGGTACCCAGTAGTGCTTTGGATTTTCAAAAACCTTGTTCTTGATTGTGGCTCTCTGGAATGTGGTCCAGTCCTTGTCGAATTTAAGATCAACGCAGATCTTATTTTCCGGCAGGTGTGCTAGATACCATCTGCGGTTGTCAAACCAGTATTGGCCTTCGAAGCAAAATTCAACATTTCTTTCATTCCTTACGAGATCCAGAAAGCTGTCATAGCCTGTTGCTGCAGCGGTAACAGGAGGCATTCCTGCCCTTGCCCGAACTATATTGACAGCGTCAACTGCTGTAAGGGTTGCTCCCGGAGCGCTGCCTGTAGGTCCATATGCCACAGTCACTGCTTCGGCATAGTCAAGATATACCTCAGCAAGCCGCATAAGTGGACAGATTCTGATAAGATTACTGGTTTTGGTGTCATATCCGTTTGCTCCGGCAGGCCAGAATTTCTTCAGCAGGTAAGGCAATGTTATCTGCTGGGTGGTACCTTTATCGCTCCCTGACCCTTCATACAGATTAAGGATTGATCTTGAATCAGCACCGTGCTGATCCCGGTCAACAAGAATGGCTTTTCTGAACCTTGGATCTCTGAAATCCCAGCGTTTGGCATTGTCATTATCATGAATATCAGGATTATAACGGGTACCATCAGCCATTTCAAACTTGTCGACAAACAGCTGGTTTACCTGCTCGCCGTATCTTCCGCCAAACCTTGGGAAGCTGTTCTGGCGCTGTACAAAAGAGTAAAACGAGGTCGACCTGTCCATCCTCTCCCATATGGTTTCAGTGGTCCATACATATCCGTTATTTCTGTACTTCCAGAAATTGTCAGAATAGTTTGCAAATGGTACCAGAGCATAGTATGTTTTTGTACCGGCCTTGTTTAATTTATTGGCAAGCTGAATCATTTCCCAGCCGACTGCTGCTGCCCTTTTGCAGTAATCAACATCATAGGTGAAATCATGACCGGAGAAACCATTCATCAGAGGGCTGCCTCCGTAAAGCAATGCTTTTGCCTTATAAGCCAATGCAACACCTTTTGTTACTCTTCCTGTATTCCCGCTTGCACCCGTAACCGGGTCTACTTTTTGTATCCCGACTGTTGTTTCATCCCAGTCTTCAGGAAGAAGCGGAATTGCCTTGTCATAATCCTTGACAATCCTTTCGACGGTCTCCTGATAGCTAAGTCTTTCAAATCTCATTACATCGCTGGGGGCAATGACAGAATCAATATACGGCATTCCCCCTGCCCATTCAATTATCTGCTGGTGGAACCAGGCTCTGAAAAAATATATCTGACCAAGGATCAGCTTTTTTTCCTCATCGGTGGCCTGCGACAGGAGATTGTAATTTTTCAGTGCAACATTGCACACACGTATCCCTCGCCATCCTCCGGTCCATATCCCTGAACCGTTGGTGGAGTTAATTCCGTACCCGTAACTTTTAGCCTGGAAAAGAGATGTTCCGTCCCCATAACCACTCGCATCCGATCCGGCAAAATAATGGACATATTCCCCTGACCATGCAGTATATGCTGGTGACCACGAGATAAAATTATTCAGTGTTTCCCCGCCTGCATCAAGTGTAGTGGACGAATAATGACCGATATAATTGCGTATTTCGGAATAATTGGGATCAATGAATCCCTGGAAATCTGCATAAGTTCTGAACACGTTCTCGTCAGTGGTCGATGCAGCAGGAGTCTTATCAAGGAATTTGGTGCATGCTGCTATAAGCAACATTCCTGTTGTGATTATAAGAAGATACCTGATAGTTTTCATATCTATAATATTTTTATAGTTTAATTAAAATCCAAGGCTTACCCCAAGACTATACCTTTTCATTTTCGGATAAGTTCTCCTGGTGTTGGTCTGAGCGGTCGGACGGTCGGCATCAAGGTCCTCCGTCATATCTGACCATAATGCAAGATTTTCGCCGCTCAGCATGATACGGAACCGTGAAACTCCCAGTCTCTTCAGGAGGCGTGTGTTAATATTATACCCTATTTCTGCATGCTGTAATTTTAAATATGCCCGCGAAGTAGGAATATATCCGCTTCTGCTGCTGGTTGTAAATCTGATAGCCGGCTGGATGGCAGTTGTTGTATTACCCAGTTCCGGCGACCAGCCTCTTTCCATGTCCCTTGGCCAAAGCGTGGTAAACTGGTACCCGTAAGTTCCGTTATATGTACCAGCTTCACCCTCAACATTGTAGACGCCATAGAATCTGACATTGGCGCTCCAGTTCTTGTAAGAAGCCCCTGCAGAGGGTGCATATGTGAACTGAGGTCTCTGAGGGTAACCATATGGAATATCATCATTTGAATCGATGATCCCATCTGAATTATAATCGATGATTGCATAATCACCGGGAAGAAGGTACTGATTGCTTGTTTCTATAGGATTATTGTATATCTCGTTCCAGGTCTGCATGGGATTTGGTGACTGGTTGACCGTCTCCCTGGGTTGGCCTATCTGGTATCCTGCCTGTTTCTGGTAGGTAGGTTTTAGTTCGGGATCACCCCTTGCAATTATCTTGTCTTTTGCAAATGTCCAGGAATGATTGAACCAGTAGCTCAGACCGAAAGCCGAGGTTTTGGTAAAGTTCAGCTCAAACTCCCATCCATACATGTTAACTGCACCAAGGTTGGCAGAGACCGGATTGGCGCCAAAATATGCAGGAACCACTATGTCGGTGCCAACCATGAAGATTTCCGTTCTGTCCTCCGTAAAGTAATCGAAATTAATCCTGAGCTGGTCTTTGAAAAAGCCTGTTTCAATTCCGTAATCCCTCTTGTGTGCTGTTTCCCAGTGGATATCCGGATTCGGGATAACTCCCTCATAGCGCAGGGGGTAGGAAGGTAATACTGTCGGATAGCCGAAACGGTATACATCTTCTGTTGCTGTACCCGGTCTAACGTTCCAGTCGCCAATATATAACCAGCGGTTAACATCTCCGGTAATCTCATCGCTTCCTACCTTGCCGTCCGAATAACGGAACTTGAAGGTACTGATAATTCTTTTCAGCGGTTCAAAGAATGGTTCATTTGATACCACCCATCCAAATGCCATTGACGGGAAGAACCCGAAACGATACTTGGGCGCAAATTTTTCCGATCCGTTATAAGCGCCATTGAATTCTGCCAGGTAACGCCTGTCATAGGAGTAAGTTACCCTGCCAACCCAGTCCTCCCGGTAACTCGGGAATTCAGAGCCCTGTGCCTGAATCTGCCGGCTCATGAGTGCAAGCCCGGATATTGAATGCTTTCCGAAATCGCGGATATAGTTTAATGAAAACTGGTAATAAAGGTTACGGTAAGTGCTGGCATTATCACCGGCTTCTGATGAATAAGTATTCGGCAGGTCTACCCAGTTATATCCGGTGTTTTGGAACTGACTGATACTGGCGGGAAACTTCCATGTGGTATAAAGTAATTTTCCTGTTACCGGGTCAACCTTATTCTCAAGAGCGGCAATCTCTTCCTGAGTCATATTGTCATGCATGTCAGGATCATCGACAATTTTAGGATCGATATACTTTGCAATTCTCCCGTAACCAATAATATCTGGTCCCGTTGACCTTGAAGTATTGTCATACGACAGCTTGGCAGCGACCGAAAGTCCCTTGATTATAAAGTCAAGTTTCTGATCAAGCACGAAATCAGTATTTATGTTTGTCCGCTTGACAAAATCCTGTCCGCTAAAATTAAATGCAAGGATACCATTGGCGAACCTGTTATATCCTTCGTAATCGCCCCATGTACCGTCTGAATACCTGGCTGGCCAGAGATCCGGCGGCTGCGAATAGAGGTTCGAAAAACCGCGGTATTCATCGCCTGCAGGACGGGCCTGATTGGAAAAATAACCGGAAAGATTTACTGTGAACCTTGTTGTTTTTGTAATATCAAAGTCAAGGTTGCTCCTGTAATTATACCGGTTAAATGAGAAATTCGGGCTGTAACCCTGGCCGTAATCCTGGATCTTGAAAACGTCACCTTCGTATGTATAACCGAACGAACCGAAATACTTGACAAACTTCGTACCCCCGGAAACATTCAGGTTCATATTCCTGTCATAACCATACTTGTTAAGGAATTCCTCTTTCCAGTCCACATCCGTCAGATAATAAGGGTATTTCTGTGATTTATACAGCTCAAGCCACCTGTTTGGCACCATCCATGGCCATGCAACTTCATTGGTAGGCACTTCGTTAAGGATAGCATAGTTTTTCACAAGATTACCTGTATAGGATCCTTCTACACTGGGAAGTCTTGAAACTGTTTTTGCAGTAGCGGTCATATCGATATTGAAAACCGGCTTGCCTTCCTTTCCCCTTAACGTGGTAATAAGTATAACCCCGTTTGCTCCCTTTACTCCGAACACTGCTGTTGCGGATGCATCTTTCAGAATAGATATCTTTTCAATCTCATACGGGTTTATGTTCTGAAGGGGTCTTTCAACACCGTCAACAATTACAAGCGGCATTGCATTGTTCCAGGTTTTCTGGCCCCTGATATACATGAGGGCGAAGTCATTATCCTGGTCCGAACCTCCGGGAAGACCTGTTGTCGATATTGTTACAAGGCCCGGTAGCGCCCCGGTCAGGGCATTCCCAAGGTCAGCTCCCTGCACTGACGATTTAACAAGCTCGCCGGAAGCCTGTGTGACAGCTCCAACAACGCTCTCTTTCTTCTGAGTGCCATAACCTATTACAACGATCTCTTCGATAGCTGTTGCTTCAATGGTCATGGAGACAGATATCTGCCGCTGGTTTCCTACTGTAATACTCTTCGAAGTATACCCGATAAAGGAAAATATCAGAACTACCCTCTCATTGGGTACATCGAGTGTGTACTTTCCGTTGAGGTCAGTCATGGTTCCAATGGTCGTTCCCTGAATAACAATATTCACACCTGGCATAGGTTCTCTTGTTGAAGCGTCACTCACAGTACCGGTAACAGTAATCCTCTGCGCCCCCTGAGCATACATAGTACCGGGAAAGACAAAAATCGTTGTTACAGCTATTACCAGAAATAGTCTAATAAGAATCCCACGGTAAATTTGTTTTCCTGAGTTTCTTATTAACAAAATTTTCAGGATATAATTCATAATTTTAATGGATTAAGTATGATTTCGGTCAGTTTTAATTTATAGTTTTTTTACAACCATTTTGTTCAGAAATAAAAGAACCAAGCATGATAAAATATCATGTCCTGATTCATCATATTAAACTAAATTTTTAGAATTAGTTGAATTTCAGGAAGATAAACCATAGGCACCGGTTTTTGGTTAGTATATATGCTTTTCAAAATTAATTAAGTCAATCAATAAAGTCAAGTTCATTTGTTAAATTTTATTAAATAATTCATAATTTATAATGTTTTTAAATAACAGGATCAATTTGTACATATTTATTAATGAAAACGTGCTTTTAATAATAAAAGTGAAACTTGAATTTGTCCGATTTTTCACTTTATTTGCACACATCAATAATATGTAAGAAGTATCTTCTCCCGTGTTTACATAAAGGACAGTCATTAAGTTGAACAGATATCTGCCGGTATACCTATGAAAGCTGCTGAATTTGTGATATTATTTATTGCCATTCCGGGTTTCATCGGTGCTCAGTCCCATGATTATTCAATCAGAGCAGAAAGGCTGAATGAACAGGTGGCGGAACTGAATAAGATATCAGATTCAATTTTCAATATTCATGATGACCTTTTTAACGGTAAGCTATATATATCGGATGATGACAGGATCAACCACCCTTTTTTTATTGAAAATACATGGATGCCCGGAACTGTTTATTATTCCGGAACCTTCTCTGATGGCAAGATCGTCAAATATGATCTGGTTACCGATAACCTGGTTATAATGCTTAAGAGAGAAGGAATATCCTTTCCTGTATGCATTAACAGAGATGTTATTCAGGGGTTTATAATAAGCGGACATAGATTTATTATGCTGGATGATCCTCAGAAAAAACAAAGTGATGAACTGACAACGGGCTATTATGAGATATTATATGACGGGCCTACCGGATTCTTTATCCGGTGGACAAAAACCAGGACGGTCAATAAGAATACCATGCAAACGGAATATCCCCTGGAGGCAAAATATTGTCTGAAAATGGATGGAGAATATCATCTTATCAGGAACAATAGCAGCTTTATTAAAGTTCTCGGTGATCATAAGGAAGAAGTAAGCTCGTTCATGAAAATTTACAGACTCCGGTTTTCTCCCGGAAAAATTGAAAACGCCGTTAAAGTGCTCGAATTTTACGACAGCCTGTAAAATAAAATGAAACATCTTGTGTCAGCAATGGTATTCCTGATGTTTGCGACGGGCAGACTTGATTCCCAGATTATTTCAGTCAGTGTGGAAGAGAACTTTAATTCGCAGCCGCTTAAGAACCTGATTGAACATGTTGTGGTGAACTATGATATGGTATTCTTTTATCGGACGAAATGGATTGATACTTTAAAGGTTATTCAGAATTCGGTTCCTGAATCTTTGGAATCCATCATTTCAGCAAGCCTTTTAAATACAGGGATTACATTTTTCATTGATAATAATTCCATAATACTGACTTACCGCTACAGGATCAGGTCTGACCTGCCTGAGTCATTCTTAAGGACGGGCATCGGCTCAGGGAAAGAAGCCTTTCCATCTGACGGGAGCCCCTTTCTGACCAACGAAAAAAATACTTCAGATTTAAGCACTGAATCTGTCGCCCTTGGAGTTGTCACAATTGGTGTTCCGGGGAAAGTAAATCCTGCAGAGATCGCAACAATTTCCGGTGTGATAAGTGAACTCGAAACAGGACAACCAATTGCAGGAGCAGTAATTTTTGCAGGTGACCTTAACCGGGGTTGCATAACTGACCGGTTTGGCTATTACGTAATGTCATTACCCGTCGGAAAACATGATCTTTCAATTAAATACCTTGGTCGTAAGGATCAGAAGTTAAATGTTAATGTGATCGGTGACGGCAAACTGGATTTTACCATGGAAGAAAGGATATTGGAGCTGCGGGGAGTGGTAATCAGTGCAGACAAGGATTTTACTGTAAGGGGGCTTCAATTGGGGCTTGAAAAGCTTGATATTCAGACCATAAAGCAAATGTCATCCACTATGGGAGAAACTGACCTGATGAAAACTGCTTTACTACTGCCCGGAGTTAAAACAGTTGGTGAGGGCGCATCAGGATTTAATGTAAGAGGAGGAAGTACTGATCAGAACCTTCTGCTTATGGATGGCTCCCCGGTTTTCAATTCATCACACCTGTTTGGATTCTTTTCTGTTTTTAATCCCGATGTGGTAAGGGATTTCAGCCTTTATAAAAGTGGAATACCAGCCCAGTACGGCGGAAGACTCTCTTCAGTGCTTGAAGTGAATATTAAGAATGGTGATTTGAAAAAACTATCAGTTTACGGAGGAGTAAGTCCTGTGTCCTGCAGGCTGACTGTGGATGGTCCCGTCATTAAAAACAAAGCTTCATTTATTATCAGCACCCGGGGAAGTTACTCCGACTGGGTGCTGCGAAGAACCAAACTACCTATGCTCGTTAACAGCAATGCCTCATTTTTTGATTTAAATGGCAAGGTCGGTATCAGCCTGAATGAAAAAAATAGTTTTACCTCCTCCGCTTACCTCAGTGAGGATCATTTTAAGCTTAATTCCGATACACTCTACGGATACCGGAACTTCAATGCCTCAATGAATTTCAAACATACTTTTTCAAATAAATTTTTTGGTTTGATTTCCGGAATATATAGCAATTATTCTTACAACCTGTCGAGTCATAGAAGAGTCCCTTATTCATTCAACCTGGATTATTTCATCAATTACCTGGAAGGACGGACAGATTTTACATGGTTTGCCAGCATGAAGCACAAAATAACCTTTGGTCTCAGTGCCATAAAATACAGGATCAACCCCGGATCAATGGTCCCTGGAAGTCCTGAATCATTAATAAAAGCAAAAAAAGTCGCAAATGAACAGGCAGTTGAAACAGGCATATACATAAATGATGAATTCAGCAGGACAGATGCACTCTCATTCAGCACCGGAATAAGATACTCCGGTTTACTTTCCCTCGGACCCTCCCTGGTCTACAGTTATATGCAGGATGCGCCAAGGTCAGTTTATAACAGGATCGATTCAGTGCTGTACGGAAAAAACAGCATCACCGATTATCAGGGAGGACCTGAGCTTAGATTCCTTGTCAGATACAAAACGGGTCCGTCATCCTCAGTAAAGCTGAGCTATATGAAGATGAACCAGTTTCTTCAGATGATGTCCAACACTACTGCGATCAGCCCGACAGACATCTGGAGAATAAGCGGGCCAAATATGCCTGCACAAAAAAGCAGGCAGATCTCTGCAGGCTATTATCAGTATATTTTGTCAAACAAACTGCTGATGTCTGTTGAAATGTATTACAAAGCGTCAGTGAATGTTCTTGAGTATCGCGGCGGAACCATGATAATCATGAATCCTGACCTCGAGGTGGATCTTTTGAGAGGGATAGGCAAAGCTTATGGTGCAGAAATAATGCTGAAAAAGGAATATGGCGCATTGAATGGATGGATAACTTACACCTATTCGAGGAGCCTGCTGAAAGTTGATGGTAAGTACCTCACTGACCAGATCAACCAGGGCAAATATTTCCCTGCAAATTACGACAAACCGCATGATTTCACACTTGTTTCAAATTACAGGTTTTCCAGGTTACACAGTGTTTCTTCAACCATTACCTACAGTACGGGCAGACCTGTCACCTTTCCGGTTGCGTTATACCGGATAAGGGATCGTGAAGTGGTACATTATTCAAACCGTAACGAATATCGCATACCTGATTATTTCAGGTGGGACCTGTCGCTGAACTTTGAAGGGAAGCTTAACAGGGTAAAACTATGGCAGAATAATATGTCAATTTCGGTGTACAATCTCACTGGCCGGAACAATGCTTATTCGGTTTTCTTTAAGAGTGATCCCAGGGAGGGAGTCCGCGGATTTATGCTCTCGGTTTTTTCTCAACCGGTGGTAACAGTAACATATGATTTCAGATTTTAGGATAAAATATCATTCCGGGTACAACCCGAAAGTCAGTCTCTTACTTGCAGCTGTTCTAATAATAGTAATGCACAGGTGTATTTATCCATTTGAACCTGTGATTGATAAATATGAAAACCTGCTTGTCGTTGACGGATTGCTGACCAACATTCCGGGAAATTGCTTTGTAAAATTATCGCGTACATATAAATATGATGAGAAACCCGATTCAGTTGAAACAGGTGCAAGGGTGATGATCATTGATGACCTTGGAATTGAGACGCAGCTTAAAGAATTTGAGGCTGGGGTATACCTCCCCGAAGATACTCTCTTTGCGGGGGAAACCGGAAGAATTTATAGAGTGCAGGTCACGACATTGAACGGTGAAATTCTTGAATCGACACCTGAAGAGCTGAAAGAACCGGTCGACATTGAAGAGATATATTTCGAATATTTGGACAAGGGTAACGGGATCCAGGGCCTTCAGCTTTATCTTGACACCTATGACAGCCGGAAAAAGTCATTCTATTATTCATGGGATTACGAGGAAACCTGGGAAATATCGGTTCCATTTCAGTCTTTGAGTGAATACCTTCCGGAAATGAAAATATGCTACAGAAATAGCTCATCAAGAAAAATATTCATACAGTCAACAAAAGAATATTCTGATGACCGCATCATTAAATACCCGCTCTTCTTTGTTGGGAATACCACGAACCGCCTTATGATTAAATACTCAGTGCTTGTACGACAATATGTGCTTACCGAGAAAACATACGAATTCTTCAGTGATCTTAAGGAGATTAATGAAAATACAGGAACCTTGTTTGACCGAACCCCGGTAATCCTTATCGGCAACATGATCAACAAGCTGTATCCTGATAAACCTGTTCTGGGCAACTTCCAGATTTCAGGTGCATCGGAACTGAGGATTTTTATTAACCGTGACAATCTTCCACCACAGATGAACGTTGCCACGGAATATGAGTTCTGCAAAGCCGACCTTGTCAGCAAAAAGAACGAGAGTTTCAGGCTTGACAGCCTGCTGCATACAGGCTGGATAGTAATGGATACGATCTATGAACCAGACAAACAGGATACACTTATCGGGCTGGCCAACTCAAGATCATGTTTTGACTGTACATTAAATGGGGATATAGTAAAACCGGACTTCTGGGATGAAAAGTGATCCTGTGAACGGAAAATATGATCATTTTATGACCCGGCTGAAATTAAACCATATTATAGCTCTGATCTTAATTCTGAGCAGAATTGAATATGCCGGAGGACAACCTTTTCAGGATTCACTTTATAAGAATCTTCGGGAATCAGTTGAACACCTGCCGGTCGATGAAAGAGTACTTCTCAAAACTGACAGGCAAAGATATTTATGCGGTGAGAATATTTATTTCACCGGTTTCACTTTCGACGGCAACTGGTTTCTCCCGGTCTCAGTGAGTTCAGTTCTTTATGTGGAATTATACAGCCAGGATCTGAAGGTGATCTCAAAAGGCAAGTTCTGTATCAGGAACGGTAAATGTTGCGGTAAACTCGGAATACCCCGGTTAATATCGACTGACATCTATCTTCTGCGCGCCTATACAAGGTATATGCAGAACTTCGGTGAAAGCCGGTTCTTTATGAAAAGGCTCGGAATTGTCAATCCTTTCTATGATTATAATCCTGATACTGCGGCAATTTCTCTTAATGATAGTTTTGAAATACAGGATAATACGTCAACCATTCTGCAATCCGGCAACATTTTGCCAGGGAAGGCAAAAATCACACTGACTACAGCCAGGGCAAATTTTGACAATCGCGAACCGGTAAGTGTGGTCATACATAGCGAGGATAGTGAAGGCAAACCTGTAAAAACGGAACTCTCTCTTTTTGTAACTCTTTCTGATAGCAGGGCTGAAGATGAGATCATTTTTCAATCTCCGGCAAGCCGTGACTCATCTGCTTTGAAATATCTGCCGGAAACCAGAGGCGATATTATATCCGGCAGAGTACTTTACAGTAACAAGCAGCCTGCCGCAAGTATTGAGCTCCTCTGTTCTGTTATCGGGGGATCTGCATCAGTTGAATCATGGGTTACCGGAAGGGATGGAAGCTTCATGTTTCTTGCCGGTAATGGCATTAACACTGGCGATCTTATACTGAAAACAGTTAAGCCTGAAAGAGAAACCATCATATTACTTGATGATGAGTTTTATCCGCTATTTTCTCCTGTCCGAAGGGAGATCCTTCAGTTAAACGATTCTGATATTGATCTCATCAGGAAACAATTTATCAATATTCAGGTCGATGATGCATTTAATGCCGGTTCCATGCCGGAGGAAGCTGAGATTGATCCCGATACTCCGGCCTTTTATGGTGATGCATATACAGAGTACAGATTTTCAGATTACGCTAAGCTTCCGAATATGAGAGAGTTTATCTTCGAAATAATTGAAGGTGTTGTAAGTGTGAGGGAGAATAAAAAGGAGGTGATCAGGATTCTTGACAAAAAGAGCTTTAACAGCATAGGCCCGGATCCGCTGATTTTAATTGACGGGGTTCCTGTGTCTGAAGCATCAGCGGTCATGAAACTTGATCCCGGAAAAGTACAGTATGTGAGGGTAGTAGGGAATAAGTATTTTTATAAGAAGAAATCTTTTGACGGCATCCTTGATATCATCACCTACAGCAGGGATGCATCAGCATTTGATTTTCCGGAAGGGACTTTCCGGTTTGATTTTATGCCTGCAGACAGGAGCAGAGCTGTAACTGCGCCATTGCCTCCTGATGACGGTCCCGGTAACATACCGGTTTACAGGAATATGCTCTTCAGTCAGCCCATGTTTACGACTGACGATAATGGGAATGCAGAAATCTCTTTTATAACTCCGGATAATTCCGGAACCTTCCTCATTCAATGTTTTGGACTGACATCCGATGGTATTGCAATTGAAGGGAAAACCTTCATTACTGTTGGTGAAAAACAAATGGAATAGGAGGTGGTGTGTTTCTTATTAATAATTCAGAATCCCGGATTCTTCCTGAGCGCAGGCAGTTTTTCATTTTCAAGTAAGTCAACATTATTTTTTCCCCGAAAGGCATTAAAGATATATAACTTTATTAATTAGTTTTGATGGCTATTAAAAAGCGTAAGGTATGTCCACCAGGAAAGGCATCTTCCGGTTACTTGAAATAATTCTTTCAGGATATCTTTTATCAGCATGTGGTTCAGGTAACCATGATGTTATTAAGGAGATCGGAAGGGATCCGGAAATTGAACCTGATTATTCAGGTGTTACTGTTCCTGCGAATATAGCACCTCTGAATTTCATTATAAAAGAGACAGGGACATCATTCAGGATTAATGTGATCTCTTCGGCCGGCGACCGGTATTTCGTCAGGTCATCCGGGAATAAAGTTCGTTTTCCGGTGCATTTATGGCACAAGCTCCTTAAAAATTCAGCCAACGGGAATATAAAGATTGAGATCGCCAGAGAAACCGAAAAAGGAACTCTTGAAAAATATTCACCTTTGATCATCAGGGTAGCAGAAGATCCTGTCGATCCGTACTTATGTTATCGTCTTCTCTACCCTGGTTTCGAGACCTATCTTAAGATAAAGATCATTCAGAGATCGCTTACGGATTTCTGTGAAAGATCAGTTATTGAGAACCAGCTTATCAGTAACAACTGTGTTAACTGCCATTCCTTCAATAAAAACGATCCTGCAAAATTTCTTGTTCACATTCGGGGATCAGCAGGCGGAACATATTTCATTGACGGTGAAAAGATTTCACGATCCGAGCTTAAGACAGCGGAACTTAATTATGGTGCCGTTTATCCTTCATGGCATCCGGGAGGCAGATATGTCGCCTTTTCATCGAATAATATCAGACAAAGTTTCCATGCGGCTCCCGATGAAGATATCGAGGTAACGGATCTGGCCTCCTCACTGGTTATCTATGATACAGAAAGAAATGAATTATCACCAATTGTGGAAAAGGATACGGTAAAGTATATGGAGACATTCCCGGAATGGTCCCCAGATGGTAAATATCTGTATTATTGCAGGGCACTACAGTATAAAGACGGAGCCGAATTCAGTACGATAAAATATGATTTGCTGCGGAAAGCTTTCAATGAAGATGGAAAAACCTTCGGACCTGCGGAGTTGGTTTTTGATGCACGATCAATTGGAAAAAGTGTCTCCTTCCCGAAGATATCTCCTGACGGCAGATATCTTGTCTTTACACTTCATAATTCTGGCAATTTTTCAATCTGGCATAAGGAAGCTGATCTGTACCTCCTTGATATTCAAACAGGGAATATTGAGAAAATGCCTGTCAACAGCAATGAGACAGAGAGCTACCACAGCTGGTCTTCAAATGGTAAATGGCTGGTTTTCAGCAGCAAGAGGGGAGACGGGCTGACAGCGAGACCATATTTTGCTTATTTTGGATCGCCCGGAACTATCGGCAAACCATTTGTACTGCCACAGAAAGATCCTGAGCTTTACGAAAGAATGATTCTTACATTTAACAAACCCGAGTTTGTGTCGGGAAAGATCAGGAAGGGTCCCCGCGATTTTGAAAAAGCCGCAAAAAATGAAGCTGTTCAAGCCCATTGGACCGGCGACAAAGATATTCAATAAAGATTTCCAGGAATGACAGATTTCTATATTAGCCGGAGTGAAAAATTTTAAAAAGAAAAAGGATAAAAATAGCCGGCCGGCAGATGCAGGAGCTTTGAGATCAGGAAAATACAATCGTTATTTCTTTTTATTGCTTCTCTTTGTTATTTCTGCTTTATATTTTATCATCTTCGGGAGCCATATCTTTTATTACCAGGAAAATCAGTCACTGTTTATTTATTCATGGGATTATTTCAGAGAGTTTGCAGTGAGGCCGGGAGGTCTTCTGGAATATGCCGGCAATTTCATTGCCCAGGGTTACTATAATCCCGTTACCGGCAGCCTGATACTTTCATCTCTGATCACAATTCCTGCTTCTGTTCTTTTAAGGATCGGCAGAAAAATAGTTCCGGAAGTGCCGCTCCGGATACCCTATGCAGTTTTACCCTCCTGTGTGCTTATGCTGTTTAGTACTGATTTCAACTTCCACATTGTTAACAATCTCGGTTTCCTTGCTGTCTCTGCCTGTTTTCTGCTTCTTATTGATCCGGCGAAGAAGATTAAGGTATTTCCTTTTTTGGTGCTTTTCCCATTGTTTTACTATGTCGCAGGCGCATTTGTCTGGATCATTGCAGGCATGTATGTCGTATATTGCCTGATTAACAGGAATATTATCGTTCCTCTTTTTGTTCTGATCATTGCAATCGTCACAGTTGTTGTTTTTAAAAATATCCTCTTTTTACAGCCTTTGGATGAAATATTGTCAGGTCCCTTACCGTCAAAAGAATTGTTCAGGCATCCGTTTTTATTATTCATTCTGTACGGGCTGTTTGTGCTGTCTCCACTGATTTTGAAATCAACCTCATTGCTAAAGATAAATAAGACAAATGCAGTTACACTTTCAACATATTCTGGTCTGCTGATCTTTGCGGTGACCATTTTTGGGCTTTCAAGGTTATATAATCCGGAATTTGAGAACTTTTTCAGACTTGAAAAAATGTTCTGTCGCCGGGAGTGGGGAGAAGTTATAAAATTTCAGGAGAAGATCGGAATGAAAAATCTTATCGCTCAGTATTATTATAATATATCACTGGCAGAGAAAGACCTTTTATGTGACAGGATGTTCAACAGCAATCAGGATTACGGGACAAATTCAATAATGTTGCAATGGGATTCAAAAGTGAATATCAATCAGATCTTCCGGGGTGCTTATTTCTTTTATACTATCGGTCTTATTAATGAAGCGCACCGTTGGGCTTATGAATCTATGGTCGTGCAGGGTTTCCGTCCGGAAAATCTCAAAATGCTGATCAAAACAGAGCTGATAAGCAGGCATTACAAAATGGCCGGGAAATATATTAATATTTTGAAAAAGACACTTCATTACAGGAGCCAGGCAAAAAAATATGAAGCTATGCTTTTTAAACCGGAATTGATCAAATCCG
>Ga0102851_10000542_pt1 | contig 19330 bp, 18 predicted proteins | sample Mud3Dept3metaG_FD_79558 | JGI IMG/M metagenome (GOLD analysis project Ga0102851, IMG submission 79558) | Freshwater wetland microbial communities from Ohio, USA, analyzing the effect of biotic and abiotic controls - Mud 3 Core 4 Depth 3... | ecosystem: Environmental > Aquatic > Freshwater >... | reverse complement strand
GCATTGAAAGAGATGTTTGGTTTCGGGTCACGCATGCTGGCTTCGAGCCTGCTGAACCAGATCTTTGAGAACATTTACTCGTTGGTAATTGGAAAATTGTTCTCGCCGGCCCAGCTGGGTTTTTTCACTCGGGCCGTGAGTCTCCAGGGAATCCCATCACAAAGCTTATCAGAAATGGTCGGGAGAGTGACCTTCCCCGTATTCTCTATTATTCAGAACGATCGTGTCCGATTGAAGAAGGGCGTGAAGAAGGCGTTGACTTTGCTTGTGTTCGCAGAGTTTCCCTTGATGATCGGTTTGGCGGTGATTGCGCGTCCGTTAGTGCTTCTACTCCTTACTGAGAAATGGTTCGAATCTGTCGTGTACCTGCAGCCCCTATGCATGCTCGGGCTCCTATACCCTCTACACATGATCAACCTGAATGCTTTGCAGGCCTTGGGTCGGTCCGACCTTTTCCTGCGGCTCGAGCTGATCAAAAAACTCTTGGTCGTGGTCAATATCGCTATAACCTGGAGATGGGGCATATCCGCCATAATATACGGTATGATTGCAACCTCAATCGTGTCCTACTATCTTAACAGCTATTACACCGAAAGACTCATCGGATACTCACTCAAAGAACAGTTGCGTGATATGACATCTTACATAGTTACGTCTTTGCTCATGGGGGTAGCAGTATATTTGGTTGGGATACAGACGATCCACGTGAGTTGGCCTGCGCTTCTACTGCAAGTCCTTGTCGGTATGGTCTCGTATGTCTGCTTGTGCCGGATCTTCCGGCTCGCGGCATTTATGGAGCTATGGCAAGAACTCTGGAACGGTCTTCCATTCAGGTCTGAAACGGCGTCATGAACGGATTTGGCGGGATGGCAGACCCACTCGTTAGCGTCCAAATGATCACGTACAATCATGCTTCTTATATCGCGAAGGCGATCGAAGGAGTGCTCGCGCAGAGGGTGAGCTTTCCCATCGAGCTTGTGATAGGAGAGGATTGCTCAATTGATGGAACTAGGGATATCGTGCTTGCATATCAGAGTAACCACCCCGATGTGATTCGAGTGATCACTTCCGACACGAACGTCGGGATGAAAAGAAATAACTACCGCACCATGAAAGCCTGCCGGGGGAAGTACGTTGCCTTTTGCGAAGGCGATGATTATTGGCATCATACCGGTAAGCTGCAACAGCAGGCCGATTATATGGAGCGGCACCCCGATTGTGGGCTGATCTTTTCCGATTACGATGTTTACCACGTCTCATCGCGACGATTCACACGAGATTTCCTGAAGCATCAAGAATGGACGATGCCGAAGAGTCCGGATATATGGGATTTCTTTTGCCGGCGTTTTGCCATTATTCTCACCTGTACAGTCATGACGCGACGGACCCTTAGCTGGCAGATCATGGACTCGGACCCCTTTCTTCACCAGAGTGCACATTTTCTCATGGGCGACGTCCAGCACTGGTTGGAAACGGCGACCAGGGCGCGTGTGCACTACATTCCGGAGTCCCTGGCAACGTATACCCAAACGGAAGAATCGGCGACGAGAAGTAAAGACATCACACGCATTCTGCGATTCGCAGTTTCGAACGCAGAGGTGTTGATCTACCTTTCCAACAAATACAACCTTCCGTCCAGCGTTCGAAATACATACGAGGCCTCTTGGTGCGATGCTTCCCTGAGGCTTGCGTTTCATACACGCAATGCGGAATTGGCGGAGGAGGTTCGCAAGAAGAAGAAGGCCTTCACCCACACGCAATTGCTTCGGTATTACGCAGCCAAGCACTTGGCACTTTACTATCCTTTTCGCTTCGCAGCTTCATTTCGTAACGTCTTGTGGAGTGCGTATAAGGAATGGTTATAGCGCGATGGGCTGTTTGGTGATCTCTGGCTTTTAACCTCTTCATCTCGGACCAGCGTCGAGGCATCTCCGACGATTACGCCTGCCCCCGCTACCTGCCGGGGCCCGTCCCGTTCTCGACCCCGAACAGGCCGATTTCCCGACGGTCCGCTGCGCGGTCGAGCCGGTCGTCTCGCGGGGCAGTCACGCAACCGTTAGTGCCCTCTAGCCATTGCGTCGGCCAACCTAATGTCTGAAGACGCACATCTCACACTCACATAGCCAGATTGCGAGCCGGGTCTATCGCCCATTTTCAGAGGAATTTTGATTACCGTTTAAACAACTTTACTGGTGGCGCATGATCAAAGACAATTTGTCGCCGACCCGAGACTGTTGGGCAAACGAAAGGAAGACAGGATACGAGATACGCGTCGTCGTGCCCGAGTGTTGAAGTAGCAACGGCATTCTGTTATGGTCTCCGTCGAGTCCAACGTCTTCTCTGAGGAGGATCACCATGGGGGCGATCGACGTCTGGGAGGTGGAGTCCTCGAACGAGTTCGAAGCGGCCAGGGGTCGCAGCCCCCAGGCGCGCCTCACAGCGCGGCATCGAGACGTCGCAAACAGCGTGGGAATCCTTCCGGAGACGACACCCTACCGGTTCTGCGATCTGACGTGGTTCCCCAGGTTCATCGGCGATGGCGAGCACCGGCGAGTCACCCTTTATCAGGTCCGCGGAGTCGAGGGGATGACGGACGGCGTGTACGGCGCGGCGGCCCCCGACGCCACCGTCAAAGTGATCCTGCAGCGCTGGTTCGGCGAGGTCGTCTGACGAGGAAGGCAGGCTGGGGCTGGAGCAGTAGGGTTTGCGAACGGAGTCAGGCCGCGTCTTGCGCGTAGACTGGCACTCTGCCCACTCCAGTTGGTATCAGTTGCGTCGTCAAGACCCGTCAACCGGAACGTTTCACCACAAGAAGCACAAAACGCACAAGCATTCCGGTCAACTGAGCCTGCCGGCAAGGCATCGGTCCACAACAGCCTCCGCCAACGCCCGCGATGTTTTCTGCCTGACACGGCATCGAACGCGCTTTGGGGCGGGTCCCTCAACTCTCGACCATGGCGACGGCGCGAATCGGCGAGCCGGTGGCTCCGTGCATCTTCAGCGGGAGCGCGGCGAAGCGAAAACGCGAACGCCCGATGCGGTCAAGATTGACGAGATTCTCCATGATGGGAATTTCGCGAGCGGGGTGCAGAAACAGGATGTGGCCCGGCGCGTCGAAATTTCCGAACTCCTTCGCGAGCTTGCCCTCGAGATTGGCATGATCGACGCCCACGGCCTTTACGCCCTTCTCAAGGAGCCATTCGCAGGCGTCGAGCTCCAGACCGCGCGCATCCAAGAACTCCCCCATCGGCTCGCCCCACGGCTTCGGCCAGAAGCGGACAAGGACGATATCGCCGCGCCTGATCTCGACGCCCTGCTCCGCGGCACGGGCCTCCAATAGGCTTCTGGTTACCGGCTCCCCCCGGTCTTTCGCGCTCACATCGATCAGCACCGCGTCCCCGATCAGCTTCTCGAGAGGCATCTCGGCGATGCTCTTGCCCCGGGGAGACCGGTGCTCACCGTCGTAGAAATGGAGCGTCGCATCGACATGGGTGCCGGTGTGGTCCTCCATGATGAGCAGCCTCGTGTTGAATCCCAGCGCGAAGGTCTGCGCCGTCATGTAGGGGAGGATGGTGAACGGCGGCTTCACGTCCCACGTCTTGAGGCCGGGCGTGAGGTCAAGCCCGAGGTCGACGATTCGCTCTGCCATGATTCCCCCTTCGCGCAAGGCACCGGGGCTGCGCAAAACGGCCCAGCGCTCCCAGTCCGATGATGGAAATCGTTCTGATATGCAACGGAAAAGTCTCCTCTCGAGGCAGCACTGTAGGCACCCGTAAGCTTATCATAGCTTTTCTTGTTCAGAGTATTTCCGCCGTGAACGGTTTCCCGCCCAGAAGAAGGCCTCACGAGGAATCCAAGCCTCCAAGCCTCAGGAATTGACGCGGCCGGGCGGATTTGCGACAATACTGTCACATAATCCAGCTACAGATCCGGGGCGTCGCGTCGGCGGTCAAGGACGGGAATGCCCTCGGCCCGCCTTTTTGCGCCTAGAGACCCGCCGGACGCCCCTCGTGTAGCACCGCAGGAGCTGTCGTGGATCGCTCGCGGGCCGCATTCCGAGGATCGTGTTCCCATGCGCGCCTCCGCGCCGGATGAAGGAGGTGATGCGATTCGGCGCGTGTCTCGGTGGTCGTGCGACGGTACGTGAACCGCTTTTACGATGCGTCGGTTCCACGCAGGGAGGAGAGACCATGGCAACGGCATCTGCTCCCGCTACTCAGGGGGAGGGCAAGACCGTACCGCTGGGCAGACTCGGCCCTCTCAAGATCATGTCTGTACCCGTCTTTGTCGGCGTCTGGGCGGCGCTCGGCCCCGGCTTCGTGTGGGCCTCGCTGGGCCAGGGCAGTGGTGAGTTGATCTGGTGGCCGTACCTCACGGCGAAGTACGGCGCCGCCTTCCTGGGCATTCTGCTTCCCGCCTGCATCATCCAGTACTGGGTGAACTACGAGATCATCCGCTACACGGTGACCACCGGAGAAACCTTCTTCACCGGCATGTGTCGGCTGAACAAAGGCTTCACCATCCTCCTGTGGTTGATGCTCGTGATCACCTTCATGTGGTTCGGGGGCTACGCGGCCGGCGGCTCGACGGCCCTCTTCGACCTGACGAAGTTCCCGCCGGGTTGGAGTCCCCGGGCGGGCACCCTGTTCTGGACCTATATCACCATGGCGATCTTCCTGGCCGCCCTGATCTTCGGCCGGGTCATCTACAACGTGGTGGAGAAGTTCATGACCGTCGTCGTGATCATCACGGTGGTCGGACTGGTCATCGCCGTCCTGAACGGCACTGTCCTCGCGACGGCCGGGAGCTTCTTCGCCGCCTACCTGAATCCCTTCGCGATCTTTGGGGGGATGCCGGCCAAGTGGGATTCCAAGGACGCGGACGCGTTGCTGACTGGTGTCGCTTTCGCCGGGATGGGCGGGTTCTTCAACGTGATGTATAGCTACTGGGTCCGGGACAAGGGCCACGGCATGAGCCAATACGCCGGCCGGGTCACCAGCCCCATCACGGGCAAGCCCGAGGCCATCCCCGCGACGGGATTCGGCTTCGCGGACACTCCCGAGAACAAGAGGAACTACTTGGACTGGCTGCGCTTCTCCCGCCTCGACAATGGCATTGCCGTGGGCGTCAACGCCTTCACCGTGATGCTGATGTGCTGGCTGGCCTGGGCCATCCTGTTGCCCAAGGGGGAGGTGCCCGCGGGCTGGAAGATCGCGGTGACGCAGGCGCAGTTCTTCGAGAACGCCATGGGGGCGTTCGGCCGCATGCTGTTCCTGGTGATCGCGGCCGCCTTCCTAAGCGACTCGTGGTTGGGGATCACGGACGCGGTATCGCGCATGCACTCCGACTTCTTCTGCCACACCGTTCCGGGAGCGCAGCGAATCTCCTTCCGCGCCTGGTACTACATTTTCGTAGGGGTCCTCACCTTCATCAGCGCCACGACAGTGCTCATGGCTCAACCCGGCGCGCTGTTACTCGCCGGCGGCGTGCTCAACTTCATCGCCATGGCCATCTACATGCCGGCGCTGATCTACCTGAACCACAAGATGCTTCCACGAGTGTTACCCGAGTGGGTCCGACCGGCTAAGGCGACGTTCTGGATCGCCAGCGCCATCACCGCCTTCTACATCGTGCTGGGGATCATCTATCTCCTGTTCAAGCTGCTCGACGTCCGCATCCTGTTCTAAGTCAGCCGGCCTCGGGGGCGTGTCTTCGGGCGCGCCCCCGCGCGCCTGCCACTGCAATCCCCATCCAAGGAGGACATCGTGGCCGCCAACAAGGTCGTGATCAAGCCCGCCGAGTTCAAGGGCGGCGCCCCCATGGAGAGTCGCCCCGGCATTCGGGACTGGAAGCTGATCTATCCGGAGACGGGGTTTCCGACGAAGACGCTGATCCTCGGCATTGTAGAGGTGGGGCCCGGCAACCACTCCCCGCTGCATCGGCATAACTGCGAGGAGGTCTACTACGTCCTCCAGGGGAAAGGGGAGATCGAGTCCGACGGGGAGCGGCACCCCTTCGAGGCGGGTGACGCCGTGTACAATCGCGAGGGCAGCGTCCATCGCGTGTGGAACACGGGAACGGAGACCGTCCGGCTCTGTGTCGTCGGCGGCATCATGTTCGTCGGCCTGGTGCCGACCTGGCCGACTTCAAGCCCGTACGAGATCCTGGAGAAATAAACCGCCGACAGACGGCAGACCAGCAGGGGGGCGCGCCTACTAGCCCCAAAGCGAGAATTTGGAACCGCCACGACGCCACCGACGTGTCGGTTCCACGGGCTCAGAGCCATGGAATGCGCTCCGGCGCCACCGGCACCTTTGGGTGGCTTCGACGATCGGCCCCCGACATGCGTTTCTGGCAACCCAGGCGACCCGTGGTGGCGGTTTGGCGGTTAGCCGGTTCGTCGATTGGGGCTAGAAGCCGAAGCGCCGCTCGCGCTGCTGGTAGCTGCGGATGGCGCGCAGCAGGTCGATCCGTCGGAAGGCCGGCCAGTACGCGTCGCAGAAGTAGAACTCACTGTAGGCGCTCTGCCAGAGCAGGAAGCCGGAGAGCCGTACTTCGCCGCTGGTCCGGATGATCAGGTCGGGATCGGGTAGATCGTACGTGTAGAGGTACTTACCCACGTTATCCGAGGTGACTTCCTCGATGGCCGCGTCGAGGCTCGTCCCTTGCTCCAGCCTCTCCCGAAGCAGACTCTGAACCGCGTCCACGATCTCCTGCCGTCCCCCGTATCCCACCGCTACGTTCAGGAAGAAGCTGTCGTACTCCTTGGTCGCTTCCTCTGCCTCGCGGATGGCGTCGCGGAGCGACTCGGGAAGCAGTTCCTGCTTGCCGATGGCCCGGATGCGCATTCGCTTCGTGTGCGTCTTCGGGTCGTGCGCGGCAGCGCGCAGCCGGTTCTCGATGAGTTGGAGCAGGCCGCCTAACTCTTCGGGGGGGCGCTGGAGATTCTCCGTGGAGAGAATCCAGATGCTCACCATGCGAATATTGAGCTCCTCACACCACGTGAGCACCTCTTCCAGCTTCTTCGCCCCCAGGCGGTGCCCCTCCAGAATGCTCATGAGCCCGATCGATCGGGCGTAGCGCCGGTTGCCGTCGAGAATGAGCCCCACATGGTGCGGGAGCTTCTCCGCCTCGATCTCCCGCTGGAGGCGCCGCTCGTACAAGCGGTACAGGAGACTTTGGAGCTTCACGGCACTGGATCCTCTCGGGGGCGGCCCGATGACGCCGAAACGACGAGACGAGCCTCATCCTCGTCTCGCTCGGGGAGTATCTTCCACCAGGCCCGGCGCAAGATCGGCCGTCCTGGACGCCAGCACGCCTCGATCCCAGCGTCCAGGTTCGCCAGCTCGCTACGGTCGCTCGTCAGAAGGTCCAGAGTCTGCAGCCGTCGGCACACGACAACCTCATAGAATCGATTCGGATGCCTGGGGTCTTCCCATACGGAATACACGTCGTCGCCCAGATCATTCAAAGCCAAATGCATCTCGCCTATCAACCCCAGGAACTCCTTGCGGCGGCTGGGCGCGATATCGTACCCCAGCTGCAAGAGGACCGTCCGCCCGGCGGCCAGCGTCGACCGAATCTGATCGAGGGTGATGCGTATCACCGGGCCGGCCGGCCTCGCGCTTTCCCGGGCCCGCGCCGTGAACCAGAGGCGGGGGTCGCCGGCGCCATAGTACGACGCCTCGCTTGCTCCGCGGCGGTATCCGGCAAGACGTCCCAGGGAGTAGGCAACAATCAGCCCCCCCAGGAGGCCGACCAGAAAGACGGAATTCTCCCCGACAAAACCCAGCGCGCCGTCGAGCGTGCCCAGCGACCCCACTGCCGTCGCCCGCCAGCCGGCTTTCGCCTTTCGCGCCGTGCTCGCGCCCTCGTCGCGAGCCTGCAGACCGATTTGAGCTACACGAGCCAGGATGCGATCGCGCATGGCCTGCCGTTCGGCCTGCGGCACTGCCTCCGTCCCGTCCAACGTGGCGTAAATCTCGGTCAGGCGCTGCACATGAGATCGCAAGGCCTCGGGGCCTTGTTGCCGCAACTCCCCGAGGGGCCGCGATAGCTCGCTGTCGAGCGCCGCCCGATCGATCTCCGGCCGGGATGGCGCGACACTCTGACCGGCAAGCGTCGCGGCCGATCCGAGCAGGCCGGCGAGGAGCCAACTCGCGAAGCAGGCAATCCTGCCCACACGGGACGCCACGCGGCGCGGCACGGTTCCGCTAAGCGATGCCCAGGAGTTTCTGGAGCTTCTCGCGATCAAACCCCACCACCGCCTCACCGTCGATGATAGTCACCGGTGTGGCCCGGAACCCCAGCTTGACGAGTTCCTGGAGAGCGGCCTGATCCGCCCGGATGTCCTTGACGACAAACGCTACGCCATTTTGAGAAAGAAACTCTTTCTCCCGGTCGCAGGCCCCTCACCCCGGCTGGGAAAACACCGTTACTTGCTTCGCCATTCTATCCTCCCTCCGTGCAATGGTGGATCGGGAGATACTTGTTGGCCGCTGCACTTCGTACCGGAAACCACGCCGGAACTATACGGGATTGCCCTGATGCGGTCAACGAATGCGTGCGCTGCAGTCGGCCGTGCATGGGAGCCGGCCTCGCTCATTCGAATCGAACAGAGATCTCCACGGGAACGAAGCTCAGACCCGTGTAGCGGACCGTCGCGGTCAATCCTGCCTTCGGCGGCAAGAGGGCCGAGAAGGAGCCGAGGGACAGAAGGTCGCCGTCTTTCAGCGACTTGCCCTCGGCCTTGAGCGATTGCGCCAGCCAGAGGACGGCGTTCAGGGGATTGTCGAGGACATCGGCCCCTTTCCCGCCGCCCAACCGGGCGCCGGTCTGGTCCAGCACGTCGACCTGCATGTCGGCCAGACGCGTCACCGACTCGTCGGTGGCCGGCAGCCGGACGGACTCGCCGAGGACGCCCAGCCGGGCGCCCGCGTTGACGGCCATCAGTTGGGCGCCGTCCAGCTTCACCTGCGGATCGAACACAAGGTCGGGAAGTTCGATGAACGGACGGAAAACAGCAATTCCCTCCAAGGCTTCCAGCGGGGTCTTGGCGTTCATGAGTTTCGCGGCGTCGCCCACCACCGCCACCAGGTCCGCCTCGTACACCGGTCGGGCACCATAGGCCGCGGGGACCTTCGCCCCGCCCGACAGGATCATCTTGGCGTACAACGCTCCGCGCAGCGGCCGGTCGTACCCGAACCGCTTCTGCACCGCAGGATTCGTGAGCGCAGCCTTGTAGCCCACCACGCCGCCCAGGTCTGCGGCCACAAGGGTGGTGAACTGCGCCTGGACCTTGGTCGCCTCGCCCATGGTCATCGTCACCCCGAAGCCCGCCGCAGGCTTCTTAGCCAGCCAGGCCTCGGCCACGGTCTTGACACTACCCTCCGAGGGCATCTCGGCGGCAGCACACACGGGGATCAGGAGAATGGCCGCGAATAGCGTCAATCGTCGCATCTCGTGCCTCCTCTTGCAGCGCAGAGGTGCGCGGAGCACCCCTTTAACTGCCAGATTGGCGAGGCTATGCCTCAGGCGTGCCCGCCTCGCTCCTCGCTCGACGGCCAAGGAGCCGTCCCCTGAGTCCCGATCCTGGCAAGCTCCGCGTTGAGCAGCGCGAGCACGGCTGGCTCGAGTTGTTGATGCACACGCTGGCGAAAAACGACGAAGTCGCTCTGGGACAGGCCCAACTGCTTCAGCATCGTCACGACAGCCGTGATCGCGCCCGACAACTGCTTCGTCAGCGCATCGAGAGCCCCGAACTGCCAGGCCGTGATGTCTTCGCCATCATTCTCGGCCTTTTCGATTTCATCGAGGAGCGCCTGCCCGAGGATGACCATGAGACGGTCGGAGGTTCTCCGAATCTCCGGCTGTCCATCCGGGTCAGGTGTGGGTGTAGAGTCAGCCATGAGCGTCTCCGCGTCGAGCGAGGAAGTCCCGAACCGATGGTGGGTACGCCGCACCGCGCCAGGACAAGGCTACCCAAAACGCGGCGGCATTGCAACAACAGCCCAAAGACTCCTGCCCATCCGATGCGGCTTCCTGATATACTCCCCCCGACGAACGGAGTAAGCTCACCAGCGGAGACGAACGATGGGATACCTGCATGGCAAAGTCATCATCGTGACGGGTGCCAGCACTGGCATGGGGCGAGCCATCGCCGTCGGCATGGCCGCGGAGGGCGCCAGGCTGGGCCTGGTGGCACGCAACGGTGCGAAGCTGGAGGAAACCGCGGCGCAGGCTCGCGCCAAGGGCGCACAGGTGCTGGCATTCCCGGGAGACGTGTCCGACAACGAATGTGCCAAACGCGTCGTCGCGACCGTGGTGGAGCGTTTCGGCCGAGTTGACGTTCTCGTCAACAACGCGGGCACGAACACCTTCCACCGGAACTTTTCTGACACTTCAGTTTCCGACTGGCACCGTGTCGTGGAAACGAACCTCACAGGGGCTTTTCTGTTCACCCGCCACGTGCTTCCCCCCATGCGGAAGGCCGGGAAGGGGCAGATCATCAACATCTCGTCCGGCGCGGGACTTGCCCCGAGTGCCCCCAGCGGCGTGGCCTATTCGGCCTCCAAGCATGCGATCCACGCCCTCACGGGCTCCATCAACCTCGAGGAGCGGCATCACGGCATCAAAGCCTGCGCGATCGCGCCGGGCGAGACGGACACCCCAAACCTGGACCTTCGGCCGAGGCCGCCAGCCAAAGCCGACCTGGCCAAGATGCTCACGCCCGAAGACATCGCGAACGCCGTCATCTACGTTGCAGGCCAGCCCGAGCGTGTCTCCGTCGAGCTAATCGTGATCAACCCCACCGTCCGGCGAGATTACCACGCCGACTTCGAACGGTACGTTGCGGAGGGCCACACGCAGATTCCACTCGACTAGTTTTTTTTGGCCGGTATTGTTAGATAAGGAGGGACGTGCCGTGATTCGTGTCGGAGTGCTGTCGCTCTCGGACGGCCGCAAGCGGGTGCACGACGGGCTTGCGCCCTACATCACGGAGCAGGCGAACCGGATCAAGGCCGCGCTGGAGGTGACGGGCGAGATCGAGGTCGCGCTCGCCGAGGAGATCGTCTGGCATCCGGAGCTGGCTCGCAGCCAGTCGTCTGCCATCGCTGCCTGGCGGCCGGATGCCGTGATCCTCAATGTGCCGGTCTTCGCCTTCCCCAACCTGTCGGTCCTCGCCGCCCGGTGCCAGTCGGTCCCCTTGCTCGCCATTGCCCCGGTCAACGGGACGCTGCCGGGCCTCGGGGGACTCCAAGCGGCCACCAACTCCATTCGGCAACTGGGCCGGCAGTGCGACAAGATCTGGGGGAACATCGAGGAGCCGGCCGTGACGGCGAAGGCGCTCCGCTTCCTGCGGGCCGCCCGGGCGGCGACGCGGCTGCGCGGTCAGGTCTTCGGCCTCGTCGGCGGCCGGAGCATCGGCATGGTAAACGGTGCCGTCAGCCCGGACGTCTGGATGACCCGCTTCGGCGTGGATTGCGACCACGTGGACCAGCTCGACCTGATCCGCCGCGCCGAGCAGGTGGAGGAGGGCACGGCGGATCGGGCGCTGGCCTGGCTCACCGAGCGGCTCGGCTCCATCCGCTACGACGGCGACAAGCTCACCGAGGTCTCGTTGCGCTTCCAGATCAAATGTTACATCGCCCTCAAGCAGATCATCGCCGAGCGGCGGTTCGATTTCGTCGGCCTCAAGTGCCACTACGACCTGAGCGAGTATTACGTCACCCAGTGCGTGGCCGCAGCGCTCTGCAACGATCCCTACGACTGGGACGGCCCCAAGGAGCCGGTGGTCCTCTCCTGCGAGGCCGATGCCGACGCCGCCCTCACCATGCAGGTCTTCAAGTTGGTCTCGGGCCGTCCGACCCTCTTCTTCGACTTCCGCCACTACGACCCCGCGGAGGGCGTGTTCGTCTTCTGCAACTGCGGCGCCATGGCCACCTGGTATGCCGAGCGGAGCGACGACCCGGCGGCGAACTTGAAGTCGGTCCACCTCTGCCCTATCATCCCCAAGTACGGCGGGAAGGGCTGCCACGTCCAGTACGTTGCCAAGGAGGGCGAGATGACGCTCGGCCGACTCAGCCGGGTGATGGACCGCTACAAGTTCACTCTCTTTCGAGGCGAGGTCCGCCGCTTCCCCGAGGCCAAGCTGAAGGAGACCTGCCCGGTCTGGCCCCACGCCTTCATGCGGGTGCAGATGGACCCCATGGCCCTCGTCGAGCGGTACGACAGCCACCACATTCACGGCGTGTACGGAAACCACATCGCCGAGGTCGTCAAGTTCTGCGAGCTCGAAAACATCGAATGCGAGGTGATCGAATGAAGATCGCAGTCGCCGTTGCGACCGAGGATGCGCTGCCCACGGCATTTGTCGTCTTCCGCGGCATCGAGGAGAGCATCCGGAAGGCTGCCCAGATGGGTTACGACGGGATCGAGCTGGCGCTGATGGACAAGGACCAGGTGAGCCTGGAGCGGGTGGAGCGCCTGATCCGGGAGCACGACCTGGAGATCCCCGTCGTCTCCACCGGCCAGGTCTTCGCCGGGCACAAGCTCTGGTTCACCGATCCGGACGCCGCCAGAAGGCGGCGGGCCGTGGAGATCTTCAAGGGACTGGTGGACGTCGCCGCCGATTTCCGGGCCATGGTGAACATGGGTCGGGTGCGCGGTTTCATCGCCGAGGGCGAGACGGCCGCCATCGCCGAGGGCCGCTTCGCGGAGGCCGTCCGCGAGATCGCCGCCTACGCACGGCCCAAGGGGGTGGACCTGATCCTGGAGCCGGTGAACCGGTACGAGATCAACTTCATCAACAGCGTGGACGAGGGGGCGGCGCTCATGGAGCGGCTCGCGATCCCCGGCCTCAAGCTCATGCCCGACGTCTTCCACATGAACATCGAGGACGCGTCGATCGAGGGGAACCTCACGAAGTACATCGCCCACATCGCCTACGTCCACTTCGCCGACAGCAACCGGCTGGCGCCGGGCTGGGGCCACCTGGATTTCGGATCGATCGTGGGCGCGCTGAACGACATCGGTTACGCGGGCTGGACGTCCGTGGAAATCCTGCCCAAACCGGATCCGGACTCCGCCGCGCGGCAGGCCATCCAGCACCTGCGGAAGTTCATCCCGAAAGAGAGGTAGAAACGCCGAACTGGCTTGACCACAAGATGCACAAGAAACACAAGCCACAAGGAATTCCTGGCGCCTATGCCGTGCAGCCTTGACGTACCCTGTGCCCCTTGTGCCTCTTGTGGCTAGTGCCGGTCCCAGGACGGAGGACGACATGGACCCCAAGACCATCTTGATCGGAAACGACCACGGCGGATACGACCTGATCCCCCACATCTTGAAGCTCTTGAGCGAGAAGGGCATCCCAGCGGAGCACGTGGGTGCCTTTTCGGGCGAAATCGTCCGCTACCCCTACTACGCCGCCAAAGTTGCCTGCGCCGTCTCGCGCGGCGAGATTGAGCGCGGCATTCTGATCTGTTCGACGGGGATCGGCATGAGCATCATCGCCAACAAGTTCAGGGGCGTCCGGGCGTCGCTGTGCACGAGTACGTACATGGGCAAGATGACCCGCGCCCATAACGATTCGAACCTTCTCTGCCTGGGAGGACGGATCACGGGGTACCTGGAAGCGCTGGATATCCTGGAGACCTGGCTCAACACGCCGTACGACGGCGGCCGCCACGACATCTCCCTGGGCCTGATCGTCGAGGCGGAGACGGTCCTGTGCAATCCCGGCGGTTGGACTCCGGCAGGGCCTCCGAAGTAGCGCGCCGACGGGCGGTGCGGGCCTTCCTCCAAACAGGTCGATCAGTTGGCGGCTTCGAGGAAGAGACGAAACACGGTCTTCAAGGCCCCGACATCAAACACCACAGCAACCACGAACAGGATGCCTAACCCGATCCACAGCCAGCCCAGGCGAACCGCGCTTTTTCCTTCCCACTGCTCGGGAACGCTGGCCCGACGCCGACGGATGGCCCGCGCTCCGCTGGTGATCAGCCCGGCGCCGAGAATCAGGGCAGCCCAATCCATGACGTCCATCAGTGCTCGCCTCCCGTGAATTGACCTCAAGCCGAAATCCCGGCCCATCATAAGAAGCACCCCAAGAGTATCACGGGCCAGAACACCGGCACATTCGCGAATGCCAACGCGCCAAGAGAAAGCCGTTAGGGGGTCGGCCCCATCCTCCGCTCGTGGCGCTTCTGCGCCGAGGGCGGTCGGCTCCTTTCCGCGTCGCGTCTGCGGAGTTCCGGACGTGAGAGACGTCCTTTCCCGGCCGACCTGGACGCGGGGAATGCGGGGTGGCGTGGATCGGCAAACCGGACGACCGTTGGCCACTTTCGGGTCTTCCTTGACTTTCATAAAGGGTTGGAGCCAGAATTCTTCCCGTCAGGGTCCAGCAACCATGAGTGAGAGGGGACGAAAGGAGGTGAGGCGGACTCGCACGGTGTCGCTGCGGTTCGTCCTTTCCGTCAACCAATGCAAGGGGGTTGCGCACATGAAGCGGTTACATTGGGCGGCTCTCGTAACACTGGTCGCCGCGCTCGGGCTGGCCATTGCGGCTGTCCCAACCTGGGCCGGCGCCAAGAAGTCGTACGAACAGATCAACTGGAACAAACCCAAGCCGATCGGCGAGCGTATCGGCAGCCAAAAGTACGTCCTTCCGGAAGGGTGGAAGGAGGCGGTGAAGGGCGTCACCAAGATCAAGGTGTCGAACTTTGGCGCCCTGGAGCACGATCCCGCGACCGTGCAGAACGCCAAGGCCTTCGAGGAACTGACCGGCATCAAGGTCGAGGTGCTCGCCTGGGCGGAGCCGCCGATCGTCGCGAAGACCGTGTCCATCTTCGCGGCCAAGAGCGCGGCGGTGGACATCATGTGCTACGACCACCCCACCACCTACATGCAGATGGTGGCGGGTGGCTGGCTCCACCCGATCGACGCGATCTGGAACGACCCGGGCGTCTGGAAGCTCTACGCACCCCCGACGAAGAAGGGCCTGACCGCACCTGACGGGCATATCTATGGGTCCATCGGGCAGGTCAAGACCATGATGCTCTTCTACCGGCCCTCCGTCGTCTCGAAGCCGCCGGCGACCTGGACCGAAGTGCAGGAGACTGCCAAGAAGGTGACCACAGATAAGATGTGGGGCTATGTCTTCTCGGCGGGCGGCGAGATGGACATCGTCTATCCGCTCCGCGACATGATCTACTCCCAGGGTGGCCGGATGGTAGAGTTGAAGAAGCAGCGCATCGCCATCAACACACCCGAAGGCAAGAACGCCTGGAAGATGCTCACCGACATGGTGATGACGGACAAGAGCGCGCCGTCCTCGGTGTTGGAGTATTCGTGGATGGCCGCATCCGACATGTTCGCCATGGGCAAGGCCGCCATGGTGGTGACGCACACGGTGGATGCGAACCGCTTCCAGGATCCGAAGAAGGCCCCGAACATCCAGAACGACTGGGCCGTGGCCCCGCCGCCGAAGTGGGATGCCTCCAAATCGGATGAGTTCCACGCGTCCTACTTCGACATCGACGGCTACATGATCAACAAGTACATCTCCGACCCCCAGAAGGCCGCGGCCATGCTGTTCCTCGACTACATGCGCAGCTACGAGGCCCAGTATCGCGAGTTGATCGTCGAGGGCAACGAGGCGGCGGTGATCTCCGTGTACGACAACCCGGACGCCAAGAAGATCCCGGTGCCCGAGGCCCGCAAAGCAGCCATGAGCCGCGCCGTGCTGGAGACGTTCCCGCCCGCCGGCCGCATGCTCACCGATCTCATCAAGGAACACTTCGCCTACGCCATCGGCGGGAAGATGTCCCCGGCGGAAGCGTTGGAGAAGGGCCAGAAGGCGCTGGACGACGCCGCGGTGCCCGAATAACCGCTGACCGGAAATCCGTTCCCCCCTCCCGCCACGGCGGGAGGGGGGATCCCTTCGTCTCACGTGGGGTCGCCCATGAATGCCAGCACCCTGGGAGTCCGGCGCTTTCGGCTCAGCAATCCCCGCTACGGCCTTCTCCTCAACATCCCGGGCCTCCTGATCGTTCTCCTGTGGGTCGTATTTCCCGCGCTGCTCCTCCTCGCCGCGAGCTTCCTCCGCTACGACAACGTCAACCCGGTCAGCTTCACAGGCTTCGGCAACTACCAGCGGCTCTGGAACTCGCGCGTCTTCGGCATCAGCGTGGAACGGATCCTGGTGTTCAGCCTCGGCTCCACCGCGCTGACCGCGCTGGGCGGGCTGCTCCTGGCCATGTGCCTGAGCAACGTGAGGAAGGGTGGGGGGCTCCTCCGGTCTCTCATGATCATCCCGTGGGCCGTGCCAGCCGTGGTCTCCGGCCTGATCTGGAAGTGGATGTTCAGCCCCGACTTCGGGGTGGTCAGCGACCTCTTGATGAAGGCACGCCTCATCGCGAAGCCGCTCAGCATCTACAGCGACCCCTCGCTAGCCATGTGGGGCGTGATCATCGTGGATAGCTGGACCCGCATCCCGTTCATGGGAATCATCCTGTTGGCGGCGCTCCTCAGCATCCCCGAGCAGATCCACGAGGCCGCCCGCGTGGATGGTGCCGACACGCTGAAGCGCTTTTTCTACGTTACCCTGCCCATGATTCAGGGACCGCTCCTGATCGGTCTGATGATCACCACGATCTTCTCGTTCCGGACCATTGACTTGATCATTCCTCTGACCGCCGGCGGGCCGGGCCGAGCGACCTACGTGATCGGCTATTACATCTGGGACCAGATCACCAAGTCGCTCAACTTCGGCCTCGGCGCCGCGGCCGGTGTGGTCCTGTTCCTCATCACCTCTCTGATCACGATGATATTCGTCTACCTGCTCCGAGAAAAGTAGGCAGCCATGCGAGACCGCATCCTCGAAAGCAAGACTTTGTCTTACAGCGTGGCCATCTTCGTCCTCTCACTGATGATGATGCCGATCTACTGGACGGTGGTCACGGCGTTCAAGCCCGACACCGAAACGTACGTATTCCCCCCGGTCTATTTCCCCTCCAACCCCACCTTCGAGCCCTTCCGACTCCTGTTCGAGTTCTACCCCTTCATGGACTACGTCGCCAACTCGCTGATTGTCACCGTCTCGACCACCCTCATCGTCACGGTGATCAGCATGATGGCCGCGTACGGGATCAGCCTCTACCCGTTCCGAGGCGGGAGGGTAATGCTTCTCACCCTGCTTGCCACCCGCATCATCCCCCCGCTTTCCCTCCTGCTGCCGTTCTACCTGGTCGTCAGCTACCTCGGCCTGGTGGATACACTGCTCAGCATGATCATCGCGAACATCTACCTCACCTATCCGTTCGCCGTCCTGATTATGAAGGCGTTCTTCGACAACTTCCCCCGCGAGATCATCGAGTCGGCGATCGTGGATGGCTGCAGCCGTACCGGCGCCTTGTTCCGGATCGTCCTGCCCGTGGGTGCGCCGGGGATCGCCTCTGCCGGGATCATCACCTTCCTCTGGACCTGGAACGAGTTCGTCTACGCCTTCGTGTTCACTTCCACCCCCAAGGCGCAGCCTGTCACCGTGGGTTGCTTCGACGCCATCGGCGACGTCTTTGTCCACTGGAACCAAATGTGCGCCGGCGCCCTGGTGGCCGCGCTTCCCGGCATCATCTTCGTCTTTGTGGCGCAGAAATACCTGATCGCCGGGCTGACCTCGGGCGCCGTCAAGGCCTAAGAGGCTGCTGAAAAGGCCCATCTGCTGCGTTGGCGCACCTCGCCACTCGCTGCGGCGTACCTCTAGTACGCCTCACTCGGGCTGCGGCGTGCTGCCTGGCATCTGGACCTTTTTGAGCAGTCTGGGCGAAAACTGGTGTGCCGACAGGATCCTCAGCTCACCGGGATGAGGAACTGGCGTAGCAGTAGCGGCACAGATGGGGACAGGTGTCGTAGGCGCCGATGTCCTTGCTGACGATGCAGCCGCACTCCTTGCGCTGCCCCTTGTCCTTGAGCCGGTGTCTGGTTTCCTCTGGACCGAGGAAACGCAGCAGCTCTGCGTCGTCGGGAAACAGTCGGGCCAGGAGTCGATCGTCCACGCAGCGGTTCTTCTCGATTCCCAGGTCCCCCAGGTCGATGGCCTCGGCGCACGTCGCGATGGCGAGACCCCACGGCCGCGCCGCGGCGACCAGTTTCTCGGCGAAAGCGCGCATCTCCTCCGTGGACGGCTCCCGGCAGCCGCGTCCGAACCGCCGCAGCCGGTTTCTCACCTTGACGTAGCGCTCGATATCCGCGAAGGCGATGACGAGCTTCTCGGTGAACCGGTGGAGCCGCTCCGCGACGCGTGCCACGCGCTCTACCAGTCGGTCTGCGTCTAGTCCGTCGACAATGAGGAGCGGATCGTAGCGCCAGATCACCTTGGACCGCCCCACGCGGCCCGACAGATCACGGAACGTCTCTATTCGCTCCTCCAACGACGAAAGGTTCGGTTCCAGCCCCTCGGCCTCGTAGTCGTTGAGCGTGAACTGAAAGTAATAGCCGAGACCCTGCCGATCCAGGTCCCCGAGATAGGGTAGAATGGGTTTCGGATTCTTCGTCCAGAACACGATCGCGTGTGTCCTGGCGAAAGAGACGTACTGCGGCAACCCGTTGAACGGGTTCGTCCACTTAACGTAGCCTGCCCGAAGACAATCCACGAGCCACTCCACGTGGAACGCGGGGATGTCCGTCCGCCGGCTCGCCGACACGATCACCGGCGCCACCGCCTCGATGGTGTCGCCGTTCTCTGCCTGTGCGAAAATCCTCTCCCACCCCTGGAAGCCCATGCCCTGCTCGCCCCTTTCGCCTCAGCTTGGATCGTAAGCGGGACACGACAGGGTGGTCAAACGAAAACTCCCGCCGGAGGTTTCCCTCCGGCGGGAGTCGGGTGCGACACCGGGATACCGGCGGATGCTACTCGGTTGCCTTGGCGGGAATCCGCATGCCGTAGAAAGAGCGGTATACGAAGACCACGGACACCAGGAAGAAAATCGCCGCCGCGGTATGGGCGGTTGCCGCCGGCAGCTCGATGGCCAATTCCACGGCCAGAAGGCCGAAGAGCGTGGTGAACTTGATGACCGGGTTCATGGCGACCGACGAGGTGTCTTTGAAGGGATCGCCCACCGTGTCGCCAATGACGGTGGCGGCGTGCAGGTCGGTTCCCTTCATGTTCAGCTCGGTCTCCACGATCTTCTTGGCGTTGTCCCAGGCGGCGCCGGCGTTGGCCATGAAGATGGCCTGGTACAGCCCGAAGATCGCGATGGAGATCAGGTAGCCGATGAAGAAGTAGTGGTTCAGGCACGCAAAGGCCAGGGTCGAGAAGAAGATCACGACG
>Ga0102851_10000538_pt1 | contig 19373 bp, 17 predicted proteins | sample Mud3Dept3metaG_FD_79558 | JGI IMG/M metagenome (GOLD analysis project Ga0102851, IMG submission 79558) | Freshwater wetland microbial communities from Ohio, USA, analyzing the effect of biotic and abiotic controls - Mud 3 Core 4 Depth 3... | ecosystem: Environmental > Aquatic > Freshwater >... | reverse complement strand
GTTTGAAGAAGAGAATAAAAAAGAAAGAGGCTTGTAGATATGTTGCATGCAACGTATCTACAAGCCTCTTTCTTTTATTCGATCTACCTGCGTCCTGATTATGATATCTTTACCTGTCTGGTGATCTTGTTCTTTTCTTCTTCCTGCTTCGGGAGTTCAACTGAAAGTATCCCATCCTTATAGGAAGCTCCGATCTTGTCTCTGTTCACATTCTCAGGAACGTAAAAGCTTCTGCAGAATGATGTGAAACTGAATTCTTTCCTCTTGTAACCGTCATTGCTTTCTTCAGTCTCATTCTTTGTTTCGGATGAGATGGTAAGAACATCTTCTGAAATGTCAATCTTCAGATCTTTCTTGTCTATACCCGGAACTGCAAGTTCGAGGGTGAAATTCTTTTCATTTTCTTTGATGTTTACAGCCGGCATTGTACTTTGTCTGTTTGTTAATACCGGGAAAAAGTCATCTTCGAAAAGATTCGACAGAAACGGACTGTAACTTCTTCTGATTGTTGGTAACATGGTTTTATCCTCCATTATTTTTAGTTAAACATTTTTTTATAGTCACATCCTTACAATTTCAAGTTTTGTTCCAAAATGCAAAAACTGACACAATGACAGACAAATTGACATTTAGACAGACAAAGTGGCAGGTTATGTAATTCCGAAATTTTAAATTAGGTTTGTAGAAGGAAAGCCCCCGGAACGTGAACACAACATTCAGAAACATACTGATTTTCCTTGCAATACTGGCCCTCATTGCCATTGCGTGGTTCTTCCGCAGAATAGTTGTTTACATCCTTGTATCGGGAGTTCTGTCAATAATGGGACGTCCGCTGGTCGACCTCTTCAGCAGGATACGAATAGCAAAATGGCATTTCCCCCGCGCCCTGAGCGCCTTAATAACTCTTATAATTATCTGGGGGTTGATAGTTCTGTTTTTTATCATTTTTGTCCCGCTGGTGACAAAGCAGATCAACTATCTTTCAACAATCGATAGCGAAACGATAATCAAGCCAATTGAATCAACTATTGCCAGAATAGAGAACCTGTTCAGATCACTTAATTCCAGGTTCACTGAAGAGTTCTCCTTAAAGGATTTCTTTACTCAAAAAGTATCGGAAGTCCTGAACATCAATATGATCCATAATTTTATGGATTCTTTTATCGGGACGGTTGGAAGTATTCTGGTGGCAATATTCTCTATTTCATTTATAACCTTCTTTTTCCTTAAGGACCAGCATCTCTTTTTTGAATCGATCCTTATGTGGGTACCTGACAAGTATACCGACAACTTCTCAAGAGCTTTATATTCAATAAAAAACCTGCTCACAAGGTATTTCATCGGGGTGATGATCCAGTGCACCTGTATTATGATCCTGATCGATATAGGTATGACCATTGCAGGCATCGATTTCCAGCAGGCACTTGTAATGGGGCTGATACTCGGAATCCTTAATGTCATTCCTTATGTCGGACCGTGGCTCGGATTATTCATTGCAATAATAATGGGTGTGGCATCGCACATAAACCAGGATATGGAAAATGTGGTTCTTCCGCTCATCGGCTATATGATAATTGTGGAAGCTATAACACATCTTATTGATAATGTTGTATTTCAGCCTTTAATATTTTCCAACAGCGTAAGAGCTCATCCTCTTGAGATTTTTATTGTTGTTCTTGCCGCGGGTTTTGCAGCCGGCATACCCGGTATGATCCTGGGCATTCCTGCATACACCGTTCTGAGAGTTTTTGCACGGGAATTCTTCTATAATTTTAAGGCAGTTCAGAAGATCACGTCAGGACTGGCTCCGCCGGATATAGCCACTGCGGTCACTGCCGTTCATGAAGAGGATTTTTCCGGGAAAAGACAAGCTCACAAATCCCGCCGGTTCAGGAAATCTGACAAATCCGGGAAAAATAGCAGGGAGTAAACATCCAGTAACCTATAACTGCCGGTGAAATGAAAATTCTTCCCAGACCTGTCAGCAATGTTATCCGTTTTTATTATGACGGATTCAGGAATATGTCAGCCTGGGGCAAAAAAGTATGGATCATCATCATCATCAAGCTTATCATTATTTTCGCAATACTGAGACTCTTCTTCTTCAATGATTTCCTTCAAAAGAATTTTGACAGTGATAATCAACGAAGTGGATATGTTCTTGATCAATTAACCGTATCAACCACTGCTGATGATTGAAAATGTTGATTTGTCTCTTGTAGACTGGTCAAGGGCACAATTTGCCCTCACTGCAATGTACCATTGGATATTTGTCCCGCTTACACTCGGTCTCTCATTTATTATTGCAATAATGGAGACCATTTATGTAAGAACCGGGAATGATGCATGGAAAAGACTGACAAGATTCTGGATGACCCTGTTTGGGATTAACTTTGCAATAGGGGTGGCAACCGGAATTATCCTGGAATTTGAATTTGGTACAAACTGGTCGAATTATTCCTGGTTTGTTGGTGATATTTTCGGCGCACCGCTTGCGATTGAAGGCATCCTGGCATTTTTCCTTGAATCGACCTTTGTTGCAGTGATGTTTTTCGGCTGGAACAAAGTAAGCAGGAGGTTCCATCTTGCTTCAACCTGGCTTGTTGCAATAGGTGCAAACCTTTCAGCCATGTGGATCCTCGTTGCCAATGCCTGGATGCAGAACCCTGTCGGAATGACATTCAATCCCGATGCTGCCCGGAATGAAATGATCGATTTCTGGGCTCTCCTCTTTAATCCCGTGGCTGTAGAGAAGTTCCTTCACACTGTAACATCCGGATTCCTGCTTGGGTCTGTGTTCGTGCTCGGGGTAAGCTCATGGTTCCTGCTGAAGAACAGGGAAGAGTGGCTGGTGAAAAGAAGCATTCTCATAGCCGGTATATTCGGGCTTATTTCGGTGCTGACAGTTATTTATACCGGCGATATGTCGGCAAGAACCCTTTCTGAAGTGCAACCGATGAAATTTGCGGCGTTTGAAGCTCTTTATGCCGGAAAAGACAATGCCGGATTGACGGTTTTCGGGATACTCAGGGACTCTGATAAAAAGATCGGAGAAAAGGAGACGAAAGAATTTGCAGTGAAAATAGAAGTGCCTGATCTGCTTTCAATTTTGACGGGAGGGGATAAGAATTTTTATGTACCGGGCATCAATGATCTGGTAAACGGTGGTACTGAAGAACATCAGCAATTATCAGTGTCGCAGAAAATGGAAAGAGGACAATATGCGAGAGAGGTTCTGATCGACTATAAAAGGGCAAAAATGGTGAAAGACACTGAACAGATTGAGATCATCAGGGACATCTTCCGTGACAGGGATTTCATTGAGAATAATTTCAGGTATTTCGGGTATGCATTTCTCAAAACCCCTGAAGATGCGATCCCCAATGTGTCAGTGGCGTTCTATTCATTCCATCTGATGGTAATCCTGGGATTCTTTTTCCTGATTGTCTGTTCATTGGCTCTTTTTCTGTTATTCAAAGGGACAATTACGAAAAACAGATGGTTCCTCTGGATAACGGTTATCTCAATACCGCTCGTCTATATTTCCAGTGAATCGGGCTGGGTTCTTGCTGAAATGGGGCGTCAGCCATGGATAATCCAGGACCTGATGCCGGTATCGGCAGCTGTAACAAAGATCAGTGCCGGTTCGGTGCTGACAACTTTCATTCTGTTTGCAGTTCTGTTCACTTCACTTCTGTTTGCGGAAGTCTCAATAATGGTCAGACAGATTAAAACCGGGCCAAAACATTAGGAGGAATTAATCATGATAACCCTTATTTCATATCCATTTCTTCAGAGTTACTGGTGGATAATAATTTCTCTTCTGGGAGGTCTTCTGGTATTCCTGATGTTTGTTCAGGGCGGACAGTCAAAGATATTTTCACTTCCGGGCAACGATATTCAGAAGACGATGATAGTGAATGCATTAGGACGGAAATGGGAATTCACATTTACAACTCTGGTGACATTCGGTGGTGCATTCTTTGCCTCCTTCCCGCTTTTTTATGCCACAAGCTTCGGCGGAGCCTACTGGGTATGGATCGCAATACTTTTCAGCTTTGTTATTCAGGCAGTTGCTTATGAGTACAGATCGAAACCGGCAAATATACTGGGCAAAAGGACCTATGACATTTTCCTGTTCATCAATGGTGCTCTCGGGCCTTTCCTGATCGGAGTCGCAGTGGCAACTTTCTTTACCGGCTCCAGGTTCAGTCTGGACTATATGAATCAGGTCAAATGGGCAAATCAGTGGCACGGGCTTGAAGCGTTGCTCGATGCGCGGAACCTGGCGCTCGGACTGGCAGTACTCTTCCTGGCAAAAAGCAATGGGATACTGTTTATTATCAATTCTGTAAATGACGAAATTCTGATCAGCCAGGCGGTTAAAAAGTTGACAATTAATTTTGTCTCGTTTCTTGTATTCTTCCTCTTTTTTTTGATAACGATCTTATTATCATACGGCATTTCTGCTGACTGGGAGACCGGGACTGTTGTTGCTCAGAAATACAAGTACCTTCATAATTTCCTTCAGATGCCGCTTGTGTTGATACTTTTTCTTTCCGGGATTATCAGTGTTCTTCATGGTGTGGAAATTACACTCTTCAAGAGAAGCAGGAAAGGAATATGGTTTACAGGAGCGGGGACCATACTTGCAGTATTTTCTCTTTTGCTTGTTGCAGGGTTCAACGGAACTGCCTTTTATCCATCAATATCCGATATCAGCAGTTCACTGACCATCCGGAATGCATCTTCAAGCTACTACACGCTGAAGACAATGATGTATGTTTCTTTTATTATCCCGTTTATTGCAGTTTATATATGGTATGCATGGAAAGCGATAAGCAGCAAAAAAATAACGGTAGAGGAAATGAAGGATGAGGGACATATTTATTAAAGGCTGCAGGCTCCAGGCTGAAGGCTCAAGGGATAAAATCTTCCTGCCTGACGCCTGACGCCCGACGCCCAGGGCCATTAAATAAAGATATATTTGAACTTAAACAGACTAAAAATGTATTTAAATGCAATTCTTCAGTACCTGATATGGCCCGCTCTCATTATTATCAGCTGGTTTATAATAAAATACGCCCTTGCTTTTTATGAAAAGAAATACCCTGAAAATCCGGAAAAAACAAAAGAGAGCCAGTCCGGCTGATCCGGATCTCGTATTTGCCTTATTTGAACAAGAGCTGGATAAGAGAGGCAATAATATAAAAAGGTATTATCAGGGGAGCTGCATTAAGCCCTGAAAAGATCAGCGCAATACCAGCCATCAGAAGTAATATATACCTTCCTTCGTTCTCCCTGAACCTGAAGTGAGACATTTTTAATGACAGCATTGGGATGCGGCTGACCATTAGAAATGAAAGGACAAGTGTAAATATCAGCAGACCGGCAACAGAGCCTGTAAATGATGTGAGTATCCCTGGGTCTGCATAGTGCTCCGCGATCACAACCGAAACAACCGCCAGTGCATTTGCAGGTGTGGGCAATCCCCTGAATGATTTTACCTGGGTGTCATCGGTATTGAAGATAGCAAGACGCAGTGCGGCGCAAACAGGCATGATTGCAGTGGCTCCGGGTATCAGTGCTGTTGCCGGGTTACCTGCATCAGGTTGAGCCGGTATTGCAAGAGATGTTTTGAGAAGACTGAATATGATAAGTGCCGGAGCAACCCCGAAGCTTACCACATCAGCGAGGGAATCGAGCTCCTTGCCTATATCCGAATAGGAATTCAGCAATCTTGCAGAAAAACCATCCAGGAAATCAAATATCATCGCTGCAAGGATTAACCATGAAGCCGTTACAAGATCATTGTTGATTGTAAAGAGTATTGCAACAAAACCTGAAGCCAGATTCAGAGAGGTAATGAAATTAGGGATATGCTTCATTCCTTCATTTGATTTCCAGAAGGAGTTAAAATTAAGATAAATTTCAGTAATAATGCCAATTTGGTTAAATTTGGCTCCACAGACTGGTTGATGATGATTGATATTAACAACATTAAGATTGCAGTTGATTTTGACGGCACCATCGTCGAACATGAATACCCTAAGATAGGAAAGGAGAAACTGTTTGCTTTCCGGACGCTCAGGGAGCTTGAAAAGAAGGGAGCCAGGCTGATCCTATGGACATTCAGGACGGGGAAGGAGCTTGAAGAGGCCGTTGAGTATTGCAGGCAGAATGGTATTGAATTCTATGCAGTTAATAAGAATTATCCCGAAGAGATAATGGACGGGTCAGTGAGCCGGAAAATTGATGCTGACATCTATATTGATGATAAGAATATAGGAGGTTTCCCGGGCTGGAGCGATGTATGGCAGATGATCTTCCCTTTCGATCTTCAGCTGAAAGAGGCAGAAAAGCGTATAACCTCTTCAAGGAAAAATGCTTTCAGGCGTATATTATCAAAGATTTTCAGACCAGATGAAACGTGATCCCATGAAATATCTTTCCCTTCTTTCTCTTTTACTTCTACTTAACTGGATCATTTCATGCTCGGGACGATCAGGAGAAACTGTAAAAAAACCATCAGAACCAATAATCAGTAATACGGAGGAAGCTGATATCAGGCTGATCAGAATGACATTTCCGGAAGAAAATGCGGATTTTAAGCTTGGTTCTCAGATAAAGGTTGTTCTGACTTCAGAAAACATCGGGCCGCCGCCTGATTCTGTGATTATTTCCTATGACGCAAAGTCGGTTGCCACGCTCCGGTCAGCACCATGGGAATATGCAATTCCCTCTGCATTAACTACATCCACTGGCAGAAAATCCCTGAAAGCAACAGCTTACAGGGGAGGGAAAGCCAGGACCACCATTACACGGTTCATTATCATCCTTTCAGACATTGCCCCCAAAAGATATGGCTACAGAGTGATCAGTTCATATCCCCACGACACAAAGGCATTCACTCAGGGGCTTTTTTATGATAACGGAGTTCTTTATGAGGGAACCGGGCAGGAGACCGGATCTACACTAAGGGAAGTAGAACTGGCAACAGGAAAAGTAATCAGGCAGCTCAACCTGAGCCCGGAACTTTTCGGAGAAGGAATTACCCTGTACCAGGACAGGATATACCAGGTTACATGGAGATCAAAAGTAGGATTCGTTTATGAAAAATCGACATTTAAGCAGTTAAATAAGATATATTACCAGACAGAGGGCTGGGGCCTGACCACAATGGGGGACTATATCGTAATGAGCGACGGGACGAATGTACTTTATATCATTGATCCTGAGATGTTTACAGTCATTTCCAGACTGGAAGTCTATGACAATGAAAAGATGGTGGACCAGCTGAATGAACTTGAATATATAAGAGGTGAGATCTGGGCTAATATCTGGAGATCTGACCTTATCGCACGGATCGATCCTCATTCAGGAAAGCTATTGGGATATATTGATCTGACCGGGATCCTGAATGACCCGGAAACGGATACATCTGCAGAAGTACTCAATGGAATAGCGTACGACAGTAAAGGGAACAGGCTCTTTGTAACAGGCAAAAACTGGCCGAAACTCTTCGAAATAAGGGTTACGGAATGATTCTGCTGCCATAGACCACATTGATACCACCGGGTATCAGGCTGAATTCAGCGGGGGTATGCCCCAGCAATTCTCCGTCAGCCTCTGCATATAAAATATTTTCTGAAGTTACTCTGAGGTTCCTGCACCGGTATCCGTCAACTTTGGGATGGCTGAGGATTGTCCCATCGTAGAGTATCTTAAGGCTCTTGATTATTTCAATCCTTCCCATATCCCTGATCACGGTTACGTCAAGCAGTCCGTCATCAGGAAGTGCATCCGGGGTTTGCCTCATTCCGCCACCACAATACCTGCCATTACCAACATTGATTGAGAAGATCCTGCTGGTAACTTTCTTACCATCAATGATCATATCGGCATTAGTTCTTTTATATGAAATAAGACTTGAAAGGAGGTTGTAAAGATATATGCACTGGTTGCTTCTGCCTTTATCCTTCTGCTTATTCGTTTTTTTCACTACCAGGGCTTCAAATCCAAGCCCTGCTATGTTGATGAAATATCTGGTGTGCTGCCCGGCTCCTGAATAATAGCTGACAACTCCGATATCGTGGAGCATGATTTTGTTCTCTTTGATCACATCTACAGCCCCTTCATAGACAAGAGGAATACCGAACATACGGCCCCAGTCGTTCCCTGTACCGACCGGTATCATACCAACGACGATCTCTTTAGGAGGAACTTTGTTCTGGGTAAAGATCCCGTTGATAACCTCATTCAGGGTACCATCCCCCCCGACAGAGATGATTTTCGCGAAGCCCGCTTCAATTGCTTCCCTGGCAAAATCTATTGCCTGGCATTTTCTTTCAGTGAACCTCATGGATATAGGGATGTTCTCTCTGGCAAAAAGAGCGGAGATCCTGTCCCAGTCCCTTTTTCCCTTTCCGTTGCCGGCATTGGGATTGACAATGGTGAACCACTCTTTCCCGGGTGGATTGTTTGTCATCGGGGAAATGATTTTATTTTGTGTAAAGATAAAAAAATGCCACAAAGGCACAAAGACGCTAAGAATCAATAAGTCAATGCGTTATTGTTTTTCATTTCAAACAACCCTGTTAATAAAATGTTGAAAACCCCGGGAAAAATGTTTACAATTACATCTTTGACCTCCGGAGGCCGTGGAGCATTAAATAGTAAATTTGAAGCTCAAAACTTTTATGAGTCATAATTAAAAAACAGATGGGAAGAATAATAGCAATAGCGAATCAGAAGGGTGGCGTGGGCAAGACAACAACTGCAATAAACCTGGCGGCAAGTCTTGCCGCTCTTGAAAAAAAGGTATTGATTGTCGATGCAGATCCACAGGCAAATGCAACTTCAGGGATCGGCATCGATACACGGCAGATGAGGTCAACTATTTATGATTGCCTCATTGACGGCAAAGCTGCAGGGGAGGCAGTACTTGGATGTGAAATAGAGAACCTGTCGTTGATACCTTCAAATATCGACCTTGTAGGCGCAGAAATCGAGATGCTTGACAGGCCGGAACGGGAAAAGATACTAAAAGGTGTGTTGAGTGGAATTGTGAATGATTTTGAATATATCCTTATTGACTGTTCGCCGTCTCTCGGACTGCTGACGGTTAATGCTCTTACTGCTGCGCATTCGGTGATCATACCGGTTCAGTGTGAATACTTTGCACTGGAAGGCCTGGGCAAATTGCTCAATACAATAAAAATCATCCAGAATAACCTGAACACCAGCCTGGAGATTGAAGGATTCCTTCTTACAATGTACGACGCGCGGCTCAGGTTATCAAACCAGGTTGCCGATGAGGTTAATAAGCATTTTCAGCAGATGGTCTTCAAAACGGTCATTCAGCGCAATGTCAAGCTTTCCGAAGCGCCAAGCTTTGGACAGCCGGCAATTCTGTATGATGCTGAATCAAGAGGGACCGTAAATTATCTGAATCTTGCCAAAGAGCTGATGGAGAAGGAGGAAGCAAGAGTGAGCCAGGTTTAAGAGATTTTTATTTACATGAAAAGAGATGAACATGACAAAAAAGAATGCATTGGGAAGAGGTTTGGGTGCATTGATCGAAGGCGTTGAAAAAGAAGTTCTGGAAAGGAAAGTGGAAGCAAACCAGGATATTTCGGTAGATTCAATTGATGGCAATCCTTTTCAGCCCAGGACTACATTTGATGAGCAGACGATGGAGGAACTGGCGGCTTCAATAAGGAAGCTGGGAATAGTTCAGCCTCTCACTGTCAGGGAGATTGGTGGCGGAAGATACCAGCTTATTGCAGGTGAGAGAAGGCTCAGGGCAGCACGGGTGGCAGGGCTGACTCATGTCCCGGCATATATCAGGACTGCCGATGACCAGGCAATGCTGGAACTCGCCCTTGTTGAGAACATCCAGCGCGAGGACCTCGATGCCGTTGAAGTGGCAATTAGCTTTCAGCGCCTCATAGAGGAGTGTAAGCTTACACAGGAACAGCTGAGTGAAAGGGTGGGAAAACAACGGTCAACAGTGACCAATTATCTCCGGCTGCTTAAGCTTCCTGCCGAAATACAGCTTGGCATCAGGAACAAGCATCTGACCATGGGACATGCCAGAACGCTTGTGAATATTGAAGATCCCAAAAAACAGATTGAGATTTATTATAAAATAATTGAAGGAGAATTATCCGTCCGCCAGGCTGAAGAGCTTGTCAGGCGTCTGCAGTCGGCGAAAACCAAAGATCCTCTTAAACAGGAAAAAAAACAGAAACTGAACCAGGATTTCAGCCAGCTGACAGAACATCTGAACAGGATTTTTGCAGTCGATGTAAATTTCAGGATCAACGAACAGGGTAAAGGCAAGATAGTGATACCTTTTGAAAGCCCTGACGAGATGGAACGCATTTTGGGAGTCTTTGATCGTCTAAACTCCTGAAAATAATTATCTTTGTCGCGCCGTTATACTGGTACTTCCGGTAAAAATAGTGTTGGAGGCGCATAAGAAAATAGTGTTGTTTATTATCTTAATGCTTTGTTGTGTTCATCAAAACATCATTGCACAGGATACTTTGTCTGTTGCTGAACCCGGCAAACGCGTTTTCAAGGCCGAACCATTGAGAGCCACAATGCTTGCAGTGGCATTCCCGGGTCTCGGACAGATTTACAACCGGAAATACTGGAAGGTGCCCTTTGTTTATGCCGGCTTCGGAGGAGTTATTTTTGCAATTACTTACAACTCCACCAATTATAATAAATTCATGAAAGCCTATCAGGATTTTACAGACGATATCCCTGAAACAGATTCCTATTTAGAGCTGATCAGGAATGTTGATCCGTCGACATATGATCCTGTACTTTATCCCAAAACTGCAGATCCCTCCGCGGCTTCATGGTATAAAGACAGAATGCTCCGCCAGGTAGATTATTTTAAAAAATACCGGGATCTTTCGTATATTGGCTTCGGTGTCTGGTATCTATTTACGGTTCTTGATGCAAATGTTGATGCAAGCCTTTTTAATTATGATGTCAGCGATAAGCTTGAGCTTGACCTGGAACCTGTAAAAATGCCTATGTCAGCTTATTCGGGATTAGGCCTGAACGTGAGACTGACATTTACTTTTTAACCAAATAACTGAATGATGAGAATCAGAGCTTTAATTGCACTATTGTTTATAACCGGAATATTGAACAGGGCGGTTTCACAGAGTCCCGATTCAATTGTCATCGGAGCGGCTGTTAATTATGAAAAGATTGACGCCGACCTCGACAGTCTGGTTGCGAGCTGGTATGTGAAGATGGCAATGGCGAATAATCCGCAATTCTTTTCTGATGACACGGCCGGAATAGTATATCCTGATTCAGTGTATGAAAGCAGGTTAAGTAAAATTAATTCTGTGATAAAACTTCCTTATAACAATATAATAAGGAATTTTATTCATGTTTACACTGTCAGGCAGAGAGATAAATTCAGCGCTGTCCTTGGGCTGAAGGATTATTATTTTCCGATGATCGAAGATATTTTCGACTATTATAAACTTCCGGTCGAACTGAAATATATGGCAGTGATAGAATCAGCTCTCCATACGAATGCCGTTTCGAGGATGGGCGCAACCGGACTCTGGCAGTTCATGTACAGCACAGGCAGGCAGTATGGACTAACAATAAATTCAATCGTTGATGAACGCCGTGATCCTGTGAAGGCGACTCATGCTGCTGCAAAATATCTCATCGACCTTTATAATATATATAAGGACTGGGTTCTGGTTATAGCGGCATATAACTGCGGTCCCGGTAATGTCAACAAAGCAATCAGAAGATCAGGAAACAAAAAGGACTACTGGGACATTTTCTACCGGCTACCAAGAGAAACGAGAGGCTATATCCCACAGTATGTTGCAGCCACATATGCTATCAATTATTATGCTGAACACAACATAAGGCCGTTACCCCTGAATTTCCCTGTAGCTACCGATACTATAATGATAAATAAGGATATCCATCTTGTCCAGATATCAGAGGTAATGAGGATCCCTTACGAGGAACTCCGGGCACTGAATTCTCAGTACCGTACAGGTCTTGTTCCCGGATCGACAAAACCTCTTGCACTGACTCTGCCAATGAGTCACCTTGGTGATTTTATTGATCTAAATGATACCATTAGACGTTATAAATCTGATGTTTACCTGAACAAAACAACCAGAATTGCAGATCCGTCCAGAACAGCCTGGGCACCCCCGGATATAAAAGGGAAGACGAAACTGCTCTACACTGTGAAGGAGGGTGACAACCTCGGGTTCATTTCGGAATGGTACCGGGTGGGATTGTCCGAGTTGAGATATTGGAATAACATTTACCGCAACACCATCAGGATTGGACAGACGCTTGCGATCTACGTTGACCCCTTAAAAGAGGAGAATTATAAGAAGATTAATTCCATGTCGTTTTCCGAGAAACAGGCAATGGTCGGCAAAACCATTCAGGGAAGTACACAAACTGGTGCGTTTATAACTGATCCCGAATCTGACGGGGAATACATCACACATACCGTACGTTACGGTGATACAATCTGGGATATTGTAAAACTATATGAAAACTCTACAATAACCGAAATACTTTCGCTGAATAATATTTCAGATCCGCAGAAGATACAGGTGGGGCAGAAGCTTAAGATAAAAAGGAAAAGCTGATTCCTGACTGACATATGCGTCCTTTTAGGTCGTTTTTACTGTTGCTTTTAGTACTAGTAAGCCTTACCGGCCTCTTTTTTCTTTTCCCGGACAGCAGACTCTTCCCGTCATTAAATGAATTCCTGCCATCAGAACTGACTGGTAAATTTACAGGCATTGATACGATTGATCAACAGTCTGTTAATGAGCGGGTTCGTGATGCTCTGCCGGGTGAAATAAGCAACACTGCCGCTTATTCAGACACCGTGAATTTAGTTTCCGGGATAAGGCCTTTAAATAATTTCGGATCATTCCTTGATTCTCTGCGGAACCCGCAGGGACAGGTGCGGATTTTGTTTTATGGTGATTCCCAGATCGAAGGTGACAGGATCACTTTTCACCTCCGGAAACTGTTAAGGGAGGGCAGGGGAGGGACCGGACCCGGGCTTTTTCTTCCAGTGATCCCTGTAATGTACACCAAATCAATCTGGCTGCGTTCATCACCCAACTGGAAAAGATACAACTATCTCTCTTACAGAAACGGAGAAATTAGCCATAACAAGCTCGGCCCATTTATGACGATATGCCGGTATCTGCCTGAAGGTGAGGTTGCACCCCGGCCCGAAAAGGCCTTCGTAAGGATAAATCCCTCGATCTATGCCGACAGCGCGGTTGCGGATTATGATATCCTGAGGATTATCTATGCCAACACGGAGGGCATGGTATTATTTAAAATCACTGCTGATGAGCACCGGTTGCTTGAAGGCTCACTTAAAAACGAAGATGGTCTGCAGGAGATCTCCTGCTCCCTGAACGGAGCCAAAGATATCCTGATTGAGTTTGAAGGAAGAATAAGCCCTGATATTTACGGGATCAGCATTGAAAGCAGTACCGGCATCATCGTTGATAATATTCCGCGGCGCGGCAGTGCAGGACTTGAATTCACTCTTGTCGACAGTAATAATCTTGCTGAGGCTTACCGGATGCTTTCACCCGACCTTATAATTCTTCACTACGGGCTGAACATTGTTAAAAATGTAAGGCGCGATTATTCATATTACAGGCAGGGTGTGTTCCGTCAGATCTCTCTTCTGCATAAAGTGGCTCCATCAACACCGGTAATGGTAATTGGAATTACAGACATGGCCACTAACGAGGGTGACAGTATTTCCTCATATGCCAATATCCCTGCAATAATTGAAGCTCAGAAAGCTGCCTCGCTGGAGGCAGGGGCTGCATTCTGGGATCCGTACAATGCAATGGGCGGCAGGTCATCCATAGTGGAATGGGTTGAAAATAATCCTCCGCTTGCACAGGATGATTATGTCCACCTTACTTACCAGGGAGCTGATACCCTGTCACAGATGCTTGCAGAAGCAATGTTTTCACTTAAAGAGGATTCTGTATTGCCACCGGAACCATCAGATAAAGATACTGTTATGGTGGTTTCTCGATCAGCAGCTAATGAACCGGCTGCTGAGGCAGGAAAAGAGAAACTGGCTGGACTGATCCTTTCACGTATTTTCAGCTATGAGCCCGAAAAGCCTTTCATATTTACCACTTCTGCATTCTGGTTATTCTTCCTCCTGGTGCTCACCGGCTATACTGTTATTTACAGGAAACTTTTCCTGCGGAACTTTTATCTTCTCCTTATAAGTCTTTTTTTCTATTATAAATCCGGAGGACTCTTTATCTTCCTGCTGGTTCTTGTGACTGTTGTTGATTTTATTTGCGGATTGATGATCCATCATTCCAGGAGAAAATCATTCAGGAGGCTTTATATCATTTTGAGTCTTGTATCAAATCTGGGGATTCTGGCATATTTCAAGTATACGGGTTTCATCATTGAAACGATAAACAACCTGCTGGGGACCAATATGCAGATATACGATTTTCTAGCCTCGTTCTCAAATGCTCACCTGGGAACATCTTTCAATATCAGCAATATAATTCTGCCTGTGGGGATATCATTTTTTACGTTCCAGTCGCTCAGCTATACCATCGACATCTACAGGGGAAAGCTGACCCCGCTTAAGAATATCGTCGATTTCGGTTTTTATGTTTCGTTCTTTCCGCAGCTTGTAGCAGGACCTATTGTCAGGGCATATGAATTCATTCCCCAGCTTTACAGGGATTTCAGCCTGACAAAGAGGGAATTCAGCCATGCTCTGTTCCTGATCCTTAAAGGACTGATAAAAAAAATAGTAATCTCGGATTTCATTGCGGTGAACTTTGTCGATAAAGTCTTCGATTTTCCTTCAGTCTATTCGGGTTTTGAAAACCTGGCCGCTGTGTACGGGTATGGACTTCAGATCTATTGCGATTTTTCGGGTTATACCGACATAGCAATAGGACTGGCTCTGATACTTGGGTTCAGGCTTCCGGTCAATTTTAACTCACCATACAAGGCTGCAGGGATAGCTGATTTCTGGAAAAGATGGCATATTTCACTTTCGCGGTGGCTGAAGGATTACCTGTATATTTCACTCGGAGGGAACAGGAAGGGAACGTTCAGGACAGGAATAAACCTGCTGATTACCATGCTGCTGGGAGGATTATGGCATGGAGCAGCTCTGAGATTTATTATATGGGGAGGATTACATGGTATTGGTCTTGTGATCAACAAGATATGGAATTCATTGTTTGGCAGCAGGATGTGGGAGGGACGCTTTGGAAAAGCAGTTGCAGTTTTTATAACATTTAATTTTGTCAGCTTCTGCTGGATCTTTTTCAGGGCGCAGGATATGGATACTGCGATACTTATGCTCAGACAGATTGTGGAGAATTTTTCTCCCGGTGCCTGGCTGAGTGTTTTAAAGGCATACAGCAGTGTTTTTTCACTGATGGCAGCCGGTTATATTATTCATTTATTACCGGAAAAAATAAAGGAATCATACAGGGGGCTTTTTATCAGGATCCCTCTTGCCGCTAAGTTCGCTGTTGTTATTCTTGTTGCAGTTCTTTTACTTCAGATGAGAACCACCGGCGTGATACCGTTTATTTATTTCAGATTTTAGATCCTGCATATTTCTGAAAAATGGATTTATCAAAATAAGACCGGATCCGGTATCTCGTCCAGTGAGAAATAACGGTCAATAATTTTATTATCTGTAACCTGCACTATCCGGAATCCGGATGGTGCATCTCCAAGGGGTCTGCCGACAGCCGAAGTGGTGATCATTTCCGTTACTCCAAAAATACCTTCGGCATTATTATGAAGATGGCCTGCAAAAACAGCCTCGACATCAAATTCCGAAAACAGTGTCAGGTATTTAGCCCTGGTTTCAGGATCAATATTGGAATAAGTTACAGGTTCCTCAGGATCTTTGATAAAAAACGGGTGATGACAGAAAAGGATTGTTTGTTTTGATCTCCCTGCAGACTCAAGCTTGTTCCTGAGCCAGTTAAACTGATCTTCCTCAAGACCCGGTGTGTTTGCCTTGATCAGACAGGAGTTGAATCCGATAAAGCGGCAACCCCTGTAACCGAATGAAAATCTGTCTTCACCAAACATGGATGTGTACCTGTCGATGTCCTTCTTTTCAGGCGCCTGACCGATATCATGATTGCCGGGTGTAAGATATACTTTGGTTTCCGGATTGATAAGTGAGGTTATCCTCCTGAATTCATCCCATTGAGACTGATTTGACTTATCGTTTACAAGATCACCTGTGATTACTACAAAAGCCGGCCTGATCCTGTTGATCTCTTCTACTGCTTTTTCGTATAGCTTTGTCTCTTCCGAAAATTCTTTATTATTGCTGAAAAACCCAAACTGCGGATCCGTCATCTGGATAAACAGGAACTGCCTGTCAGTATTTTTCAGAACCCCGCATGATGATAACAGAATAAGAATCCACAGGAAGGATATGCTGAGGCTTTTAACCGGTTTCATATTTGAAAGGATTAAACATTACCACCTGAGACAGGCCGTGCGTATGCAAGCACATCGGCTCCGGTGATCTCATCTTTGCACAGTATTATCAGTCGTTCAAGGACATTTCTGAATTCCCTTATATTACCTGTCCACTGGATCTTCTGCAGTTCTTTGAGTGCATCTTTTTTGATTATTTTTTTACTCATACCGTATTCCTTGCAGATCAAAGAATTGAAATACTCGGCAAGAAGGGGGATGTCTTCTTCCCGCTCATTAAGTGTGGGAACATGGATCAGTATTACGCTGAGCCTGTGATAGAGATCCTCCCTGAATGAGTTGGCCTCGATTTCCTTCTTTATATTCTTGTTTGTTGCAGTAACGACTCTCACGTTTACCTGAATATCCTTATCGGATCCGACCCGGGTTATCCTGTTCTCCTGGAGAGCTCTCAGTACTTTAGCCTGCGCCGAGAGGCTCATATCACCAATCTCATCCAGAAACAGAGTCCCGCCGCTGGCTTGTTCAAACTTGCCTATTCGCTGTTTAATAGCCGATGTAAAGGATCCCTTTTCGTGTCCAAATAACTCACTTTCAATCAGTTCAGAGGGAATTGCAGCACAGTTGACCTCAACAAAAGGACCTTTTGCCCTGCTGCTCTTTTCATGGATCTGGTGTGCCACAAGCTCTTTACCCGTTCCGTTGGCACCCGTTATCAGGATCCTCGCTTCAGTGGGAGCCACTCTGTCGATCATCTCCTTGACTTTTATGATGGCTTCAGATTCACCAACGATCTCGTACATTTTGCTGACCTTGTTCTTAAGCACCTGCGTCTGGGTGATAAGTGTCGATTTATCTTTTGCATTTCTGATCGTTATAAGAAGCCTGTTAAGGTCGAGAGGCTTCTCAAGGAAATCGTATGCACCTTTTTTTATTGCCTCAACCGCCGTATCAATATTTCCATGCCCGGAAATCATAATGACAGGTATAAGGGGGGATATCTCCGTTATTTTCTGTAGTACTTCGATCCCGTCCATCTTCTGCATCTTCATATCACACAAAACGATGGCGTATGTGTTGTTGGAGAAAAGCTCAAGTCCCGAAGGCCCGTCTTCAGCCAGATCGACTTCATGTTTCTCGTATTCCAGTACATCCTTCAGCGTGTTCCGGATAGCTTTCTCGTCATCAATTACTAATATTTTTGACATCTCTCTATTATTTTAACCGCTATATCTCAGCCATTTCCACATCTCCTTCCATGATGTCTTTTTCCCGTACATCAGGATACCGGTGCGGTACACCTTGGCTGCCATCCATACAAATGCAATAAAGGTTACAACCATCAGTACCATAGAAACGGCAAGTTGCCAGAAAGGTACCCCGAACGGGATCCTTGCCATCATAACAATTGGGGAGGTAAACGGAATTATTGAGAACCAGAATGATATTGAGCTTTCCGGGTTTCGCATGGTTCCCATTGCAACGAGCAGGGCAAAAATGATTGGTATTGTCACAGGAAGCATGAACTGTTGCGTCTCGGTCTCATTATCGACAGCCGAACCGATGGCTGCAAAAACTGAGGCGTACAGAAGATAACCTGTGATAAAATAGAAAATAAATGCACTGAAAATCAGAAGCCAGTGCTGGTTCATTGCATTATCAAAAACTTTCGAGATTTCAGCAAGTTCCGGTGACAACTCGGCACTCTGGATTGCCTCAGTTACTTGCTGGTTCTCTGACATAATATCCCCGGGTAAATTCTGTGTTATCTCCGGAATGGCAGCTTTACCAAGAACGGTTGATTTTACAATTGTAACAGCTCCCACTGTCAGGAATACCCAGATCATGAACTGTGTAAGCCCGACCAGGGCAATACCAATGATCTTGCCCATCATAAGCTGTACAGGTTTAACAGACGAGACAACTACCTCGACAACCCTGCTGGTCTTTTCTTCGATCACACCCCTCATTACCTGAGCTCCAAAAAGAAACACAAGCATATACATCAGAAAACCTCCGAAATATGCCAGCCCCATTGCCACACCGGTGCTGGTTTCGGTTAACTTCCCGCTTTCATCGACCAGCCTCGTGGAAACCGATACATTTGTTCGGATTTGCATAAGTATCGAATCGAGGTTCTGAATATTATAACCGAGAAGTTTCTGCTTTTCAATTTCTTTCTGAAGTGAGCTTGAAATATGTTCAAGAAGGCCGATCGGTGGTTGTTTTTTAGAGTATAACTGGGGAGTGTTCAGAACTTCCGGGGTGATGTAAAGCACCCCATAATATCCGGCAGCATCAAATGTCTTTACAAGATCATTAACATCCACACCTGGCAGATATTCAAATTTCTCATCTTCTGTGTCAGGGATAATGTTTTTCAGACCCTCTTTAAACAGATCAGATCCATTAACTATTACAGCAATCTTTTTAAACTCCTTATCCCCCGAAAGCATAAGCACGGGAATCAGAATTACCATCGACGCCATCAGCAAGGGCGCAAGAATAGTCATTATGATAAATGATTTTTTCCTGACCCTTGTTATATATTCTCTTTTTATTATTACAGATATCTTATTCATAATCCTGGTATTTCAGTGTCTGATTGAATTTCTTAATGGCGCGATTCAACAACTCTTATAAATATTTCATTCATCGACGGGAGCGAGGGATTGAATGAAATCAGGTTTCCTGCGTTCATTACTGTTTTAAGAATATCATTGGAAGCGATTTCCTCTTTTGTTTTAAGCCTGATCTCTGTCTTATCATTTTCATTTTGATTGCTGAGGATCTTAAACAGGTTGTTCTCTTCGACCCTGACATTGCCATGAAATACAAGGTCATATTCATGG
>Ga0102851_10000537_pt1 | contig 19412 bp, 18 predicted proteins | sample Mud3Dept3metaG_FD_79558 | JGI IMG/M metagenome (GOLD analysis project Ga0102851, IMG submission 79558) | Freshwater wetland microbial communities from Ohio, USA, analyzing the effect of biotic and abiotic controls - Mud 3 Core 4 Depth 3... | ecosystem: Environmental > Aquatic > Freshwater >... | reverse complement strand
ATGCAGACGTTGCGCTTGCCGAGGTTCGCCCAGGTGTAGAGACCCGATTGCCCGCGGTCGTGCTTGGGCGCGATCAGGCGCGTGAGATCGCCCGCGGGCGCCTCGACCTTGATCACGTCGGCGCCGAACTCGGCGAGGATGCGAGCCGTGTACGGTCCCGCGAGCACCTGCGAAAAGTCGAGGACGCGCACGTCCGCGAACGGTCCACCGCTCACGTCATCACCGCCTGGCGACATGCCTCTGCATGCTGCCTCCTCGCCCGCGAGGTTCGCGCGCGCGTCGCTCCGCCGCGACCCCACTAGAGGGGAGGCGGCTCGTTCACCGGCGGCGACTCGATCACGTCGCAGCAGAACGGGGGCGGCGGAGGCGGAGGAGGCGGCGGATTACAGGTACCCGCCTCACAGTAGGGCGGCGGCGGCGGCGGCGGGACGGGCGACGGGAAGTCTCCCGAGGGCGCCGACGCGACGTCGATCGGGTCGAAGCGGTCGTCGGCCAGTTCGCAGCGCTCCGCATCGAAGAGCGACACGCCGAGCGAGCCGGCGTCCAGCGCGGCGAAGTTCGCACCCGAACAAGCGCCCGGTTCGAGGGTGTGCCTGGCTCCGCCGCCGATCGACGTCAGCGCGAGCGGGCGAGCGTACTCGCAGATCGTCGAACGCTCGCCGGCGATCGCGATGGCTTCCGTGTCACCGCGCCCGGTGCTCACCAGATCCGCGGTCGCGAGGCGCCGCCCGGGCTCGACCACGTCGTCGGGATCGACCACGCGCACGCGGCCGCGCAGCAGCACGAGATCCGGTGCATCCGAGGCATCGGTGTCGACGCGCAACTCGGAGTCCGCCGCGACCTGCACGCGGGTCTTCTGCATCTCGAACGCAACCGCCGAGCCCGCGCCGGTGATCAGACGATCTCCGCCGTAGACGAACGCGCCGCAGGCGAGCGGGCGGCGGGTGCGGACGCCGCACTCGTCGCTCTCGGCGAAGACGTCGCCCGAGAGCGCCACGACGATGCCGACGTCGGGACCCTGGGTACCGGGAACGCACACGGTATCCGCGCTCGCGGCAGAACTCAGCGCCAGCAGCATCAGCAACGCGGCGGGCGGGATCCCGCCTGCCACCCAGCAGTTTCGGTTGCGCATCGTCTCTCCCTTCAGCGGCTCCATACCCACGTCAGATAGGCGCCGACGACGTTCTGGTCGTAGTCGTAGACCGCCACGTTCGAGGAATTCCACAGATAGGCGTAGCGAACCGAGGCGCTCAACCTGTCGGTGATGCGCCGGGCGAGTTCGACCTCGACCTCGACGACGTTGTCGGTGCGGTCGGCCCCGCTGAGGCCGTACTCGCGACGGCTACGCACGTTCGGGTCGTCGGGATCCGGGTAGGTCGAGGCATGCCGGTAGGGGCGGTACGTGTAGCCAGCCCACCCGAACAGCGTCAGCTGCGCCGGGAGTTCGGAGCGGAAGCCGGCGCGCAGGCCGTAGCCGTCGTACTGGTACTCGGTTCCCCGCGAGTCGTAGAACTCGTAGAAGAGGCCGCCCCACACGTTTCCACGCAACCAGGCGACCGGAAGCGTGTGTTCGAAGCCGACGCCGGCGCCGATCCCGTCGCGATTGCGCTCTTTCGCTTCGTCGAGTCCGGGAGGGCCACAGAAGCTCACGCCGATGCAGGGATCGCCGACCGCGCCGGGCCCGTCCGCCACACCGCCGGCATTCGAGTGGAAGTCGTCGTACCAGATCTGCCCGTAGACGCGCAACAACCCGCGGCTGCCGAAGTCGCGCATCCACTGCGGCGTCAGCAGATTCGACGTGACGTACGAGTCGTAGCCGAGCCAGCCATGATGAAATGCGTAGTCGAGGCGCAGCAGAGAGACGTTCGAGAGCCTGTGGTCGACCCACAATCCAACGCCCGGGTACTGGAGATCGAAATCGCTCACTTCGGTGTGTGCCGTACCCACGTAGTCGGCGCGGGCGCCCAGCGACCAGGGACCGCTGCGGTAGAACTCGCTCCCGAACTCGGCCTCCACGACGCCGAGGAAGTCGGACTTGTTGGAGATGTCTTCCGGCAGCGCGACGCCGTTGCCGATGAAGACCGCGTTGCTGTTCCACTCCATGCCGGCGCGGACGCGCGCCCACATCCTCGGCACCGTGAGGGCGGTCGTCGTCGCGCCGTCGAGTGCGCGCTGCGCCGCGACCGCCCATTCGCTGTCCGGATAGTCGATGATGACCCGCTGCAGCGCCTCGCGTGCGCGGTCCTGGTCGCCGGCGCGCTTCCAGGCCATGCCGGCGTAGTACGACGCCACGGGGTCGAGCGATCGCGCGCCGCCCTGCCCCGCCCTCTCGAGCGCGCGCGCGGCGTTGGCGTCGTCGTTCTGGAGACCGAAGAGCGCGAGGCCTTCGTACAAGTTCAGTTCGGGCCGCTTCGAACCGGCGCGTCGCGCGTCGGCGACGGCATTCAGCGCACCCTGGAAATCGCCGGCGTGGAACGACGCGGCGGCGATCGAGACGTCCACGTCCGGCAGCGTGGGGTCGAGCGCGCGCGCGCGGCGGAGCGACACCAGCGCGTCTTCGAAGTGGTCGAGTTGCAGCTCGCAGTCGCCGCGCAGCAGCACGAGACGCGCGTCGTTCGGTTCGCGGGTCGTGAGACCCGTGAGGATCGGCAGCGCCTCGTCGCAGCGACCCGCCGACGCGAGGCGCTCAGCGCGCGCGCGTTCCACGACGTCGCTGGCTCGCACTTCCGAGGCCAGCGCCGCCGCCAGCACGACGATGCCGATCGCGAGCCGGCGCCGATGCTTCGCGCGCAAGACTATCGCCGCGCCCGCGGCGCGCGCAGCCCGATCCCCGCGAGGCCGGCCGCCAGCAGCATGGCGGTCGCCGGCTCCGGCACGTACGAGCCCTTCGCGAGGCCGGACAATCCGAACGGCGGGATCACGTAATTCGTGCCGCTGAGGAGCAACGCATCGGCGACGACATAGCGCACGAGCACCGACACCTGCTTGCCGGGCGCCAGGTCGCCGAGCGGCAGAGCGCCGAAATAAAGCGTTCCGGCGGTCTGGCTCTTGTACTCCAACGTGTCGTAGAGGAAGTCGTCGAGCGCGACGTCGACGGACGGATAGCCGGTCGCTCCGCTCGTCTTGGTGAAGAGCAGCAATACGTCGTCGAGCGCGCGGCCCGACGTGTTGGTGATGATCCAGCGCGAATCCGCGACGAACGGGACTGCGTTGGTCGGCGCGGTCGGGACGCCGCCGTTGGTGTTCGGATTCCGCGAGTTCGAGGGATGCTGCGGATGCTGGAAGGGGGGCTTGAAGAGATTCGGCGCCACCGTCAGGTCCATCCCGGCCGCACCTCCCGCCTTGAGGAACGGGACCGGGCTCGTGGCGAGGTAGTCTGCGTGGGCGCCTGGCCCCGTCAGGCCGGACTGGTTGAAGCCCTTGAAGTAGATCGGATCGATCTGGAGCGCGGGCCCGCCCGCACCTCCCACCGTGATGGGCGTGGCCGCTGCCGTGGACGCTGCGAGGCCGATCACGAGGGCCAGATTCGCGAGCAGCGCGCGTCTCCAGCGACGACTCAGTTGCTTCCGGCTCTTCTGTCGCGTTTCCCGATTCATTTCGGATCTCCTGACCGTCGCGCGCGGTGTCGACGATCGAAACCAGCCCATGAGTGGCCCCCGCGCTGGGCGGAGCCCCTCAGATAGGGAGTGAGCGCCGGGGGGCGCGCGTGTCAGAGATTCTGCCTCGCGACCACTCTCTCATTCGCGGCCCGCGTCTCGTTGCAGCGCCGCGTTATCGTCAGTTGCGCACTCGTGGAGCGGAGACGAACGTGCAACTGCGCCGCGTGATCTGGATCGCGTTGCTGGCCGCATGGCTCGGCTTCGTCGCGGTTTCGGGTCGCACTGAGCGCGGCGTTGCGCACGCCGGTGTGTCAGCGCTGCCGGCCGCTTGCGAAGATGCCGGTGTAGCCGATTCGACACTCTTCCTGATCGGCGACGCCGGCGCGCCGCGCGCGCCGACCGAACCCCTGCTCGACGCGCTCGCAGCCGAAGCGAGCGAGCGGGTGCGCGCGCTCGGCGCGGAGCGCGTCGTGATCGCGTTCCTCGGCGACAACGTCTATCCGGTCGGCCTGCACAAACCCGACCACCAGGGACGCGCCGAAGACGAGCGGCGCCTCGACGCCCAGCTCGCGGTCGTCCGGCGCTCGGGCGCGAGCGGTTACCTGGTGCCGGGCAATCACGACTGGGACAATGGGGGCGCCGACGGCTGGGAAGCGATGAAGCGCCAGACCCGCTTCGTGGCGGCGCGCGGCGCGTCGGTGGTGCCGCCCGACGGCTGTCCGGGTCCGGTTTCGGCGGCGCTCGGCTCGCGGCTCGCGCTCGTCTTCCTCGACACGCAATGGTGGCTGCACGAGGCGGCGCGTCCGGAAGGCGACGGCTCCGGCTGCGCCGAGACGAATCGAGCGGAGGTCGAGCGCGCGCTCGAAGCGACGCTGCGCGACACGGGCGACCGGCACGCGATCGTGCTCGGGCACCATCCGCTGCGCAGCGGCGGGCCGCACGGCGCGCGCTTCGGCTGGAAGGAGCACCTCTTCCCGTTCCGCGAGATGAATCGCTCGCTGTGGATCCCGGTCCCCGTGCTCGGCTCGATCCGCCACGTCGCGCGGATGCTCGGGGTGAGTCCGCAGGATGTGCCCTCGACCGCCTACCAGCAGATGATCGAATCGATCGAACGCAGTTTCGCCGCGGCGCCGCCGCTCGTCTACGCCTCGGGGCACGATCACGACCTCCAGGTGCTCCGCGGTGGCAGGGCGAAACGCTTCGAAGTCGTGAGCGGCGCCGGTTCGGCGCCGAACCTCAGCTGGGCGTACGCGATCCCGGGCACGCTCTTCGCAGCGGCGGAGTCCGGCTATGCGCGGCTGGACGCCGATGCGAGCGGCGCCGTCGAGCTGACGATCGAGACGCTCGACGCGAACGGCGCGCTGGCACCCGCCTTTCGCGCCTGTCTGACGGAACGCCGCTGACGGCGGCTTCTGGAAATCGGCCGAGCGCCGCATTGCGCGAAGCGAATTGCCGGCAACCCGGTGCGCGCGCGTTCAGCTCGCCTTCCACGGCGAGCGGTGCTTCATGCCGAGGTTCAGGATGCGCTGCAGCAGCGCGTTGTATTCGAGGCCCGTCGCGGCGGCGGAGCGCGCGAAATCTTCCGCCTTGGTGAGATCGGGGTTCGGGTTCGCCTCGATCACGTAGAGCTTGCCCGCTTCGTCGAGGCGCAGGTCGATGCGCGCGTAGCCCGAGAGGCCGAGCGCCTTGTAGGTGCGCCGCGCGATGCGGGTGATCTCGGCGTCGAGTTGCGGGGCGAGTTCGCGGGCGGGTCCCGTGTCGATTCCAACGCGGCGTTGATAGGCCACGTCCCACTTCACGCGCGCGGTGGCGATCGGCTCGGAGCCTTCGGGCAGATTCTCGAAGAACATCTCCCAGACCGGGAAGGTGGCGAGCCGGTCGTTGCCGAGCACGCCGATCGTCAGTTCGCGCCCCGCGACGTACTGCTCGGCGATCGCATCGGTCGCGACGCGCCGGTGCACGAACGCGATGCGCTCGCGCAGGTGCTCCTCGTCGTGCACGATCGACGCCTGTGCGATGCCGAGCGACGCCTCCTCGTCCACCGACTTCACGATCAGCGGGTAGCCGAGCCGCTTGGGAACGCGGATCGCGCGGTCGCGCGCGAACACCAGGAAACCGGGCGTGGGGATGCGGTGGACGCGGAAGAGCAACTTCGAGAGCGCCTTGTCGCGGGCGAGCAGCAGGCCGCGCGGGTTGCAGCCCGCGTACGGAACGCGCAGCAGTTCGAGATAGCCCGTGACGTGCGCCTGGTAGACGGCGACGTCCTGGAACTCCATCAGCAGATGGAACACGACATGGGGTTGGAAGCCTTCGACGTGTTGCCGGATGGGAGCCAGATCGTGCGAGACGCCGAGCACCTGCACCTCGTGACCGAGTTCGCGCAGGCCGAGACAGACGTCGTACTCCTTGCGCCACGCCGCGATGTCCTTCTCGCTCTGGCCTTCGAGCGAGTCGGGGGGCACCAGGTCGACGTGCGTGAGCACGAGCACGCGGAGCGGCTTGCTGGCCTTCGCTCGGCTGCGGCGCGGCGTGCTTCCGCCGACTGCGGCAGTCGGCCGCTTTGCGGTCATCGCAAGAACTCCCCCCGCAGTCGAGCACGCCCGAGTCGCGCGCTCTTGCGCGCATAGTGTTCGCGCAGCGTGACGCGCTTCTCGTCCAGCGGATCGACGCGCTCTCGGGTGCGCACGGCGGGGGGAAGATTCCGGATCTCGCGCACCAACGCGTCCACGTAGCAGAGCTTGCGCAACGCCGGCCACCCCTGGTATTGCATGCGCCAGCGCGAAGTGGGTGCGAGCCACACCGCGAATGTCTCGGCCCAGTCTTCGGCGGGGTGACTCTGGGCGTAGCCGTGCCCGAGGTTCACCACGAAGCCGCGGTGTCCGAGACGCGGCCGGTAGGTCGCGTGATAGGGCCGGCTGAACGGTCCGAACTGTTCGCGCCAGCTGCCGCGGCGGTGGAGTCGATAGGCGTGGTCGAGCGCGTGCGCGGCCTCATGGCGCAACAGGCGCATGCACGACGCGACGCTGCCGCCCTCGGCGTCGCCGATCAGGTGGCGCTCGAGTCGCAGCAGGCGCGGATGCGCGAGATAGAACGGGATTGCGAAGCCGGTGGTTCCGTGCGGCGTGAACCAGCCCGTCGAGAACCACGCGTAGGGACGAAAGCGCGCGATGCCCTTGCTCGCGAAGTCGCGATCGAGCCGCGCGAGCAGCGGCGCGAGGCGCGAGCCCGCGACCTGCAGGCGCAGGTCGCACAACCGCAGGTCGAGCAGTTCCTCGTCGGGAAATGCCGCCCAGAACGGGCGCTTCGCGGTTCGCGGCGGAGCCAAGGGGGAAGCCTCCAGAGCCACGTCGGGGGGACACGGCGGGGCGGCACTCTACCCAAGGCAGTCATGGCAGTCTTGTCGGCATCGACTCCGGGGTTAGGCTCCGCCGGCCGAGCCCAGGAGGAGCCGCATGAGTGCGAAAGAAGACGCGATCCCGAGCCTCGGGGTGATCCAGCCGAGGATCGCGGAACGCCTGTTCGAGGCGCGCACCGTGCTGATCCACGGCGAGATCACGTCGAAGCTCGCTCAGGAAGTGACGGCGCAATTGCTGGCGCTGTCGGCCGAATCGGAGGCGCCGATCACGGTGTTCCTCCACTCCGAGGGCGGCCACGTCGAGGCCGGCGACTCGATCCACGACATCCTCCGCTTCGTCAAGCCGCGGGTGCGGATCGTCGGCACCGGCTGGGTGGCGAGCGCGGGCGTCCACATCTACCTGGCGGTGCCCCGCGAAGATCGCTTCGCGCTGCCGAACACGCGCTTCATGATCCACCAGCCGATGGGCGGCGCGCAGGGCCGCGCTTCGGACATCCACATCGAGGCCGAGGAACTGCTGCGCGCTCGCGCGCGCCTCAACCAGTGCATCGCGGACGCGACGGGGCAGCCGATCGAGAAGGTCGCGGAGGACACCGATCGCAACTTCTGGATGAGTCCCGAAGAGGCGCAGGCGTACGGGATCGTCGGTAAGATCATCCGGAGCGCGTCCGATCTCTGAGCGCTGCTCGCCGCGAGACACACTGTGCATCGCAAACCGCTGCTCGATCTGCTCGTGCGCTACCGCGCATCACACCCCGACGAGGCGGCGTGCGCCGATCGCATCCGCGCGCTCGTCGAGACGCAGCGCGACTGCTTCGAGCGCCGCTGCTTCCCCGGTCACGTGACGGCTTCGGCGTGGGTGCTCTCACCCGACGGCAAGCGCTTCCTGCTGACGCACCACCGCAAGCTCGACCGCTGTCTCCAGCTGGGCGGCCACGCGGACGGCGAGGCGGACGTCGCCGCGGTGGCGTTGCGCGAGGCGCGCGAGGAATCGGGACTCGCGGGGCTGCGCTTCGCATGGGCCGCGGACGCGCCGATGCCGGTCGACCTCGACGTCCATCGGATTCCCGCGCGCGGCAGCGAGCCGGCGCACCACCATCACGACGTGCGCTTCGTGCTGGTCGCGGCGCCCGGCCAGACGATCTTCGCGAGCGACGAGTCGACGGCTCTCGAATGGTTCGAGATGGACGCGCTCGAAGACGTCGCCGACGACGACAGCGTGTTGCGCCTCGGCCGCAAGGTGCGGCGGCTGCTCGCAGCTTCGGCGTTGCAGCTCTTCGCATGACGACCACGTTCCCGCACGAAGCGTGGTGCCCGAGCTGCCGCGTCACGCATCCGCCGGGTACCCGTCGTTGCGTGCACTGCGGCGGTCCGGTGTCACCCGAACGGCCCGCCGAGGGCGGCGCGGCGCCCGCGCCCGTCACCCGACCGGGATCGGCGTCGCCGTGGCCGACGCAAGCGGATGACGACGAGCCGGCCGCCGATCCCCAGCAGGCGGCGCGTCCGATGAAGATCGCCATGGCGGGCTTGTGGATCGTGCTCGCGATCGTCACGGGAATCCTGCGCTCGTGCACCGAGGGCGGGTGACGCGCGCCCTGCGCGTGGCGTCCTGGAACGTCAACGGACTGCGCGCCTGCGCGCGAAAGGGCTTCTCGCGTTGGCTCGCACGCGCCGGCGCCGACATCGTGGGCCTGCAGGAAGTGCGCGCACTGCCCCACGAGTTGCCGCCCGCCGTGCGCGCGCCGCGCGACTATCACGCCGAGTTCGCACCCGCGGAGCAACGCGGCTACAGCGGCGTCGCTCTCTACGCGCGGCGCAAGCCCGACGCGGTGGAACGCTCGCTCGGTCTCCCCCACTTCGACGTCGAGGGGCGCCTGCTGGTCGCGCGCTTCGGGCGACTCGTGGTCGCCAACGCGTACTTCCCGAAAGGCAGCGGCACGCTGCGCGACAACTCGCGCGTGCCGTACAAGCTCGCCTTCTACCGCGCGCTCTTCGAGCGCGCCGACAGCCTTCGCCGCGCGGGTTTCCGGGTGCTCGTGCTGGGCGACTTCAACACCGCGCACCGCGAGATCGATCTCGCGCGCCCGCAGGGAAACCAGAAGACCAGCGGCTTCCTGCCCGAAGAGCGCGCCGAGATCGACCGCTGGATCGCGGCCGGTTGGGTGGACGCGTTCCGGAGCTTCGTGCCCGAAGGCGGTCACTACAGTTGGTGGAGCCAGCGTCAGGGCGTGCGCGAACGCAACGTGGGCTGGCGCATCGACTACGTGCTCGCGTCGCCCGCCGCGATGCGCTTTGCACGGAGCGCCTGGATCGCGCCGCAGGTACGCGGCTCGGATCACTGCCCGGTCGGCGTCGATCTCGACCCCGCAGTGCTCGGATGAGTGAAGCGCTGGCGGATCCGAAGCCGGAGCCGCGTCTCGATCCGCTGCGCAAGAGCATCTACGCCGCCGGCGACTTCACGCTCAACACGTCGCTCGCCGCGCTCTCGCTGATCTACGCCTCGTACTTCCTGCCGCAGGTCGCCGACCTGCGCGCCGCGCTCGCCGGCCTGATCCCGCTGATCGCCCGCACCATCGACGCCTTCGCCGACCCGCTGATGGGCCGGCTCTCGGACCGCACCCGCTGGGCGCTCGGCCGGCGGCGTCCCTACTTCCTGCTCGGCGCGATCCCGTACGGCGTCACCTTCGCGCTGCTGTGGGTCGAGTCGCCCTTCGCCGGGGCGGGAGGACGCTTCGCCTACTACACGTTGATCTACCTGGCGCACGCGCTCTCGATGACGGTGCTCACGGTCCCGTATCTGGCGATTCTGCCCGAGATGGCGCTCGAATACGATGCGCGCACCTCGCTCAACACCTATCGCACCTTCGGCTCGATGCTCGGTGTCTTCGCGGCGATCGCGGTGCGGCCGACCGCCGAGGCGCTCGGTGGCGGCAAGGAGGGCTTCGCCGCCGCCGGCGCGCTCTTCGGCTTCCTGCTGATGCTGCCGTGGTTCGCGGTGTACAGCGTCACCTTCGAGCGCCCGGCCTTTCGCGCTCGCTCGATCGAGCAGAGCTTCCTCGACGGCATGCGCGTCGTCGCGCGCCATCGCACCTTCATGCAACTCACGGCCGTCTACATCATGGGCCGCATCGCGATGGATCTCGCCGGCGCGCTGTTGATCCTCTACACGACCTATTGGCTGCTGCGACCGGGCGACTTCGAGTTGGTGATGGTGCTGTTCCTCTCGGCGGTCGTGCTCGCCCTGCCGTTCTGGCTGTGGCTCGCTCGAGGTCGCGACAAGGTGCAGGTGTTCGTGATCGGCTCGCTGTGGTGGGCGGCGACGAGTCTCGGACTTTCGCTCGCGACGCCCGAGTGGCCGCGCTGGGTGATCTTCGTCTGGGTGCCGATCGTGGGGCTCGGCTACGCCGTCGTCGACCTGATGCCATGGTCGATGCTCGGCGAGGTGATCGACGAGGACGACCTCGCGACCGGCGAACGCCGCGAAGGTCTCTACAACGGCGTCTTCACCTTCTTGCGCAAACTCGGCGGAGCGCTCGGCGTGTTCCTGGTGATGGGGCTGCTCGACGTGCTCGGCTACCGGAAGGGGGAGGAGCAGAGCGAAACGGCGCGTCAGGCGATCCGCTGGATGACCGGCGTGGCGCCCGCCTGTTTCCTGATCGCCGGCGTGCTGCTCGCGCGCGGCTACCCGCTCTCGCGCGCGCGTCACGCCGAGATCCTGAGAAAACTCGCGCTGCGCGACGGTTCTTGAGACCCGGGACGCGGACGGCGAGACGCGCTCGGCGAGCAGAGCAGAGGAGTAACTGCCGGCATCACCCGAGAGACGAATGGGACAGTCCCGCCGTCCACGTTTGGAGCGCGGTGAAGCGTCGGACCTGGGTGCGTGGACGGAGGGACAGTCCCCTTCGTCCTCGATGTCACTCTTCTTCGAGGCCGGCGAGGGTGCGGAGTTGTTCGAGGGCGGAGTCGAAGAAGGCGAGGACCGAGGCGGCCTGCAGCGATTCCGTGTCGTAGATCGTGTACGCCGATCCCGGCAGAACGGCTCCGAACCACTCCTCGTCGTTCCACTCGCCGCCGCCTTCCAGCTCGGCGAGATCGTCGATCTCGTCGGCCACGAACGTGGGACGCGGCGCGAACGCGACGTAGAAGAACGGCTCGTTGCGCTCGGCGTCGCCGGGCCGGAAGCCGATGGCGATGTCGATGCCTTCGGCGGGGCTCGTGTGGCTTTCGTACGCAAACGCCGCCGCCGAGCAGCGCGGCGCGCTGCAGTCGGGCGTGCTCTCGGAGACGAAACTCAATACCCGCCAGGCGTTCGAGAAGTGCGTGGCGAGTCCGCGCAGCACGTCCTCGCCGGGCGCAGCGAACGGCGCGCCGTCGAGAATCTTGTGCGGCGGGAGGTCGTACGGCGTCCTGCCGGTGACCTTCGCCCCGTCGGCGCCGAGCGCATCGAGTTCCGCGCGCAACCAGCGGACCGCCGCATCGTAGGTCTTGCCCGCGAGCGGCAGGCTCCGGGCGGGCTTGCCCTCGGCGTCGGTCAGGTGCAGCGTGAAATCGCCGATCCCGAGCGCCGCGCGAAACGGTCGCGCTCCGCGCGCGAGACCGGTGGCGAGCCCACGCGCGGTTGGCAGGTACTCCGTGTCGGCGTCGTCCGCGAGCTTGCGCCCGACGTCGGCGACGAGTTGCAGAGCGTGGTGGAGTTGCACGCGCGCTTCGGCGAGCGCCGCGGGCGCGATGTCCGACGCCCGTTCCCAACCTCGATCGATCTTCCAATCGATCTGTCTCGAATCCATGATCCCGCCTCCGACGCGGCCAATCTAGCCTGAGCGCAGCTTGAAATTGAGAGTGACCCGACGGTGTGAAAGATGGAGTTACCGCGCTTCATCGCACAGACCGAGGAGCCACTCTCGTGGGCCTGAGTAGAAACCGGATTCGAGAACGCGTCAACCACGATCTTCCGATCCGCTTCTCCGGGGAATCGATCGCGGCGCATGGCGGACTCGAGTTGATCCGGCGCGATCGCCCGGCTTCGCGTTCCAGGTGTCGCTGCGGAAGTGGCTCGGGCTGCAAGAGCATCAGCGGCGACGGCCGCTACGTGCTCTTCGCGTCCGACGCCTCGAACCTGGTCGCCGGCGACACCAACGAGACTGCCGATATCGTGGCGAGCCCGGAGCCGTCCCGGTTGCTGCTCCAACTCTCGGCGCTCGCTGTGCTCGTTCGTCTCGCGCGCCGCTCGGAGCGCTCGCGGAGCGATGCCGTCTGCATGGCTGACTCCCGCCGGCTCTCTTGTGTTGGGCGGACTCGCATCGCAGTGGTTCCTCGTCGCTCTCATCGCCCGCCGCCTTCCGGCAGGGGCGATGACCGTCGCGACCGCCCGCGCGAAAGCACCTTGACGATCTCCGACCAGAGCACCCCGGTCGACGCCGCGAGCAAGCACAGCAGCGGGTCGTACCCGTGCGGCGCCTCGAAGCGGAATACCCGCTGCATCGGCGGCACGTAGAGTGCCAGTGCGAGCCCGCCGAGCGCGCCGGCTACCACCCACCAGAGCGCGCGGTTGGGCATCGTCAGCGTCGACAGCATGCTGCGCGTCAGCGAACGATTGGAGAGAATCAGCGACGCGTTGCCCAGCACCATCGCGCTGAAGGCCATCGCGCGCGCGCGTTCCTCGGAGAACCCATGCTCGAGCACGAGAAAATACAGCACGGCAACACCAGCCAACACCGCCAACCCCTGCAGGATCGCGCGCCCGAGAAGCTGGGCTCCCAGCAGTGGCTGCTTCGGGTCGCGCGGTGGTCGCTGCATGGAGGCTGGGTGCCCGGGCTCGGCCTCGAATGCGATCGAGCACGCCGGATCGATCACGAACTCCAGAAATACGATGTGCACGGGAAAGAAGACCAGGGGCCAGCCGAACAGCAGCGGCAGCACCGCCATCCCGGCGGTCGGCACGTGCACCGCGATCAGGTAGCTCATGGCGTGGCGGATGTTGTCGTAGATGCGCCGCCCCAGCCGTACCGTCTCGACGATCGACGCGAAGTCGTCCTCCAGCAGCACGAGCGACGACGCCTCGCGCGCGACGTCGGTGCCGCGCCCACCCATGGCTACGCCGATATGCGCCGCCTTCAGCGCCGGGGCGTCATTCACCCCGTCGCCGGTCATGGCGACGATCTCGCCATTGGTCTTCAGCGCCTCGACCAGAGCCAGCTTCTGCTCGGGCAGCACGCGGGCAAAGATGCTCACCTCGGCTACCCGCGCCCGAAAGGGAACGTCGCCGAGGCGCTGTAACTCTTCGCCGGTCAACACACCGCCCGGTGAACGCAGCCCGATTTCGCTGGCGATCGCCTGCGCCGTGCCCGGGTAGTCGCCGGTGATCATCACGACCCGGATACCAGCCTCGTAACCCTCGCGCAGCGCCTGCGGCACGGTCTGCCGCACCGGGTCGGCGAGCGCGATCAGCCCGATGAACGAGAAGGCGAATCCATCCGGGCGGTCGGGGAAGTCGCTGCCTTGGAGTTCCGCCCGCGCGACGCCCAGCACGCGGCGCCCGCGCGCGGCAATCGCCGCGGTGTGCTCGAGAATGCCGGCCCGCTGCGCCGCATCGGCATTACACAGCGTCGCGATGGCCTCCGGCGCACCCTTCGCCGCTACGATCACCGCGCCGCCCTCGCTGCTCTGCCAACAATGCGTCACCGCCATCAGCTCCCGCGTCAGGTCGTACTCGCGGACGAGGCGCCAGTCTCTGCGGATGCGTACCGATTCGGCATCGTGCTCGGCGGCGTAGCTCACGATGGCGCGCTCCATCGGGTCGAATGGATCGCGCTCGCAGGCGAGCGCTGCGAAGTGTACGGCGGGCCCGAACTTCGCCGGCGGCGCGCCTTGCGCCACCTCGTAGTGCGCTCCGTCCACGGCGAGCTCGGACACCGCCATGCGATTCTCCGTCAGCGTGCCCGTCTTATCTACACACAGAACAGTCGCCGAGCCCAGGGTCTCGATCGCGGGCATGCGCCGCGTCAACACCCGCTTCTGCGAGATCCGCCAGGCGCCGAGCGCGAGAAATACGGTCAAGACGACCGGGAATTCCTCTGGCAACACCGCCATCGCCAGCGTGATGCCAGCGAGCAGGCCGTCCAGCCAGCTGCCGCGCAGCAGTCCGTAGAGCCCCACCACGGCCAGGCACGCCGCCAGCCCGATTGCTGCGAAGACGCGCACCGCCCGCGCGGTCTGCACTTGCAGCGGCGTCTTCTCGATTTCGAGACTCTCGAGCGCCCTGCCGATGCGGCCGAGCTGCGTCTGCGCGCCGGTGGCGAGGATGCGCGCCGCGCCCTGGCCCGCCACCACCAGCGTCCCGGAATAGACGAACGGCAGGCCATCGCCGCCGGCGCGTGCCATCTCGCTGACGGGGTCGGCCGCGGCCTTCTTGGAAACCGCCAGGGACTCACCGGTCAGCAGTGACTCGTCGGCGCTGAGCTCGTTGCACTCCAGCAACACGCCGTCGGCCGGGACACGGTCTCCCTCGCGCAGGATCACCAGATCGCCGGTCACCACCTCGCGCCCGGCGATGCGCCGCTGCGCGCCGTCGCGCACCACCAGCGCACGCGGGCTCGAGAGGTCGCGCAGGGCCTCCAGCGCCCGCTCGGTCTTGCGGCCCTGGTAGATGGTGATGCCCATGACGACGAACACCGACACCAGCAGGATCAGTGCCTCGTGCAGGTCTCCGAGCGCCAGGTAGATCGCGCCGCCGACAACCAGCAGCAGGAACATCGGCTCGCGCAGCACCTCGAGTGCGATGCCGAACGTCCCCCTCCGCTTGCTGGTCGGCAGCTCGTTCGGTCCGTGCTCGCGCAGGCGTCGACTCGCCTCGGTCTCGCAGAGCCCACTCGCGCCAAGCTGCAGTCGCTCCGCCGCACTCATCCCCGACCCTTCTTCTTCTGCTTCGAATCGCCGTTGCGCGCGAACGCGCCGTGGACTCTAGGGCGTTGATGCCGCGGCGGCTCCGAGCAGCGAGCCGCGACCGCGGTGTCCTCCGGGCTCACGGGGCTTCGGCTTCGAGTTCTCGCTCACGCTGCCGGCTGCAGGCACGGCGAAACGTAGGGCTCCGTCTCTCGTTCCCTCGTCGGTGCGCGCGTTGTGTTCGCTGCGGGTTTCGACCATGATCGCGATCCAATGACCCGAACCCGCACGACTTCGCCGGGGCTTGCGCCGATCCTTGCCGTCGTTTGCGGCGCCTTGGCAGCCCTGCGCAGCCGCTCGCCGCGCTGTTTTCCCGGATGAGCACACACGACGTCTACCTCGTCCCGGGCTTCCTGGGTTTCGTCAATCTCGGGCGGATCACCTACTTCGGACACGTGCGGCGAGTGCTCGACGAGCGCCTCACCGCGCTGGGCCTCAGCGCGCGCATCCACATCGTGCGGACGCCGCCGACCGCGTCGCTCCCCACGCGCGCCGCGCGCCTCGCCGAGACGATCGACAAGACGGCGCACCGCGGCGCTGCGCTGCACCTCGTCGGCCACTCGAGCGGGGGTCTCGACGTGCGCCTCCTCACCGCCCCGGGCGCCCTGCTGCCGACCGCCGTCGACGTGGAACGGCTGGCGGCTCGTGTGCGCACGGTCGTCACGATCTCGACGCCGCATCACGGCACCCCGCTCGCATCCTTCTTTGCGACGCTGCGGGGCCAGCAGCTGTTGCAGATCCTCTCGCTGAACACCATTTACGTGCTGCACTTCGGGCACCTGCCCATCTCCGCATTGCTGTGGATGGGCGGCATGGTCCTGCGTTACGGCAACCTCGTCGTGAACAGCGAACTCCTCGACGAACTCTTCAGTCGCCTGCTCGAGGACTTCAGCGTCGGGCGCCGCCGTGCGGTACGCGCCTTGCTGCGCGACGTGGTCCGCGACCAGGCACTGATGCTCCAGCTCACGCCCGAGGCGATGGAAGTCTTCAACGCCTCCGTACTGACACGTAACAGTGCCCATTACGGAGCCGTCGTCACCCAGGCAGCACGCCCGAGCTTCCGCGCGACCTTCGCTGCAGGGCTCGATCCGGCGGCGCACGTCACGCACGCCGTCTACAGCGCGCTCCATCAGCTCATCGCGGCGGCGCCGGGGCGCGACGCACCGGAACCCACGCCCGCGCAGAAGCAGGCGCTGAAAGGCGCCTACGGGTCGATACCGTCCGCGGACGCGAGCGACGGCATCGTGCCGACGCTCTCCCAGACCTGGGGCCACGTGATCCACGGTGCGTTCGCCGACCACCTCGATGCGCTCGGGCACTTCCAGGACCCGGCGCACGATCCGCCCCACGTCGATTGGCTGATGTCGGGGAGCGGCTTCGACCGCGCGCGCTTCGAGGCGCTCATGGACGACGTCGCGCGCTTCGTCGCGGGTCCCGCATCCCCGCTCCGACGGCGCCAAAGCGCGCCCCCCAAGCGTACCGCGAGGCGGCCGGCAGAGGCGCGCTGAGCGATCTACACCGGTTGCGGTCAGTCCTCGGAATCGGACGAGGCTCTCCGGGCAATCCGCTCGCCAATCGGTTACCCACTGCGCCAGGGCATGCTCGCTGGCCGATCTCAGCGTTCGGTCTCCCAACCCTTCCTGTCTCCTCCCATCGGAGCGTGCCTGCGCTACCGGCGCATCGAGGGATTTCCTCCACCCGGGCGGCCGTGGCACTCTCGACGGCTCGGACTCCGCTGCCGGTGGTCGTTCCGACCGAGAAATCACGAGGTGTCGCGCTCCACGGCCTTCGAGAGGGAGTAGTCGCGATGGGCAAGGGATCCGAGTCGTGGAAGCGCCTGCGTCGCGTGCTCGCTCGCTTGCTGCGCTGGTCACATCGGAGCCGTGACGAGCGCCGCTCCGGCGCGGCGCGTGCGCGATTCTGGGCCGAGGCACGCGAGGGAGAGCGCGAAGCGGAAGCCCGCGCGCGAAACTGAACCATCGAGCGGCGCGGACGGATTCCGATTCGCACGCCGCGAGAGAAGAAGGAGAGCAAGGAATGCGGCAGAAGCGTTGCGACAACGACAATCACGGACGCGCGATCGTGACCGTACGTTTCTGTTCCCATTGCGGCGCAGTGGTGAACGCGAGGATCCGCGCCGGTCGGTGCCCCAGAGAGAACCACGCGACGATGCGCCGCGCGCAGAGCACCTATTGTGTCGACTGCGGCGAGCAACTCGTCCAGGCGAGATGATGCCAATGAGCGATGGTTCGGGACCGGAGCGGTCGCTGTTCTCGGCCTCGCCGCCGAGTGCGTGGCCGCGCTGCCAGGTCGAATGCGACGCTTGAATCGCCGCGCGCCCCAGCAGCTCTCGCGAGCCGATCTCGACGCGCTCCCCGCGCAAGGCGGACCATGAAGCATTCCCTCCTTCGAGCGCTCCGGAATGCGTACAAGACTCCGCGTGGAGATGGCGACGATCCGATCCGCGCCGAACTCTTCAGCATCGAGCGCCTCGAGCAGCATGCCGAGAGCCTCGCCGCTGCGCAGCGCGTAACGCCCCGGCCCGCCCGTGGCCGGCCACTCTCGAAGCGGCTCCGCGACAACGGCCGGGTGCTGCTCGCCGCGTACCGGGCGATCGGCGACGCGATCCGCGAAGAGCGGGCCATCACCCCGGCCGCCGAGTGGCTGGTCGACAACTTCCACGTCGTCGAAGAACAGATCCGCGAAATCCGCGACGATCTGCCGCGCGGCTTCTATCGCCTGCTGCCGAAGCTCGCCGAAGGGCCGCTCGCCGGATACCCGCGTGTCTTCGGTCTGGCCTGGGCGTTCGTCGCGCACACGGACAGCCACTTCGACCCGAATGCGCTGTTCCGCTTCGTGCGCGCCTACCAGCGCGTGCAGCCGCTCACGATCGGCGAGCTCTGGGCGGTTGCGATCACGCTGCGGATCCTCCTCGTCGAGAACATTCGGAGGTCGGCCGAACGGATCGTGAGCAGCCGTGTAGGCCGGCAGGAAGCCGACACCGCCGCGGATCGACTGCTCGGAATCGGCCGCGGCGAGGCCGAGCCCGCCGCCGTCGTGCTCAGGCCCTTCGAAGCGAGGCGCTTGTCGCGCTCCTTTGCCGTGCAGCTGATCCAGCGGCTTCGCGATCAGGATCCCGCCGTGACGCCCGCGCTGCGCTGGCTGGACGAACGGCTCGCCGCACAGGGGACGACGGCCGACGAGATCGTCCGCGAGGAGCATCAGCTGCAGGGCTCGGCGGGCGTGACGGTTCGCAACGTGATCACGAGCATGCGACTGCTGTCCAACATCGATTGGGCCGACTTCTTCGAGAGCGTGAGCCTCGTCGACGAGGCGCTGCGCGCCGAGAGCGAGTTCGCCGCGATGGACTTCGCGACGCGCGATCGCTACCGCCACGCGATCGAAGATCTCGCGCGCGGTTCGGGACGCTCCGAGATCGAGGTCGCCCGGCTTGCGATCGAGGCTGCGCGGCGCGCCGGTTCCGCGCCGCCGCAGCCCGGCGACGCGACGACGCGCCGCGAGCAGGACCCCGGCCACCACCTGATCTCGAGCGGGCGCCCGGCGCTCGAGCGAGCGCTCGGATTCCGCGCTCCGCTGCGCAGCTGGTTCGTACGCGCGACCGCCGCCGCCGGCATCTTCGGCTACCTCGGATCGATTGCACTCTTGACCGCGCTGCTGCTCGCCGCAGCGCTGCTCGGGGCCGCGGGATCGGGGACGCCGGGCGCCGGGCTGCTCGTGCTCGCGCTGCTCGCGCTGATTCCGGCATCCGATGCGGCGGTCGTGCTGGTGAACCGGATCATTACGGACCAGTTCGCGCCGAAGGCGCTTCCCGGCCTCGCGCTGCGCGACGGCGTGCCGCCGAGCCTGCGCACGCTGGTGGTGGTGCCCACGCTGCTCACGACCCCCGCGGAGATCGAGGAGCAGATCGAGCGGCTCGAGGTGCATCATCTGGCGGGCTCGCAGGGCGATATCCGGCTCGCCCTGGTCTCGGACTGGACGGACGCCGCGACGGAGAGCGCGCCCGGCGACGACGAGCTGCTCGCAGCAGCCCGCGCGGGAATCGCCCGCTTGAACCTGCGCCACGAGCCTGCGGCGGACGGCGAGCGCTTCCTGCTGCTCCATCGCCGGCGGGTCTGGAACGCGGGCGAGGGCAAGTGGATCGGGTGGGAACGCAAGCGCGGCAAGCTGCACGAGCTCAACCGACTGCTGCGCGGCGCGACCGACACGACCTTCCTGGGCGATGCCGATCGCGCGCCCACCGTTCCGTCCGGGGTTCGTTACGTGATCACGCTCGACGCCGACACGCGGCTCCCGCGCGACGTCGCAAAGCGGCTGGTCGGAAAGATGGCGCACCCCCTGAACTGCCCCCGGCTCGATCCCCGCACGGGACGCGTGATCGAGGGCCACGCCGTGCTACAGCCGCGTGTCACGCCGTCGCTGCCGATGGGCCGCGAGGGGTCGCTCTTCCAGCGCATCTTCTCGGGTCCCGGCGGTCTCGACCCGTACGCATTCACCGT
>Ga0102851_10000536_pt1 | contig 19415 bp, 12 predicted proteins | sample Mud3Dept3metaG_FD_79558 | JGI IMG/M metagenome (GOLD analysis project Ga0102851, IMG submission 79558) | Freshwater wetland microbial communities from Ohio, USA, analyzing the effect of biotic and abiotic controls - Mud 3 Core 4 Depth 3... | ecosystem: Environmental > Aquatic > Freshwater >... | reverse complement strand
AGTCGGAGACCCCTTCAACAGACGTTTGGAAAATTCGGTTGTCCAGGAAGGTCAGGACAAACGCGTCGCCGCGCTCTCCCCGGCCGGCCACCTGGTCCTGGGCGTAAAACCGGAGCTGGACCGGCCGGATATCCCCCAGAGGGATTGTCTTCAGGAGGTTGGGCTCGGTTTTGAGGTCGTCGTTGAGGATGGGCGTGAGCTTTTTCTCGCCGGGCGTAAAGACGGCGGCCCGGCTTTCGGGCCAGGCCTCCTCCCTGGCCTCGAATGGCTTTTCCTCGAGCCGCAGGCCCTCCTCCTGACACGGGGAAGATATCCTATCTCCCCTGAAGCCTCCGATCCGGATGAGCTCTCCCCAGGAATCAACCCTCGGCCGTTCGAAAAGCTCCCGGGTTTCCTCGCGGTCCAGCCGGGAGCGCAGTGAATTATCCAGGTCGTAGAGGATGACCAGGCCTTCCTGGTAAAACGAGGTGTCCTCGAGGGCCGGCTCTTCCAGGAACTGGAGGTGGAGCTTGACGCTTTCCAGGGCGAATTCCCGGCTCTCCAGGTTCAGCCGCCGCGTGGAGAAGTTCGCCCTGAAGTTGACCTCGATGTCCAATTCTCCCTGGAAATAGAAGAAATCGATGACTTTCTGGAAGTAATGGCGGTCGCGGCAGCCGTCGAGGATGATGAGACGCTTGTCGGAATTCTCCTCGAGGAACCGGCGGAAGTAGGCTTCGGGATCGTCCTCTGCCTCGGGCACGGGATAGTCCTGGTAGTAGCCGGGATCAATGTGTTTCTTCAGCCAGGAGAGGCCCAGGAGCCGGTTGAACACTTTCTGGCCCCGCTTGGAATCGCGCATCAGGTAGAGGATCTCCCCGGGCCGGATTCCGGCGAAGCCTTCGGCGACGGCCTGACAGAAATACGTCTTGCCGGTTCCCGAATCTCCGTTGACGGCCATGACCGTCCGCTTTTTTGTCCGCAGCAGGTAGTGGAGGGTTTCGGAGAGCTCGTAAAGGCCTCGCTGGGCCGGTTTCAAACCCAGGATGCTGACGGCGCCTATATGGGAGAGATAAAGGGAATGGACGAAATCGGGCAGGTCGATCTTCCGGAGGGCGCCCACGGCCTCTTCGAAGATCTGGCGGTTCTTTTCCTTGAGCAGCTTGAGGAGGGCGATGACGATATCAGCACTGACGCCGCCCGTCGCCTCTCTTTGGGCTTTGCCCACCTCGCCCAAGGTCCAGGCCAGGTAGGTCTTCAGCTTGGCCGAGGGATGTTCGGCGCAGCGCGCCAGGGCGGGGATGGCCCCGACCGCTCCGAGGCCAATCTTCCCCAGAGCCCAGATCGCCTCCTCCTTCTGCTCGAGGAGAAGGCCGGCCGTGGGCTTTCCCGCCACCGTCTCCTTGATCTCGTCCGGACCGTCGAGGACTTCGATGAGATGGTCCGCCGCCCTCTCTTCTCTCAAGTGACCGAGCGTATAGATCAAGTTCTCGCGGATCTTGGTGAGAACCCGCGGGTACCGCCGCAGGGCCTGCAGCAGCGGCTCGGCCGACCTCGGATCCTGGAAGACGCTCAGGATGAGAGAGGCCAGGTAGGGGATGCCGCTTCCCGGGTCGATCCTGTCGTCGAGAAGAAGCTTCAGGCAAGGGAAAAAGAGGGCGCGCGGGATATGGGTCACGATCCCCAAGGGGGGCTGGATCTTTTCCAGGATCAGGCCGTAGGCCTCCTCCCGGCGCTTGAGAAGGGTGGATTCACCGACCAGCCTCTCCAAGGCCGTCGCATACTTCTCTTCCTCCGCGATCAATTGAATGAGCGGAGCCAGGACGTCCCCGGCGGAGCCCAGCAGTTCCTCCTCGATTTTCAAGAGCTCCTTCTTCTCTTCACTTGACATCAGAGAGGCCAGGGAGTCTTCGAGGGAGCGCCGCCTGGCCCGGCTCTCGGCCTGGAAGGCCCGGGCCTCGGTGTTCCATTCGGGAGCCGGGGCGTCGGCGTTGGACCGCCAGGACTCGTGCTCCAGAATCCACAGGAGGGCCTCGATCAGGCCCCCGGCGGAGGAAGTTCCGGAAGCGGCCAGTTTCCCGGCGACGAGCCACCGCTCCTCGGTCAGAAGAGGAGCGGAAACCCGCCGGATGAAGGATGATCTTTCGTCCTCGCCCCGCCTATAAAGATAATAAAGTAGGGAGTGGGAAATTCGGTCCCGAAAGGCTTCCGGGTTCTCCGCCCAATTTCCGGCGCGGTCAAGATACTGGATTTTTCCGGGGGCCAGTTCCCGGAAAAGGGAGAGAGCCGCGGCCTCGATGTCTTCCCGGCGCGGAACCCGGATTCCTTCGGTATTTCGGTTCATACGCCCAAAGGAGGAAACGCCTATTTGGCCAGGAGGAGCCCCTTGATGTCCTCTTCGAAGTTATCCGTCTCGATGCGGAAGAGGTAGCCCTCTTGAAAGGGATCGCGGCGCAACAGGGAGGAGTCCGCCGTCAGCCGGATGTTGACCTCGATGACGCGGCCCGAGGCGGGAGACCAGATCCGGTGGACAAAGTGGTCGGCGTCGGAGATCTTTCCGCAGACGTTGCCCTGGGTGATCGTGTCGTTGACTTTGGGAAGATCGAGCTGGGTGATGATGCCGACGGTTTTCAGGAAGTCCGGGACCACGCCCACCGCGGCCCGGTCCTTTTCCTCCATTTTGAGCCAGGTGTGGCCGAGCATGTAATAGTAGCCGGGGGGAATCCGGGCTCCGGCGGGCGCGCCCGTGCGGGGATCCTCGCCCTCCGCTTTTTTGAAGGCGCGGGCCACGAGCCCCCGAAGATCGGCCGGAGTGAAGGGTTTGGGCAGGTAATCAAAGGCCCCTATCTTGACCGACTCCACGGCGGTCTTGATGGTGGGATACCCCGTGACCATGATGACGTTGACGGCCGGACGGCTCTCCTTCAGCAGCTTCAACAGGTCCAGGCCGCTGATGCCCGGCATCATCAGGTCGGTGATGATGAGGTCATAGGGCTTTTCCTCGTCCTTTTTCAGGGCCTCCTCGCCGCTCAGGGCCATGTCCACCTCGTATTCGTCCGAAACGATGGCCTGGCGGATGCTCTTGCAGACGGTGATCTCGTCGTCGACGACCAGGATTCTCCGTTTGTTCCGGTTACTCATAAGTTCCTCCTGTGGTCTTTGAATCTGGGCTATGGTCCTCGACCGGGAAGCTGAGGGTAAAGACCGTTCCCCGGCCGACTTCGCTCTTGACCTCGATTCTCCCATCGTGCTGCTGGATGATCCCGTAGCTGACGGCCAGGCCGAGCCCGGTCCCCGTGCTTTTGGTGGTGAAGAAGGGGTCGAACAGTTTATTGACATTCTCCCTGGGGATACCCACGCCCGAATCGGCGAAGCGGACCTCGATCCGCTTCCCGTCCGCGGACAGGGAGTCGGAGATGGTGAGCTGGCCGCCCTTCGGCATGGCCTCGCAGGCGTTGAGCATCAGGTTCCAGAAAACCTGCTGGATCTTGTTGCGGTCGAGCTTGATCGTCGGCAGGCTGGGGTCCAACTCCTTGACGATGCGGACGTTCTGGAAAGACGCCTGGTTCTCCAGGAGCTGGGTGGTTCGGTCGATGAGCTCGTTGATGTTGGTGTGGGCTTTCTGCGGCGGGTTCTGCCGGGCGAATTCCAGCAGGCCCTTGACGATCTGGGTGCAGCGCGAGGTTTCCTCGGCGATGAGGCTCAAGTTTTCATAAAACTCGTGCCTTTTTTCGAGCTTCTCCAGCATGAGATGGGTGTTGATCAGGATCGAGGTCAGGGGGTTGTTGATCTCGTGGGCGACCCCGGCGGCCATCTTGCCCAGGGAACGCAGCTTCTCGGATTGGAGCAGGTAATCCTGCATCTCCCGCAGCTCCTTGGTCCGCTCCTCCACCCGCTTCTCCAGCGTCTTTCCCCACTGGATGAGGTTCTCGTTGGCCAGCTTGAGGTTTTCGGTCATCTGGTTGAAGGAGTGGGCCAGCTGGCCGACTTCGTCCCGGAAGCCGATCCGGACCTGATGGTTGAGGTCACCCTGGGCGATCCGGTTGGTGGCCAGGACCATGCGCCGCAGGGGATCGGTGATGCCCGAAGTGATGAAGAAGAGGATGATGAGGAGGATGACCGTGCAGAGGGCGGCGATCCCCGTGAAGGTGAGCATGACGCTGTTCCGCAGGTCGATGTAGGGCTTTTCAAGCATGCCCACATAGAGCATGCCGATGATCTCGCCGGCGATGTTCTTGATCGGCTCATAGGCGGTGATGTACCAGTGATTCACGACGAAGGCCCGGCCCACCCAGGGAACTCCCCGGAGCAGGACCGCGTCGTGGACCTCTTTGGACACCCGGGTGCCGATGGCCCGGTTTCCCTCGGCGTCCGTGACGTTCGTCGAGACGCGCAGGTCGTTCTGGAATATGGTGACGGTCCCGATCTCCTTGCCCTTGTACTTCTCGCCCTTGAAGACGATCTCCTTGACCCGGTCCACGATCTCGTAGTTCTGGTTGAGCAGGATGCCGCCGGCGAGAACGCCGAGCACCTTTCCCTGTTCGTCCAGGATGGGGGCGGCGCCCTTGAGCATCATCCCGTTCTCCTCGTGGTCCTCGGGCCGGGGGACGGCCATGGGCGTCGGGATGAACTGGAGGTAAGCCCGGTCGGCGAAATCGGGGCTCTCCTTGAGAAGCTCGGAGCGGGGCACGATCTCGGTGGCGGTCACCGTCTCCTTCCGCAGGGCGCGGCTCACCAGGGGATCCAGGGACTGGTCGTCGCCGCTGATGTCGGGCCGGTTCGTCCGCTGCACCACCTGGCCGAAGCGGTCCGTGATGGTCAGGATGTCGAGGTTGAAATCCCGGCGGACGCGGACGAGCGTCCGGTACAGAGTATCCCGGTCTCCGGCGCGGAGGGCGGCCTGGATGGAGTCGCGGCGGGCGTTGAGGAGGACGATATCGCGGACGTCGTTGAGTTTCTCGTTGTAGACCATCCAGGCCGAGGCCAGGTCGTGGCGCACCTTGGCCTGGGCCAGCCCCAGGATCGTCCGGTGTTCGAGCCGGATGCCGAAGAACAGGGAAACGAGGCCGCCGAAGAGGATGACGACGAGGAAGCTGAGGATGAATTTCATCCGCAGCGGCAGGTCGAAAAATTTCCGGGCGCTTCGATGAAGGTTCATGGCTGGAGAGTAACTTCTCATTTTAGGGGACGCCCTCGTATTTTGCAACCAAAAAGGCCTTGACAAGGCGGCGACGCGCGTGTTAAGTTCACTATGTCGATTGAGATAGTCGACTATTTCCGGAGAGATCATGCGCCTTTCAACCAAGGGAGAATACGCCAGCCGGGCCATGCTCGAGCTCTCCCTCCGCTACGAGGAAAAGCCCCTCCATATCCGGGATATCTCCAAGGCGCAGGATATCCCGCAGCGATTCCTGGAGCAGATCCTTCTCCAGCTCAAGCGGGCCGGCTACCTGCGCAGCCGCAAGGGTCCGGACGGGGGATATTTCCTGTCCAAGCCTCCGGCCGAGATCAACGTGGCCGAGGTCATCCGGGTGATGGACGGGCCTCTTGCCCCCATCGACTGCGTCAGCGTGACGGCCCACGAGGTCTGTCCCCATGAAGCCCACTGTGGGCTGAAGGGTCTCTGGAAAGAGGTCCGCGATGCGGTCGCCCAGATCATGGAGAAAGCCACGTTCGCGGAATTGGCCGAAAAGACGAGGGTGGCCCGGGCGGCCCGGGCAGCCCGGGCGGGACGGAGGAGGGGCGCCTGAGGCTTTTTACTTTTTGAGAATAGTCGATATAATCGATAGATTATATATATTATTAATGGAGGACGCGCCATGAAAAAAAGCCTCTTTGCAATTCTTGCCTTTTCTCTTATTTCCATGTTCACTCTTCCCGTTCGGCCGGCCCCTCAGGAGCTCGCGGGGACCGTCACCCTCTCCGGTGCCTGGGCTCTCTACCCCATGGCCGTAAAGTGGGCCGAGGAATTCAGCAAGCTCCACCCCAAAGTCAGGGTCGAGGTCCAGGCCGGCGGAGCCGGGAAGGGGATCGCCGATGCCCTGGCCGGCGTCGTGGACCTGGGGATGGTCTCGCGGGAAATCCAGCCCGTCGAAACCGAGAAAGGGGCCTTCGCCATCGCCGTCGTCAAGGACGGCGTCATCCCCACGATCTGCGCAAAGAACCCCCTATTGGGCAAAATCCTTGCCTCCGGCCTTAAAAAAGAAGCCTTCACCGCCGTCTGGATCACGGAGACGGCCAAGACCTGGGGAGATGCCCTGGGCACCGCCGACAAAACCGGCCTTCACGTCTACACCCGATCGGATGCCTGCGGCGCGGCCGAAACCTGGGCGGCGTTTCTGGAGAAGCGGCAGGAAGACCTCAAGGGAATCGGAGTGTACGGCGACCCCGGCCTGGCCGAGGCCGTGCGCCGCGACCCCCTCGGCATCGGTTTCAACAACATCAATTATGCTTATGACGCGAAAACCCTGAAGCCGCTGCAAGGGATCGCGATCCTGCCCATCGACCTCGACGGCAGCGGCAAGATCGAGCCGGCCGAAAGCTTCTACCAGGACCGGGATGCCATAACGGCGGCCATCGCGAAAGGCGCCTATCCCTCGCCGCCGGCGCGCGACCTCTACCTGGTCAGCAAGGGACGTCCCCAGAACCCGCTCCTGGTTGAGTTCCTGCGCTGGGTCCTCAACGAGGGCCAGAAATTCGTCGCCGAGACGGGCTACATCGGGCTGAGCCCGGAAAAACTGGCCGACGGCTGGAACAAAATCCAGGGGCGATAAGACAGTTCGATGAGGATTTTCCGGGACCGCCTGGCCAGGAGGACGATGCTCGTCCTGACCGCCGTGCCGTCCTTCCTGGTCCTGCTGATCCTCATCGGCCTTTTCGTCCGCGCCCGTCCCATCCTGGCCCAGAAGCCCTTTTTTTCCCTCTTCTTTTCCTCGGCCTGGTCGCCGCTGAAGGGTGATTTCGGGCTCTTTCCCTTTATCATGGGGACTCTCTGGGTCACCCTCGTCTCCCTCGTGCTGGCCGTTCCGGTCTCGCTCCTCACCGCCATTTACCTGTCCGAATACGCGCCCCGTCCGGTGCGGGAATTCACCAAGCCGATCATCGACCTGCTGGCGGGCCTCCCCTCGGTCATCTACGGCGTCTGGGGCGTCCTTCTGGTCGTTCCGCTCGTGGGGCAGGTCATCGCCCCGCTATTCGGAGTGACCTCGAGCGGCTATACCATCTTGGCGGGCGGGATCGTCCTGGCGATCATGATCTTCCCGACCATCATCTCCGTCGCCCTCGAGGTCTTTTCCTCCATTCCCTATCCGATGAGGGAAGCTTCGCTTTCCCTCGGGTCCACGAAATGGGAGACGGTTCATCACGTGGTGCTCAAGAAGGGGCTCCAAGGGATCATCGCGGCCGTCGTCCTCGGGTTGTCCCGGGCCTTCGGCGAGACCATGGCCGTGCTCATGGTCGTGGGGAACATCCCCCGCCTCCCTCATTCCGTCTTCGACGGGGGCTATCCTCTCCCGGCCCTGATCGCGAACAACTACGGCGAGATGATGTCCGTCCCGCTGTATGACGCGGCGCTCATGCTGGCCGCGGCTGTCCTCCTCCTCGTTGTGCTCTTTTTCAACGTCCTGGCCAGGATGATCCTCGTCCGCGTGGAACGGAGGGCGGCATGAACCAACCCGGCTCCGCCCGCCGGCTCCGGCGGCGCAAGTCAAAGGAAATGATCTTCCGGGCGATGATGGCCTTCTCCCTTCTCATCGTCATCGGCTGCCTGGTCCTGATCATCGGGACGATCATCTGGAAGGGCCTGCCGGCCATGAACCTGTCGATGATCACGCAGACCCCGAAGGGCGGATATTATCTGGGGAAGGAAGGCGGCATCCTGAACGCCATCGTGGGGTCCTTGTATCTGGCCTCCGGGGCGACCATCCTGGCCATCCTGTTCAGCCTGCCGGTCGTCCTCTACATCAACATCTACGCGAGGAGGAACTCGAAGCTGGCCTCCCTGACCCGCTTTTCGCTGGACGTCCTGTGGGGGATTCCGTCCATCGTCTACGGCGCCTTCGGGTTCATCATCATGATCTTCTTCGGGCTGAAGTCGTCGCTGCTGGCAGGGATCCTGGCCGTGGGCCTCCTCGAGTTTCCGATCATGAGCCGGGCGGCCGACGAGGTCGTCCGGATGGTGCCGCGGGAGTTGCTAGAGGCCTCGTTTTCGCTGGGCGCCACGCGGCTCGAGACGGCCCTGAGGGTCGTCGTCCGGCAGTGCCTGCCCGGGCTCCTGACCGCCGTCCTGATCGCCTTCGGCCGGGGGATCGGGGACGCCGCCTCGGTTCTTTTCACGGCGGGCTTCACCGACCGGATCCCGACCTCGCTCCTCCAGCCGGCGGCGACCTTGCCGCTGGCGATTTTCTTCCAGCTGGGAACGCCTTTTCCCGAAGTCCAGCAGAGGGCTTACGCCTCGGCGGCCATCCTGACCGTCCTGATCCTCCTGATCAGCCTGCTGGCCAGGGGGCTGGGGAAACGGTACACCCGGCACATCATAAAATAACAAGGAGACGCCCGTGGAAAGCCGCACGCACATCAGCGTCCAGAACTTGAGCGTCTATTTTGACGATCAGCAGATCCTCAAGGATGTCAGCATCGACATCCCGGACCACAGGATCACCGCCATCATCGGGCCGTCCGGCTGCGGGAAAACAACGCTCCTGAAATCCTTGAACCGCCTGCTCGACCCCCTGGACGGCGTCCGGGTCAGCGGCCGGGTGCTGGTTGACGGCATCGATATCTATGACCCGGGGACCGAGGTCACCGAAGTCCGAAAGAAGATGGGGCTCCTCTCGCAGCGCCCACAGGCCCTCCCCATGTCCATATTCGACAACGTCGCCTATGGACCGCGGCTCCACAATCGTTTCGATAAAACGCGGCTGGGCGATATCGTCGAATATCATCTGCGCCTGGCCGGGCTGTGGGAAGAGGTCAAGGATCGGCTGAACGAGCCCGCGGCGCGCCTTTCCGTCGGCCAGCAGCAGCGCCTCTGCCTGGCCAGGGGGCTCGCGGTCGCCCCCGAGATCATCCTGGGGGATGAGCCGACCTCGGCTTTGGACCCGCAGTCCAGCCAGAACGTGGAGCGGCGGCTGATCGATCTGAAGCAGGATTACACTGTGGTCGTCGTCACCCACATTCTGCGGCAGGCCAAGCGGATCGCCGACTATATCGCTTTCCTGTACTTGGGTGAACTCGTCGAACACGGCCCGGCGGCCGAGGTGTTCGCCAACCCCCGGGACCCCCGGACGCGCGCCTACCTGACCGGCGTGATCAGCTGATGGGGAAGGCGCCCGGGCCTTGCTATTTTTGCCTCCATGGGATATCATTTTCTTTAACAATTAAGCGCCACGAGTGAATTCCGGCGCCCGATCATAATTTTTCAATAAGAAGGAGTATTCATATGGCTGTTAAAGGTTTCAACCCGTTCGAGATGGCCCAGAAGCAGTTCGACACCGTCGCCGGCCTTCTCGAGCTCGACCAACCGACCAGAGACCTGCTGCGCCAGCCGCTGCGGGAGTACCACTTCAGCATCCCCGTCCGCATGGACGACGGGAGTGTGCGCGTCTTCCGCGGGTTCCGCTGCCAGCATAACGACGCCCGCGGCCCCTGCAAGGGCGGTATCCGCTTTCATCCCCAGGAGACGATCGATACGGTCCGCGCGCTGTCCATGTGGATGACCTGGAAATGCGCCGTCGTGGACATCCCCCTCGGCGGGGGCAAGGGCGGTGTTGTCTGTGATCCCCACGACCTCAGCCAGAGGGAGCAGGAACGGCTCTGCCGGGGCTGGATCCGGGCCATCTCCCATGATGTCGGCCCCCTGCGGGACGTGCCGGCGCCCGACGTCATGACCAATCCCCAGCACATGCTCTGGATGCTGGACGAGTTCGAAACAATCTTTAGCGCCAAATACCCCGGTTGCATCACCGGCAAGCCTGTGGGAATGGGTGGATCCCTGGGCCGGACCGAGGCGACGGGGTACGGGCTCGTTTTCACCCTTCGGGAAGCCCTCAAGGGAATGGGGATGCCGGTCGAAAAGACCGTCGCGGCCGTGCAGGGATTCGGAAATGTCGCCCAGTATGCGATCCAGCTCTACACCCAGCTCGGCGGGAAAGTCACCTGCGTTTCCTGCTGGGACCAGAGCGACCGGGCTTCCTACACCTACCGCAAGAAAGACGGCGTCAGTCTGGACGAGCTTCTGACGGTCACGGACCGGTTCGGCGGGATCGACAAGGCCAAGGCCGAGGCCCTCGGCTATGAACGTCTTCCGGCCGAGGCCTGGATCGAGCAGGATGTCGACATCCTGATTCCGGCCGCCCTTGAAAACCAGATCAACGCGGATACGGTGAAGAAAATCAAACCCCGGGTTAAGGTCATCGTCGAAGGCGCCAACGGGCCGACCACCCCGGAAGCGGACGCTGTCATCAAGCAGCGGGGCATTTTCGTGATCCCCGACTTCCTGGCCAATGCGGGCGGAGTGACTTGCAGCTACTTCGAGCAGGTCCAGGGCAACCAGAACTATTTCTGGACCAAGGATGAAGTCCTGGGCAAGCTCGATGAGAAAATGACCTCCGCCTTCCAGGCGGTCAGCGAGCTGTCCCGAATGAAGAAGCTGTTCATGCGTGACGCTGCCTATGTCATCGCCGTGAGCCGGGTGGCCAACGCCTGCAAGGACCGCGGCTGGGTGTAAACGGGGCGGGAGACGGGACGGCCGTCCGATATGCCGGAGCGCCGCTCTTCCGGCGGGATGGTCGCCGAAGCGGCGGAAGGAGGGTTCGAAGTCATGATGGACCGGGAATCTTCCAAATCAGCGACGGCTCTCTTCTCGACGCTCCATGAGCGGGCCAAGGAGCTGAACTGCCTCTACAACGTCGAAGAAATCCTGAGCAATTTCCACCTGTCCTTGGACGAGGTCTTCCGCCGAGTGGTCAAAGTCATACCGCCCGGCTGGCAATTCCCCGAATCCTGCCAGGTTCAGGTCCAGTACGGCTCTGAGGTCTACGCCTCCCCCGACTTCGAAGAAACTCCCCACGTCCACAGCGCCGATATCCGGGTCCACGAGACGGTCCTGGGCAGGATCTTTGTCTCTTACAGGAAGCCCATGCCCGAAGCGGACTGCGGCCCCTTCCTCAAGGGCGAGGTCAAGCTGATCCAAACGATCGCCGAGCGCCTGGGCCATTTCATCCTCCACCAGAGGCTGCGGCAGATGTATGAGGAGATGAGCGAGGAGCGCCACGCCCTGGCCGAGGTCAAGGAAAGCTGGCGGATCGCTCTCGACCTCCTCCGCAACACCGATCAGAGCCTTTTCCTCCGCGTCTCCCGCCAGATGATCAACTATCTGGGTTGGCGGGGCGTCACTGAGGCGAGGGCCTTGATCCAGAGGCATGGGGAAGGCCGCGAGGGGGAAGGGCTGTTCGGGGAGGCCAACGTGCCCAAGGAAAGGGAATCCCTGGACCGCCTGTACCGCCTGAGCGATGAGACTTTCCAAATCGCCTCCGCCAACCTGACGGACGAGGAGATCCTGGGCCGGATCCAAAAGTGGATCAATGAAGACAGGTCCGGCGGGGCGGTGAAGACCCTGGAGAATGTCTATGCTTCCCTCAGTGAAGTCCTCGACTCGATGCGGCGCTACAAGCAGCTGATGCCCGAAGGGGTGCATCTCTCCAGGTCAAAGGCCGACAGTGTCCGGGTGGCCCTGATCCGGCGGTTCTTTACCGAGCAGCTGGAGTACATCAACATCGCCAAGAAGTACGTGGAGCTTGAGGACTTCCTCGACCTGAGCGGGCGGATCGTCTTTATGCCCGACAGCCATGGCAAATTGGGAGGGAAGAGCGCCGGGCTTTTTATCTCCAGCCGCGTGCTCAAGCAGGCGGCGCGGCGGGTCAAGACTATCGGAACGGTGAAGAAACCCAAGACCTGGTATGTGACATCGGACAGCATGCTGGCCTTCGTCCGGTACAACAACCTCGAGGAAGTCATCGAACAGAAATACAAGGATCCGGCTGAAATCCGCCAGGAGTATCCCCATCTCATCCAGGTCTTCAAAAACTGCACGTTCCCTCCGGAAGTCGTCAAGGGATTGTCCGTGGCGCTCGATGACTTTGGCGAAATCCCCCTCATCGTCCGGAGCTCGAGCCTCCTCGAAGACCGCCTGGGAACGGCCTTTGCCGGAAAATACAAGAGCCTCTTCCTGGCGAACCAGGGCGACAAGCAGCAGCGTCTCGAGTCCCTGCTCGAGGCGATCTCCGAGGTCTACGCTTCCATCTTCAGCCCGGACCCCATCCAATACCGGGCCGAGCGCGGACTGCTCGACTTCAACGAAGAGATGGGCGTCATGATCCAGGCGGTCGTCGGCAAACAGATCGGCAAGTACTTCTTCCCCGCGTTCGCCGGCGTCGCCTTTTCCCGGAACGAGTTCCGCTGGTCCTCGCGGATCCGGCGCGAGGACGGGCTCGTCCGTCTGGTGCCCGGCCTGGGCACCCGGGCGGTGGACCGGGTGAGCGACGACTACCCGATCCTCGTGGCTCCCGGCCAGCCGAACCTCCGGGTCAATGTTTCCATGGACGAAGTCATCCGCTATTCCCCGCGGAAGATCGATGTCATCGACCTCGAGAAGAACGCCTTTGTGACGAAAGACCTCAGGGAGCTCCTGAGCGAGGTCGGGCCGGAGTATCCCGCCCTGAGCAAGCTCGTCTCCATTCCCAAGGACGGCATCCTCCAGCCGGCCATGGGGCTCCTCATGGACTTCGGGAAGAGCGATGCCGTCGTGACCTTCGACGGCCTGGTTTCCCGGACCCCGTTCATGAACCAGATCGAAGCCATCCTGAAGACCCTGGAGTCGGCGCTGGGGGTTCCCGTGGATGTCGAATTCGCCAGCGACGGGACCGATTTTTATCTTCTCCAATGCCGGCCCCAAAGCCACTCCGCCGAGGAGTCGGCCATGGAGATCCCGCCGGACGTGCCCGAGAGCGCCCTGCTCTTCACGGCCAAAAAATATGTCCCCAACGGCCGGGTGTCCGACATCACCCATATCGTCTATGTCGACCCGGACCAGTACGGGGATATCGCCGACCTCACAGGCCTGGTCGCTGTCGGCGAGGCCGTCGGCAAGCTGAACCGACTCCTGCCCCGGCGCAAGTTCATGCTCCTGGGGCCGGGCCGGTGGGGCAGCCGCGGCGACATCAAGCTCGGAGTGCGCGTCACCTACTCGGATATCAACAACGCCGCCATGATCATCGAGGTCGCCCGGAAGAAGGGCAACTATGTCCCCGACGTGTCTTTCGGGACCCATTTCTTCCAGGACCTTGTGGAGGCGGGCATCCGCTACCTGCCGCTTTATCCCGACGACCCGGGCGTGAAATTCAACGATCAATTCCTCCGGACGGCGCCCAACCTGCTTCCCCAGCTCTTCCCGGAGTACAAGAAGCTGGCCAAGGCGCTCCGTGTCATCGACGTCCCCCTGGCCACGGGAGGGAAAGTTGTCCAGGTTCTCATGAACGGCGACCGCGGCCTGGCCGTCGCCCTGTTCTCCGAGCCCGGGGCCGCGGCGAGGATCATGCTCGAACCGGGCCTGGCCTGCCCGCCGGGAATGGACGAGCATTCCTGCTGGCGTCTCCGGATCGCCGAGCAGGTGGCGGGTCGCGGCGAGCCGAAGCAGTGGGGTGTCAAAGCCATGTTCGTCTTCGGGAGCGCGGTCAACGGAACGGCCGGGCCGGACAGCAAGCTCCACCTCCTGGTGCATTTTCAGGGCCGGCCCGGGCAGCGCAAGGAACTGGAAACCTGGCTTCACGGCTGGAGCCTGGCCCTGGCGGAGACAAACCATCTGAAGACGGGCATCCGCACCGACGGACTGCTGGACGTCCACTTCACCGGAGGCGACAGCCCCGTCGACCGGAGCGCCGCCGCCGCGATCGTCCGCCAGCCGCCGGAGGCCGTCAAGGAACTCGTTCTGGGCGACGAGACGGCGAAATAGTCGCTTCCGCCGCCACGTCCCGCCTTTCCCGAAAAGGCGCTTGACAAACTTGATTTCGATTTGCTATAAAACGAGGCTTATTTATCATTGGCCCGAGCGTATTATCGGCGGCTGAAGAAGGAGTCATAGATTTTCATCCTGCGGACGGATCGTTCCCGCGCTTCCCTCAAAGCCCTGCCGTCGTCCTTCCCACTCCCGTGCCCGTCTCCCCATGGACGGCCTCCTCTTCCCCTTCAGAGAGCGGGAGGGGAATACGCCCGGGGGTTATCCCACAGACCGGAGAAATGACAGTGGCCTTTGAAAAAGAAAAAATCCAGTCCTTCATCGATAGGCACCAAGGAAAAAAGAAGAGCCTGATCGCCATCCTTCAGGACATCCAGGGCGAGTACCGCTACCTCCCGGAGGACTGCCTGAGGTTCGTCGCCAAAACGCTCGGCATCCCCCTCACCGATGTGGTGGCCGTGGCCACGTTTTACCGCGCCTTCAGCCTGACCCCCCGCGGCAAGCATGTTTGCACGGTCTGCCAGGGCACGGCCTGCCACGTTCGCGGAGGCCCCCGCATCCTGGATGAATTCGAACGGCGGCTCAAAGTCAGGGCCGGCCAGACCACCAAGGACAAGCAGTTCACGCTGGAGACCGTGGCCTGCCTCGGCTGCTGCGCCATCGGTCCGGTCGTCGTCGTGGACCGTGACTATCATGCCCACACGACGGTCCGGAATGTCGGCGCGATCTTGAAAAAGTATCAGAGATGAGATGACCATGAACTCACGGGAAAAACTCCAGACGGTCCGGGAACTCAAGGCGGCCATCCGGGAACAGGTCAACCTCCGCAAGTCGGACAAGAGGCCGGTGCTGACGGTCTCGTCGGGAACCTGCGGCCAGGCCAGGGGATCGGCCAAGGTCATCGGCGCGCTCCACCGGGTTCTCGAAGAGCGGAAGCTCGAGAACAAGGTCCGGGTCCGGGTCACGGGATGTCACGGGTTCTGCGAGGCCGAGCCCAACATCATCATCTTCCCCCACAACGTCTTCTACCAGAAAGTCGACCCCAAGAACGGACGGGACATCATCACGGAAACCGTCCTCAAGAAGAAAATCCTCCCCGGTCTTCTCTACAAAGATCCGCGGACCGCGGAAACCGCCGTAGAGGAGAGCGGCATCGGCTTCTACAGGAAACAGAAGCGGGTCCTCCTGGCCGATAACGCCCTGATCGACCCCACGAAGATCGACGATTATCTGGCCATCGGCGGCTACGGCTCGCTCGTCAAGATTTTGACCGGAATGACGCCCGAAGGCGTCATCGAGACGGTCAAGAAATCCGGCTTGCGCGGACGCGGGGGAGCCGGGTTCCCGACCGGCCTGAAGTGGGAATCCGCCCGCCGCTCCAAAGGCGATTTGAAATACGTCATCTGCAACGCCGACGAGGGCGACCCCGGGGCCTACATGGACCGCAGCCTGCTTGAAGGGAATCCGCACCGGGTTCTCGAGGGCATGCTGATCGGCGCCTACGCGATGGGCGCCCGGGAAGGTTATATGTACGTCCGGGACGAATACCCGCTGGCCGTCAAGCACGTCACCCTGGCCATCGAGGAGCTCCGCCGGCTCGGCCTCATCGGGCAGAACATCCTCGGGACCGGGTTTGATTTCGAGATCCGCATCGCCAAGGGCGCCGGCGCCTTTGTCTGCGGCGAGGAGACGGCCCTCATCGCCTCGATCGAGGGCCGGGTCGGAGAGCCCCGGCAGCGGCCGCCCTTCCCGACGGTCCGCGGGCTCTTCGGCAAACCGACCTGCATCAACAACGTCGAGACCTGGGGGAACGTGCCCCTGATCATCGACAAGGGAGCGGACTGGTTCGCCGGGATCGGAACGGAGGGAAGCAAGGGGACCAAGATCTTCTCGCTCGTCGGCAAGATCAACAACACCGGCCTCGTCGAAGTGCCCATGGGCATCACCCTGCGGGAGATCATCTACGACATCGGCGGCGGCATCCCCGGAGACAGGGCGTTCAAGGCCGTCCAGACCGGCGGTCCCTCGGGCGGCTGCCTGCCCAAGGAGATGCTCGACCTGCCCATCGATTACCAGAGCCTGGCCCAGGCCGGGTCGATCATGGGCTCGGGCGGCATGATCGTCATGGACGAGAAGACCTGCATGGTCGATATCGCCAAATATTACCTGAATTTCCTCCGCGACGAATCCTGCGGAAAATGCGTTTCCTGCCGGGAAGGCACGCAGCGGATGTGGGAGATCGTCAAGAAGATCAGCGACGGGAAAGCGACCATGGAGGACATCGCCGTGCTCGAGCAGCTGGCGGGCGCGGTCAAGGACGCCTCCCTCTGCGGGCTCGGGCAGACGGCCGCCAACCCCGTGCTTTCCACCCTGAAGTACTTCCGGTCCGAGTATGAAAAACACGTGGTCGAGAAGAGATGCCCGGCCATGGTCTGCAAGGAGATCGTCTCCTCGCCGTGCCAGTATATATGCCCCATCGGCCAGGAGGCGTCCACTTATATCGCCCTGATCGCCCAGAAGAAATTCGCGGAAGCCTACGAGGTCATCCGCAAGGACAACCCGCTGCCCTCGGTCTGCGGCCGGGTTTGCAGCCGGGCCTGCGAGACTGTCTGCCGGGCCGGGGAGATCGGCGAGCCGATCTCCATCCGGGGACTGAAGCGTTTTGTCATGGACTGGGCCAAGGCGAAGGGACTCGATTCGCCCGTCAGATTCCCCGTGACCAGGGCCGAGAAGGTGGCCATCATCGGCGCCGGACCGGCCGGGCTGACAGCCGGCTATGCCCTGGCCCGGAAGGGATATCCCGTCCGGATTTTCGAAGCCCTTCCCGTCCCGGGAGGAATGCTGGCGGTCACGATACCCGGGCACAGGCTGCCCAAGGATATCCTCAACGAAGATATCAACTTTATCATGGAGTCCGGAGTCTCCATAAAAACCCACATGGCCCTGGGCAAGGACTTCACCCTGGACGATCTTCACAACCAGGGATACAAGGCCGTATTCATCGCCACCGGAGCCCACAAGCCGATCGAGATCGGCGTTCCGGGAGAGGAGGCCGAGGGCGTTCTCCAGGCCCTTGAATACCTCAAGGACGTGCACCTCAAGCGTCCGGTCGAACTGGGCCGCCGGGTGGTGGTCATCGGCGGCGGCAATTCGGCCGTCGATGCCGCCCGGGTTGCCCTCCGGAACAAGAACGTCCAGAAAGTCAGCATCCTCTACCGCCGGACACGGAAAGAAATGCCGGCCTATCCGGAAGAGGTCGAGGCGGCTTTGGACGAGGGCGTGAAGGTGGAATTCCTGACGGCCCCGACCTGGGTCCTGACAAAAGATGGACGGGTCACGGGCGTCCGCTGCCAGAGGATGAAGCTCGGTGAGAAGGACGAAAGCGGGCGGCCCAAGCCGGTGCCGATCGAGGGCTCGGAATTCCTCGTCCCCGTGGACACCCTGATCCTCGCCCTGAGCGAAAGGGCCTATACTCCCTATCTCAAGGAGAGCGACGGCCTGACCCTCTCTCCGAAGTGGGGGACGATCATCGTCGACCCGGCGACCATGGCCACGACCCGACCGGGTGTTTTCGCCGGAGGGGACGTGGTCACGGGGCCGAGCAGTGTCATCGACGCCATCGCCGCGGGCAAATCGGCCGCCGAGGCCATCGCCAGCTATCTCGAGGGCCGGCCCCTCGTTCGGGCGCGCCGGACCACCCGGCCATCCTTTTACGTGCCGCCCGTCGAGCTCAAGGAGGACGAGCTCCAGCAGGCGAAAAGATCCCAGATGCCCCACCTCCCGCCGAGCCGGAGGAAGACCATGCACGAGGAGGTCGAGCTCGGGTTCACCCGGGAAGTGGCGGTCCGGGAGGCCCGGCGCTGCCTCCGCTGCGAGCTTGAAACCGAAGACGGGAAAAAAGCCACAGGACGTGAAACATGATTGAACTCATCTTGAACGGCCTGCCGGTCAAGGCGGAAGAGGGCTGGACGGTCCTGGAGACCGCCAAGTTCTACGGCCTCGAGATCCCGACTCTCTGCTATAACGAAGGGTTGAGCCCCTACGGAGGCTGCCGTCTCTGTCTCGTCGAAATCGGCCAGGAGCCGAGGAGCAAGCTGGTCTCTTCCTGCACCTACCCGGCGGAAGAGGGGCTCATCGTCAGGACCGATACCCAACGGGTCATCGAGGCCCGGCGGATGATGATCGAGCTGATGCTTTCGATCGCCCCCTACTCCAAGCAGATCCAGGACCTGGCCTCCCAGTTCGGGGTCAAGCGCATGCGCTTCGAGGTCCGCAACGAGGAATGCGTCCTTTGCGGGCTCTGCGTCCGGATGTGCAACGAGCAGATGGACGGCAAAGCCATCGGCTTCCAGAAGCGCGGCTACAAGCGGAAGATATCGACCCCCTTTGACAAGCGTTCCGAGGAGTGCCGGCTCTGCGGAGGCTGCATGTACATCTGTCCGGCCTGCCAGCTGCGCTGCCAGGGACCCCAGGCAGAGACGGCCGTCTGCAACGCCTGCTTGACCATGGACCCGACCTGCCTCGACGTCTATGGCGAGCTCCAATGCTGGATGTACGATGCGGGCCGTTGCGGGACCTGCGTTAGGGAGGTTCCCGGCGCGGCGGAAGAAGTGAAGAAGCTGTAAAGCGATGAGCAAACTCGCTTTGGCCAATACAAAGAAAACGAGGAGGTTTTGATCATGGCCTATACAAGACTTAACAGAAGCGCGGCCACTCTGACCAAGAACAGGACGGAAGGATCCATCAGTCCTTTCAGCGGGATGTGCGTTACCTGTGTGGACGGCTGCATCGGGATGTGCGAGATCGGCAAGTCGGCCTACCGGGGGGCGGAGGTCCTCTACCCCCAGCCTTTCGGCATCATCACGGCCGCTTCCGAGAAGGAATACCCGGTCGACCTTTCCCACTTCAGCATCATGGGAACGGCGGTCGGGGCGTACGGGGTCGAGGCGGACAGCGATAAGGCGACCTTCGAGAAAGTCACCATCGAGACCCGGGTCGGCCGGGACAAGGGGATCAAGCTCCGGGTGCCGTTTGTCCTCGGCGGGATGGGCTCGACCAACGTGGCCAAGCAGAATTGGGAAGGGCTGGCCGGGGGCGCGGCCCTTTCCGGAACCATCCTGACGGTCGGCGAGAATGTCTGCGCCATGGACGAGGATTCGGTCATCAAGAACGGCAAGATCGTCCGTTCTCCGGATATGGAGACCCGGGTGGCGCTCTATAGAAAATGGCAGGAGGACGGCTACGGGACGGTCGTCGTCCAGGCCAACGTCGAGGACACCCGCCTGGGCGTCCAAGAGTACGCCATCAACAAGCTGGGGGTCGAGGCCGTAGAGCTGAAGTGGGGACAGGGCGCCAAGGACATCGGCGGAGAGGTCAAGATCAAGGCCCTGGCCAAGGCCCAGGAGCTGAAAAAGAGAGGCTATATCGT
>Ga0102851_10000534_pt1 | contig 19458 bp, 11 predicted proteins | sample Mud3Dept3metaG_FD_79558 | JGI IMG/M metagenome (GOLD analysis project Ga0102851, IMG submission 79558) | Freshwater wetland microbial communities from Ohio, USA, analyzing the effect of biotic and abiotic controls - Mud 3 Core 4 Depth 3... | ecosystem: Environmental > Aquatic > Freshwater >... | reverse complement strand
TCGATATCCGCGAGGTCCAAATAAACCCGCAGGGCCCCGTCATACGTCGTTTCTCCCGGAACCCCGAGGTTAATGGGGGAGGCCGGGCCGTAGAATGTCGCCAGAGTCTCTTTCATGCGCTCCGGGTAGGCCAGCTCCGGATGGTATTCCCCCGCGAGGTCCAGCATCCGCATTTTCCCCCAGGTGATGCTGTCTCCGAAAGCGGCAAACGTATTCGCCGGCCGGCAATCCGGCTCGTCGGGGGCCGGGTTGTCCGCCTTCCGCTCGATTCTCCTGGGGAACCGGCCGCCGAGCCCGCGGAAAGAATATCCGCCGGGGGACATCACGTACAAGGCCTCGTCCCTGAGGCTCAGAGCGCGGACGAGGATGCCGTTCGGCCCGGTCTCCGTGAAGAACTCCTTTTCGGACCAGGCCGTCCGGGTGATATTGGCGAGGCTTCCTTCCCTCAGGTCGAAGAAAAAGACGTCGTCGTTAGCGGACGCGTTGCCGAGGAAAACCAACCCGATAGGCAGCCCGTCCTGTTCGACAAGCCTGGGCGAACCGGCGAAACTTAATCCCGGAAGCGGGATGATGCGGGACGATCGTGTTTGGGAATCATAGAGGCCAAGGCCCGTCCGCCCGTCTTGATAAAGGACCCAGAGGACATGAAAGCCGTCCGGGTTTGTCTCCACGACGGGGAAAAGGTTTTCGCCGCCCTCGGCGCCCAGAAGTGTCTCGCTCTTTTCGTCGGATAAGACAATAAAGCTCTCTCCCGACGGCAGGCAGCGGACGACCAGCCGGTATTCTTTTCCTGAGGATATGAAGACCGTCGGTTCCCATGGCTCGGTCTGGGGAAACGCGGAGGACACAAGGAGGAGAAAAAGCAGACAACCTCTGCCCACGCTCAAGGCGGCCATTGGGGCATTATAGCAAATCCTAAACTCCTTGACACTGAATCAGGCGGAGATTTATTATCCCAGACGAAGTGATGAGGTCCAGGCGGCATATATTCCCTCACTCAACCGGTCCCGGCGGAGACCGAAATTGACAGACAAAGCTCCCGTGGGAATCCCTCGAGCCGATTCGAGAATGACGCGGCCGGCCGGCCGGTTGAGGCCGCAGAATTGCGAGTTCTTCTTTTACGGCTGCCTTTTTTTGGGAAGCGCATTATTCGGCGGCCTTAAGGCCGGGGCGCTCACGGTTCTTCTTCTAGCGCTCGGCAATACCTGCCTTAAAGCCCTGGGCGGACGGGTGGAACAGAAGGAATCGGGGATGACCTCGCTGGCCGTCCGTTCCCTGTTCAGCCTGGGGCTTTTCCCTTTCGTCTGGCTGGTTGGATGCCTTCTGGCGGGCCGGCAGGGCCTCTGGCTCGCCGGCCTCATATTAGTTGCGGGATCCGCTTTTTCACTGCGGAAGATACGGCTGCGCAGGGAAACGCCGGGACCGGAGTACATGGAAATAGCTGCGGCGGGACTGCTTGTCGTCGTTCTGACCTGGCTGCCCATGTCCAGGATAGGAGCTCCGCTCGACGGGAAATACGCTTTCCGGGCCTATTTCAGCTCTGATTATCTGAAACACTATTCTGTCGTTGAGGCTCTCAATCAAGGCAAGATCCCGCCCGAGAACCTGTATTTCCAAGGAGAGGCATTGCATTACTATTGGCTGCCTTATGCGTGGCCTGCCGGCCTGTCGAGGTTGGCGGGTTCGACGCCCCGGGCGCTTTTGGCCTTTTCCTTCACCGTCAGTTTTCTCTTTCTTTTCCTGCTTTTCAAGCTTGCAGGCCGGATGTTCCCAAGGCGCAAGGGAATCCCCCCGGTTTGTATCTGGCTTGTCCTGGCGCCGAGCCTGGAAGGATTATACTTCTGGGCCTTTCGGGCCCATTTCTCTCTCCGGGCCTTTTTCGACCTGGGGCGCGACACGAACATCGACGGCCTCACCCGCTGGCTGTGGGGATTGCCGCAAGTCGACACCCTCTTGAGATCCCTTCTCTATACGCCTCAGCATCTCCTCAGCCTGGCTTTTGTAGTCCTGTTTCTTTATTTCTTGCCCCGAGAGAAAGAGCGTCCGCTGGCCCTATCGCTCTGCCTTGCCTTAAGCCTGTCGGCCAGTCTTTTTATTGGCGGAATCCTTTTCTTCTCCTGGTGCCTCTATTGGCTGGGCCGGGAAGTCATAGGGATTTTCCGCGGGAAGGAATCCTGGGCGGGATTCGGAAAGGCCTTGATCCCGAGCTTTGGGCCGCCGATCATCGTCCTCGGTCTCTCAGCAGGCTTGAAGATGTTCGCGTTGAGCGGCGGCGGGCTTTTTCTGAAGGCCTTGACGCTTCGACAAATCATCTTTCTTCTCGGACTGAACATGGGGTTACTGGTCATCGGAGGAACCGCGGGCCTTCTCCTGGCTCGATTTTCCGGCCGACCCATGCATGGGCTCCTGCTCGCCATATCGCTTCTTTTCGTCCTTTTTGTGCGCATCGAAAATTTCGAATCGGATATCTCTCTTAAGGCCGGGCTTGTGCTCATCCTGCTTTTAGCCCTTTCGTTCGGCGGTCTGGGAGAAAACCGCCGGACCGCGAAGGTTTTCCTCCCGCTGGCAGCCCTTGTCATTTTGCCGGGTCTCCTGACGCTTGTTCTCGATATCCGGAATTCGGCCGACATCCGCAACCGCCGCTTCACGAGTTATGTCTCCTTCGATGAGATGCGGATGATGGAATGGATCCGGGCCAACGTGCCGGCCGGGCGGACGGTTCAGAATTATCCGCCGGCCCGGACCTGGAACCTGTCGGCCATACCCGCGTTTTCCGGGCATCGGATGTTCGTCGGAGACAGGATGCATGGCCAGATCTTTCAGGTCCCGGCGGACGTCTATAGGAAAAGAATCGAAGCTCTCGAACGGGAACTCGCGGCTTTGCCGTCTTCCCGAGAGACGCTGAGTAAGATGGGGATCGATTATCTTCTCTGGGGAGAGGACGAAGCCCGGCATTTCAAGTTTGTCCCCGATCTGCCTGCCGCCCGGATAATCGGGCGGACCGTCCTCTTATCCCTGGCGCCGGCAAAGGCGGAAAGCCCATGAGCGTTCAGGGCCGATGGTCCAGGGTTTGGAACAAGGGCCTGGGCCTGGCCCTGATCCTCGTCATCGCAGGGGCGCTCCGGCTTCAACATATCCGGGCCGATCCGCCCCTCTTGCTGCCGTCGATCTCGGGGAGCGCGGGAATCTATTTTGACGAGGGAATTTATTGCCACAACGCCCGGAACAAGGTTTTGTTCGGCCGCTGGATCACGGATGAGTGGAACCCCATCGTCTACAATGCCCCTCTGACCTTGATTTACTATCTGGGTTTTCGGCTTTTCGGCGTATCCATCGTCACGGTCAAAGCTATCAACATCCTCTTCGGATGCCTGGGCATCCTCCTTTTTCATGCCGCCCTGCGGGCCTACCTTTCATCCCGGCAGGCCCTGGCCGTGACCGCGCTTTTCGCTTTAGACTACTACGGCGTGATGTACAACCGCCTCGGCCTGTTGGAGAATTTTTCCTCTTTCTGTTTTATCCTCGCCTTCACCCTTTTTGTCCGGGCCAAGGGACGGCGCACCATGGCCTTTTTCCTGGGACTGACCGTCACCCTGGCCGCCCTGTCCAAGTATCTTTTCGCCTATTTTCTGATCGCCGCCCTCCTGGCGGTCGCGGAGAAGGCCCGGCGGCGCTCCGACCCGAGGCTTTTGCTCTCTTTTCTGGCTGGTGGCTTGACCCTGGGCCTGCCCTGGTTTTTCGGGATATACCTGCCTTTCCGATCGACCTTTGAAAAGATCGGCGCGGGATGGGGCATGCTCTCCCTGCCCCATTCGTTTTCCCAAGCCTGGGCAAACCTCATTCACAACCCCCTGCCGAGATACCTGGCCCTTCTTCCGATCGTTGCTTTTATCATTATCCTTTTCGTCGGCTGGGTTCTTCTCCGTCTTCTTTCCGCCAAACCTGAGGGGAAGGACGACCCCAGTCTTTTCGTCTTTCTCTGGATCGCCGGCGCCTCCTTGGCCATGGGGCTTTTGAATTATCGTCCGCTCCGCTACTATCTTCCTCTTCTGCCGGCTCTCTACCTGGCGCTATCGCTGCTGATCCTGAACCGCGAAACCATCGCCCGACGGAGAGGCCGGTTTCTGGCCCTGAGCCTTATTCCGGCGCTTTTGCTCTGGCCGTTTTTCCGGAACATGGTCTTCCGGCCCTCGGCCTTTTTTGCGCTGCCGGGCGTCCTGCGCGGGCTCAGCTTCATCGCCCTGGCCGCGGTGGTTCTCTCCTTCGTCATGGTGCGGCCGAAATGGAAAACCGCGCTCGATACCCTGGTTTTCTTGGTAATGCTGGGGTCCTCGCTGTTCCTCTTTTACCGGAATTTCTATAAAGACCCGACTTACGACCTGGAAACGGCTTCTCGCTATCTTCAAACATTGCCCCAGGGGTCTGTTGTGATGGGGCAGGAGGCGCCGAGGCTAACCTTGGAGACGCCCTTCAAAGCGCTGATGGCTTATGAAAACTGGTTCAATGACCAGGACCCTTTCGTCCGTTACAAGCCGACCCATCTCCTGGTGCTCAACCGATTCGGCGATACGGAGCTGCGCTGGATCAAACGAAAATTCCCCGAAACGGCAAGCGGCTTCCGCGAGGTCCGGAAGTTCCGCGTTTGGGACACGACGGTCACCCTGTTCCAGGTGGCGGAAACGCCGCCTTCGGAATAAGTCCCTCTCCGCCTCCCCTGACGGCCTGCGGTTGCGGGCGCGGCCCTGGTTGACGGTCGTCAGGGGTCTGATATAATGAGGAAAACCCGGGCCGCTTTTCCGGATCCGATAATGAGCGAAAGATTAAGGAAAAAACCTTCGGCCGGCAACCGGCCTCTCCAGGCGGCCTGTCTTGGGGTTTTGGTGCTGGCCCTGTCGTCGGCCGTTTCCTGCGGGCGCGCTTCCAGGCAGGAGGAGACCCTCAAAACTCCCTTTCCGGTGACCGATCGTCAAGGCAACAGCCGGGAATACCGCCTCTTCCTGCCGGACGTGGCCGACGCGCCGCTTCCCCTTCTCGTCTATTTTCACGGCGTCGTGTCCCCCGGTTTTAAAACCATTCCCGGACTGAAGGAATACACGGGAAGCCCCATCGAGGAGACGGGCTGGATTCCCTTCTGCCGGGCCCGCCGGATCGCCCTGCTCGTTCCCGAAGCCCTGTATGAATATATTTTCTTGAAACAGACGTCCAAGGGATGGCTGACCGAGAAGGAGCTGGACGGAGTCGAGAAGATCATCGATACCGTCGTCGAAAAATTTCCGATCGACCGAGACAGAATCTACCTGGCCGGGATTTCGGCCGGCGCCGTTTTCAGCCATTTTCTGGCCAACCATCGTCCTCTCTTCTACAGCGCGCTCGTTTCACATTCCCAGGCCTACGTCAGCGAGCGGAACGAGGTCCTGGAGCCGGCGGTTCAAGGCCCTCAATTCGGGATCGTCTTCTGCTACAATATCGGAGATTACAAGCAGCTCATCGAGTTTTGCGTGAAGTCGGAAGAGATCTATCGCCAGGCAGGCTATCGCACCGTCCTCCTCCCTGACCTGCCACCGCGGGGGCATGCCTGGTCCGGAACGAACAACCCCCGGTTCTGGAAGCTCCTGCAGCGATTGGGGCGAGGGGAGGGGCCGAAAACATGAGAAGGACAAGAGCGGGCCTGCTGGCGGCGCCGATCGTGGCCGTCGCCGTCTGCCTCGCGTTGATCCTCGTTTTTCGCGCCCGGAAGACCGGCCCCCGCGTCTACGTCCTCGGGCTCGATGGCGCCACCTGGGATATCATCGACCCGCTCGTCGAGCAGGGGAGACTTCCCATCTTCAAAACCCTGAAAGAGGGAGGCGCCTGGGCCAGGCTTCGGACCTTCGACCCGACTCTTTCGGCCGTCGTCTGGACGAGCATCGCGACGGGCAAGACGATGATCAAGCACGGCATCATCGACTGGGCCTTCGTCAACAAAAATGATGTCCAGGTCCCGTACTCGAGCTCAGAGAAGAGGGTCCCTTCGATCTGGGAGATGATGGATGAGCACGGCCTGAGGAGCGTCGTCCTCAACTGGTTCGTCACCTATCCGCCCGATATGGTCTCGGGGGTCATGGTTTCGGATTCTTTCCCGGCGGCCGTCCTGAGGGCCCTTTCGGGAAAGGGCGAGCCGGGCGCCGTAGCCGATACCGTCCATCCGCCGGGGGAATTCCTCAAACTCTATGAGATCCTCTCCCGGATGGATGCCGAAGGCGCCCTGAAATACCCGAGGCTTGTCCGGGAAATGGAGATCCCCGATTACCTCGATGAGTACAAGTCCCGGTACTCGGGCGAGGTCAAGCGCATTCCGATCCTGAGCGTCTGGCCGTCGTTCCTGGCTTATGACCGGATCCAGGATACGCTCGTGGACCACTATCTGGAAGAAGACAAATACGACCTCTTCCTGGCCTACTATCGTTTCCCGGACGTGTTTTTCCATTTCGCCACGATGTTCCTGGAGAAGGAATATCACGACCGCATCGACGCCTACGTCGGCGCGCCCGTCGAGCCCACTCCCCAGGTCCTCGCGGAGTTCAACCGGAAGATGGCCGAGGTGGCCTGGCCTATTTTGAGGGAAAAGGAGGCGGTCCTTTCTCGGATCGTCGAACGGGCCCGGAAAGAGAAGGCCTACCTCCTGGTCGTTTCGGATCACGGGTTCCAGATGTCCTCCAAGGGCTATACGCATTACGGTCTTCCGGCGGGGACCCCGCCGCCCGACGGAATCCTGGCCCTGCTCGGCCCGGACGTCAAACCGGGAATCCGGATCGAGGCCTCTGTCTATGACATCGCTCCGACAATCTTGTATCTCAAGGGCCTTCCCGTCGGTGCCGATATGGACGGAAAGCCATTGCTCGAAGGCCTGGCGGTTTCCCGGCCCGTTCGGACCGCTCTCTACACCCGGATGAAACACCGGCCGGCCGGCACGAATCCGGAGCTTGACAAGAAGAAGCTGGAAGAGCTGAGGTCCCTGGGCTACATCAAATAGGCGTCAGGCGGCTTTCGTCCGCCCTGCGATGAGGCTGCATAGACCGGCGGCCAGATAAGCGATCCCGGCCAAGACGAGCACAACCGTGAAATCCCAGTTGATCGAGGCGATCACGGCCAGGATCGATCCCAGCACGGTGGCGAAGGAGTTGGCGCCCCACGCCCAGCCGATCATGACCTTGTCCGCCGCCCCCAACCGGCGTATCCCATCCGGGAAAAAAGAGCCCATGAAGAACCCGGCCAGCGAAATGAAGACAAAAGAGACGACAATTCTCCAGGGAAACGGCAAAAAGATGAAGCGATCGAGCAGCCGGAAAAGCCCGAACCCGTAAGCCGTCAGAAGGACCGCAAGGAATACCGCAAAGACGGCGGGCAGGCGCGGTCCCAGTGCCCGGCTGAAGCTCTTTGAGAAGAGGCTCCCGACTCCGGACGAAACCAGAAGCGAGAAGATGATGATCGAGATGGAGATGGCCGGACTGCCCAGGAACAGCTGAAAGACCTTGATAAAGATGATCTCGACCATGATGAAGGCCAGGCCGATGAAGAAGAAATAGGAAATCAGGGATTTCTGGCCGGCCCCCAAGGACCTTCTGCTCAAGGGGAGATAAATCAGGAAAAAAGAGAACAGCAGAGACAGGCCGAGGATTGAGAGATAGATCGAGTTGGAGTACACCAGGGAGTAATGGACGATGGATTCGCCCATGCCTTTGATCTGGACATTCCGGAAGCGGAACTGCCCGATCCGGTTCGGCTGGTTGAAATAGGGCGAATTGTCATAGACGGGAGCGATGTTGACGGACGAGCCCCGCCGGGTCGTCTCCGGGTCGGCGATCATCCGGTAGTAGAGGTTGTCCTCCGTCTTGTTCGGCGCGTAAACGACCCGGCCGTTGGCCCCGACCGAGGCTTCGAGGGTCTCATAGTCGGAGGGGCTGAACTCCCCCCTTTTGAGGAAGAAATGATTGAAGCCCCGGGCGTATTGCACGATGAAGAACTTGTCCTCGGGGCGGTCGACACCCATCTCCCTCAACGCCTGGAGCGCCGTGGCGAATAAGCGCTCTCCGTTCCAGTGCAGGATATGAACGAACCCGCCGGGCTGGAGCCGGTCCCAGTAGTCCTTGAAGCTTTCGACGGTGTAGATATAGGTCTCCGAGATGCTGAGGGCGCCGGAGAGCAGCGAATCCGCGTTGTGGGAATTGACCATCTGGATGACGTCGAACTTGAGGTTCATCCGCTTGAGGGCGCTGCGGCCCTCGTCGGCCAGGAGGGTCACTTGAGGGAGGTGGAAGATGTTCCCCGTATAGTCCGCGTATTCCTTCTTAAGGAGCCCACAGATGACCGGGTCCATCTCTATGGCTACAACCCTCTTAAACCCGTGGGAAAGGGCGCAGAGGACCTCAAACCCGCCGGCGGAGCCGATGATGACGGCCGAGCCGGGACGGGCCACCTGGTAGGGAAGAGACGCCGGGTCCCATTCTATCTTTTTCAGGGAATCGAGGTCGCCGTCGAATTTACGCAGGAAGGACTGCATGGTCCCGCCGTTGATCCAGATGACCTTGCGGTTGGGTTTCCAGGGCGCGACGTCGATCTTGTCGATCGTGCTCCAGCGGCTGAATTCAATCAGGCCGTTGTCGTACTGCTCGTTGTAGTGTCTTTTCGCCTCGACGAGCTTGGGGATGATGGGAAAAACGTCCGCCTCAAAACGAAACAAGAGAACCGAAGAGACGGCGAGAAGGGAGAAAACGGCGAGACGAACGGACCGGCGCCCTCCCGCCATCGAAAACCAGGCCAGCGCCAGGATCAGATAAAGCAAGACCAGGATCCGGTTTGGTCCGAGCGGAGGGATCAGCGGAATGATGGCCAGGGAGCCGAGGCTGGCGGCCGCCAGGTCGATAAAATACAACCGGCCGATATTCTCCGAAAAATGGGTGAAGATGAGCGCCAGGACGACCCCGCCGAAAAAAAACGGGATGAGAAGGACGGCGAAATTGAGCCCGAGGGCCAGGAAATTGGTGAAGGGGTGGAAGAGCCGGAGAAAGTCGATGGTGAAGACCAAGGTGCCCTTGTACGCCAGAGGGAGAGAGAGGGTGAATCCCAGGAGAAAGCGGCTCAGGCGAACCTCGGGCGGGGCGGGTTTCGCCGGTTTGCGCAGGGCCAGGTAGACGCCGCTCAGTCCGTAGCCAAAGAGAGCCAGGGAGATGATCAGGAAGGCGAACTGTCCGAAATAGACGACGGAAAAGACCCGGGTCAGCAGGACCTCGGCGAGCATGGTGGAAAAAGTAACGGCGGCGATCACAAACAGGACTTTCCACCGGTTCATTCATTCCTCCTGGCGGTGGGCTATTATAGCGTCCCCCATCGGAAGCCGTCAAATTGAACCCGGCTTTTAACCCATCTCCGCTATCGGAGTTATGACTTTGAGCCCCAATTCTGCAGATGGCCCACATGGGTCTATGATAGGGGCCGGCCTTAGGCTATAATGAATGGGGACTCGAAGAATGATAGGGAAAGCGCTCGCGGCCATTTTTATGCTGGGCGGGGCGCCTCTTCTCAGTCTCCCCGGCCAGACCGTCAATTTCAACCTCGACTCCAGGATCGTCTTCTCTTCCGATATGGGAGGGAACGCGGACATCTACCTCCTGACCCGGAATCAATTGACGCGGCTGACGGATGACCCCGCCACGGACGAGTGGCCGGTCCCTGACCCCGAGGGGGAAGCGATCCTCTTTACCTCCAACCGGAGCGGCAATTTCGACATCTACCTCATGAACCTGGCGAGCCGGGAGATCAAACGGCTGACCTCGGATTCCCGCGACGAAGTTTCCCCGTCATGGAGCGCCGACGGCAGCTCCGTGTATTTCGACCGGGAAGTCAAAAAGGGCTCGTGGCAGACGACAAAACTGGATGTCGACTCCGGCGTTTTATCTCCGCTTTTCCCCGACCCTCCTTATAAAAGCACGATCGTCGCTTTCCAGAGCCGGCGAGGGGACGCGGTTTATTTCACGGCCAAGGTCTTCCTCGGCTGGCTCGTGGCAAAATTCAACACTGCCAGCGGAGCCTACACTGAGCTGGCGAAGAGGGGGAGCTGCCGGCCGAAACCGTCTCCGGACGGCGCGCTGGTCGCCTATGTCTCCCACGAAGACGACAAGCTGGGCGACGTCTTTGTCATGGCGCCCGACGGCTCGGGCAAGAGAAACCTGACCCGGAATCGCTCGAAGACCCACGATTACTATCCTTGCTTTTCCCCGGACGGGACGATGATCGTCTTTTCGTCGAGTCCCAAGGAAAAGGGCAAGACCGGCTACCAGCTCCATACGCTCGACCTTCGGAGCGGCGAAGTCGCGCGGATCCTGACCTCAAACGGAAACGACAGCTTCCCGTATTGGTTCGAGTAATCTCCTGCCTTGCCACCAGGCGGCGCCCTTGGAATTCGAAGCTCGACCCGGCCGTCGGGACTATCTTCGGCGCGCCCAAAGGGGCGCCAGCACGAACCAGCCGACCGATGCGGCCAGGAAAAGCCGTTTGTCGCCCTCCAAACTCAGCTTTCCCAGGAAATGCAGGACGGGAGCGGCCAGGCAGCCCGCCAGGCAGGCCAGCGAGAGAACGCCCAGTATTTTTTTCCTCATCCTAGTTCTTCCGCCCCAGGCTGAGAATCACATAGGAGACCAGGGCCAGAAGATAGCCGGGAAGCCAGCGGAAGTAGAGGTGGATCGGCATCAGGAAGCAGGCGGTCAATGTTCCCGCCCAGACCCCCAGAGCGGCCCGGTTGAAGGCCCAGTTCCGCTTCTCGGCGCTGTATTGCTCGATTCCCAGCCGAGGAAAGAGCCAGTGCTCGGCAAAGACAACGGCCCCGATGGGCATCAGGACGAGGCCGTAGATGGCCACGTAGTCAAGAAGCTTGACAAAGAAGACAGGGAAGCAGGAGAGGACGGAGGTTATGGCCCCGGCCGCCAGCGTTACTTTCCACCGGGGCCAACCGGGAGTGATCGTCTGGAGCGCAAGGCCGGCCCGGTAGAGAGTCGGGTTGGCCGTCGTCCATCCCGCCAGGAGCAGTCCGGCCACCCCGGCCAGCCCGAGGGCTTCATAGGCCATGAGGCCGGGATTCATCTCCCGGCCCACCCCCGCCACCATGATGCCCGAACAGATCCAGGCCAGCATATGGCCGGGGTACATCCCGAAAGCCGAATAAAGGCCGTAAGTCCATTTCCGGGCATACCGGAGGACGGCCATATCCGAGAGCCCCACGTGCATCGCCAGGTTGCAGAACCAGGCGAAAAATACCACGTGCCAGAGGCCGAACTTGTCCTGACCCGAAACGGGCAGGCCGTTCCAGATTTTCGTCGTGGCAATCTCCCAGAAATTTCCGAAACCGGGGCGGACGCCGAGCCGCGGGAGAACGGCGAGCCCTCCGGCGACAAAAACGATGAAAATCCAGGGAGAGCAGACCTCGGCGAAACGGCTCAGTCTCTCGAAACCCAGGATGGCGAGCGCGGTAAATAGCGCTCCGATGACGATCGTCAGCAAAACCCAGGAGAGGCTGGAGGGCAGAACGGCACCGAGTGCGGGCGTTTTGATGCCGAAGGCCAGGCCGACGGCCGTCGCCGAAACGGCGATCATGGCACCGGCCAGGATGCAATAGAGGACGGCGTTGGCCAGGTTGTAGACAATCGTCAGTCCCGGCCCGGCGATCTTTCTCAGGTACCAGTAAAGGGTCAGGCGAGTGCGGACGGCGATCGGAGCGCAGATGAAGGTCCAGGAAAGAACGGCCAGGAGGTTGCCGAGAAGCAGTCCGCTAAAGAGGTCCCGTGCGGTGACTCCGTGGAGGACGAAGAACGCGCCGATGACGAATTCGGTCGCGGCCACGTGTTCTCCGGCGAAAAGCCCGGCGAATTTCCCGCCCGACTGGAGCTTTCCCGGAGCGACCGGTTCCCGGTCGAACTCGTAGAGTCCGTCCATGCGGGAGGCGATCGAGGCAAACCGGCCGGTCATTGGAATCCTTTCATATCATAACCCGCTGTTCCTTCACAAGGGAGCTTGGAAATGGTCAGGGGACAGGAGGGGACTTGAGATTCAAGATGACAGCCGGAGTCCTCTTTGTTATAATCGACGCCGATGCTGACTCCCAGATATATTCTCGAAAATTTCGAAGAGATCAAGAAAAGAATCGAATCCCGGGGCCCCTTCGGGCGCCTGATGGACGATGTCCGGGACATCGGCCTGACCGAGCGCGAGAAGCTCCGGGAGCTCGAGGAGCTGAGGGCCAAAAAGAACCGGTTGTCCGAACAGTTCAGCCAAGACAAGAAGGACGGGAAAGAGACGGAAGGCCTGGCCCGCGAGAGCCGCAGGATCGGGGAGCAGATCAATTCTCTGGGCGAAGAGATGACCGGGATCGCCAGGCGGTGGAACGAGCTTGCGCAATCCATCCCCAACATCCCCCATGAGTCCGTGCCCTTCGGGAAAAACTCCGAGGACAATGTCGTCGAACGGATCGTCGGAAAGCCGCCCGAATTCGGGTTTCCCCCCGAAGCGCATTGGGACATCGGGACGAGGCTGGGCATCCTGGATTTTGAACGGGCGGCCAAGATCACGGGGTCCCGCTTTGCCGTCTATTTCGGCGCGGGAGCGCTCCTCGAACGCGCTCTCATCAATTTCATGCTGGACATCCACACCAAGGAAAAGGGCTTCAAAGAGGTCATCCCTCCGTTCATCGCCAACGCGGCAAGCCTGACCAGCACGGGCAACCTGCCGAAGTTCGCCACGGACCTGTTCAAGCTCGAAGGGTACGACTGGTACATGATCCCGACCGCCGAGGTCCCTCTGACCAATATCTACCGAAGCGAGACACTGGAGGGGGGCCTTTTGCCGCAGCGGTTCGTCGCCTATACGCCCTGCTTCCGGAGCGAGGCCGGGTCCTACGGCAAGGACGTCCGCGGGCTCATCCGCCAGCACCAGTTCAACAAGGTCGAGCTGATGGTTTTCTCTCTGCCCGAGAATTCCTTCGTCGAGCTGGAAAAAATGACGGCGGCCGCCGAAGAGGTCCTCAAACGGCTTGGGCTGGCCTACAGGGTCGTTTCTCTCTGCACCGCGGACCTGGGTTTCGCCAGCGCCAAAACCTACGACCTCGAGGTCTGGATGCCGAGCCGGCAAAGCTACATGGAGATTTCCTCCTGCTCGAACTGCACGGACTTCCAGGCCGGCCGCGCCAACATCCGGTTCCGGCGCGAGCCCAAGGCTAAGCCGGAGCTCGTCCACACTCTCAACGGCTCGGGCCTGGCCGTCGGCCGGACGGTGAGCGCCATTCTCGAAAATTACCAGCAGCCGGACGGTTCCATCATCATCCCGGAGGCCCTCCGACCCTACATGAACGGGCTGGAAAAAATCATTTCCGCCTGATTTCCTGCGGTCCGTTTTTCTTTTGACGAACGGCGACTATGCCCCGTGGCTTGCCACGGGGAGCCGGGCGTAGAGGGTTCCAAGGGGGAGCCACCCCCTTGGTCGAAGGGCGGGGTTTCATGCCCCGCCCGAGAAGGGGCCGATGATATTGGCCGAACGTCGGAAGGGGTCTTCCCCTCCGAGTTGACCCACGCCTCTTCCGGCAATATACTCTACCCTCAAAGTGCGAAAAAACCGGGAGGAGAAATTGAAGCAGTCATGGCCGATAAACCCAAGCCGTTTGCTCTTTTGCCTGTTGGCGGCCGCGTCCCTCGCCGCGCAGACCCCCGTTGGGCCGGACAAGCCCGAGCCCGGCTCTGTCGAGGCCATCTCAAGATATGTGACCGACTCGCGCTTCACCAACCCCTGGGTGGCCTATCTTCCCGACTCCCCGACCGTGGTTTCTCCCACAAAATACCTGAAACACGTCGTCGGAGCGGCGGGCGAGCTCTCCAGCGTCGCTGCTATCCAAGGCTATTTCCGCGAGCTCTCCCGGACGTCGCCGCGGGTCGAAGTCGAGACGATCGGGCGGTCGGACGAAGGCCGGGATATCCTTCTGGTCATCATCTCGGACGAAGCGTCGATCCGGGATCTGGAAAAGCTCAAAGCGGCGACAGCGGCGCTGGCCGATCCCCGGATGACAAGCCCGGAGAAGGCGGAAGCCATCATCGCGACTTCGAAACCGTTTTATTTCCTGAACGCCGGGCTGCACTCGTCCGAGACCGGAAGCCCCGAGATGGTGATGGAGCTGGCCTACCGGCTGGCCGTCTCGGAGCAGCCGATGATCAAAGCCATCCGCCGCAACGTGATCGTGCTCATCAACCCTGTCTCGGAGCCGGATGGACGGGACCGATTTGTCGAATGGTTTTACCGACACCTCAAAGGCAAGACGGACTACGAGAGCCTGCCTCCCGTCTCGCCGCCCTACTGGGGGAAGTATGTCTACCACGATAACAACCGCGATGCCCATCAGGCCGCATTGGAAACGACCCGGGCCGTCCGTCGGGCGTACTTCGAATACCACCCCGTAGCCGTCCATGATCTCCACGAATCGATCGCCCTCCTCCTGACCTGGAACGGCACCGGGCCGTTCAACCCGAACCTCGAGCCGATCGTCATCGGCGAGATGTTCGATATGTCTTTTGCCGAGGTGAAAACGCTGACGGCGCTGGGGATGCCGGGAGTCTGGACCTGGGCTTTCGGGGAGGGCTTCGGCCACCACTACATGGAATCGGTGGCGACCAACCACAATGGGATCGGGCGCGGCTATGAGACGTTCGGGAACGCCACGGCGGAGACGGTGGAGCGCGAAGTCGGGGAATGGCGGCCTCAGGGCCGTCCGGTGACACATCCGGAGTGGTACCGGCCCTTGCCTCCGCCAAGGAAATTCAAATGGTCCCTGCGGGACAACGTCAACTATATGCAGACCGGCTGCCTGGCCGCCCTCAACTATGCCGCCCTTAACAGTCAGGACCTGCTCCGTGATTTTTATCGGAAGGGCTACGAATCGTGGCAAAAAGGGGTCAAAGGGAAGCCGCGGGCGTTTGTCATCCCGCCGGATCAGGGCGACCGCCGTCGTGTCGCCCAAATGGTCAACCTGCTCCTCGGACAGAAGATCGAGGTCGGGCGGGCGGCGCAGCCGGTTACGGTCAAGGAAGGGGACTTCCCCGCGGGCAGTTACGTCGTCCGTCTGGACCAACCCTATAGAAACTATGCGGTTGACCTGCTGGCCCCACAAAAATTCCCCAAAGACACCGAGTCCCAACCCTATGATGATATCTCCTGGGCGCTCCCGGTCCATTTTGGATTGACGGCGGCGCAAGTCGAAGATGAACAGATCCTGAAAATTCCCCTTGAACCTTTGAAGGGGGAGGTGAAGGCAAGCGGACGGGTGCTGGAGACGGGGCCTGTCTTTCTTCTCAGAGACACCGGCCAAGAGTCCCTGCTCGCGGCGCGGGCGAAGCTGGCCGGATTCAGGGTTGAGATCGCCGAGAAGCCGTTCAAGGTGGGCGAAGCGGAATACCCGGCGGGGTCCTGGATCCTGGCGCCCCAGGAAGGCCTGGCCGCCGCTCTCGAGGGACTCGCCTCGGAACTCGGACTCGACTTCGGGAGCGCCAAGGCCCTGCCCGAAATCAGCCGGCACGAATCGCCTCTGCCCCGGATGGCCCTCTGGCATCCCTGGGCGGATACCCAGATGATCGGCTGGCTGCGGCTTGTCTTCGACCGCCAGGGCATCTCATATACGATCCTCAGGGACGACGACATCCGGGCGGGAGGCCTGAGAGACCGCTTCGACATTATCATCCATGGCGATACGGAAGAGGACTTGAAGGGCCAGATCCACGGCCTTGACCGGGAATTTTCACCATTGCCCTTTACCAAGACCCTGGAATTCCCCAGTCATGGCTCTCCCGCCGCCTCCGAGGATATTACGGGGGGAATCGGCTGGTCCGGGATGGCCAACCTGCAGAGCTTTATTGAGGCCGGCGGGCTGCTGATCACCTTGGGCAACGGATCGGCCCTGGCATTGGATGGGGGGATGGTTTCCCGGGTCCGGCGGGCCCGCGGTGAGAGCTCGGTCTGGACGCCGGGTGTCGAGCTCGCGGCGGCCTTCCTTCGACCGGAGCATCCGATTGCTTATGGGTACGGCGGGCCGATGTCCGCATTCAGAAGCAACACCCCCGTCTACAACGTGCGGCGCGTCGATCGCGGGCTGGTCGTTCTTCAATGGGGGAGCCGCCCGCCCAAAGAGCTCCGGGATGATGAGGCCGAGGAAGAGAAGCCCTCAAAAGACGTGCCGGCCAAGACTCCGCCGTTTCTCATAAGCGGTGGGATCAAGGGAGAAGAAATTCTGGAGGGCCGGCCGGCCATCCTCGATATCCCCGTCGGAAAAGGACGGGTTCTGGCCTATAATTTCAACCCCGTCTATCGCGAGCTCAATCACTCGGACTACCGGCTTCTCTGGAACGCGCTCCTCAACTGGGAGTCGATCCGCCGCTATTGAGTTGCGGGTCCTCCCATCGGCGAGTACAATAGGGGCTCCGCCGGAGGGATGGCCGAGTGGTTGAAGGCGGCGGTCTTGAAAACCGCTTTCCGGTTCTCCGGAACGGGGGTTCGAATCCCTCTCCCTCCGTCCCCCGTTGTCAAAATGTGAAGAATACGGCCAGGAAAATGAGATCACCCAAAAGACGAATTTCCCTTTCATCCCGACCCCTCCCTTTTTTTCAGCCGCTTGGCCTGGCGAGCCATTTCCTGGAGAAGATATTCGATCTGGGCGTTGACGCTGCGGATCTCATCGGCCGCCCATTTTTCGAGCACGCCGTAGAGCCCGGCATCGAGCCGCAGAAGGAACTTCTTCTTTTCGCTCACGAATACAAAGTTCCCGTGTTGATGATAGGCTGAACCTCGGTCTCGGAAACGAGGGCGACGAGCAGGTTGTTGACCATGGCCGCTTTCTTCTCTTCATCCAGGGCGACGACGCCCTGCTGCTCGAGGCTCTTGAGGGCCATCTCAACCATGCCCACGGCGCCGTCGACAATCTGGCGGCGGGCCGCGATGATGGCTTGGGCCTGTTGCCGTCTCAGCATGACCTGGGCGATTTCGGGCGCGTAGGACAGGTGGGAAATGCGGGCTTCGTCCACCTGGACGCCGGACACTTCGAGCCTCGCCTGGACCTGGTCCCGCAGCTTGGCGGCGATGCTGTCGGGGTTGGCCCGGAGAGACTCCTGGTCGGCCTCATGAGAATCATAGGGAAAGTGAGAGGCCAGCTGGCGGATTGCCGTCTCACTCTGGATGGCGACGAAATTGTGGTAATTTTCGACGTTGAAGGTTGCCTTGGCCGTGTCGACCACGTGCCAGACGATGACCGCGGCGATCTCGATCGGATTACCCGCGGCGTCATTGACCTTGATCTTCTCGCTGTCGAAGTTGAGGATGCGAAGTGTCACCCTCTTCCTGACGACAAAAGGGTTTGTCCAATGGAGTCCGGCCGTCCGGCTCGTCCCCGCGTACCTCCCGAAAAAGGTGAAGACTTTGGCCTCGTTGGGATGGATGATGAACAACCCGGGGAGTGTCATAATCACCAAAAGGGCCAAAACAATGCCGAGGACGATCGGGCCGGTCGCGCCGCTTTGGTCGGCCCGGATCAGGGTCCGCACAGCGAGCGCGGCGAGAATGAGGTCGATGAATAGAACGGGCCAGCCGCTGATGGAAAAAACTTTGGATTCCTGGATGTTTTTCAAGGTCTCCTCCTTTGATTTCAAAATGATATCAATATAATAGCAACTTGTCAAGTCTTTTGTTTCGCCGGATAGGCCCGGCTTGGGCGGCGATACCGGGCCCATTTTCTGCCGGCCGGAAACGTGCTAGAATAGCCTGGCCACAAAGGCGCGGAGAGGTGCTGGAGTGGTCGATCAGGAACGCCTGCTAAGCGTTTGTCCTGGTTTACGCCGGGACCGTGGGTTCGAATCCCACCCTCTCCGCCACTCTTGCCTATCGGGATCTCCGGTTTTTGGGCATTGCCGCCGCGACCTGGCTCAGAGTCCTGGACGGCGCTCCCGCCGGGACAAGTCAATCCGCCCCGGCAATTGGCGCGCCGGAAAAAAGGTCTTGTCTATACCTTCGTGGATTGGATAAGATATCGTCCGTGAACCGTCCGACCCACAGCCGGGACGCGTCGCCGGCTTCATCTGGAGGAGGGAAGAAACCATGAAAAGAACAGTGGGCCTGTGTTTGGCTTTTCTCGGGTTGCTCGGCATTCTCATGAGTTGTCAGAAAAAAGTAGAGGGCGATACCTATGCCTCCGTCCTTCAAGCTTTCAGCGATCCCCCGGCCGAATTCAGGAGCGCCCCGCTCTGGGTCTGGAACGACCGGATGACGACGGAACAAATAGAGACCCAGTTATCCGATTTCAAGGCCCACGGCATCGGCGGTGTCTTCATCCATCCCCGTCCCGGCTTGATCACCCCCTATCTTTCCGAGGAGTGGTTCGAGCTCTGCCGCCGCGCCGTCGAGGTCGGGAAAGGCCTCGGGATGAAAATCTGGATATATGATGAAAATTCCTATCCATCCGGGTTTGCCGGAGGGCACGTGCCGGCCGAGATGCCCGAAGCTCAAGGCAAGGGGCTCCGTATGCATAAGGCTTCGATTCTCCCCCCCGCATTCGTTAAGAATCCGCCCTTTCTGGTCCTTTCAAAAACCGAGTCCGGTTTTGAGGATATCACCCAAGCCCTTGCCCTAAAAGCTCAGTCTTCTGAACCTGGCGATTATTATATATTCGTGGTTGCCTATCAGATGCCCGAGCCTTGGTTCGGCGGCTATACCTATGTCGACCTGATGAGCCGGCCGGTGACCGAAAAATTCCTCGACGTCACCCTGAATGCCTACAAGCGGGCGATCGGGGGGGAGTTCGGTCTCACGGTCCCGGGCAGCTTCCAGGACGAGGCCCATATCGGCCCGGTGATGGGCCCGGATATCGTTAACTTCACCCCGGCCATCTTCGATGTCTTTCAGAGAAAATGGGGCTATGATCTGCGGCCCCATCTGCCGTCTCTATTTGAGGATGTCGGTGATTGGCGCAAAGTCCGGCACAATTTCTATGCGACAACCCTCGAGCTGTTCATCGAGGGCTGGGCCAAGCCTTACTATGATTACTGCGCTGAAAACAATCTCTGGTTGACCGGTCATTACCTGGAGCATGAGTGGCCTGGACCGAACTATGCTTCCGATTACCTGGGAATGCTCGCCTACTCTCACATGCCGGGGATCGACTGTCTGATGAATCAGTGGCAGACGGGTCCCCACGACCAATTCGGCAATGCGCGTCCGCCCAAGGAGATCCGAAGCATCGCCAACCAGCTCGGCCGGGCGCGAACCATGTCCGAGACCTACGGCGCCGGAGGCTGGGACCTGAGGTTCGTCGACCAGAAGAGGATCGCCGACTGGGAATTCGCCCTGGGGGTTAATTTCATCAACCAGCATCTCTCGTATGTGACGATCATGGGCGCCCGCAAGCGCGAC
>Ga0102851_10000533_pt1 | contig 19459 bp, 20 predicted proteins | sample Mud3Dept3metaG_FD_79558 | JGI IMG/M metagenome (GOLD analysis project Ga0102851, IMG submission 79558) | Freshwater wetland microbial communities from Ohio, USA, analyzing the effect of biotic and abiotic controls - Mud 3 Core 4 Depth 3... | ecosystem: Environmental > Aquatic > Freshwater >... | reverse complement strand
GCCCACCTTCACCGACATGGGCTGGAGCTTCCCGTCGTCGGTCACCTTTCCCGGGCCCACGGCCATGACTTCGCCTTCCTGGGGCTTTTCCTTGGCGGTATCCGGGATGATGATGCCGCCCTTCTTCACTTCCTTCTCCTCCAGGCGCTTGACCAGGACACGATCGTGCAGGGGTCGAAGCTTCATGTACGCTACCTCCTCTTGTCCACGAAGTTGTCTTGCCGCGAATCCAGTCTCCGAAACAGCGAGATCGGGGGAGGGATCAAAAGTTCCCTCCCCCGACAAGGGACCGGACTCAGGCGGCTTTGAGCTGCTTCTGAGCCTCCCCGGAGGTCACCTGGATCGGGATTTTCTTGCCGACGAGCTTCGGCGAGGCAGGTATGCGGATCTCGAGAATCCCGTGGCTGAGATTCGCCTTCACCTTGTCGGACTCCATGGCTTCCGGCAGCGTGTAGGTGTAGGAAAAGGTCCGACGGCTTTGCTCTTTGTTCTCCCCTTCGGCCTTTTGCTCCCCCCGGATGCTCAGGCTGTTCCCGGCGACGTTGACCTCGACCTCTTCAGGCTTGAAACCGGGGACTTCGAGCTGGAGGACATGCTCCCCCTCTTTGAGCGACATCTCGGCGCGCGGCCAGAATGTGCGTGTCCCTTCCGCGACGCCCGTCGCCGGCCAGTCCCCCCCGAAGAACCCGGCGAAGAGATCGTCCAGGTCCCGATGGAAGGTCCGCAGCGACCGGGTCACGCGACCTGGCATCCAGTCCTCCCGATCGAAGAAACGATCGAACAGCTCGTCCATGTCCTGCCGCAGTCGGCTGATCCCACGAGGCTCACTCCAACGCGTTAGACCGAACATCGAAACCACCTCCTGCCTTATTGTCCGGGATCCTCTCTGCCCGGCCAGAAGGAGTCCCGCGTTAAAGGGTTCTCGCCGGAACCACACTGCTTTCACTCCCGGCCGCCCCTCCGGGTAACCCGCCTGATGGCCGCTCCGGCGGTTACGGGGCCACGCATAGGATAAGGTATCGACTCGACATCACTCGGGAAAGAGGGGAAATACCCGATCCGCTTCCAGGAAAATCCCCCAATCCGGCCGATCCAGTTAGGGGCGACGCCTTCGTGCGTTGGCCCCTCGGACCGGTCATCCCTCCCGATTCAAGATGCGAGCGAGGGTCGGCCAGAGGTCAACCCCCAGCATCTTCTTCTGCAGGAACGCCGTTGCGCCGGCGGCCATGGCCGTGCGCCGATAGACATCCTCGTCGTGCACCGTGAGAACGATCACTGCGAGATCGGGCCAGCGCGCCTTGAGCTGACGAGTCGCCTCCAAACCGTTCATCCGCGGCATGGCCAGATCCATCAGCACAACGTCGGGGCTCAGATCGCCGGCAAGCTGGACGGCCTCCTCCCCGTTTCCAGCTTCACCGAGAACTTCAACGTCCGCCCGTTGTTCCAGCAATTGTCTGAGCGTGGAGCGGAATCCCGAATCATCGTCAACCAGCAAGAGACGAATGGCCATCCTCGGCTCCACGTCGCGACAGCGCACAAGACGTCCCGCGTCCGTCGGGAAAGATATCGTACCCGCCTTGGCGGGAGAATCGGGCAATCTCCCCAGAAGATCCCGGGGAGATACCCGAGCCCCATCCGGCATCCGAGCGCGCACGCCTGGCCCGAGCACACAGCGACCGCGCGAGAACGGAAGACGCCGCGGCAAAATCTGCCGGTCTGCGGAGCAGGTTTCTGGAGAGCGCGCCGGGGGAGCGCGTGCCCACCCCGGAAAGCGTCAGGGCTGTATCATTCCCTGTCGGATGGCGTAGCGGGTGAGCGAAGCGATGTCGTGGATGTCCAGCTTCTGCATCAGGCGGGTGCGGTGTGAATCGGCAGTCTTGACGCTGACCCCCAGCAGGACGGCGATCTCTTTGGTGGTCTTGCCCTCCGCCACCAATTGGAGCACTTCCCGCTCGCGTGCGGTGAGCGGTTCCTCGGGAACGCTCCGCGGCGATCGGACGGCCTCGACCACGGCGGCCGATATCCCCGGGCTGAGATACACGCCGCCGCCCGACACCTCGCGGATCGCGCGGACCAGATCTGCGGCGGCCTGCTTCTTGAGGACGTATCCCCGGACCCCCGCGCGAACGGCTTCCAAGACGTAGCGATCCTCGGCATGCACGGTGAGGAGGATCACCCGGGGGCCTTGCTCCCAGGTCGCCATCTGCCGGGCCGCATCCAAACCATTCAGAAGCGGCATGCTCAGGTCCAGGGCGGCGACATCCGGTCGCGTCCCTCGAGCCGCCTGCACGGCTTCCCGACCATCCCCGGCTTCGGCGACAACCTGAATGTCCTCTTCCTTCGCCAGGAGCGCTCGCAGCCCTTCGCGGACCAGGACGTGGTCGTCGGCAAGCAAGACTCGGATCATGGGTCCTCCACGATCGGAATGGCGACAGCGACCTCGGTCCCCTGCCCCGGGGCCGATCGCAGGGCAAACCGCCCTCCGAGGGCGTCCACGCGCTCACGCATTCCCAGGAGCCCCAAACCCCTGTCGCCGCGGCGAGCCATGGTAGCTTCCGCGTCAAACCCGTGCCCATCGTCGCGGACGGCGGCGTGCACTGTCGTATCCTCCTGCCACACCCGGATCTCCATCGTGCGGGCCCCGGCGTGGCGGATGGCGTTGGTGACGGCCTCCTGGATGATCCGGTAGAGGGCGGTCTCCATGGCGGACGGCAACCGCCTGATGGGGGCGTGAACGGTGATGGATACGCCTGTTCGCTCCGCCGCTCCCTGCGCGAGCCACTCTACCGCCGGCCCCAGGCCCAGGTCGTCAAGGATAGTAGGGCGAAGCTCTCTGGACAGCCGCCGCAGCTGTCCCTCCACCCGATCCAAGAGCCCGTGGATCCTCTGCACCGCGTGCGATCGCTCGGGCACCTGCGCGATCAATTCGTCCAGGGCGATGTGCACCGAGGCCAAGAGCTGGCCGGCTTCGTCGTGAAGCTCGTGCGCGATCCGGCGCGCCTCCTCCTCGCGCGCGCGGACCGCCCCTTCCGCGAGAGCCCGGAGGCGGTCCTGTTGCGCCACCATCAACTCTCGCAGGGCCGCATTCTCCAGAGCCACCCCAACCAGCCCACCGACGGCCTGAACCATCGCGATAGCGGAAGGGCCAAGGGGTGCGTCGCGGCGGCTGGCGAGGTGCATGACCCCGAGGGTCCGGTCGCGCCCGGCCACCGGGACCGCCGTGACGTGCCGGAAGCCCTGACCCAGGTAGAGCGCCCGGAGCGCCGGCGAGGGGTGGTCCGCGACCGAACAGGCCACGATGCGGTTCTCGCGGATCGCCGTTTCGGCCAGGCGGGCTTCGGACAGCGACAACCGGGCCATCCGTTCGCGGAAGGAAGGCGTCGTGCCGGCGTACTCCCGGAGGATGAGGAGGCCTTGCCCCGCCTGCAGGAGATGGAGGGAGGCTGCCTCGACACCGGTGGCGCTTTGCGTCTCCGCGACGGCCACGCGCACGACCTCCTCGGCATCGCGAGTTCTGCCGAGGGCCACCGCGGCGACGTACAGGGCGTGCGTCAGACTGCCGGCCTCGTCCACCCCGTCCTCCACCGAAACACACGGCCAACCCGACGGCGCTGACCCATCGGGTCGCCGCTCAAGTAGAAGGCCGAATCGGTTCCTCTGTCAAGCCGCAAAGGCACCCCCGAGGACGCGGAGCCCGGAGGCGCGCCACACCTCCAGATCCGTCGCGACCGCAGGGAAAGGGCGGCGGGGCCGCAGCAAAAGCCTATCGGGACGGGACGCGCACCTCCTGCGTGGCCGAGATCGGCTTGCCGTTGATCGTGAGGTCCTCATGGGAATTCGCATTCAGCGTCACCGTGATCTTGTGCGTCCCGGGCGCCAGCGTTGGGATGTGGTACCACTCCCCGTACAGGCGGGTCACCTTCTTACCGTCGATGAAGAGATGCGCGTGCCCCTCACCGGGAATATGCGCCGTGCTCGCGTGTTCCGGCGCAAAACGGAAGTTCTCCACCTGGACCTGAAGATTCCACCCGGCCTTGGGGTCCTTGTGCACCGCCACCTTCATTGCAGGAGGCGTGGGAATGTCACCTACCTCCAACGTGCCGTGCGGCATGAGGGCTGAGGCGTGCGACATGCCGGGACGATGGCCTTCTCCGGCCCGGACGGAGCCCGCCATACCGATCATGCTGCCACCGAAGGCACCCAACAGGCCAACGAGCCCGAACACAACGGGATAAAGGCGTGTTGTTCTCATGAGTCCTCCCAAGTTTGAGTGAACAGGCGCGCGACTCCTGAGACGCATCGGAAAATCCAGCGGCTTTCGATGTTGACACTCTGCTGACCGTTCGCTAGCTTTCCGGTTAATCCTCCCGTCCCTCGCCTGGCCGCACGGCGCGCTATTTCGGGAGCGCAAACCGCCGCGCAGGGACCGGAGGACGACGAGGGTTGTGTCGCCGGCTTGCGAGGTGCGGCCGGATAGGCAATCCGGGAGATACTACCATGGACGAGCGACTCGGGCATCTGGTTAGGGATCAGGGGGAGGAAATCTGGGTCTCGCTTCGAGAGGGGGGCGGGGAACAGTACGTGGAGCTGCGCGTGTACGAACGTCAGGCCTCCGCAAAGGCGGAGCCCGCACCGGGCAAGGAGCGGGTGTCCATTCCTGTGAGTCTCTTTCCGGCTCTCGTCAAAACGCTTTCCCGCGCGCAGGAAACGTTGGTCCATCGGGGGCTGATCTACATCCCGCCCGCTCCGCAGGTGACCCACATGGAGCGAGGGGATGCCGTCCCCCTTGGGACCGAGGACCGACCCAAAGCGCAGGCCTCGCGAAGGCACCCCCGTGTGGCCCTGAACATCCGGGGGGAATGCCGATTGCTGGACAAGAAGAGTTTCTGGCCTGGAAAGCCGGTGGTCGGCGAAATCCTGAATGTGAGCTTGGGTGGCGCTCAGGCCTGCTTCCCCACGCGCTTTCCCCGATTCGGGCAGGTGGAGTTGTTGATGGTGGTTGATGGGATGATGTTCCGCGGACGCGCCGAGGTCGCGGGGGCGGATGCGGAAGTGCAGAGCGGTCCGTCGTACGGACAGTTCCGTCACAGCCTTCGCTGGGTGGGCCTCGAAGGTCCGGCCAGAGACGTCCTGACCAAGGTGGTGGAATCCCGCGCCCAGAAATACGCGGAGGCCATCGCCTGATCGAGTCTCACACCCGAGGCGGTCGGCCGGGGCGGTGGCGCCGGCCCGCGATGCGGGAGGCCGACCGTCGGCAGACCGCCTACGACCGCTTCAAAACGATCTCCTCCAGCAGGTTGGCGACGTCCTCGCCACGGTCCGTAGCCGTCTCCATCGTCTCGTAGATCTCCTTCCACTTGATCACGTCCAGCGGCGCCGCTTCCCTTGTGAACAGCGCTGCGATTGCCGCGCGCGAGATCTCGTCCGCCTCGTTCTCCAAGCGGTTGATCTCGATGCAGTGCGGCTGGATACGGTCGACGTCCGGCAGCGCGGAGACTCCGAGAACGATCTGTTCGGTGCAGCGTACGATGACTGCGGCAAGCCGAATCGCATCGGGCGTCGGCTGAGCGACCTTGTACATAGCCATCCGGAAGGCGGCGCCTTCGATGAGGTCCAAGACGTCATCCAGCGTGGCCGCCAGCTTGTGGATGTCTTCCCGGTCGCCGGGCGTCATGCTGCTCTGGTGCAGGGTCTGTATGATCCGATGGGTGATCTTGTCCCCTTCGTGCTCATACTCTTCCACGGCTCGCCATTGATCCGCGCTGCCTCGAAAATCGTGCAGCATCTGGTCCAGCGCCTTGGCCCCTTGGTGAACGTTGCGAGCCGCCTCGCTGAACATCTCGAAGAATTTCTTGCTGCGGGAGAAGGATCGGAACTGGACCATGACGTTACCTTACTCCTTTTCCGGTGGCGGCCCCGGACGCCGGCACACGCCACGACGCACCTCAACGGGTGGAGCCGGCGTCACCGTCGCGGGCTTGACGGCCGCTCCGTGATCATCCCGACCGTCTCGATGCCGGCCGCCTTCAGCGTGTCCATGACCTCGATCACCAGCCCGTAGGACACCTGACTGTCGCCCCGGAACTGCACGGTCCGTTCCCGGTCCCGCATGGCGGCGACCAGGCGGTCCCGCAACGCGGCGCGGGGCACCTCCTCGTTGTTCAAAAAAATGCGCCCGTCTCGGCTCAGCGTGAGGGTCAGGCGGTCCTGTTCTTTGACGTCCGAGTGCTCGGCCTGGGGAAGCTGGACGTCCGTGCCGCGCTGCAGCATCGGCGCGGTCACCATGAAGATGACGAGCAGCACCAGCATCACGTCCACCAGCGGCGTGACGTTGATCTCGGACAGCACTCGTCGATCAGCGGAGCGCGAAGGCAGCGACATCGCCACGGAAGCCTCCTCAGCCCCGCGGCTCGACGCCGCCCGCGCTGGAGAGTGCGACGCGGGCACACCGGGCGACCAGCTCCGAGGCCGCGCTGTCCATCTCGATCGCATGGGTCTTGACACGGGAGACGAAGTGGTTGTACGCGACAACCGCGGGGATGGCGACGAAGAGGCCGGCCGCGGTTGCCACCAGCGCCTCCGCGATCCCCGCGGACACGCTGGCCAGACCGCCGCTCCCCGTGCGCGAGATCGCCTCAAACGATCGCATGATCCCGATCACGGTTCCGAAGAGGCCGACGAACGGGCTGATGTTTCCCAGCGTGGCCAACGACGTCAGCCGCTGCTCCAGCCGCTCGATTTCCGCGGCTGTCGCCCGCTGCATGGCTTCGCGCGCGGCCAGGCTAGCCCGGTCGAGCTCCGGCCCGGCGTGCAAACCGGGATTGGAGGACTCCAGCGGAAGGAACTCCCGCAGGCCTGACGCAAGCACCGCCCCGATGTGATTGCCCCTTCGCATCTGGCACGCCGCCAGCGCCTGGCGCAACCTCCCCTCTTCGACCTGGTCCAACACGCGGCGAAGGAGCCCGCTCGATGCCAGCCGGGTTTGCCGGAACGTCCACCAGCGTTCTCCGATCACTGACAGGGAGTAGACGGAGAAGAAGGCCAGGGAAATCATGGTCAAGGACACTAAGTAAGAGCCCGCGCGCATCAAGGCCGGAACGATGAATTGATCCATGCTGTGTCCACGTCGCCGCTCCGCGGCGACCGACTCCTTCCTGAAGAGCAAAAACGGCTTAGTATACCTTCCGCCCCGACGGGCTGTCACGCCATTTGCGTTCGCGCTTGCCGCCGGACGGAGCGTTTGTTATGGTGTGGTCGGGTTTCCGGTCTGCGCCCACGAAAGGGTCCCCATGGTCCCCGGGATCAACACCGACGTGACGCACGACGGGTTCGATTATCATGTCCAGACCGAAGATCTGGGCGCCAAGAACCCGATCATCCTCACGCTGGTGTACAGAAACGGAGCTGTCGTCTTGCGCGAGACGCTCGATTACGGCCAGATCCTGGCCACGGAACCATCGCCATCGCTCATCAGGGCGCTCATGGACGCGCAGCACCGCAGGGTCACCCGTCACGTTTCCGATGGAGAACTGGAAGCGAGGGCCCTCGGTCCGGAGGAGCCCACCGCCGCCTCGCCGTCGAAGACCGTGGACGCTCTGATCGAGGAATACCTCTGCACCCGTCGGCGGGCAAGAGGCGTCTCGGCGGCGCACCGGGAACCGTAGCCGGGTCAGCGTCCCTCCCCCGCACTGTCAGGTCGGCTCCGCGGACTCCGGCCAGCGGCACGGGGTACTCGGGGGTGGAGCGGTACCGCGGGACTTCTACGACGCTGCTTCGAGCCGGTGTAGGTCGGGATCGCCTTGCTCGCGAGGCAGTGGCTTCAAGGATTCCCGCAGGCGGAGATCCGCGTGCCGGGTTTGCTCCAACAGGCGCGCCAGGCGCTTGTTTCTCCCGCCATCCTGCGCCGCGTACTTCCGATAGATTCCGTCCAGTTCCTCGAACAGAGCCTGCGGGCGATACTCGGTGGCGACGGCGAAACGCTCCAGCGCGGCGTGACGTTCGTCGCAGAAGCTCGCCAGCAGGCCGAATTCCTCGATCACCGGCGGCTCGGTCATGATGGCGAGGAGCCGTTGCTGCTCCTTGAGATACCGGCCGAGAGGCTCGAACCTCTCTTCCAGATCCCGGAAGATCTGCTCGATGGCGCGCTTTTCGTCCTCCAGATAGCGGCCCAGCGGAAGCGGCTGCTCGTCCAGATACTGGTTGGCACGCTCGAGAGTTTTCCGCTGCTCGGCCAGGAACCCTTCAAAATCCTCGAACTGCTCTTTGAGTTCTCCGCTGAGGTGCATGCCCACTCGCTCGAGGTTGCTCGCCTGACCATCGAGGAACTGGCGCAGGGGCTTGAGGCGCGCGTCCAGCTGCTTCAGGCATTGATCGACGTGACGCCGTTGCTCCACGAGGTGGCGCTGGAACGGAGCCAGCCGCTCCTCCAGCAAGCGTTTGGCCTCCCCGATGATCCCGGCTTGCTCGTCGAGCTCCTGGCGAATGCGCTCCAGAGACGGCGAGATGGACCAAACGGACAACTGGCTCCGGCTCGCCTCGGGCGCCGACACTTCGTGAGTGGGCTGTTCCGAGTCGGGCGAGGGCGTCTCGCCGGGCTCTGAACGACCGGTCCACCGCGACAGAAACGACGATTGCACCATGACGGCCTCGTTGTCTGCGGGGTTGCCACCTACGAACGGAGGAACGCGCGGAGCGGTGCGTACGCTGGAAGCGGCGGTACGCTCTCATAAACGCCCAGGGGTGTCAAGGCGAAAACCGCCGTTGCCACGGCATGTTGCGGTCGCGTCCGTCGCCGGCCCGCATCAGCGCGCCGCTTCCATGCTCCAGGGCTCGACCCCGAACCGGCGCAGCAACGCAGCCAGGAGCGCGAGCGGCAGACCCACCACGTTGAAGTAGTCTCCCTGAATCCCTTCCACCAGGAGGGCTCCGCGCTCCTGAATTCCGTAGGCGCCGGCCTTGTCCATGGGCTCTCCGGTGGCCACGTACAGTGCCGCCTCCTCCGCGTCGAAGGGGCGCATGGTCACCCCTGTCACCGCCGCGTCCACCTCGGCCCGACCCGTCGCCGCCTCCACCACCGCAACTCCGGTGATCACCTGATGCGTCCGGCCCGCCAGCGACAGAAGGAACGCCTGCGCCTCAGCGCGGTCGCGTGGCTTCCCGAACAGCCGCTCGTCGCAGGTGACGACCGTGTCGGCCCCGATCACTAGACCCTGCTTCACAACGGCGGCTACCTCACTGGCCTTGGCCAGCGCCAGCCGACGCGCATACGCCTCGGCCTGCTCCCCTGCGAGCTGCGCCTCCCCGTCGTCCCCGAGCGCGCTTGGGCACATCCGAAAACGCAGGCGAATCTGGTCGAGGAGAGCGGCGCGACGCGGCGACGCGGACGCCAGGACGATCTCCGGAATTGTCATCAAGCAGCCTTTAGCGGTCAGTGATCAGCCATGAGCCGCAGGTCACGGAGTTGGTCCGACGCTGACGGCTGATCGCTGACTGCTGACGGCCTCTATAGTCGTCTGTAAATCAGAAGGGCCAGCGCGATCCCCAGCACGCTGGCAAGATTGATCCGCATCGTCACCCCGAACGTCAGCGTCAAGACCCTCAGGTCCAGTACCGCCGGCGGCGTGATCCCCGGACTGATGCCCTCGGCGAAGATGGCGGCCACGTACCCGCCGGGCGCCAGCGCCTGGATGACTTCTCCAATGACGCTGCCGATCAGCGCGCCCATGATCAGAATCACCAGGAGCGCCACGACGCCGTCCGTCTTCTTAGCCACTGCTCGACTCCTCGTCCGAAGCCGCAGCTTCCCACACCGGCGCCTTGCGAAGGACCATCCCGAAAATGAAGAAGACGCTCACGCTGCCGGCCAGGGCCAACAGCGAGAGGCGAAACGTCACGGAGGAGACCAGCAGGGCGGTCAAAGCTTGCGACACGGCGAACAAGTGAATCAACAGCACCGACTCGACGCGTCCCAACCCCAGCCGCACCAGCCGGTGCGACGAATGATCCCGCCCTCCCACGAACGGGGACTGCCCCCGCCGCAAACGGAGGATGACCACCAGCGTCGTGTCGAACAGCGGGTAGGCGAGTACCAGCAGGGGAATAATGACCGAAGTGGGGACCGTCGGGCTCCGCCAGCTGCCCTGAATCGCCAAGCAGGCCAGCGTGAAGCCCACGAACAGGCTTCCCGCGTCGCCCATGAAAATCCGAGACCGAAAGTTGCTCGGGAGAAATCCCAAGCAGGCGCCGCTGAGCGCCGCCGCGGCTACGGCGGTGGGCACCTGTTCCGGGCCGACCTGGACATACCGCGCCGCCAAGAGGCCGAAGGTCGCACCCCCGATGGCCGCCACCCCCGCCGACAGCCCATTCATATTGTCCAGCAGATTGAAGGCGTTCGTGATCCCGACGATCCACAAAAGCGTGAGCGGGATGTCCAGCCAAGGGCTCCCCAGAAAACTGGTCCGCACTCCACCAGCTACGACGATGCCCGCCAGGCAAGCCTCGTACACGAGGCGGAGCCACCAGGATAAAGCCTCGGAATGCGGATCCAGGTCATCCCAGACACCCAGAAGCAGGATACATCCCGAGGCGATCAGAATGCGGATCGACGCCTGGTCGGCCGCTCCGCTCCACAGGAGCGCGCCCGCCTCCGCGAGCGCAATAGCGACCCCGCCCAGGAGCGGTGTCGCCTGCCCGTGGATCTTCTTTCCGCCGGGGCGGTCCACGCAGCCGAGCGCCCTGGCCAGGCGGCCGCAGAGGGGCGTGAGCGCGAGGGCGACCCCGAACGCGATCAGGAACGGAATGAGGACGGGCGCAATGTAGGTCACGGTTCGCTGGTGTGCTCTCAGTGTCGGTAGTGGTCCCGGCACCAGGCGAGGGTCTTCTTGAGGCCGGTCTCCAGACTCACCTTGGGCTGAAAACCCAAGAGCCGTTTTGCCTTGTCGATCGCCGGGACACGGCGCCTCGGGTCCTCGAAGCCGGTCCCAAAGTAGACCTCGTAGGGAACGAACTGGATGGGAGATTTCGACCGAGTCAGCCGCTTGACTGTTTGCGCCAGCTCCAGGACCGAGGTCTCGTGGGGACTCCCGATGTTGAAGGCCTCTCCGACCGCCCCGTCCACTTCGCCCGCCAGCAGAGTCCCTGCCACCGTATCCGAGATAAAGGTAAAACAGCGGGACTGCTGCCCGTCTCCGTGGACGGTGATGGGCTCCCCGCGCAGCGCCTGGCGAGCGAAGTTAGCCACCACGCTCCCGTAGCCCTGTTCATCCAATCGCGGACCGTACGAGTTGAAGTAGCGGACGATGGAGACCGGCAGCCCCTTGGCGGCGTAAGCGAAGGCGAAGTGCTCGTCGATGGCCTTGGACATGGAGTAGGACCAGCGCGTCACCGCCGTGGAGCCGAGCACCCGATCGTCGTCCTCCCGAAATGGAACGTGGGAGGCTTTCCCGTAGATCTCCGAGGTCGAGGCGATGACGATCCGTTTCCAGTACCGAAACGCGCGATCCAGAACGGACTCGGTCCCGCGCACGTTGGTATTGATGGCGGCCAGCGGATCTTTCACGATGTGTCGCACGCCCACGGCGGCCGCCAGGTGGAAGATCAGATCCCTGGAAGGGATCATTCGTTCCAGCAGGGCCTCGTTTAGGATCGTGTCGTTGATAAAGCGAAAGTTTGGGTGGCCTTGCAGATGCCGGACGTTCTCGAATCGGCCGGTGGACAGGTTGTCGATGACGAGGACCTCGTCCCCTCGCCGGATCAGGGCATCCACCAAATGCGAACCGATGTACCCGGTCCCACCGGTCACCAAGACCCGCATGCTCGCTCTCCTCGCACGCCTGCAATGGACAACGGACGACGGACCACCGACAGCCTCTCCGCCATCCGAACTGATCGGTTGTCGGTTGTTAGTTTGAAATTTTTCATTGCTTTTTGCCAGCCGTGAGAGCCATGTATAATGTCTCCACGCGCCGGATCAACCCCTCGACTCCGTGTCGTTCCAACGCCACCGCGCTGCCCGCCGCCGCCAGCCGAGCGCGCAAGGCCTCGTCGCCCAAGAGGTGCCGGATGGCTTCCGCCAGGCTCGGCGGATCGCCGGGGCGAACCAACCAGCCCGTCTCGCCGTGAGCGACGAGGTCCGCCACGCCGCCGACGTCCGTGGAAAGAACGGGAACCCCGGCGGCCATCGCTTCGATGAGCGCCACCGGCGTCCCTTCGTTTTTGGAGGTACAGAGTACCACGTCCACTTCCCTCAGGATAGTCTCGAGGTCGGTGCGCCACCCCAGGAAGTGGATCCGGTGACCAAGTCCGAGACCGCCGGCGAGCTCTTCGAGCCGCGCGCGTTCTTCGCCATCGCCCACGACCGCGAGATGCACGGGCGGATTGCTCGTCTGAAGGAGTGCCATGGCCTGAAAGAGCGTGGGGTGGTCCTTGATCGGCACCAGGCGCCCCACAATGCCCAGCAAGGGAACCCCAGACGCGATGCTGAGCGCAGGCCGAAGGGCCGGCGCCCGCGGACACGCTCGCCGGAATCGCTCGAGGTCGAGGCCGAGAGGGATGACCTCGACCTGGTCCGGCCGGCCGATCCCCATGGTCAGCAGCTCGGTGCGGAGCCGCGGGCTCACAGTCACGAGCCGGTCGGTCCCGCGCGCAAGCGCTCGCTCCATGCCGACGAAGACTCGGGTGACGGCCGGCGAAAAATACCCGTCCAGCACGTGCCCGTGAAACGTGTGAACCTTCACCGGCACTCGGGTCAACCACGCCGCCAGACGGCCGAGCGTGCCGGCTTTCGCCGTGTGGGTGTGCACGATGTCGGGCCGGAGCGCGCGGAAGAGGCGGACGAGCTTGACCAGCGCCGTCAGGTCACGCCCCGGGCGAATCGCCCGGCCGAGTTCGGGAATCACGACCGGGTCCACGCCTCGGGCTCGCGCCAACCCGGAAAAATCCCCTTCGCCCTGGCCCACCACTCCCGTGATGATCGTCGTGGCGAACCGCGTCCGATCCAATCCTGCCGTGAGCAGAATGGCGTGCTGCGCCGGCCCCCCGATATTCAGCCGGGCGATGACCCGCGCCACCCGGATGGGGCGGCGGCTGGAGGGCGAAGCGTCGCCGCCATTCACGCCTCGTGCTCCTTGAACCAGGCGACGGTCTCGCGCAGGCCCTCCCGGACCCCGACCCGCGGGTGGTATCCCAGCAGGGTCTCGGCCTGGCGAATCGAGGCATACGAGTGCCGGATGTCCCCTTGCCGGATCGGCTCGTACACCGGCGACAGGTCCGTTTTCAACTCCTCGTTGAGCCACGCCACCAACTGGTTGAGCGTGCTCGGCTGCCCGCATGCCACATTGAATGCCTCGCCGATCCCTGCGGTCGCCGCCGCCGCGCACAGGTTCGCCGCGACCACATTGGCCACCGGCGTGAAGTCCCGCGACTGCTCCCCGTCGCCGTAGATCACCGGACGTTGCCCGGCGAGCATCCGCCGTAGGAAGCGCGGAATGACGGCGGCGTACTCCGAATCGGGGTGCTGTCGTGGTCCGAACACGTTGAAGTAGCGGAGGCTCACCGTCTCGATCCCGTACACCCGGGCAAAGACGCGGCAGTACAGCTCGGCGGCGAGTTTCGAAACCCCATAGGGCGCCTTCGGGAGCACGGGCAGATCTTCCGTCTTGGGGAGAACCGGCGACAGCTCTCCATAGACCGATGACGACGAGGCATACACCAGGCGTCGCACCCCGGCCTGCCGGGCGGCCTCCAAAAGCAACACGGTCCCGTCGACGTTGACGGCGTTGGTGGGCGCCGGTTCCTTGATGGAACGCGGATTCGAGTTGAGGGCCGCTTGGTGAAAGACGATCTCAATCCCCTGGACGGCTTGCGCCACAGCCACCGGATCGCGCAGGTCTCCCCGGACGACCTCCACCCGGCCCTGAATTCCCTCCAGGTTCTTCGGGCGACCGCTGGAGAAGTCGTCCAGAATCCGGACCGGTTCCCCCTGCGCCGCCAGCGTGTGGGCCAGGTTCGACCCGATGAAGCCGGCTCCACCCGTAATCAGATACCGTGCCACGATCTCACCTCGTCATACGGAAGTTGCGGCGGCCGCGAGCGCACGCCGTCGCGCAAGCTCTCCACCATCATCCAGATACGTGCGGTGCCATAGTTCGAGCATGAGGAGCGCCCAGAGCGAGGCGTCCCAACTGCACCGTGCCGCCACATGATCATGGAGCATGCGCCGGATGGTATCGGCCCGGAAATATCCACGGCCGACCGCTCGGGACGACAGCAGGATATCGTGCGCGACGTCCTTGAGCTCGTGGCGCAGCCAGTGGTCTACAGGGACGCCGAATCCCATCTTGGGCCGGCGCAGAACCTCATCGGGAAGGAGTCCCACGAGGGCGCGCTTCAAGATGTGCTTGGTCGTGCGCCCTCGCACCTTCAGCGCGAATGGGATCGTGGCCGCGAACTCCATGAACTCGTGATCCAGGAACGGCGACCGCGCCTCCAGGGAATGGGCCATGGTGGCGACGTCGATCTTGACCAGCAGATCGTCGGGCAGATACACGCCGACGTCCACGCCCAGCGTGGCGTCGCCGAATTCCGGGGCGTCGCTCTCCCGGTACGCCGCCAGCAAGGGCTCCAGCGCATCAGTCCCCGCGGTCGCGGCCAGGAACTCGGGGGTGCAGAGCTCGGCGGGCCCGTCAGTCAACCGACAGAGCCAGCGCGCGTACCGGCGCTCGGGAGTCTCCGTGAGTCCTTCCACAAAGCGCCGCCACCGAAAGAAGGCGCTGGTGCGGCTCCCACCGCGCGGCAGCAGCGGAACGCTGGCTCGGATGGCACGACGGAGCAATCCGGCTGCCGGCAGGCGATCGAACGAGGCCGCCACACGGGTCGCCAGGTACCGCTCGTAGCCGCCGAAGTTCTCATCTCCCCCATCTCCGGTTAACGCCACGGTCACGTCCTGCCGTGTCATCTGAGCCACGTAATAGGTTGGCACCGCCGAGGAATCCCCAAACGGCTCGTCGTATTGCCAGGCCAGTTTTGGGAGGATCGCTGCCGCATCGGGCCGGACCACGAACTCGTGATGCTCCGTGCCAAATCTATCGGCTACCGCGCGCGCATGCTTGAGTTCGTCGTATTCCCGCTCCTCGAATCCGATGGAGAACGTCTTGACCCGCCCCACACCGGCCCGGCTCATCAGCGCGACCACGGCGCTGGAGTCGATTCCGCCGCTCAAGAAGGCGCCCAGTGGCACGTCGCTGACCATCCGCAGGCGGACCGCCTCCTCCAGCCGCGCCAGGATCTCCTGACACCAGTCCTCCTCGGAACGCTCCGTCTTGCGATCACGCCGGAGCCGCCAATACCGCACGACTTCCACGCGGCCATCGCGACAGGTCAGGTAGTGGCCCGGCGGAAGCCGACGCACGCCGTGAAACGCCGACCCGGGGGCCGGTACGAAACCGTAGGTCAGATACTGGGCGATCCCTGCAGGATCTGGCCGAGCCGAGACCCCGGGGTCCTGAAAGATCGCCTTCACCTCCGACGCGAAGCGCAGGGCCTGGGCGTCTTGCTGGTAGCAGAGCGGCTTCTTCCCCAGGCGATCCCGGGCAAGAAAGAGCTGCCGGCGATGGCTGTCCCAGATGGCCACGGCAAACATCCCACGGAGAAACCGCAGACAGTCCGCTCCGTGGTCCTCGTAGAGATGCAGAATCACCTCGGTGTCGGTGTTGGAGCGAAACTGATGCCCTCCGCGCACCAGGTCGGCTCGCAGGGACTGAAAATTATAGATCTCCCCATTGAAGACAATCCAGATCGTGCCATCCTCGTTCGCCATCGGCTGATGGCCGGCCGCGCTCAGGTCGATGATACTGAGGCGCCGATGCGCAAGACCGACCGGCCCGTCGCAAAAGATTCCGGCGTCATCCGGTCCGCGGTGGGCCAGGATGGCATTCATGCGCTCGAGGATTTCCCGCTCTACGGGCCGAGCCGAATCGAAATACAGTTTGCCGCCGATGCCGCACATGTTTTCCCGGCCTTGGATCCCGTGTCACGTCCCGACAAAACGGACGCCTACTCAGCGGTGACGTCCGCGCGCTGGTCCTTATCATCTGGCGCGTCGCTGGCCGCCACACGCCGACTCGCCCACCAACAGAGACCACCCAGCGCGAGTATGGCCACACCCAGCAACGGGAGGAAAGCCGAGGCTATCCAATACAATGTGTTCACAAACCGGACATGTTCGTTCGGGTGGCCGGGTAGCGTCTTGACGTAGATCCGCGGACCGAGCCAGTACCGGAATGGCGGGAGTTTGACCAACCTCTCCCGTTGAGCATCCAACACGAATACATTGTTGAACAGTGGAAGTAACGTGAGCAAACCCGCATCGAGCCGCGCGGGGTATACTACCGGTCGGTAGGAGACTGGCGTGATCGACTGGAACGTTCCGTCCAGGAACGCCTTCTGAATCTCCTCTGCGCCGAGCAGGATACCGTCTCTCGCAAAGCTCACGTTGAAGGTAGGGTCGAAAAGAACCCACCGTCCGTTCTGCCGCACTTCGACCGTGGTATGCGCATCGTAGCGATCGCCAAGATTCCGGCTCAAACCGATTATGCGAGCCTGCAAACCGTTTCCGCTCGCTGCGGCCGCGTACAGGTGCGCCATCCCGAAACACACGAGCCCCCCGCCCGCCTTGGCGTGTGCCAGGAACTCCCTGACACCCCCCGAGGGGTCCGGCCCGACGCGCGTCACGCTATTCATCACCGCGCGCAACAACTCCACCGGATCCCTTCCGGAAAACTCGTGCGCCAAGAGACCAGAGTCCTGCACCCTGAAAGGTTGCGGCACGACGTCTGCGAGTCGCTCGACGACAAACAGCCGGACCGCCACTCCATAGGCCTGTAGGTGCCACAGCAGGACCCCAGCGCCCGCAAGCAGGAGGAGGCCGAGCCACACGAGACACCAGGAGCGCTTGGCGACGGACTCGAACAGCCCACCCCTGCGCAACATCCCGGTGCCAGCGGAGACGATCGATCGTTTCGGTGCTTCCACCGCCGTCCTGATCATGGGGTTTGCGACGTTCTGCAAACCGGTTAAGGGGAAGGGGCTATTCGACCTCTAATTCGAACTCTAACGGAAACTCACCGACGGATTCGGACAGCCTCATCCTCCGGGGCCCGTGACCAGAACCTTGTACGAGGCCAGATACCGATCCCCGTCGAAGTATCGAGCCGCGACGTCCAGGCATCGCGTGCGAAACATGCCACGTTGCGTGCGAATCTCGAACACCACCCGCCCCAATGGGAGATCGTATTGAAGCACGTACCCGACGCTCTCTCTTTCCACGATCCCCGGGCAATCGCCCACCCCGGGGCTGATGAGAACCGGGACACCGCACGCCAGGTATTCCGCAAACTTCACCGGAGAGGCCACGCGGTTGACCGGACTTCGATCCCGGAGCAGAAGCCCAAGATCGGCGAGGGCGAGGTAATGTTGGATGTCGGCGTGGGCGACGGATCGGACAATAACGCCCGCTTCTCGCCCGAAGATCGCCCGGGCCTCCGTCGCGCTCCCGGTCAGCAGGAGCAGCTTCGTACCCGCGTGAGCCGCCCGAACGGCGTGGTACGCAGCCAGGATCAGATCCGGACGATTCCAGGCGGAGAGTGATCCGGCGTACACCAAAACGAAGTCACGCGTGGAGTCTAGTCCGAGCTCTATCCGGAGGCGTTCCACCGTCGTGTCGTCCCAGCGCGCGAGGTGCGGGTCGTAACAGCACGGAACGACGACCACTTTCTTTGCCACGTGGGGACGCCAGCCTCGGCACCGGCGACGAAGACGTTCGGAAACGCAGAGAATCCCGTCGGCTCGACCAAGCGCCCACCCTTCCAGTCGGCGGAGCAGACCGTGCAACCGGCCCTTTCGGGCGATCTTCCCCTGCAGGACGTATTCCTCGCTGAGGATGCCACGGTAATCAAGTATCAGCCGGGTCCGCCGTCGGAGGGCGGCGAGGCTAAGGCACCACAGGCTGACAGGGTTCCGACCCACCAGGACGGCCCCCGGCTCGGCGCACGCCCACGCCGCCACCGACAGGCGCACAAGATGAAGCCAAGTCAATGGATGCCAGATCCCGCAGTTTCGCCCAACTCTGGCGCGAACCGCCGCAGGGACGAGGCTGCGGTACTCTTCGCCGCCGCTCTTTTGCAGGGCGAAGAGATCTATCCCCTCGACATCGGGCAGTCCGGCGAGTCGTCCAAGCATAGGGAATGTCTGGGCCAGAATGACGTTGTCATTTATGTTGTCAATCGTGAAGTACAGGATGCGCATACGATCAATGGACCTCGATCAGAAACCGGCTGTCCACGGGAAGGTCGGCCTCGAGATGCAGGCGGATCGCGCGCGCCGACTCCTTCACGCCGTAGCGCGGTGAGACCCATGCTTCAACGACCTCCAACCGTGCCTTCCGGCGGGCTTCTCCTGGGCCCATCTCCGCAAGCCGGAACAGCGCCCGGACCGAGCCGCTCCCGATCTCCCACTGCCGTTCCCCAGCCTGGCGCACCGTGACACCCGGCGCAAGCGTGAAATTCCAGACGAGGGCATGGCGTCCACCGCCATCCAGCCGATCGCAGACGTCGATCCTCCGCGTCCGCTTGTCCAGGCGAAACTCCCGACGGTGGATCACCGAGGGGCTGAGGCGGGTGTAGCCATCGTGCTCCCCCACGAAACGGTCCCCCTCCGCCGTGCACTCCCAGGCGAGACATCGAGGCGTGGCATCCGGGTGAAGCCAGAAGAGCCCCCCGCCGCCGAACCGGTTCTGCTCCGCACCGTCCACCGTTACCGTGTTGTGTGTCGCGGTGGAACGGAAGCGATTGCGCCAGACCGGTTCCGGTGTGTAGAGGTAGCTCCCCGGATCCACGATCAAGTCCTGGCCGTCCACATGGAGTTCGAAGCTCAGGAGGTCGTTATGCTTATGATTCCCGATCCCCCGCGTCCCCACCACACCGCACGTGATGAGCAGATACAGGTCTCCGTCACGCATCACGTACACACCGGAGTCCGGGAAGGCTCGGCTGCCGACGGTAGACCGGGACGCCGGAGGCTCGACGCAGGGCGGAGTTCCCAGTAGCCAGAAGGACTCTTCGGTTCTCGGACCAGCGGCGCGGAGCCATTCCTGCCGCGCGAAGAACGCTCCGCCTGTCGCCAAAAGGTGCCGATGGTCTCGCGGGTCCCAGCCCTGATAATCGGCAGGGATATGAAGCCGGCCGTCGTCGGCATCGCCCACCTGCGGCGCGAGGCCATTGGGCTTGGTGTACCAGAGGGTGAAATCCAGCATGCGCTGCAGGCGCTCGGAGAATGCCGCCGGCAGCGCGACGTCGTTTCGGCGGCACAGGATTGCGACGGCCAAGAACATCTCGGAGACCAGCCGGTGGTACGGGATGCTCGACTCGTAGTCGCCTCCATCGGGGTGGACCTGCCGCTCGATCTC
>Ga0102851_10000530_pt1 | contig 19466 bp, 11 predicted proteins | sample Mud3Dept3metaG_FD_79558 | JGI IMG/M metagenome (GOLD analysis project Ga0102851, IMG submission 79558) | Freshwater wetland microbial communities from Ohio, USA, analyzing the effect of biotic and abiotic controls - Mud 3 Core 4 Depth 3... | ecosystem: Environmental > Aquatic > Freshwater >... | reverse complement strand
TAATGGTATAATTGTCTTTGCCGGACCCAATGATGAATTTTACGCATATGACAGGACCTGCCCTCATGATTATGTTGTTAATAAATTGTTAATAAAGGTGAGTGTTGTTGATATTATATACGCTGAATGCCCTCAATGCAAGACAAGATATGCTCTCACAAATCTTGGTACTCCGGTCACAGACACTATCGGAAGATATCCTCTGAAAAACTACAGGACCAGCTCCGACGGATTGTACGTAAGAGTGTGGAATTATTAGATTTCAGCTCATGTACTCACCCCCTTTATTTTTCCCCCTCTCTGCTTCGCAAAGAGAGGGAAACTAATTGAATTACAATACGTTCACCCCCTCCTTGCGTTAGCAGGGAGGGGGATGGGGGTGGGTACATGAGGTAAATCAATACCTGTAATGCTCGGGCTTATACGGACCTTCAGGAGGAACGCCAATATAATCAGCCTGCTCCTTTGTGAGTTTTGTCAGTTTCACCCCAAGCTGGTCAAGATGAAGCCTTGCAACCTCTTCATCCAGATATTTAGGCAACCTGTAAACCCCGGTCTTATAGGTGTTTTTCCATAAGTCGATCTGGGCCAGTGTCTGGTTGCTGAATGAATTGCTCATAACAAATGAAGGATGTCCGGTGGCACATCCCAGATTGACAAGCCTGCCCTCAGCAAGTATAAAAACGGCGTGACCGTCAGGGAAAAGGTATTTATCCACCTGAGGTTTAATATTTATCTTCTTCATGCCTTTCATGGTGTTGAGCCCATGAACCTGGATCTCATGATCGAAATGACCAATATTGCAGACGATAGCCTGATCTTTCATTTTTTTCATGTGATCAACAGTTATGACATCCTTGTTCCCGGTTGCGGTAACGAAAATGTTTCCTTCATCCAGGGTCTCTTCAACGGTCTTCACTTCAAATCCTTCCATGGAAGCCTGGAGAGCACAGATAGGGTCGATCTCCGTTATGATAACCCTGGCTCCGTAGGCTCTCATCGATTTAGCACAACCCTTCCCAACATCTCCGTAACCGCAGACAACGATCACCTTTCCGGCAATCATCACATCGGTTGCCCGTTTTAACCCGTCGGCAAGAGATTCGCGGCAACCGTAAAGGTTGTCAAATTTGGATTTGGTGACCGAGTCATTCACATTTATTGCAGGTACCAGCAATTCGTTATTCCCGAGCATCTGGTATAACCGGTGAACGCCTGTTGTTGTCTCTTCCGAAATACCTTTCAGTGCGGTTACTGCACGATGCCATTTTCCCGGCTCATTAGCCAGAAGATCCCTGATCGTGGCAATTATTATCGCTTCTTCCCTGTTAGAAGGTTTCTTATCGAGAACCGAAGGATCATTCTCAGCCTTATATCCCATATGTAAAAGCAGTGTTGCGTCACCGCCGTCGTCCACAATAAGGTTCGGACCCTCTCCTCCGGGGAATGAAAGTGCCTGTGCTGTGCACCACCAGTACTCTTCAAGTGTTTCTCCCTTCCAGGCAAATACCGGGATCCCGCTTGCAGCTATTGCAGCTGCTGCATGATCCTGGGTTGAAAAAATATTACAGCTGGCCCACCTTACATCAGCACCCAGTTCAGCAAGAGTCTCGATAAGCACTGCTGTCTGAATTGTCATGTGAAGGGACCCCGTGATCCTGGCTCCTGCCAGGGGTTTTTCCTTCGAGAATTTCTTTCTGATGGCCAGTAATCCAGGCATTTCCTTTTCAGCTATCTCTATCTCTTTCCTGCCAAAATCTGCAAGAGAGATATCTTTAACCTTATAATCCATTTTTTCTTTAACTAAAACCATGTAATTTTCATTAAGACTTCAAATTTAACAAAAAACAAGGAGTAACTGTTCATTCCAGCAATCTCATGGCATTAATCCTGTCAATCTCCATCTGCCGGGCAAGCTCATCAGTATTATTAAATTTGATCTCATCCCGGAGACGATGCCTGAAAATTATCTCAATCTCCCTGCCATAGATCTCATTTTCAAAATTAAATATATGAACTTCCACTGATCTCTTATCAGGTGATTTATTGACAGTGGGATTCCTTCCTATGCTTAGCATGCCCGGTAGTTTTTTGTCATCTATCTGCACTTCGACTGCATATACCCCATCGCCAGGTATCAGCTTAAATTTATAGGAAGGTTTCAGGTTGGCAGTCGGGAATCCGATTTTCCGTCCGATTTTCCGGCCTTCAATTACCGAACCTTTCAGGGAATAGCAATACCCAAGCCATTTGTTTGCATCGTCAAGGTTGCCGCTTAACAGCGCCTCACGGATGATTGATGAGCTTATTGCACCCCCGGCAGTTTTAAGCCCCTGCACCTGCTCAACCCTGAAACCCATCAACCTGGCACATTCCTCTACAGTATCATAATTGCCGTTACCATGATACCCGAAACGATGATCATGACCGACAATCAGATGCCTTGTTCCCACTTTGCCAACAAGTACCTTTTCGATAAAATCACAGGCATCCATTTTGCTGAAACTGACTGTAAATCTGATGATGATCAGGTGGTCTGCTCCTGCCTTGTCAAGCAGTGCCGTTTTTTCATCCATTGATGAAAGGAATGACATTTTTCCGGTTCCTTTTTCAAGCACCTGGCGCGGGTGGGGATCAAAAGTCATTACAACTGATTCCCCTCTCACGTCCCTGGCCATGGATATAAGCTTTTTAAGCAAAGCCTGGTGCCCGCGATGCACTCCGTCAAAGATCCCAAGTGTCACAACGGGATTCTTCAGGTCAAGAGCTTCATATCCCTTGTGTATTATCATTCCGTGTCACTATTCATGCAAAATTAACAAAGCCCGCCGATATGAAATGAAATAATGATTTTGTTTTTGTACTTTTATATGAAGTTACCCATCTGCTGATTTTAAATGATTGCCGGAAAGTTCTATACATCGGATCCATGGCTGAAACCATATACCTGGATCATCGATGAACGTTTCAACAGATGCCAGCTCAAGGAAAGGCATCTTGTCAGGAACGGATCTCTTTCTGATTTCGCGCTTGGGCACTATTATTACGGACTTCACAGGACTGATGAAGGCTGGATTTTCAGGGAGTGGGCGCCGAATGCCACCGCTATTTACATTGTGGGGACATTCAACAGGTGGGAGGAGAGAACCGGTTACCGGATGAATAGAATTAACCAGCAGGGTGATTGGGAAATAGCTCTGCCGTTGGGTGCGATGAATCACGGAGATCTTTACAAGCTTTCGGTTCACTGGCCAGGCGGGAAAGGTGAGCGTATCCCTTCATACGCAACACGTCTCGCCCAGGATGATATAACAAAGATCTTTTCTGCCCAGGTATGGTCTCCGCAGGAACCTTATAAATGGCAGATTGAAAATTATCTTCCTGCTTCGACAGCTCCCGTTATTTACGAAGCCCACATCGGGATGGCAACGCAGGAAGAAAAAACAGGAACTTACAGGGAATTCACAAGGAACGTTATTCCTTATATCGCAGCAGCCGGATATAACACCATCCAGCTGATGGCCATCCAGGAACATCCTTTTTACGGATCATTCGGTTATCATGTTTCCAGCTTCTTTGCAGCATCATCGCGGTTTGGTTGCCCTGAAGACCTGAAGGAACTGATTGATACGGCTCACGCATCAGGGCTGAGAGTTATAATGGACCTGGTTCATTCCCATTCAGTTAAGAATGTCAATGAAGGCCTGGGGCTTTTTGACGGATCTCCCGGTCAGTATTTTCATGCAAACCATCGCAGGAATCATGTTGCATGGGATTCGCTGTGCTTTGATTATGGTAAGGATAATGTGATTCACTTCCTTTTATCCAACTGCCGTTACTGGCTTGAAGAATATAAATTTGACGGTTTCAGGTTCGATGGCATAACCAGCATGATATATTTTGATCATGGACTGGGAAAGAATTTCACATCCTACGGAGATTATTTCGATGGAGGGCAGGATAATGACGCATTAGTATACCTCTATCTTGCCAATAAAATGATCCATGAATTCCGTCCAGGAGCGCTGACCGTTGCAGAGGAAATGAGCGGAATGCCAGGACTGGCGGCTGAGACCGGTTCAAGAGGTTATGGATTCAATTACAGGCTATCTATGGGCGTTCCTGATTTCTGGATAAAGTTGGTAAAGGAGATCGCAGATGAGCACTGGGATATGGGAACTCTTGTACATGAACTTTCACAGCATCGCCCGGAGGAGAAGGTCATTTCTTACTGCGAATCGCATGACCAGGCGCTGGTCGGAGACAAAACCCTGATCTTCAGGATGATTGATGCTGAAATGTATACCGGTATGACCAAATCCCATCATAGTCTCGTTCTTGACCGGGGTATTGCACTCCATAAAATGATCAGGCTTATCACTTTCAGCACGGCAGGAGGAGGTTATCTGAATTTTATGGGCAATGAATTCGGACACCCTGAATGGATCGATTTTCCACGCGAAGGAAATAGCTGGAGTTATAAATATGCCCGCAGGCAATGGCATCTTGTCGAGAATAAAGACCTTAAATACCAATATCTTGCCGCGTTCGACAGACAGATGGTAAAGCTTCAGCATGATTACAGGATTCTGGATAATTTATATATTGGCAGGATCTATGAGAACAACCATGACAAGGTCATTGCCTTTACAAGGGGTGAGCTCCTGTTTGTATTTAACTTCCACCCCGTCAATTCATTTACCGATTACGGCATACCGCTACAGGGCAAATTCAGGGTGTTGATCGATTCCGACGATCCGGCATTCGGAGGATTTGACCGTTTTGACAGGAACACAATTTATACTTCAGTCAGAAAAGCAGACAGGCAGACTCTTAATATGCCTTATTACCTTTATCTCTATCTTCCGGCCCGTACTGCCCTTGTATTAAAGAAGGAGGCTGTCAGAAAAGCCACAGAAATTTAGTCTATCCAGCGAAGCAGGTAGAAATCCTGTTTGTGGGGTAGATCTTTATGCTTCGGGTAGATGCGTATTCCATAGAAGAATGTACCTGCCTTTTCAGGAATAAGGTTAGCCCTGTAGAGGCATTTGCCGCTTTTGCTGCTCACCAATGCAAACTCCTTGCTGGCAACAAACTCATGCTCCCCGTGTTTACTCATGTGAGTAATTACATATTCCACCCCTACGTTCTCCCTGGGGATCTTCTTTATATTCAGAGCAATTTCTGCCTTATAGTCATGACCTGAATGATAAACATTCCCTCCCGGTTTCTCAAAGCTGTAGTTTATTACTTCGATATTATCCCATTCCTCCATCATCGTTTTTTTCCATGCAGCAAGCTCTTTTGCCTTTTGAAAATCATTTGCTGTCAGAAATTTATTGCGCGCAAAGAGTTTGGTATAATATTTTTCAAAATAATCGTCGAGCTGGCGTTTCATTGTAAACTCAGGTGCAATCTTAACCATGGTGTTCTTGATATGGCTTATCCATTCAACAGGAATACCCTGATCGTTAAATGAATAATATGCGGGAATTATTTCATATTCAAGCATATTATAGATTGTTTCAGCATCAATGTCATCCTGGAGATCCTGATTTGTAAAGGTTCTCTTTTTCGGAAGAGCCCAGCCTGCAAATGCCCTGTAACCTTCAACCCACCACCCGTCGAGGACGCTGAAATGTATCGTGCCGTTCATCACTGCTTTTTCTCCGCTTGTTCCTGAAGCTTCCAGCGGCCTTGTAGGAGTGTTAAGCCAGATATCGACGCCCCGCACCAGGTACCTGGCAAGTTCAATATCATAGTTCTCAAGGAATATCACCTTGCCGGCGAATTGAGGCATCTGTGAAATTTCAAATACCTTCTTTATAAGATCCTGACCCCCTCCGTCATGCGGATGGGCTTTACCGGCATAGATGAACTGAACAGGTTTCTCAGGATTGTTTACTATCCGTGAAAGGCGATCGAGGTCCCTGAACAGCAGTGAAGCCCTTTTATAAGTTGCAAAACGACGGGCGAAACCTATGGTAAGTGCTTTTTCATCAAGATGACTGCTGATGTTAAGGAGTGTTCTGGGGCTAACATGCTTTTCCATCATATCACTCTGAAGTCTCTTCCTGATGTTTATGAAAAGAGTCTTTTTCAGATTTTTCTTTATCTCGTAGATCCTTTTATCATCAACCTTATAGAGCTTTTCCCACTGCTCCCTGTCAGTCTGGTCAAAATTGGAGCTTCCGGTAATCTCTTCATAGACCTCCTTCCATTCAGGGGCAGTCCAGGTAGGATGGTGAACCCCGTTTGTCACATACCCAATATAGAGCTCTTCCTTGAGATACCCGGGCCACAGCTTGTTGAACATTCCCTGGCTCACTTCGCCGTGGAGCTTGCTGACACCATTCAATTCCTGCGACATTCGTGTTGCCAGATAGCTCATATTAAACTTCCTGTCTGCATCTCCTTCGCACCTTCCAAGAGCCATCAGCTCTTCCCATGTTATATTAAGGCGGCCGGCATAATGAGAAATATATTTACGGAGAAGGTCTTCATCAAATGCGTCATGCCCTGCAGGTACGGGAGTATGCGTGGTAAACAGGGTAGATGATCTTACAGCCTCAAGTGCCTGGTTAAATGTAAGATGATACCCTTCAATCATCGTCCTTAACCGTTCAAGACTTATGAATGCCGAATGACCTTCATTGCTGTGGAAGAGATCAGGTTTTATTCCCATTGCATCCAGGGCTCGTATCCCACCAATGCCAAGTATCAGTTCCTGGCGCAACCTGTTTTCATGATCACCGCCGTACAGGTAATGTGTGACAGTCCTGTCTTCGGGAGTGTTATCGTCAAAATCGGTGTCGAGAAGTATAAGCTTTACTTTCCCAACCATTGCTTCCCAGACTCTGATCTTGACAGTTCTGCCTGGCCATACAAGGGCTACTGAGAGATGATTGCCTTTTTCGTCCTTAACCGGATTAATGGGAAGGCGTGAAAAATCCTCAGCTTCATAAATGGTTAACTGTTCTCCCTTAGGTCCCAGTTTCTGTCTGAAATAGCCATACCTGTATATGAAACCTATTCCAATTATATTCATGTTTGAGTCGCTGGCCTCTTTCAGATAGTCGCCCGCGAGGATTCCCAGGCCTCCGGAATATATCTTCAGGCATGGATGTATTCCGAACTCCATGCTGAAGTATGCTACTGACGGATTCTTTGGATCATCCGGACGCGAAATGTATTCCCTGAAGACCTTTTCCACTTTTTTAAGGTCAGCTACAAACTCTTCATCATCTTCAAGAACCAGGAGTCTCTTGTAATCAATCTTTTCGAGAAGCATTTTCGGATTATGCTTAACCTCTTCCCACAGGGAGGGGTCCATTCTTCTGAATATTGATTCAGCCTCATTATTCCAGGACCACCAGAGGTTATTGGCCAACTCTTTGAGTGAAGCCAGTTTTTCCGGAACGTCGCTCTGTACATAAATGTCTTTCCAGACAGGTACCTGGTGAGGTTTCCGGAAAACGAGACCCGGTGCTTCCACAAACCTGATAAATTCCCTTGGCTCATCTCTTCTCTCACTGCTTTTCAGAAGGGCCTTTTCATATGCTGTAAAATAATATTTGACCAGACTGTCCCACATTGCGATCCTTGAGATCTCATGTGCCTTTTTCCTGGCCTCTTTTATTCCGTCCCCGTCAAGCCCTACAAACATCAGAATGAATTCCCTGATCTCCTGAACGACCTTGTTTTCGTTATCATCGGTCCTCTCAATTATTGCTATGCCGTTGCCCGGATTCGGGAAGTATTCCTTTACCCAAAGCCCGAAGCCGGAGAGAGAAGTTGTAACCGTGGGTATTGAGAACATCAGACTTTCAAGGGGAGTATAACCCCAGGGTTCATAATAGGATGGAAATACTGAAAGGTCAAAGCCGATGAGGAGATCATAATACGGCATATTGAAAATGCCGTCATTGCCATTCAGATATGACGGTGCAAAAATGATTTTTACCTTTGACTTCTGATCGTTCTGGAGATTGTTTGCACTTATTCTCTGCAGAACCGGATCGTCTGACGGATAGTGGAGACTGTGTGTAAGGTACCGGTCGCCTCCATTGGTTGTTGCGTTATTATTCAGAATATCAACAATATCCTGGCGCGGACCTTTGTGATAAGCAGGCATCAGTATAAAAGCAATGCATTCTTTTGAAGGATTATCCTTTTTGTTCAGACTTCCCAGGGAATCAATAAAAATATCCACTCCTTTATTTCTGAACTCATATCGTCCGCTGTTCGCAATAAGAATGCAATCATCGGAAAGCTTGTATCCGAGAATGGCCTCAGCTACACTTTTGAGCTTAAGCCTGGCTGCTTTCCTCTTCTCCTCAAAAACATCATCGCCCGGAACGAATGAATCTTCAAAACCATTCGGGGTAACGATATCAACATCTTTCCCGAGGAAATGGCTGCATTCTCTTGAAGTTATTTCGCTTACGGTTGTAAAAACATCTGCAATGGAAGCCGATATTTTTTCCAGTGACTGTTTGGCCACAACATTGAATTCACGGGCAACCTGCCCGGGATTAAAATCTTTCATCTTGCCGTACAACGGCCTGTTATTGCCTGCAATGCTTCTGCCAAGAACTGTTGCATGCGTTGTGAAAGAAGTGGCAATCCAGGGAGCTTGCTTTTCGAGGTGCAGTATTCCTGTGCCGGTCATCCATTCATGGAATTGCGCGATTATGTTATGATGTTCATGATAAAAAGAAGTGAAGCTCTCAATAACCTTGCCTGCCGCAAATCCGAAAAGCGCAGGTTCTACATAATCCCATTGTCCCGATATGCTGTCAAGCTTGTAAGTTTCCCAGAACCTGGCGAATATCTCATTCTGCTGGCCGAAGTATGGAGTGAAATCTATCAGGAATACAACAGGTTTTCCTGCAATATTCCACCTTCCAGTCTTTACTCTTAAACCTTCCGATTCTGCCCTGCTCTTCCATTCGACATACAGCGATTCATCAGCAATAAATTCAGGATTCTTCACATCCTCTCTCCAGACATCAGGCCCGATAAGTATATAATTATCACCAAGTTCGTCAACAATATTCAGAGCTTTTGTCGAGATCACAGTATGTATCCCGCCAACTTTATTGCATACCTCCCAGCTTGTTTCAAATATAAAATCAACCTTCATTTTCGGATTTCAGTTATTGTGGAATTTTAAAATTCTATTTTTTTGACTTATTTCTTTGCTTTCGCAGCTTTCCCGGGAGTTGCCTTCTTTTTAACAGTTTTCCCTGCAGTTGTTTTTTTCGCTTGAGATTTTAAAGTTCTGGGTTTTTTAACAGTATCTGCCTTTGATCCCGCCGTTTCCGTGGAAACTTTTCTGCCGGGTTCTTCACTGGCAGATCCGGATATAAGCTTATGCGCCAGTTCCTTCAATGAAGTTTTTGTCTCCTTGTCAGTGCTATATAGGTCCCCTTTCACTCCTTTAATCCTTCTCTTGGTGAGCCTTTGGATCTCGGCATTCTGTTGTTCAATGATCTTTTCTTTTTCCTTAAGCATATCATCAAGCTTTCTGATCTGGATCTGTTCACTTGTATCCGGAGAGAGCCTGTTCAGCCTGATTTCAAAATCACTCAGCACATTCATATAATTCATGAATGCATCGTAGGGTGTTTCGTAAGGATTAAAATAAGCATGGACAGCACCATCGGAAAAGAATTTTGTTGCCATGTAATAGAAATGGTCACTTGATTGCAGGTATTCCCAATCCTTGTTCAACTGTTCATCGTTGCACTTTTTCACCTTATCCGATAATTCGTACAGCTTATCAAGAGCAGCTACCTGAAGTTCATTGCCCATCCAGGCGGTTATATCACGCTCTTCGTCAGCCCATGATATGGCAGATGGTATGCTTATTGCCGAAACAGGTTGCAATGTATCTGCAATTTCGGAGGGTGTCATGAACCTGAATGGGGTCTTTTTGATAATCATGCCCGGCAGGTGCTGCAGGAAATCAAAAATACCTGTGTCCTTCCAATTGTGTTCGCCAAACGTTTCATAATCGAGAAAAATATTCAGCAATTCGCTTTTTGGTGCAAGCTTGTTAATCCACGAAGCATATTTCTCCGCTGTCAGAGGCCATGCGCTCCATGACCTGTTAGAGAACCTGAATGCTATATCGTCGCTCATCACAAAGTTTCTGAGCAGGAGTTTCAGTCGGGGATTTATAGCGTTACAATAAAGGTAGTTAGGGCTCTTCCATCCAAGAATGTGCTTGGCTCCTTCAGTCAGCATGGCTTTGAATCCCATGTCTGCAACCCAAGAACCTATCTGGTCAGAGTAGATCAACTCCGTATTCCGGAATGAAGTTGTTTCAACTCCAAGGTATGTTTTCATCATTTCCCTGTGAATTTCAACCTGTTGTTGAAACTGGTTCCTGTTTTTAAGTGAGGAAAGGGAATGGGAATCAGTCTCAGAAAGGAATTCAACCATTCCTGTCTGAGCAAGCTGTCTGAAAGATTCAAGAACATCCGGAGCATAAAGCCTGAACTGGTTTATTACAATCCCCGTAAGGGAGAAAGCGACCTTGAATTTCTCCTTGTGTTTCTGAATGAGATCCATAATAATCTTATTGGCAGGGAGATAGCACTTATCTGCCACTTTCCTCATTATTGACTCATTCGAGAAATCATCATAGTAATAATGATCATGCCCCAGGTCGAAGAACCTGTAACGCTTCAACCTGAAAGGCTGATGGACCTGAAAATAAAAGCAAATTGCTTTCTTACCTGATGAGCTCATATTTTAATACTTATTTTTTCCAAATCACTCTTTCATATATATCTCTGACATGTCTGGCTGAATTATCCCATTTAAGCCTGATAACCTCTTCTTTGCCGTTCCTGATGAACATGCTTGCCAGCGCAGGGTAATTAAGAATTCCGTAAATAGCATCTGCCATTGCATCAATATCCCAGAAATCAGTCTTTACTGCATGCGTTAGAATTTCAGACACACCTGACTGCTTACTGATAATAACGGGTACATTCGATTGCATTGCTTCGAGAGGTGAAATCCCGAACGGTTCAGATACAGAAGGCATTATATAAACATCGCTCATTGCAAGCAATGTGAATACATCCTTCCCCTTCAAAAAACCAGTGAAATGAAAGCGATCGGTTATTTTAAGGGATGCAGCCCTCCTCATCATTCTTTCCATCATGTCTCCCGATCCTGCCATCACGAACCTTACGTTATTCATTACTTTCAGAACCTTATAAGCAGCTTCAATAAAATATTCAGGCCCCTTCTGAAGCGTTATCCTGCCCAGGAAAGTAACTACCTTATCATCAAATCCCTTGCTCACATTTATATCATCGGAGAAATGCACAGGTTCAACAGCGTTGTAAACAGTTTCTACCTTGTCGGGATCAATATTATATTTGTTTATTACGATATCTCTTGTAAGGTTGCTGACCGTTACTATTTTTGATGCAGCATCCATTCCGTTCTTTTCAATGCGGTACACATCGGGATTGACATTGCCGCCGCTTCTGTCAAAATCAGTGGCATGAACATGGATCACAAGCGGCTTGCCGGAAACCTCCATTGCTGCAATTCCTGCAGGATAGGTAAGCCAGTCGTGGGCATGGATGATATCAAATTCATTTTCCTCGGCTATCACTGAAGCAATAATGGAATACTTATATATTTCATCCATAAGGTTGTGATCGTATCTGCCCGAAAAATCAATCATCCCCTTTTTGTTTGTCTGGATTATAAGCCTGTGCCCGGATACTTTGGAACGGACAATCTTCCAGTAATCTTCAGGATCAATATAAGGGACAATCCTGGAAGAGATCTCAATCTTTTCAACAGGCCTTCTGGTTCCCTTAAAGTAAATCTGCTTGAATGCGACCGGCACTTTGTTTGCACCAATCAGCCGTACCCCGGTTTGATCTTCATCGCCCCACGATTTTGGCACTACAAAGATCACCTCCATATCATCTATTGCAGTCATGCCTTTTGTAAGACCATAACTTGCAGTCCCCAGCCCGCCGGTAATGTGGGGCGGAAATTCCCATCCAAACATTAACACACGCATATTCTACCTGTATTATTGATTTGAATACTTTTTCTCTAGCAGGTCAATGATCCTCAATACTTCACCAACGCTCCAGGCCTGGGATATTGCACCCCGGGGCGCATGAGGCGGATCCCCGTCATGTATTTCCGAAAGAGTGGTTATACCATGCTCGCTCATCACCTCTTCAAGGCCAAAAATCAGCTTTCTTATTTTCTGAACTCCCTGCATGCCGTATACTTTCAGCCATCCTTCACAGAAAGGTCCGAACAGCCATGGCCAGACGGTACCCTGATGGTATGCCTTGTCCCTCTCCTCCTGATTGCCTGAATAAATACCCTTGTATAATTTATTGCCCGGAGAAAGGGTTCTGAGACCTCTTGGCGTAACAAGCTCTTTATCTGCAATATCCAGTACCTTCTTCATCTGCTCTTTATCAAGCATGATATACGGAAGGGAGACGGCTATGACCATATTCGGCCTGACAAAAAAGTTACGTCCTTCCTCATCATTAACATAATCAGCCAGATATCCTGCTTTTTCATCCCAGAATAATTCCAGGAACGATTTTTTAATTAACTCCGGGAGAGATTCGAATTCCCTGACGAAAGCTTTGTCATTCCCAATCTTTGCCATATCCAGGGCAAAACAGACAGCATTATACCAGAGAGCGTTTATTTCAACAGGGTATCCTTTCCTCGGGGTGACCGGAACACCATTTACCACAGCATCCATCCACGTAAGTGCTTTCCCCGGTGCATCGGCATATACAAGGCCATTATCCCTCATGTGAATATTAAATGCCGTTCCGTTCTTATAGGCATTCAAAACTGATTTAGCAGCTGCACCATATCTTTCAATGCAGTCGGATCCGCCATTTTCAACATACTGCTGAAGCGACCACAGGAACCACAGCGGGGCATCCACGGAATTGAATGCATAGTGCCCGGCTGTGCCCATATTCGGGAATAATCCGTCCTTCATTCTTTTGACCTGGGTATCCAGCACATCCCTGAATAGTGTAAGATTGTTACGAGCCATGGCGATACCCGGAAGTGAAATGAAAGTATCCCTTCCCCAGGATCCGAACCAGGGATAACCTGCAATGATAAGAGTATCCTCTCCTCTTTTTTCGACAAACTGCTGTGAGGCATTTCCAAGGCAGTTCAGAAAACTGTTACGTGGAATCTTGCCGGCTACCGTCTTTGTGAATTTTGACTTAAGACCTGAGACATTTTCCTCACGTGTGGAAGCAGAAAAAACAATGGTGTCTCCCTTTTTCGCTTCCAGCTCAAAAAATCCCGGAGTAAAAAGATCTTCAGAAAAATCATACCCCCTTTTCTGTTCTTCAATATACTCCACTCCAAGATACCAGTCAGGCACATGAATGAATTCAGGTTTGGTGGAAAACTGCAAATGCAATGACGGGAATCCGTCATACATCTTGGATTTGATCCCGTTTTTAACAGTCTCAATCTTTGTATTTGCAGTCATGTTTGCATGCGTAAGGGTATGAATGCTCCTGAATGCCAGGAACGGTCGGATCTGGAGCTTCATCGGTTCGGAAGCTTCAAGAATGGTATATCTCATCAGCAATTGTTCCTCATAATGTACAAGCAGTCTTTCCATTTTCAGAAGTACATTGCCCACACGGAAGATCCTCATCGGTATAACCTCTGTTTCAAAGTCTTCAAGATACTTGTGCCCCCTGGGGCTGAAATGATCACCTTTATATTTCCTGATGCCAATATTAAAGCTCTTATCATTGTTGACCACAGTCACATCAAGGGAAGAAAGCAATACATATCTGCCGCCCCCGAGCTCATCAACCGGACAAATGAGCAATCCATGATATTTGCGTGTATTGCATTCCACGATGGTTGTTGATGCATACGACCCGGCCCTGTTCGTCCTTATAATCTCCCTTCCGAGTGAATATTCAAGATTTACAATATGGCATTTATCAAACTTTATATAACTCATATATAAACTGTTTTGTATGATATAAAAAGTCTTTTAAGGTAAATATTTTTCTCAAATTTTACAAACCATTTCATATCAGGTTTCATAATTATTATTTACGCCGGATGCAAGGAAGAAAAAAAGAATAACTTTGCATCTCAATAAATAAAATTGCTTCCAATAAAATGATTTGTTTAATGAAAGGGTATATTTTACTGCTTTTTATTGCTTTAGTGACCTTTCCCGGCTGCAAAAATAACAATATTGAAGTAAAAGGCAAATTAACGAACTCAATAAAAGGAGAATATATATATCTTGACGAACTCAGATCATCGAAACTGGTTACTGTAGATTCAGTCGCATTATCAGAAGACGGAACGTTTTCACTGAAAAGGAAAATGGAATTTCCTTCATTCTATCTTTTAAAAACCGATGAGACAAATTTTCTGACTATGCTGCTGGAACCCGGACAGAAAATAGAGCTCAAAGCTGATATTGATTCGCTGAATTTTCCTTCAGCCCTCTCGGGATCCAGAGGCACCGAACTGATGACAGAATATAACAGGAAGCTGCAGGCTGCAATCGTCCGGCTGAAAGGCCTCCGGGAGGAATATGTAAGGAACCTCGGCAGTCCTCAATTATCTGACATAATGGACCGGCTTGACAGTATAGGTCAGGCATGCCTGAATGACATTAATTCCTATACAAAAAATTATATTGATGAAAACCTGACTTCTCTTGTCAGTCTTGCAGCTTTGTACCAGCAGGTTGCACCAGGTGAGTACATTCTCGATCCACAGAAGGATCTGAGATATTATATCCGGGTAGATTCAGCCCTGTCTCTTCTGTATCCTGATTATGAGCCTGTTAAAACACTCCATGAGCAGGTTCAGAATCTGGTAGCAGACATCCAGTCACAAAACCTGATCTCTCCTGTTTACCAACATGGAGATGAAGTTCCTGAAATAGCCCTTCCTGATCCTGAAGGAGATACCATTAGGCTTTCCTCAACAAGAGGAAATTTGGTCCTGCTTGATTTCTGGGCTGCATGGTGCCCGCCATGCAGACAGGAGAATCCGAATCTTGTGAAAGCTTATACCCTCTATCACAGCAAGGGATTCCGGATTTATCAGGTATCTCTTGATAAAACCAGGGAGGCCTGGATAAAAGGTATCCGGGATGACCATCTTGAAAACTGGATCCATGTAAGCGATTTGAAATACTGGAGCTCTGTTGTAGTTCCCCTCTACAATATCAAAAAAATCCCAACCAACTTCCTGCTTGACATGGAAGGCCGGATTATTGGGTCAAACCTGAATGGAGAGGCATTGCAAAATAAGCTGGCTGAATTGTTTAACAAATAATATCACCTTGCAGAACAAGTAATTACATCTACATTGATAATGAAAAAATATTTTATTCTTCTTATTCCATTTTTGATTGCAACCGGATGCAGGAAAAGCAACGTTTTCACTGTTGACGGTTCTCTGAAAATGACCGGGAAAGAATATATTTATCTTAATAATGTCAATATTGATAAGCTGGTCCTGATCGACTCTGCAAAGATCAACAGCAAGGGACGCTTCAGATTCAGGATTAAAGCCGGGGAACCTGATTTCTACCAGATCGGAATTTCCTCAGATGACTTTGTGACTCTCCTTGCCGGGCCGGGTGAAAGAATACATCTTGATTTCATTGGTGACAGACTTTCTGACAAGTATGCAGTTACCGGGTCGAAAGGTTCCGAACAGATACAAATACTTGATCTTAAGCTTCTTAATACAAAGAATAAGCTTGATTCCATCAGTAATCTCTACAAAAAATCTGAAAAGGATCTTGATTTCGGGACCAAAGGAAAGCTCCTCGAAGAGACCTGGCTCAACCTGATTAAGGAACAACGGAAATTCAATATTGAATTTATCATCAATAATATGACTTCCCTTGCCGCTATCAAGGCACTTTACCAGAGGATCGATGATAACACATATGTTCTTTATGAACCCCATGATCTTCAGTATCTGAAAATTGTCATCGATTCCCTGAAACGCTATTATCCTGAATCAAAACACACAAAGGCACTGGTGAGTGATTTTACAAATGAAATGAATCAGTATTATTCCAGACAGCTTAATAAGATGTCAGCCACATTGCCTGAAACCAGGCTTGATCCTGATTTAACGGATATTAACGGGAAGAAAGTGAGGCTCTCCTCCTTAAAGGGGAAATATGTTCTTCTTACATTCTGGTCAGCAAATTCCCGGGAATGCATTGCTGAAAATCTTCAGCTGAAGGAATACTACCGTCTTTATAACAGGAAGGGATTCGAAATATACCAGATAAATCTGGATGAGGATGAATCTTTATGGAGATCTGCCGTAAAATTTGATGAACTGCCCTGGATCAATACCAGGGAAGATGATCCTGCCGATCCATACTATGCCAGGGTTTACAATGTAAAAACCCTTCCGACGAATTATCTTTATGATCCGGAATGGAACATCACAGCATCAAATCTTCATGGCAAAACTCTGCAAATAAAACTAAATCAATTATTTAATAATTAATTGATAGCATTGAGCGGTTCAGGCAAAATATTTTTCGCTTCCGATTTTCATCTTGGCCTGAAAACAGGTTCGCCCCCTCTAGACCGTGAGAGAAAGGTGGTTGGCTGGCTTGAAAATATTGCCCCCGAAGCTGACGGTATATACCTGATTGGAGATATTTTTGATTTCTGGTGGGAATATAAACTGGTAGTACCGCGCGGATTTACCAGGTTCCTGGGAACTGTAGCCAGGATAACAGATTCAGGCATACCGGTTCATTTCTTTACAGGGAATCACGATATGTGGGTCAGCGATTATTTTACAAAGGAGTGCGGTGTAATCATGCACACTGATCCACTGACAGTTTCATTTAACGGGAAGAAATTCCACATTGCCCATGGAGAAGGATTGAGTACCCGGAATAATGCTTATAAGATCCTACTTAAAATATTCCGTAACAAGCCGCTCAGGGTATTATATTCAGCTCTCCATCCGAGGATAGGAGTAAGTATCGGACACAGATGGTCTCTCAGTTCAAGGCTTGGCAAGGGTATTTCGCAGGAGTTCCTTGGAGAGGATGAGGAAGATCTGATAAGGTATGCCATGTTATTTCCGGTTGATGAAAAAATCGATTTTTTTGTTTTCGGCCATCGCCATCTGGCAATGACTTACAAGCTGAGGAATAATGCTGAAATATTTTTCCTTGGTGACTGGATTCAACACAGCAGTTACGCTGAATGGGATGGTAACAACCTGACTCTCAAAACCCTTGACTAACCTGTCTTATCCTCTACCTGTACATTAAGGATGTAAAACGAATAAAGATCATTTACTTTGTCGAACTGGTAAATCAGCTTGTTCCCTGATTTCCTTGCCATATCTATCAGCCCCATATTACCCGTGCTTTCGGAGTCTTTAGTCTGGCCTGAAAGGGACTTTTTGAAAAGATCAGTAAGCCCTGTTTTATCATACCTGTTGATGGTATCAAGCAATTCTTTCAGATGGTCAACCTTATCATTTGGGATCAGGTTGCCAGTTGAAAGATAGTATGTATTGTTTTCGAACCTGATCATTGCGATGGGCATTCCGTATTTCTTTTCAGCTTCATATCCGGGACTATATCTCGCAACATTCTCAATTATTTCAATAAGTATGCTGAATACCCTTCTCCTGAGGTTTGATTCAATATCTTCCTCAGCAAGCTTTGTTTCGGTGAATGTAATGACCTCCTTGCCCACGTCGGGAGTAATATGTCCTGCCCAGATAAGATAGATGCTGTTTTCCGCCATCAGTCTTTCAAGCTGAGAGACCGCTTTGCCGCTGAAAGGTATTTCCTTTTCTTTATAGTGTACGCCAACACCTTCTGAATCAACGGTTTTGCTCAGAATAAAATAGGAATTCTCTTTATCAATCTGTAAAAAATCATAATCGAGCTTGTTGCCTGTTGTCTTTGCCATTTCAATAAGTCCAAGCCCGGCGCCACCTTTATTGCTTAATTCGGTATTGCTTAACATCTGTCTGTAAACAGCCCTGATCTCACTTATTTCAAGGTTGTTGATCAGATCAAGACGTTTTCTCAGATCCTCAATGTTGGCAGCTGAAATGACATTGCCTGTTGTTACGGTGTAGCCTCCTTCAGCTTTTGAATAAACAACCAGGGACATATTGGCGAGTTGCTGCTTATCACTATGTTTTGAGACATTCTGAAGACTTTCAAGCACAAACATAAACAACCTTTTCCGGCCCAGAAATCCAAATTCTGCGTTCTCCATCTCTTTCTCAATAAGCATAATGAGAGGCACTGAATTCTCGTTAGTAATAATACCCCTGTAAACGAACATCAGTCTTTCATTTTTCATTTTATCCCGAATCCGGTGTATGAGATCCATGTGAATAAGATCAGGTTGATTTTATGGTGATAAAAATATAAAAAACCGAATTATTATTCCTAACTTGGACTGATAAAATTTAAAGAGAATTAATGTTTTACAGGTTTCTGCAATTTATTGTACCCCCCTTTGCTTTCAGAGTTTATTTCAGGCGTATCTTTTATTCGAACTTGAAAAAAGTGCCTCTTGAAAAACCCCTGCTCTTTGTTGGAAATCATCAGAATTCGTCTGTAGACGGGATCATTGTCGGTTCCTACCTGCCTCAGCCGATACATTTTACAATGCGGGCCGACATGTTCAGGAAACCATTCGCCCGGTTTTGTCTGAGGGAGCTGAATGTATCGCCTGTTTACAGAATGGAGGAGGGTTTTGAAAACGTGCATAAGAATATTGAAGCATTTACTGCTATCTATGATGTCCTGAAAGGAAACGGGAATTTTATTATGTTCTCAGAAGGAATATGTGTTCAGGAAAAACGCCTTCAGAAACTTAGAAAGGGGACAGCCAGGCTGGCATTCGGCGCAGAGGGAAAGTTCGATCTGGATGTGAATATTGTACCGGTAGGCATTAATTACACTTATCCTGCAAAATTCAGAAGCGAAGTGATGATAAATTTTCATGAAGCCTTCAGTATAAAGGAACTGACTGCTCTCTATAAGGAGCACCCTGCAAAGGCATTGCTCGCTTTCAATGAAAAATGCAGTGAGGGCTTGCTGAAAGAGGTTATCATAGTCGATGATCCGAAAAATGACTGGCTGGCAGAAGAGCTTCTGAAAATGGGGAGAAATAATATGGTTCTGCCATTCTTCCGATGGAAATTCAATACCGACGACAGAAGGCTGGTTGAAAAGAGTATCGCCGACAGGATAAACTACCTTGCAAAAACATCCCCTGAAGAACTTGAATCTTTGAAGGAAAAAGTGAAGAAATATGTAAGCCGGCTTTCTGAATCGGGACTGAGGGATGAGAATGTTGCCAGGAAACTGAACCTGGGATGGTTAAGATACCTGTCTGTTATTGCGGGTTTGCCTG
>Ga0102851_10000529_pt1 | contig 19484 bp, 13 predicted proteins | sample Mud3Dept3metaG_FD_79558 | JGI IMG/M metagenome (GOLD analysis project Ga0102851, IMG submission 79558) | Freshwater wetland microbial communities from Ohio, USA, analyzing the effect of biotic and abiotic controls - Mud 3 Core 4 Depth 3... | ecosystem: Environmental > Aquatic > Freshwater >... | reverse complement strand
TATCTAATAATCCATCACCATCCGTATCAGGCCAAGGACATCCGTTGTTTTCAGTTGGTCCGGCTTCAAGCGGACAACCATCCAGGTAATCAAAGATTCCGTCATTATCAGTATCAGGACAACCTTGGTTTTCAATAGGACCGGCCTGATCAGGACATAAATCGTCCGAATCTTTCAGACCATCTCCATCTTTATCCGGACAACCTTTAAATAATTCAAGACCGGCTTCATCCGGACAGTCATCATTTTTATCCATGATTTTATCGCCATCACGATCCGGACAACCTCTGAATTCAGCTAAACCTGCATCATCCGGACAATCGTCATTTTTATCAATAATTTTATCACCATCGCGATCAGGACATCCCTGGAACTCAACAGTACCGGCCTCTAAAGGACAAGCATCTTCAGTATCCTGGATTCCATCCATATCAGTGTCAGGACAACCTTTAAACGCCCATACACCCGGTGTTTCAAGGCAGATATCTAATTTATCAGAAACTTTATCATTATCAATATCTTTTGGATGGCCATATAAAATAGGAACTTTCAAGGCAAAATAGAAATCGATTCCCCGGATTTGTTTTTCTTTTCCCGGTGCGAATAACCATTTCAAATCACCTGTTCCAATAATAATTGGCCCCATTCTAAGACCCAGACCTGCGCGCACGCCATATAATCCGCTATAGGAAATTGGAGCTGCAAGACCGGCCCATGCAAAATCATATCTCGGAGTCAATGAAAAACTAGTAGGATAGCGGACTTTGTGCGCATCTTTATTCATTTGAAAACCAATCATACCATTAAAATTCAGGTAAAAATCATTCCAGATGTGCCAGTCAATATCTGTATTAATGTGTGTTGGAAGATTCATGTAGAAAGTTCCGACATCGGTGATGCGCGTAGCAGCTCCTGTACTGATCATTGTGTCAACATTATCGTTGAAAGATTCAAGACCTTCAGAGTCATCAAACTGAAACAAATCCAGAACATTTGTATTCACTGAAAAGTTACGACTATTGTCTGATTTAGCATAACGCATACCACCAATGTCATTTATAGCAAATCCAACTCGTAAAGCATATTTGTTACGATCACGGCGCCAAACATTTGTCTCGCCATCCATATCATATTTAAAATCTTTCCATTTTGGTCTCCATTCATAAATGAAACCTATGTCAACTCCCAAACCAAGTTTAGATTGTAATTTAAAAACATCATTAAATGTCAACGCTGAATCTGTTCCGCTACCACCAACGTAAGTTGAAGAACTTGCATCAAATCGCTCGTCAATATTTGATGAATAACCATAATCAAAATTTCCCTGGATGTTAAGAATTGTATCATCATTGAGGAATTCGTATTTCACATCATCAGAATAAACATAGATTGCTCCAAGCCCCTGGAGGAATTTTAATTTTGTTCCGACTTTCAGGAAATGTTCGTCTTTGTCTAATACCACCATTCCAAATCCAAGGTTGTATTCCATCCAACTATTAAAAGAGATATTGAATAATTTATCTTCCAATGGCTTATTCCAAAGGTCAGAATATTCAAGACTATTTTGGGCGAGGGTCAGCAAGTCTGACGACAAGTGATCGATGTTTAAAAAAGTTCGGCTTTTTATTCCAAAACTAATTGCCATAGTGCGATTAATTGACACCATGAAATTAAGAATATCCATTTCGGTTTCAACAAAACCCTGGCGCGGTAAACCTTTTGGATTGTCGTATTGGAAAAAATTTCCTTCATTACGATTCATATAGTATTCAGTAGAATCGGGATGAATAATTGTACCGAATTCCGGATAAATTGTATCGTTTTGCCATGCGTCGACCGCAGGATCGCCGGATTTAAAGGATTGTGTCCACCAATAAGGCATTAAATGTGTATTCATGTACACGTGATTATTGTAGCCCGAAAAAGATCCTCCACCTAAAGTAATGTCAACAACCATGCGGTTATCTGCAATCATAGCAGGATTCCAGTCCCCTCCGGAAACTCCTGAATAATTACTTTGACGGAATCCTATAAAATCCTGTGCCAGAGAAAGATTGAGCGAGCATAAAAAAAGTACAACAAGTAGTAGATTTATTTTTTTCATAAGTGAGCTTTTTGTTTTTTAACAGGTTCTGATGTAAAAGACGTGATGACTGTACATTTGGTTGGAATGCCAACTAATCACAACGACCAATTCATGTATTATTCAGTTTTATAAATTTTAATTTTAGTTCCGACAAACGTGTATAATAATTCTTCATTTAAAAGATATACGCTGGTGCCTTTAATCGGAAGCGGGAAAATCATTTTTCCGTATCCGTTCAACAAATATAAGTTATTCTGAGAATTATCTACAAAAACATATGTAAAGTCTTGTTTAACGATTGCCTCAATAAAACTCGTAGTCTGATCCGGTTTTAAGACAGAATTTTTTTCATAACCAAATTCATCAAAAACAATAACTCTTCCTGTTTCCTCGATTACTAACAACGGATGATTATTATTAAACATCCATATTACATTTGTAGCCATTACTTCTTTGTCTAATTTTAAGGAGTCTTTTTGCCCATCTACGAGATAATGATTATAGATGAAATTGTTTTTATATCCCATTTTTCGCAGCGACGATGCTTCATAATTTCCAACCGCAAAAGAAGATTCATTGGGCAGTCGGACTACACTTTCTTTATTGAGACGCGATTCGCCCCTGCGATTTAAAATATACACTTTATTATTCATGTCTTTAAATACAATAAGATCCTTACCATCTGTAGCAAAATATGAGATTGTTCCATTTAATTCTGCAGACATACCCGGAAATAACCAGCCCTGAACCGGAGCAGCATTTTCATCAAAACTCCTTACCTGGTTACCAATGCTTACGACAAACCGATAATTATTCAAATTTTCATAATCAATAGCAAGACCACCTTTTGAAACACCATCAAACTTTTTCGGAAAATTCGGAACTGATTTTCCATTATCATTAACGACATCAAGTTGGTTTGACTGAAAGAGCACAATTTCATTTTGACCATCACCTTCGAGATCTATAATTTGCGGTTTGCCGGTTAATGAAGTTGATAAATTGAGTGCCCATTTTTTATTTCCGAGCGTATCATAAAGCACAATTTGATTTTGATTACTAAGGAGAATAAAAGCAGAATCCGATTTTCGAATAGATTGAATTTGGGAAGGAATAATTTCAACCTCAAAATCAGCTATGAGCTGAACTGATTCTGATTGACCGGCATTTGTACTGATATGTGTTGAAGTATTGACGCAAATATTAGTTGATCGCCACAATGTACTACTCAATGCAAATTCTCCGTTCTCATCAACTCTGATCGCCATACAGTGTGATCGTTGCGGAATTGCTTTCTGATAAAGAGATCTGGTTTGAGAATTTTTAAAAAAAGAATTTCCTAATTGTAATTCTCCCAAATACCATCGCATTGCCGGAATAGAATTAGCAACGATATTAAAATTATCGACAGAGGTATAAAACTTAAACGGATCTGTTATTTCCGGAATAGATTCAGCCCAATTAAATGATCCGGAAAAAGGCATAATTTCAAAAGGCCCTATATTAAAATAAGGTATTTGAATTGAGTCATGCTGATTTGTGAGTGTTTGTTCTTCGAGAATAAGTTTCAGGTCTTGCTCCAGATTTTGCGGCGCAATCATCAGGCAAAAAGAATCTTTTTTCAAAATTATCAGTCCGTCATCGACCCATTTAAATGAACCTTCACCGGGTTGATTAAAAAATATTGAATGATCCGTTTCCATTCGTGAACTTCCGTAAAAATAAATTTCATCAAAACCTGCAGGAACAAATTGCAAATAAGAAGCATGTTGAATTGGTTGACCAACAGGACCTGCCAAAGAATCTTCCCAAACCTGGTGATGAAATTCATCTGAAATAATATGGTGAGTTCCCTGAGGATATTCAGGATTGTAAATAATAAAATCTGCGTTTCCAAATTGTTTCTCATTCACATTTTTATTTGCAATGACAGGCAGCGTTGAAATAACAAGAAATTGATTATAGTTTTTTGCATGATATGATTTTCCATTAATCTCAATCGAATTTTCACCGGCTATACTTGACACTTCAAATTTTGCAGTAATTAAATCAGCAATACTATAAGCATCTGACTCGGCTGTATTAAAAGCAATAGAAAAATCGGTTTCATTAAAGGAGAAAAAACAATCGCGGCTAACCTCATCCGAAAATAAAAAGTTCTTTTTTTCAATTAAAAACTGAATTCCGGAAATTAAATCCGCCGGCAAGTTGTTCAGTTCTAATTCATCAACACTCCTGATTTTATTAAACAACCTGTCAATATTCGGAATCATGACAGCTGCCTTTTCATTCTCAATTCTAAAAGATAAGAATGTATATTTTTCATTTTGTCTTTGAAAAAGATAATAAGCGGCAAAAGCAAAAACTATCGTGAGCAGAAAAATAAAAATGATTCGGGCCAGCCGTTTAGTAAAAGACATAGTAATCACAAAATTAACCTGAACATCCTCATCAAATCAGAAGATCAGGATAAGAATATGCACAGCGGAATGTGAATCCTATAAATCGAGGTTGAATTGAATTTCGGGTAGAAGCCGGAATGACATACGGTGCAATGTTGACGGACCAAATTTGGCAATAGCTTCGCGGTGAAGTTCAGTAGAGTAACCTTTATTACTATCCCATTTATATTCCGGAAATTCAAGATGCAATTCGTTCATTAACTTATCACGATAAACTTTCGCAAGGACAGATGCCGCTGCAATTGATTTATATTTTTCATCCCCTTCAATAATACACTCGTGCGCAATATTTTTATAAGCATTAAAGCGATTGCCGTCAATAATTAAAAATTCGGGAGTCAGGTTAAGTTGATCAATTGCGCGATGCATTGCTAAAAAAGAAGCATTCAGAATATTTATTTTATCAATGGTAATATGGTCTACGATTCCGATAGCATAAGCAATAGCTTTTTCTTTAATAATAGGTTCCAGTTCAAAACGATCCTCTTTTGTCATCTGTTTAGAATCATTCAGCAACTTGTGATAAAAAGTTTTTGGAAGAATAACGGCAGCAGCAACCACGGGACCTGCGAGGCAACCTCTGCCGGCTTCATCGCAACCAGCTTCAATGAGGTATTTCGAAAAATTATTCTTTAATCTCATATTATTCCCGTTAATTATTCCTTAGATTCTTCCGTTGATGCTGCAATTTAAACAAAAACTAAATAATTTTTATATCTTAGCACAACCTTTGGCATATTAATTGCGTCTGATGTCTAAAGAAATTATAGAAATTATATTTAATAAACCAAAGTTATGAAAAAGATATTAGGACTAGCTGCAGGAATTTTGTTAACCGCTGCGACTTTTGCGCAAACAGAGGTGAAGTTTGTAGATGCCGTTAATGGCTACGATAAAACCACTGCAAAAACATTTCATTTTGTTATGGAATCAAATTATACATTAGAATCCATTAATGCTGCCGCGGCTTTTTATACAGAGTATTTTACAGTAGTTGCTGCACCCGGGACTTCGGGAACAGATGTTGCGATTACACTTGTTGAAGATAATGAAATGGCAAGACGAGTTATATCACGCTTTTTCATAAGTCAGGAAGTACAAAATATTGTAGTGAATGGTACTAAAATGCCAATATTCGATTTCATGTCGACATACATTATGTTATAAACCTCATTATTAAACGATACAGTAAACCCTGACCACATTGTGGTTGGGGTTTTTTATTTCTTAGTGTTTGGAAATCCGAATTTAAATTTCTAAATTGCTTCCTAAATCCAGCCGAATCAACTTTTTTCTAAAGACATCGTGGACAAGTCCAAAGAAAATTGCGTCGGCTAATAAAAACCAGAAACTATGCAAGAAGTTATGTCGTCGCCCCAGCTATTAGAGAAAGAGGCTATAGCCAATCTTTCTTTTCGAAATCCTGTAAAATTTAAACAAAGACCGGATTTAATGCAACGATTAGAAGAGGCAACCAAATTAGGGAACAATGCAAAAGTTAAATTTAATATTGATTTCTATTCTGATTCAGGCTTCAGTACAGTTCAAACTACTGTTTGGGCAACAGGTACCAAATTCATTTGCCTTAAAGGCGGATTATGGTTGCCAATTGCAAAGATATCAGACATAAGAAGCATATAATAGAACTTTGTAAAACCTTTAAAAAGCGACTTAATGTCGCTTTTTTTATTTTTAGAAATACAAGAATAATCGTATATCTCGCCTTTACTATTTATTCAATTCCATTAACTTTGGATCAAATATTACATTACATCAGGCGCCATCATGTTCAAAAAGATCTTTTTAGTTCTATTTATTTCCCTTCCGTTTATTGCAAAATCCCAGGATGATATGCCTTCATCAATTGATGAAGTTATTAAGTGGAATTTCAGCGTGACATATGAATGTGATGTTGCAACAATTGTTATGACCGTCGATCAGAAAGATGGCTGGCACATTTATGCACAAAAACAACCTGAAGGTGCTGTCTCCATGCCTACGAGTTTTGATTTTGGACGAAATAAAAATTATGAAATAATTGGGAAAACAAAGGAAATAGGTGCTGCAGAACATACCGACCTTGGAATTCCTGAAAAATCTTTCCTCGGACCAAAGGCCCAATTTGAACAAAAAATCAAAATAAAATCAAAAGAAGATTTTAAAATAAAGATTTTATATTCTTTTATGGCATGTAAAAAATCATGCTTTCCACCGGACGAACGTGAGATTGAAATTACAATTAAAGGAGTAGACCTGGAAGAAAATCCATGTACAGGAGTAATCACCGTAGATTCTTTATCAACCCAAAATGGTGCTCTCTGGATTCAAAAACTTGCCGGTACATGTGAAGGATTCTATTATACAGACGATTTCCATCCGGTTCATGTTAAACCTAATACACCCGTCAAGAAAAATTTTAATACGTATGAACTTTCTTTAGAGATATCAATCGATTCTATTTTCAACTTGTACGATTTGGAAAATAAAGAAACGTATAAGTCTTTATTCAGAATTGTAAATGACAGTAATGTTGCGTTAGTGGGTTCACCAAAGTACTCACTTCAAAGTAAGAATTCTGTTTTTTCCAAACCGGACACAACCGATTTTGTTTTTACCTACACACAAGATATAGAGATTAAAGACACTTCAAAAGTTGATACGCTTTATGCCTTTATGGATATTTATCTGCAAGGATGTTCGGAAAATTTTAGAAACACGGAACCAATTAATGTTCAGTTTGATTTATTAAATCCTATTTATCTTGATAAAGATGAATCGCATAGTTCATTATGGATTATTTTCTTCCTTGCATTCGCGAGTGGATTAATTGCATTGCTGACACCATGCGTTTTTCCAATGATTCCAATGACCGTTACTTTTTTTACCAAGCAATCCAAAACAAAAAAGGAGGGAATGCGGAAAGCCATGCTCTACGCATTTTTCATCATTATTATTTATGTACTGTTAGGCGTTTTAATTTCCGGAATTTTTGGCGCGGGAGCTTTAAATGCAATGGCAACAAATGCATGGGTCAATTTATGCTTCGCAATTTTATTTATTGTTTTTGCGATTTCATTCTTAGGAGCTTTCGAAATTACTCTACCCTCGTCATGGGTTAACAAAGCCGATAAACAAGCAGACAAAGGCGGAATAGTCGGAATCTTTTTTATGGCCTTTACTTTGGCTTTGGTTTCATTTTCATGCACAGGTCCAATCGTAGGAAGTGTGCTTGTAAAATCAGCCGAAGGCGGAGAAGTAATTGCACCAATTATTGCAATGCTTGGTTTTTCAAGCGCACTGGCTTTACCATTTGGTTTATTCGCAGCTTTTCCGGGTTGGTTAAATTCACTGCCGCAATCAGGTGGCTGGTTAAATGTTGTAAAAGTTACTTTAGGATTACTTGAAATTGCTTTTGCGTTTAAATTTCTTTTGCAGGCAGATCAAGGCTTTGAAAGTTATATTATTTCCCGCGAAATTTTTATTGCCGTTTGGGTAGCTGTGTTCCTTGTACTCGGAATTTATCTTCTCGGGTTTATCCAATTTCCGCATGATTCCAAAGTTGAAAAACTATCAGTTGGCCGAAGTTTATTCGGACTTGTATCAATTGCTTTTGTTATTTATTTATTACCAGGAATGTGGGGCGCACCAGTAAATATTATTTCCGGACTCGCGCCCTCTAAAAGCTACTCTGAATCACCTTATGGTGTTAACATGGCCGCTCCCGAAAAAAGTGCTGACCTACCGGAGAGCGCAGAATATCACGGTCACGGAATTTGGGTGATCAAGGATTATGATGAGGCTTTGGCCTATGCCAAAAAAGTTCAGAAACCTTTGCTGATAGACTTTACAGGAATTCAATGTGTGAATTGTCGTAAGATGGAAGATTTTGTTTGGGCAAAAGAAGACATAGCACCTATAATGGCAGAAAAATTTGTAATTGCTTCTTTGTTTGTTGATGATAAAGCAGCATTACCAAAAGATAAATGGGTGACACTTGCAGATGGAACCGTTCTTAAGGAGGTGGGTGAAAAATGGTTCAACTTCCAGACATCAAGATATGCGCAAGGCACACAACCCCTTTATGTTGTAGTTGATCATAATGAAAAAAATATTTCCGGGAAGGCTAGTTATGATACACATAACGATCCGGCTGATTTTAAAAAATGGTTGGACAATGCACTTTTGCAATTTGAATTTAGCATGAACCCGAATGTTGCTATTCCTGAATTTGAGATTGTGGATGGCCAAGCTTCTGTCTCTGATAAAAAAGAGCCAATGGTTTACAATGTCATTCATGGAATAAAAACAATTTGCAACTATGATACTGCGTTGGCTTTTGCAAAAAAATCCGGTAAACCCCTGCTGCTTAATTTTTCAGGCTTCTATTGTAAAAATGCCCGAAAATTTGAAGACCAGATCTGGGAAAAAGTTTCCGGTCTATTAACGAAGTTTGTTGTTGCCACCCTCTATTGTGACGACAAGAGCGTATTGCCGAAAAATGAAACCGGGGTAATCATGTCAAACGGAAAAGAAATAAAAACTGTCGGAGATAAATGGTTGAATATGCAAATTACAAGGTATAAGCGTGGAGCCCAGCCGCTTTATGCGGTTCTCGATCATAACGAAAATGATATTTCTGACGGACTCGCCTCCTTCGAGACACATGGCGATCCTGAAGTTTTTGCCAAATGGCTTCAATCCGCGTTAGACAAATTCGAATCAATCGGATAATCGCCAAACCGTTTAAAAAAAAAGGACATCCAAATCGATGTCCTTTTTTTGTGACTTTTCTCAAAATCTGAATTCCTTTGATATAGTTAAAAAAACATAAGTGTTTTTGAGTGAACCATTTTTGACTTAACTTGTATCTACAATTAATGAATCAAACTGTCAAACATATTTTGTGGTTTTGCATGGCTACACTTGCGGCTTTCCTATTTGCAATTACTATCGAATATCTTTCATTCAGATCAGACGTCAATTTTTTATTGGAGAAACAGGATATCGTTTTTGATCCGCTGTGGCGACCAACTTTTTATTTTCACGTGATTAGTGGAATGCTTGTAATTCTTTTAGGGCCTTTTCAATTTCTTAAAAACTGGCGGAATAAACATTTATCGCTTCACCGGTTTTCCGGAAAGATTTATGTTTTTGGCGTACTTTTTATAGCTGCACCAACAGGTTTAATTATGGCATTTTATGCTGAAGGCGGAATCTGGTCAAGCGTTGCATTTACAATTATGAGTGTGCTTTGGTTTGGAACAACTTTAATGGCGCTAATCAGAATAAAACAACACAACATTGAAGGTCACAAAATATGGATGATGCGCAGTTATGCTTTGTCATTTGCAGCGGTGACACTTCGGGTTTTAGTTCCCCTATTTTCAGTTTACATTATTGACAATAAAGATTTGATTACCGTATCAACAGCCTGGTTGAGCTGGATGTTGAACCTGTTGGTTGCAGAAGGCATGATTCTTGCTATGCAAAATAAAGCTCAAAAGTCTATTATTAATTAAATTAGTAACTATGAAAAAGTACATCGGTTTAACTGTTCTGAGTTTAAGTGTAATTGCGCTTTTCTCTTTTGTTTACTTTGAAAGCGCAGCGCCAAAAGATGCTGAATTTAACCTTGACACATTTATGCGCGACAAAGTATATACTGAAATCGGCGTTCTTACAGGTTACAATCCTAAAAAATCTTTTAGCCGTTGCCCAAGTGGTTTCTCATTTAATGAAAATGAAAAATCAACTGATGCCGTTGCATACGGAACTATTTATAATGCCGAAGGATGCCACATGGAACCTTTTTGCCAATTCAAAATTATAAAAGCGGAAAAGAAAACTTTCCTGAAAAAAACACAAAATGAAGCATTCGTTGCAATGAGTGATTTTGTGAAGGCTGAGTTGGAAAGTGATCCTGCGAAATTCTAGACCTGACTCTTCTTTGCTCTCTCCACGCGCCTCCGCTAAAGCTTCAGCGCACGAGGAAGGAGAGAGAACATCGGAAAGTTCAGTGAATTTCGAAACGAGGAGCCAGACCTCACTCTTCTTTTCTCTCTCCACGCGCCTCCGCTAAAGCTTCAGCGCACGAGGAAGGAGAGAGAACGTCGGAGAGTTCCGTGAATTTCGAAACGAGGAGCCAGACCTCACTCTTCTTTTCTCTCTCCACGCGCCTCCGCTAAAGATTCAGCGCACGCGGAAGGAGAGAGAACATCGGAAAACCTGGTGAATTTCGAAACGAGTGAGAAGCGTTGTAAAAAATAAAAATATTATTTCTAAAAAAGCTCATCGGCAAATTGTTGATGAGCTTTTATTTCTTACAGATTTTTGCAGATCGAAAATGCGAAGTTCAATGAAAATAAAATGAGCAGATATTTCTTTGTGAAAACTTTGTGCTTCTTTGTGCTCTTTGTGAAATAACCCGCCGATGTAACGCTAAAACAAATCCAACAAATTATCATCTACCAAATTTGGTAGCGTAACTTTTAAATTTGGGGTGCGTTCCATTTCTCTTTTGATCGCAAAAATAGCACCTTCATTTCTTGCCCAACTTCTTCTTGCAATTCCGTTGTTGACATCCCAATGCAACATCATTTTTAATCTGCGATCTGAGTCATCTGAGCCATCTAACAACATTCCAAATCCTCCGTTAATAACTTCACCCCAACCTACTCCACCGCCATTGTGAATAGAGACCCAGGTTGCGCCTCTGAATGAATCTCCGATGACATTATGAATTGCCATATCAGCGGTAAATTTTGATCCGTCATAAATATTTGATGTTTCTCTGAAAGGAGAATCTGTTCCTGAAACATCGTGATGATCTCTTCCTAAAACTACTGCGCCGATTTTTTTTTCTTTGATTGCTTTGTTAAATGCACTTGCAATTTTTATTCTGCCTTCAGCATCCGCATATAAAATTCTTGCCTGCGAACCAACAACTAATTTATTTGCCTGCGCACCTTTTATCCATTTTATATTATCAGCCATTTGCTGCTGAATTTCTGACGGAGAATTTTTTCTGATCTCTTCTAAAACTTCACACGCAATTTCATCCGTCAATTTTAAATCTTCCGGTTTACCAGAAGTACAAACCCATCTGAAGGGACCAAAACCAAAATCAAAACACATTGGTCCCATTATATCCTGGACGTATGACGGATATTTAAAATCAATTTTATTTTTCGCCATTACATCTGCACCTGCTCTGCTTGCTTCTAGCAAAAAAGCATTTCCGTAATCAAAAAAGTAAGTTCCTTTGGCAGTATGTTTATTAATCGCCGCCGCATGACGTCTTAAAGATTCCTGAACTTTTTCTTTGAATTTTTCAGGTTGATTTGCCATTAAATTATTTGATTCTTCCAGCGTCAAACCGACTGGATAATAACCACCGGCCCATGGATTATGAAGCGAAGTTTGATCTGATCCCAAGTCAATGTAAATATTTTCTTTATCAAATTTTTCCCACACATCAACAATATTTCCCTGGTAAGCAATTGAAACTATTTCGGTTTTTTCTTTCGCTTTTTTTACGCGTTCACAAAGCAGATCAAGATCAGAAATTACTTCATCAACCCATCCTTGAGAATGTCTTGTATTTGTAGCTTTTGGATTTACCTCAGCCGTTACTGAAATAACTCCTGCAATATTTCCGGCCTTTGGTTGTGCACCGCTCATTCCGCCAAGGCCGGATGTTACAAAAAGTTTACCTGTGGTTTTTCCGTCACCTTTTATTTTTCGACAAGCATTCAAAACAGTAATGGTCGTTCCATGCACAATTCCCTGCGGACCAATGTACATATATGATCCGGCCGTCATCTGACCATATTGACTAACGCCTAATGCATTAAATTTTTCCAAATCATCCGGCTTTGAATAATTCGGAATTACCATTCCATTTGTAACAACAACGCGCGGTGCATCCTTGTGTGATGGAAATAATCCAAGCGGGTGACCGGAATACATAATCAACGTTTGCTCATCTGTCATCTCAGAAAGATATTGCATTGTCAACCTGTATTGCGCCCAATTTTGAAAAACTGCTCCGTTGCCTCCGTATGTAATTAATTCATGCGGATGTTGCGCAACTGCATAATCCAAATTGTTTTGAATCATTACCATAATGGCGCGTGCTTGTTGGCACTTTCCGGGATATTCTTCAATTGGCCGTGCATACATTTTATAATCCGGACGATAACGATACATGTAAATACGTCCGTAATTTTTTAATTCGTCTGCAAAATCTGCCGCTAACTCTTTATGTTGATTTTTTGGAAAATAACGGAGCGCATTTCTAAGGGCTAGTTTTTTTTCTTCAAGACTTAAAATGTCTTTTCGTTTTGGAGCGTGATTGATATTCAATTCATATTCTTTTTTTGCCGGAATAGTTAATGGAATTCCGTTTCGAATATCTTGTTTTATTTGTTCGATTGTCATACTGGATTTATGGTGAAGCAAAGATAAGAGAAGTTAATTTGAGAAAATGTTTACAACCCTGTTTTTAATTATGGCGAATTTGCCATGATTAAAAGTCATGAAGGTTTGAATAACTATAAATAAACAACCCGATTTTTAATTCCCCCGAATTCGGGGTAATTAAAAATAGATCCGGTTCAAATGGTTTTGCTCTTCACACATTCGCCCGGCATTTTTTCACAAAGAGAATAACAAAGTAAATTATTAACAATTCAATTTATTCATAACTCTGCGTGTTTATACTTCGGATATTTGAAGTATCACATGACATAAAGGAGAAAACTCAGGTTAAGATATGGCTACAAATAAAATACTAAATGTTAATGGAATCAATGTTGTCTTGTTCCAGGATAATCATGAAGATTTTATTAGCCTAACGGATATTGCCCGATATCGGGACTCTGAAAGGAGCGACTATATACTCCAAAACTGGATGCGAAACCGAAGTACGATTGAATTTATTGGACTTTGGGAACAATTCAATAATCCTGATTTTAATTCCATCGAATTCGATGGAATTAAAAATATATCCGGATCAAATAGCTTTTCCTTAACTCCCAAACGTTGGATTGAATCTACGAATGCGGTAGGTATTATTTCAAAAACCGGTAGATATGGTGGAACATTTGCGCACAAAGACATTGCTTTTGAATTTGCCTCTTGGTTAAGCGCTGAATTCAAATTTTACCTTATTAAAGAATTTCAAAGACTCAAAGAAAATGAAAATGAACGTTTAAATTTAGAATGGAACTTTCAATGAACATTAGCCAAAGTCAACTGCAAAATTCACACTGATGTCATCAAATAAAATCTTATTCCTCAAACGCTCTCTAAAGAAAAAATAAATTTTGTTTATGCCGATGAAGCAGATATATTAAATGTAGCTTTATTTGGCACAACTGCAAAACAATGGCGAGAAGCAAATCCAAAATTAGATGGTAACATTCGCGACGACACAAGGATTGAACAACTTGTGGTATTAAGCAATTTGGAAAGTATAAATGCAATGCTAATTCATCAAGGTTTAAAACAAAGTGAAAGATTGGAACAGCTAAATAAAATTGCAATTACTCAAATGAAATCGTTGCTGGGCAATAAGAATCTAAAAAGCCTGAAATAAACAACCCAATTTTAAACTCGCGGGAATTCGCGGGAATTTAAATAGAATTACGATTAAACCAAAGGTATAGCCCTTCCAGCAACTCTCACAAAAATCCTTCGTCTTAAATTCAAATCCATGGTGCTGATGAAAAACTTTTATTTCGCATTCATTCTTCTGTTGATCTCAGTAAAAGGTTCTGCGCAATGCCAGACTTCAAGCCTTTGGTATGTCGCTCCTTCTTGTTACGCAGCCGTGGCTTGTTATGGAGATTGTAATGCATACATTGATATCACCACGAGCGGTGGTACTCCTCCTTACACAGTTGTTCACCCCGTTACCGGTAATCCGGTCGTCTATACAAGTACTACAAGTCTCACCGGATTTTGTGTTGGTACTTATGATATTATCATTACTGACGGCGGAGGTTGTACAGAAACGTTCAGCGTCACGCTTACAGGACCTTCCACACCCTTATCGGTAATCCCGATCTATACCCCGGAGTCTTTTCCCGGTGCATGCGATGGGTCACTTTATCCAAGCGCAACAGGTGGCGTACCCACCTACAACTTTAATATTTCACCTTACGTGGCCGATCCGGGAAATGTATGTGCCGGTGACTATACCGTTTGTGTTATGGATGCCAACGGCTGTTTAGCATGCACTCCCGTGACGATTGGAAATTCATGCTCAGTTGATGCAAGTGCAAATTCTGTCAATGCAAGCGGGCCGGGTACTTGTGACGGAACGTTAAACGGATCAGCGACAGGTGGAGCAGCACCCTACACTTTTAATTGGGTTGATTGTTCAAATGGAATTTCAGTTGGAACCACTCAAAACCAATCCGGAATTTGTGCGGGAGATTATCTATTGATTGCAACTGATGATAACGGTTGTTTAGATTCTACACTCTGCATAACAGTAACCGAAAATTTCAGTTCTTCAGGTATTATAAATGATGAGTTTTCTTTTACTATTTATCCAAATCCTGTTTCAGATTTATTAATTCTTGAATGCAATTTTGTTTCGGAATTCAACTTTGAAATAATTAACTCGCTCGGACAAATCGTTTATTCTTCACAACAAATTAATTCGGAAAAAACTACGCTGTCTATTTCTTCAATGGGACTTTCTGAAGGGTTGTATATTGTACGGTTATATGCAGGGGAAATAATTTCGGCGATGTCGCTTATGATTTTGGCGGAGTAAATCATTCTCTTTGCGGCTTTGAACAAAAATTGTCATGACAAGACGCCAAATAAAAAGCCGGATGAATTTCCGCACCTCGCTAATGGTTGAATATTTCTTTCACAATCAAAGTTACTTTTTCAAAATCAAAACATAAACGATTAGAACATACCCTCCGTATCCGTCAGCTGACGGATACGGAGGGTAAAAAAAACAACGTTTATGAAAAAGGGGTTATCTTTTCTAATTTACATTTTAGCTGTTAACCTGTCTTCTGGCCAGCAAGACAAACAATTCACGCATTATATGTTTGATAAGATGTCTTACAATCCTGCCGCTACGGGATTTAGTGGCTATTGCGCGACATTCATTTACAGGAACCAATGGGACAGGGTTGAACGCGCACCGAATACAACTTTACTAAACGTACAAGGTAATTTTCCTCAACAAAATTTAGGTCTTGGAATTTCTTTGACAAATGATGCCATCGGATTCCAGAGAAACAATACGCTAACTGTAAATGGCGCTTACCATTTTCCAACAAGTGTTGGTGTATTAAGTGGAGGTGTTGGCGTCGGAATTATCAATGTTGGTTTTTCTCCAAACTGGATTCCACCGCAAACCCTATTGGATCCAAATTTGCCTTTACCGATTTCAGGAAGTGGTTTTGATGTGAATTTAGGTTTACACTGGCACGGCATAAAACATCCCTATTATGTGGGTATTTCTACCACCCACCTTGCGCCAACAACACTGCAACAAATCAACTACACGGTTGCAAGACACTACTATGCATTGGCCGGGTATAATTTTAAATTAAATTATGGAAGAAAGATCGATTTAAAACCAAGCATCTTAATAAAGGCTGACGGCGCAACAATGATTTTTGATATTAATACGATGGCTGATTTTTGGGTGAATAATTATTCGTATTTATGGGGAGGTTTTTCTTATCGATTCAAAGATGCGATAGCACTTAATATAGGTTATGCGGTTTCACCCAGCGCGAATGTTAAAGTAAATTTGACGAAAATTGGTTATTCGTTTGATATCATGACAAATCCTTTAAACCCTTACGGAAGAGGCACACACGAATTGATGGTGAATTTCTGTATGTTTCCTCCGCGTGCGGTGATTGGGAGACATGGAAATCCGTTTATATTAGAATTATAAATTTTATTTAGGATATAAAATGTTGCCGCGAATGTGCGAATAAAATTTGGTGATTCACTCAAACGTACTTCTACTCCTGGTCCCCCTCCTCCGGAGGGGTCAGGGGTGGTCTGACGCTAAAACGAAATAAGACGGCAAAAAAAAATGAAGTGCACACGTTTAAAAAATATTTTCGCTCCGACCCGATTTGATGAGGTGGTGAAATAATAAAACCAACTTCACTTCTATGTAAAAACCCAAGAATTAAATAGCAGATATCATTTAATTAAACGCCCCTGATTACAAGATAAATCCTGAGAAATAGTTCGGAGCACAGCTCCTTTAGTAAACGTCGCGTAGCGAAGCCTCGCTACTTCGCGATGGCGCAGGATGAATATCCAGCGCAGTGGATAAGCGCAGAAAATCCGCAAATATCCTCATCTTTGTTCTACTAAATGCCAATCACCAAACTCAACATAGCCGATTTCCAAAACCTCTCTGAAAGTATTCCCATACTCGATGTAAGAAGTCCGCTTGAGTTTGCGCACGCACATATTCCGGGTGCAATTTCATTTCCGATTTTTAGTGATGAAGAACGTAAAGAGATTGGAACTGCCTATAAACAAGAGAGCAGGGAAAAAGCTATTAAAATTGGATTGGATGCTTTTGGGAAAACAATGCTTGCTAAAGTGGAGGCTCTTGATGAACTTTTCCTCCTGCGCCAAGGCTTCGGAGAACGAAGGGAAATTCGTCTACATTGCTGGCGCGGAGGAATGCGAAGTTCCGCGATGGCATGGTTGCTGGATTTGTATGGGTATAAAGTTTATCTTTTGTCGGGCGGTTATAAAGCTTATCGCAATGATGTGCTGCAACAATTTGAGAAAAATTATAAACTGAGAATTATCGGTGGTTATACCGGCGGAAATAAAACGGGTGTGATTCATGAGTTAAAAAAAATGGGAGAAGCAGTGATTGATCTTGAAGGACTGGCTGGTCACAAAGGCTCTGCTTTCGGTAATCTTGACAATATACCACAACCGGGGCAAGAACAATTTGAAAATAATTTAGCACACGAATTAGAAAAAGAAAGCAGCGATCCGGAAAAAATTATTTGGGTTGAAGGAGAAAGTCAGCAGATTGGTTGCGTAAATATTCCGAAAGCATTTTTTCTGACTATGCGCAATGCTACTTTATTGTTTCTTGATATTCCTTTTGAGCAGCGGCTCTTGCATATTACAGAAGGCTACGGAAAATACGAAAAAGAAAAACTGATCAACGCGATTATGCGGATCAAAAAAAGATTAGGTGGTTTGGAAACAAGCAATGCTGTCAATGCAATTTTAGAAGATAGAGTTAAGGATTGTTTTTCAATTCTTCTTACTTATTATGACAGAATGTATATGAAAAGTATTTTGAGTAAAACGGACGGTGAGCGTGAACTTATTTATATCGATAGTGATTGTACTGATGCGAGAATTAATGCGAGGAAGATTGTTGGGCATCGTGTTACGGAATAGCAAAAGGAAACATTAAGAATTATAATCAAGTCGATCTGTTTCTTTTGTATTTGGCCTTTTTTCTTTTTCTTGATACAAAAGAAACAAAAAATCAAGGGCCGCAAAACGCGCCGGCGATTATGCTCTCAAACGCAAAGCTCGGCCGGGTGATCTCCGGCAACCTTTTTTTAAATATTATGGATTTTCTCCGGAGCTTCCCGATCTCGCTAAGCGTTTGCTTCGCCTAATCTTGTCACGTTTTGATGCCCGGGTTCCATTCTCCTAATAATCATGACTTCAAAATATATTTATGCACAAATCAAAATCTCCTGTACTCTTTCTCCTGTTATCTTTGTTAACGAGTTTTAAAAAAACCTCAATGAACGAAGAAAATAATAAAGAAATAAAACTCACCGAATTTACTAAAGGCGGCGGGTGCGGTTGCAAAATTGCGCCGCAGGTTCTTGCAGAGATTTTAAAAACGACGACGACGCAACCGGAAAATAAAAATTTACTTGTCGGCAACAGCACTAATGACGATGCGGCAGTTTATGATCTCGGAAATGGCAAAGCATTAATTTCGACAACGGATTTTTTTATGCCGATTGTCGATGACCCGTTTGATTTTGGTCGCGTGGCAGCGGCGAACGCAATCAGTGATGTTTATGCGATGGGCGGAACACCTACTCTTGCGCTTGCGATACTTGGCTGGCCGGTAGAAATTCTGTCACCTACCATTGCTAAAAAAGTTATTGAAGGTGCAAGAACAATTTGCGTGGAAGCCGGAATTCCTTTAGGCGGTGGACATAGCATTGATACAAAAGAACCGATGTTTGGTTTGTCTGTAAACGGACTTATCGAAATTGAACATCTGAAAAAGAATAGTACGGCGCAAGAAGGAGATCTTATTTTTATGACAAAACCACTTGGAACCGGAATTCTTGCAAGTGCTCAAAAACGAAAATTATTATTGCCGGAAGATCAAATTGAATTGATAAAACAATTGACAACATTAAATTCAATCGGAGAAAAATTAGGTCGCATAAAAGATGTGACAGCTATGACGGATATTACAGGATTTGGATTATTAGGTCATCTAACAGAAATGGCGCAGGGCAGCGGATTAAGTGCAGAAATAAATTACAGGACTGTTCCGAAATTCGCTTCTTTACAAAACTATATTAAACAAGGAATATCACCCGATGCTACTTCGCGAAATTGGAATGCATACAGCAATCTTGTAAAATTTGAAGAAGGAGTTGATGTGCTGGAAGCATTTATGGTTTTACCCGATCCACAAACCAACGGCGGAATTTTATTTTGCGCGCGCCCGGAAAGTTTGAAACAGATTGAAGAGATTCTTGGTGCGAACGGTTTGAGTGCTTTTTCAAAACCTATTGGGAAGATGATGAAGAGGGATGAGAAAATTATTAGAGTTGGAAATTGAAATTACTCTATGCCTTTGCCATCTCGTGAAAAGCCAGCAAAAATAAAAAGAGAATAAAGAAAAAAAATAAACTAAT
>Ga0102851_10000528_pt1 | contig 19495 bp, 26 predicted proteins | sample Mud3Dept3metaG_FD_79558 | JGI IMG/M metagenome (GOLD analysis project Ga0102851, IMG submission 79558) | Freshwater wetland microbial communities from Ohio, USA, analyzing the effect of biotic and abiotic controls - Mud 3 Core 4 Depth 3... | ecosystem: Environmental > Aquatic > Freshwater >... | reverse complement strand
GGCCACCGAGGAACTCACTGCGATCGCCGGCCAGAAGCCGCTGGTCCGCAAGGCGCGCAAGTCGATCGCCAACTTCAAGCTGCGCCAGGGCCAGAGCATCGGCGCGATGGTGACGCTGCGCGGGGATCGCATGTGGGAGTTCTTCGACCGTTTGGTGAGCGTCGCACTGCCGCGCGTGCGCGACTTCAAGGGCGTTTCGCCCAAGGCCTTCGACGGGCGCGGCAACTACACGCTCGGGATTCGCGAACAGATCATCTTCCCCGAGGTGAACTACGACCTGGTGGAAAAGATTTCGGGGCTCAACGTGACGGTGTGCACCAGCGCACGGAGCGATGCAGAGGGCAAGGCGCTGCTCGCCCACCTCGGCATGCCGTTTCGGGCGTAGCGCACGGCTCGGAGCGCCTGGCCCTCCGGGGCATCAGGCGCGGACAGGAGATCGCAACCAATGATGACGGACCCCATCGCCGACATGCTGGCGCGGATCCGCAACGCCGGGATGGCGAAGCATCCGGAGTTGGTGATGCCGGCTTCGAACACCAAGCTCGCGATCGCACGGGTGCTGGTCGAAGGCGGTTTTCTCGAAGATGTGCGCGTCGAGGCCCGCGAGGGTCGCGCCACGCTGGTCGTCCGGATGCGTTATGGCGACGACGGACAGCCGCTGGTCGACGGGCTGAAGCGCGTCTCGCGGCCGGGCCGCCGCGTCTACGTCGGTCACGAGAAGATTCCGCGGGTGCGCAACGGCCTCGGCGTCGCGGTGATCTCCACGTCGAAGGGCATTCTTTCCGACCGTGCGGCGCGCGAGGCCAGCATCGGCGGCGAAGTCCTTTGCGAGGTGTGGTGAGATGTCGCGGATTGGACGCAGGGCGATCACGATCCCGGCTGGTGTCTCCGTCGAGCAGGCGGACGGCGAGATCCGGGTTCGCGGACCGAAGGGCGCGCTCGCGCGCCGGCTGCCGCCCGCGGTGACCATGCAGACGGCGGACGGCGAACTGCAATTCGCCCGCACCGAAGAGCGCAAAGCCGTGCGCGCCTTCCACGGACTTGCGCGCGCGATGGTCGCGAACATGGTGCGCGGCGTGACGCAGGGCTTCGCACGCGAGCTGCAGATCGAAGGCGTCGGCTACCGGGCCGAGGCTTCCGGCAAGAAGCTCACGCTGGCGCTCGGCTTCTCGCACCCGGTGGTACTGGACGTGCCTGAGGGCCTTTCGGTGTCGGTCGAGGGTACGAACAAGATCAAGATCGAGGGCATCGACCGCGATCGAGTCGGTCAGTTCGCGGCCGAGCTGCGCAACCTCAGGCCGCCCGAGCCCTACAAGGGCAAGGGTGTTCGCTACTCGGACGAGCGCATCCGGCGCAAGGTCGGCAAGGCCGGCGCGGGCGCGTAGGCGGGGAACCAACGGCGATGAAGGCGAAGATCCGCAATCCGAAGCAGGCGAACTGGGCAGCGCGACGCGCGCGCGTCGCGCGGAGCCTGTCCACCACCGATCGCGTGCAGCTCACGGTCTACCGGAGTCTCAAGCACATGTATGCCCAGCTCTTCGATCCGGCGAGCGGGCGCACGATCGGCTCGGTCTCCACGCGCTCGAAGGCGATTGCCGACGGGCTCGCGAGCACCAGCAACATCGAGGCGGCGAAGCGCGTCGGCACGGCGATCGCGGCGCTCGCGAAGGAAAAGGACATCGAAAAGGTGGTCTTCAATCGAAACGGCTTCCTGTACCACGGTCGTGTCAAGGCGATCGCCGACGCGGCCCGTGAAGCGGGGCTTCAGTTCTAGATGGCGACCAGAATCCGACGGGACCGGCTCAACCCGAACGACTACGAGCTCAACGACCGCGTCGTGCACATCAATCGCGTCGCCAAGGTGGTGAAGGGCGGACGCCGCTTCTCCTTCTCGGCGCTCGTGGTGGTCGGCGACGGCAACGGCGTGGTGGGGGTGGGACTCGGCAAGGCGGGCGAAGTGCCCGAGGCGATCCGAAAGGGTGTCGACCGCGCACGCAAGAACCTGCTGCGGGTGCCGCTCCGCGAAGGCACGATTCCGCACGTGGTGACGGGTCATTTCGGCGCGGGCCTGGTGTTGCTGCGCCCGGCCTCGGCCGGTACCGGCGTGATCGCCGGTGGGGGCGTGCGGGCCGTGCTCGAGTCGGCGGGCGTACAGGACGTTCTCACCAAGAGCCTCGGCACCAACAACCCGCACAACGTGGTACGCGCGACGCTCGTCGCACTTTCCGCGCTGCGCGACCCCGAGCGCCGGGCGGTCGAGCTGGGTCGCGTCGATACGGCGGGAGCGTTGGCATGAGCCGCGTACGCGTCACCTGGGTGAAGAGCATGATCGGCAGCAACCAGCGCCAGCGCGCGACGTTGCGCGGTCTCGGCCTGCGACGGCTGAACCAGACCGTGGAACTGAAGGACGCCCCCGCGGTGCGCGGGATGATCGGCAAGGTCGCGCACCTGGTGCGGGTGGAGGGATAGACGATGCTCGACCATCTGACGCCGCGCCCCGGCGCGGTGACGAAACATCGACGGCCGCGCGGTCCCGGCTGCGGGTTCGGCAAGACGGCGGGTCGTGGCACCAAGGGCCAGGGCAAGCACCGGGGCGGCAGACCGACACCGTTCCATTTCGAAGGCGGCCAGATGCCGATCACGCGCCGCATGCCGAAGCGCGGCTTCCGCTCGCCGAATCGGATCGAGACGGAGGTCGTGAACGTGGGCATGCTCGCCGGATTCGGCGAAGGGGCGACGGTCGATCTCGAGTCGCTCGCCAAGCGCGGTCTGATCCCCGGTTCGGGCCGGCCCGTGAAGCTGCTCGCCGAGGGGGACGCGCCCAGGAACCTGACCGTGAAGGTGAACGCCGTGAGTGCCGCGGCGCAGAAGAAGATCGAAGACGCAGGTGGAAGGGTGGAGCTTCTCGCTTGACCAGCGGATTCCAGAACATTGGCCGCGTGCCCGAGCTGCAGCGACGCATCCTGTTCACGTTCGGGATGCTCGCCGTCTATCGGCTCGGTGCCCACATCGCCACGCCGGGGATCGATCCCCAGGTGATCAAGAGCTTCTTCGACCAGATGGCTGGCTCGGTGTTCGGTCTCTTCAATCTGTTCTCGGGCGGCGCGCTCGAGCAGCTCTCGATCTTCGCGCTGGGCATCATGCCCTACATCAGCGCCTCGATCATTTTCCAACTGCTCACGATCGTGATCCCGTCGCTCGAGCAACTCCAGAAGGAGGGCGAGCAGGGCCGTCGCAAGATCACCCAGTGGACCCGCTACGCAACCGTGGTGATCGCGCTCTTCCAGAGCACGCTCCTCGCGATCGCGCTCGAGCATGGCCAGTTCGGCGAGGGCGCGGTGGCAGTCCCCGGCTGGGGCTTCCGTTTGATGGTGGCGCTGACGCTCACCACGGGCACCGCCTTCATCATGTGGCTCGGCGAACAGATCACCGAGCGAGGGATCGGCAACGGCATCTCGCTGGTGATCTTCGCGGGCATCATCGTGCGACTGCCGAGTGCCCTCGGAACGCTCTGGGAGCAGGTGCGCACCGATCAGTTCACCGTGCTCGGCGCGATCATACTGCTGGCCTTCGTGGTCGCGTTCATGGGGTTCGTAGTGCTCTGCGAGCGCGCCCAGCGTCGCATTCCGATCCAGCACGCCCGCCGCGTCGTCGGTCGCAAAGTGATGCAGGGCGGGATGAGCTACTTCCCGCTGCGCCTCAATACGGCCGGCGTGATCCCGCCGATCTTCGCGTCGTCGATCCTGATGTTCCCGATGACGATCACGCAGTTCGTCGACTCGCCCACGATTTCCAACTTCTTCTCGGACTACCTCCACTACGGGAGCGTCCTCTACAACGGCATCTACGTCGCGCTGATCATCTTCTTCGCCTTCTTCTACACGGCGATCGTGATCAACCCGACCGACGTGGCGGACAACATCAAGCGCTCGGGCGCCTACATCCCCGGCATCCGACCCGGCAAGCGCACGGCCGAGTACATCGACCGGATCCTCGGCCGCCTCACCCTGATCGGAGCGATCTACGTGTCGGTGGTGTGCGTGATGCCGGTGCTGCTCGCGAACCAGGCCGGGGTTCCGTTCTACTTCGGCGGCACTGCGCTGCTGATCGTGGTGGGCGTCGCGCTCGACACGATCGGACAGATCGAGGCGCACCTGGTGTCGCGGCAGTACGAGGGGTTCGTCAAGGGCACACGGCTGCGCGGGAGGCTCGGACGATGAGCGCGCGACGGCTGCTGCTGCTCGGTCCGCCGGGAGCCGGCAAGGGAACGCAGGCCGAGCGCCTGGTCGCCCAGCTCGGCATCGTGCAGATCTCGACGGGCGACATGCTGCGCGCTGCGGTGAAGGCGGGGACCCAGGTCGGCCTCGAGGCGAAGGCCTGCATGGAGCGCGGCGACCTCGTGCCCGACGCCGTCGTGATCGGCGTCGCCGAAGAGCGCCTGCGCCAGCCCGACGCCGCGAAGGGATTCATCCTCGACGGCTTCCCGCGCACGGCAGCCCAGGCCGCCGCGCTCGACGCGCTACTCGCCCGGCTCGGCGTGCGGCTCGAGCGCTGCGTCGCGTTGCTGGTCGACGAGGACGAGTTGGTGAAGCGGCTGCTGCGCCGCGCCGAAATCGAGGGCCGCAGCGACGACAACGAAACCGCGATTCGCAACCGCATGCGCGTCTACCGCGAGCAGACCCAGCCGCTCATCGACCACTACCGCAAGCTCGGCGTGCTCGCGGAGCTGAAGGGCGACGGGTCGGTCGAAGAGGTCGGCTTGCGCATCCAGGGAGCCCTCGCGTCGTGATGGCTTTCGGCGATGCGATCCGCGTGAAGACGCGCCGTGAGATCGACGCGATGCGGGAGGCCTCGCGCCACGTCGCCGAGGTGTTGCTCGAGCTTCGCGAGCTGACGAAGCCGGGCGTCACCACGGGAGAGCTCGATCAGCACGCGCGCAAGGCGATTCGCAAACGCGGCGTCGAGTCGTCGTTTCTCGGCTATGGCCCGTACGGCTTGCCGCCGTATCCCGGCGTGCTCTGTGTCTCCGTGAACGACGAAGTCGTCCACGGCATCCCCGGTTCACGCGAGCTGGGCGAAGGCGACATCGTGAGCCTGGATTTCGGCGCCGCGTGCGAGGGTTATCATGGCGACTCGGCGGTCACGTTGGCGCTCGGTCCGGTGCCGGCGGTGGCGCAGAAGCTGGTCGACGTGACCCGCGATGCGCTCGATCGCGCGATCGAGCAGATGGTTCCCGGCAAGCGCCTCTCCGACATCGGCCACGCCGTGCAGGTGCGGGCCGAGTCCGAAGGCTTCTCGGTGGTGCGACAGTTCGTCGGTCATGGGATCGGTCGCGAGATGCACGAGCCGCCCCAGATCCCGAACTATGGACCCGCGGGTCGCGGTCCACGGCTGCGGCCCGGCATGGTGTTCGCGATCGAGCCGATGGTCACCGCGGGCTCGCCGGACGTCGAGATTCTCGAGGACGAGTGGACGGCGGTGACCGCAGATGGATCGCTGGCAGCCCACTTCGAACACACGATCCTGATCACGGAAAATGGTCCCGAGGTGCTCACCCGGGTACCAGGATCGCACTGAGGGGAAGTCATGAAGGTCCGCGCGTCCGTCAAGAAGATCTGCGACAAGTGCCGGGTGATCCGGCGGCGGAGGGTCGTGCGAGTGATTTGCGACAACCCGAAGCACAAGCAGCGGCAAGGTTGAGCCAGGCTCAGCCGCGCAGTGAGCCGAAGGCGAACGAAGCTCATCAGAAGGGCTAGGAGAGATTCATGGCGCGCATCGCCGGCATCGATCTACCGCGCAACAAGCGACTCGAGATCGCGCTCACCTATGTGCTCGGCATCGGGCGGACCAGCGCGCTGCGCATCTGCGAGAAAGCCGAGATCGACGTCGCCACCAAGACGGATCATCTGTCGGACGGCGATCTGGTCCGGTTGCGTGAGATCATCGAGAGCGACTACAAGGTCGAGGGCGACCTGCGGCGCGAGGTCCAGCAGAACATCAAGACGCTGATGGACATCGGCTGTTACCGGGGTCTGCGCCACCGGCGCGGGCTTCCGGTGCGCGGGCAGCGGACGCATACCAACGCGCGCACCCGGAAGGGACCGGCCAAGACGGTGGCCGGCAAGAAGAAGACCCTGTTGAAGAAGTAGAACGAGGGAAGTGCCAGCATGGCCAAAGGCGCGAAGAAGAAGATCAAGAAGAACGTGGCGGCGGGTGTGGCGCACATCCAGGCGACGTTCAACAACACGATCATCACGATCGCAGACGGCTCGGGCAACGCGCTGTCGTGGTCGAGTTGCGGCCAGCAGAGCTTCAAGGGCTCGCGCAAGTCCACGCCGTTCGCGGCGCAGGTGGCCGCCGAGGATTGTGCGAAGAAGGCGATGGAACATGGCGTACGCAGCTTGACGGTCTTCGTGAAGGGACCGGGCGCAGGCCGCGAGTCGGCGCTTCGCGCGCTCTCCGCGGCCGGGCTGCGCGTGAACATGATCCGCGACGTGACGCCGGTGCCGCACAACGGATGCCGCCCGCCGAAGCGACGCCGGGTCTAGGAGGAAGTCGAGATGGCCCGCTACACCGGAGCCGCCTGCCGCCTGTGCCGGCGCGAGGGCACCAAGCTCTTCTTGAAGGGCGACCGCTGCTTCACCGAGAAGTGCGGCGTCGAGCGCCGCGCCTATCCCCCCGGCCAGCACGGCCAGGGCCGTACGCGCACCTCGGACTACGGGTTGCAGCTGCGCGAGAAGCAGAAGGTCAAGCGCATGTACGGACTCGCGGAGAAGCAGTTCCGCGGGACGATGGACGCGGCGAGCCGGATGCGCGGCCGCGCCGGCGAGAATCTGCTCGTATTGCTCGAGCAGCGCCTCGACAACGTGGTGTTCCGGCTCGGTTTCGCGACCTCGCGCTCGGAGGCCCGCCAGCTCGTGCGACACGGGCACTTCGAGGTCAACGGTCGCAAGGTGGACATCCCGTCGTTCCGGGTGAAGACCGGCATGCGCGTGACGCTGTGCGAGTCTTCGCGGCAGATCGCGCGAATCACCGAAGCCCTCGAGGCGCTCGAGCGCCGCAGCGTGCCGGGCTGGCTCGAACTCGAGAAGGAAGCGTTCACGGGCGTGATCAAGGCAGCGCCGACGCGCGAAGACGTCACGATGCCGGTTCAGGAGCAGCTGATCGTCGAACTCTACTCGCGCTGACGAGCGCTCGGCACGAGCCGGTCTCCGCGCGGCGAGGCGCAGCCGAGAACAGTCGGAGCGGCTGGACGCGATTCGACGACCAAGGAATCAGGGGGGATTTCCCATGCAACAAGAGCTCATTGCGCAGAACTGGCGCCAGCTGATCCGTCCGCGCCGCCTGGAGACCGAGGCCGACTCGGCGACACCGCGTTATGGACGCTTCTGGTGCGAGCCGCTCGAACGCGGCTTCGGTGTGACGCTCGGGAATGCGCTGCGGCGCGTGCTGCTGTCGTCGCTCAGCGGAGCGGCGATCACGTCGCTGCGCATCAACGGCGTGCTGCACGAGTTTTCGACCATCCCGGGGGTCATGGAGGACGTCGCCGACGTCATCCTCAACCTCAAGGAAGTCCGGCTCCGGATGCACGCGCCCGGGCCGCGCACGCTCCGCGTCCGCAAGACCGGCGCGGGCGTGGTCAGCGCCGGTGACCTCTCCTCCGAGGACTCCTCGATCGACGTCTTGAATCCGGATCATCGGATCATGACGACGAACGGCGAGGCCGACGTCGAGATCGAAGTCACCGTCGGCACCGGCAAGGGCTACCGCCCCGCGGAGAAGAACAAGTCCGAGGAGATGGCGATCGGAACGATCCCGATCGATTCGATCTTCTCGCCGGTCACGAAGGTGAACTACACGGTGACACCGGCCCGCGTGGGCCGCGAGACCGATTTCGACCGCCTCAACATCGAGGTCTGGACCGACGGCGCCGTCTCCCCGGCAGACTCGGTCGCCTTCGCGGCCAAGATCCTGAAGGACCAGCTCAGCATCTTCATCAACTTCGAGGAACCGACGGAAGCCTCGGCGCCCAGCATCGACGAGCCCGAGCCGATGAACCAGAACCTGTTCCGCTCGGTCGACGAACTCGAGCTGTCGGTGCGCTCGGCCAACTGCCTCCAGAACGCCAACATCCGCTACATCGGCGAGCTGGTGCAGAAGACCGAGGGAGAGATGCTGAAGACCAAGAACTTCGGCCGCAAGTCGCTCAACGAGATCAAGGACACGCTCAAGTCGATGGGGCTGACGCTCGGCATGGCACTCGACGGATTTCCGGCGCGCAAGGATCTGGAGAAGCTGCGCGAGCAGCGCGAGGCCTGAGCCATGCGACATCGCAATGCAGGACGAAAGCTCGGTCGCACGAGCGCGCACCGGACCGCGCTGTTGCGCAATCTGGTGACTTCGCTTCTCGACCACGAACGCATCGAGACGACCGACGCCAAGGCGAAGGAGCTGCGCCGCATCGCCGATCGAATGATCACGCTCGGCAAGCGCGGCGATCTGCACGCGCGGCGCCAGGCGCTGCGCGTGGTGCAGAGCCGCGACGTGACCAGCAAGCTCTTCAGCACGCTGGCCGAGCGCTATCGCGAACGCCCGGGCGGATACACGCGCGTTCTCAAGCTTCGCACGCGCGTCGGCGACGCCGCCCCGGTTTCGATGGTGGAACTCGTCGATCGCGAGATGTCGGTGAAGGCGACCGCGAGCGACGAGAAGCCGGCGAAGGCAGCGGCGAAGAAGGCACGATCCGAGAAACCGGCGAGGGCTGCCAGACCGGCGAAGCCGGCGAGGGCCGCGACGACCACGAAGGGCGCAGGGGTTGGACCCAAGACGACTACCAAGGGCCGTAAGAAGGCCCCCAGCGCGTAGGCCACGGCGATGTCGCGGCGTCTCGCGCTGGGTCTGGCGGCCGCGGTAGCGGCGGTCGTGCTCGCCGCATTGCTGGTGTCGGAGCCGTCGCCGGATCCGATTCGCGCGGGCGAGCCCGCGCCCGTCTTCGCGTTGCCGCTCCTCGACGGGGGAACCGTCGAGCTGGCGTCGTTGCGCGGACGCATCGTCCTGCTGAACTTCTGGGCGACGTGGTGCAAGCCGTGCGAGAACGAGATGCCCGCGATGCAGCGGCTCCACACCGCGCTCGCCGGCCCCGACTTCGAACTCGTTGCGGTCTCGGTGGACGCGTCGCGCGACGACGTCGTGAAGTTCCGCGACCGTCTCGGCCTCACGTTCCCAATCGCGCGCGATCCCGACAAGGGCGTGGCCGAGGCGTACCAGAGCTATCGCTACCCCGAGTCGTACCTGATCGGCCGCGATGGCACGATCCTGTCGCGCTACATCGGGCCGCGCGATTGGGACGCGGATCTGTACGTCGACCGCATTCGCCGCGTGCTCGAGGGAGCAGGAGCGGGCGCGGCTCCCAAGTGAGCGCGAAGGCGGCGGGAGTCGGCTCGGCCTGCTAGGGTCCGGAGCCTCCCGGGGGGGAGAGGTGCGTCCGGTTCTACTCGCGCTTGCTCTGGTTTGCGCCGCCGTCGGCTACGCGTGGCTCGTACCCGAGGGCGGCTTCCCCACGTGGCTTCGGTTGCGTGACGAAGTCGCGCAGGCGGAAGAGCGGATCCGCGCGCTCGAACGACAGAATACGGTGCTGCGCGATGAAGTCGCCGCGCTGCGCACGGATCCCTTCGCGCAGGAACGCGCGGTGCGAGAAGAGTTGGGCTGGGTGCGGCCCGGCGAGACGCTGGTTCGCGTACCCGGAGCCGGCACTCCGCCGGAGCGAGCGGTTCCTTGACGCGCCGAAGCGCCAGGGGGATGTTCAAACGTGATGAAAGAGCGCCTGCGCGAGGCCCTCGACAGCTGCGTTCGCGAGCTTCTCGCCGAGGCGGGCTTTGCGGTTGAGGCGCCGCCGCTACAGGTCGAGCCGCCGCGTCAGGCCGACCACGGCGATTTCGCCTGCAACGCCGCTCTGGTCCTCACCAAGACGCTGCGCCGCCCGCCGCGCGAGATCGCCGAGCAGCTCGCCGCGCGGCTCGGCGACGCGGGGGGGCTCGTCGCGCGCACGACGGTGGCGGGTCCCGGATTCCTGAACGTCTGGCTCTCGAACGAGTGCTGGCAGCGCGGGCTCGCCGATCTGGTGCGCGCGGGCGACCGGGTTGCGACGAGCCGCAGCGGCGGGGGTGCGCGCGTGCAGGTCGAGTTCGTGTCCGCGAACCCGACCGGACCTCTCACGCTCGGTCACGGACGCCAGGCGGTGATCGGCGACTGCATCGCGCGCCTGTTGCAGGTGGTCGGCCACGACGTCACGCGCGAGTACTACTTCAACGACGGCGGCCGCCAGATGCGCGTGCTCGGCGAGTCGGTGAAGGCGCGCTATCTCGAACAGCTCGGCCGCGCCGCGGCGCCTCCGGCCGATGCGCTGGCCGACGCCGAGCTGCCCTGGCCCGAATCGCTCGGCGGGCTCCCGGTGGTCTTCCCGCGCGACGGTTATCAGGGCGAGTACATCAGCGAGATGGCCGCGGATCTGCGCGAGCAGCACGGCGACGGTCTCGCGGACGAGCCCGCCGCCGGGCGCTTTCGCGAAGTGGCCCAGCAGCGCATCTTCCGCGAGATCGAAGCCACGCTCGTCGCGCTCGGTATTCGCTTCGACGTGTATACCAACGAGAAGACGTTCTACGAGGACGGTTCGATCGACCGCGTGCTCGCCGATCTGCGCGCCAAGGACCTCGTCTACGACGCCGACGGCGCCGTGTGGCTGCGCGCCACGAGCCTCGGTCTCGAGCGCGACCGCGTGCTGGTGAAGTCGAGCGGCGAGCCGACCTATCTGCTCCCGGACATCGCCTATCACCGCGAGAAGCTCCGCCGCGGCTTCGAACGCGTGATCGACGTGCAGGGCGCCGACCACATCGAGCAGTTCCCGTTCGTGCGCGCGGCGATCGGCGCGCTCGGCTGCGACGCGGCGCGCATCGAGCTGGTGATGCACCAGTTCGTGACGCTCACCCGCGGCGGCCAGCAGGTGAAGCAGTCGACGCGGCGCGCCACCTACGTGACCGTCGACGAACTGCTCGAGGAAGTGGGCGCCGACGTGTTCCGCTTCTTCATGGTGCAGCGCAAGGCCGACGGTCAACTCGACTTCGACGTCGATCTCGCCAAGGACCGGGACTGGAAGAAGAACCCCGCCTTCTACGTGCAATACGCCCACGCCCGTACCCACGGCATCGAGCGCAAGGCAGTCGAGCAAGGCGTCGCGATGCCGGCGACGGATGCGTTCGATGCCTCCGCCCTGGTACTCCCCGCGGAGATTGCGTTGATCAAGAAACTGCTCGAGTTCCCGGAAGTGGTGGAGGCGGCGGCCGCCGCGCGGGAACCCCACCACGTCGCCTACTACCTGCGCGAGGTCGCGGGCCTGTGGAATCCCTATGTCCAGGACGGCGTGCATCACCGCGTGCTCTCCGACGACGCTGCCCTGACCCGCGCGCGTCTCGGTCTCGCGCTCGGCGTGCGCGGCGTCCTCGCGCAGGGTCTCGGGCTGCTCGGCCTCTCTGCACCGGAGCGCATGTGACGAACGAAGATCGGGGTGGGAATACGCGTCGCGGCCGGCGGCGCGAGGGACGCGGTCTCGTGTCGGTGCTGATCGGCACCGCGCTGCTGGCGGTGCTCGGCTTCGGGCTCGGCATCGTCGCGGGACTCGTGCTCGAGGAACCGGGACTGCTGCTCGACTACGTGACGGGCAAGACCAGCCCCGCGCCGCTCGACGCCACGCGAAGCGCGAACGAGTTCGCCGCGAGCGAGCGCGAGAAGCAACGGGCCGCCGAAGCGGCGACGGCCGCTGCGCAAGCCGCAGCGGAAGCCGAGCGCGCGGGAGCGCCGGACGTCGGAGCCGCTCCGCGCGAGTTCGAGGCGGCGGACGAGGCGAGCCGGAAATCCGCGCGCAAAGCAGCGATCGATGCCGAGCCGCCGGTGTCGCCGCCGCCCCAGGTCGCGGCGGCTCCGCCGAGCGCGCCCGCTCCCAAGCCGGCGTCGCCCAGCAATACCTCCGAGCCGCAGGAAGCCGACGCGGCCGACGCCGAGCCGCTCGTTCCCGCCGCCAGCCAGTCGAAGCGCGGCTACGCGGTGCAGGTGGGCGCGCTCGCCGACGCGGCGAGCGCCGAGCAGCTCGCGGTGAAGCTGCGGGCGCGCGGCTTCCCGGTGTATGTCGCCCCCTCGGCCGAGCCCGGCGCGAAGCGCTGGCGGGTACGCGTCGGACCGGTCGCGACGCGCGAGCAGGCCGACGAAGTGGCCGCCAAGCTCGCGCGCGAGAAGCTTCCCACCTGGGTGCTGGCCGAAGGGCCGCGCTGAGCGATGGGAAACGCGGCGAAACGGCGTTGGGTCGTCACGGGGGCCGGCGGCCAGCTCGGCCTCTCGCTCGCCGCGAGCCTGCGCGACGATCCGGCGAACGCGCTCGCCGCGGCCTTCGATCATCGCGCGCTCGACATCGCCGACGACGCGGCTGTGCGTCGCGCGCTCACCGGATTGCCCGGTGGGCGGCCCGACGTCGTCGCGAACGCCGCCGCGATGACCCACGTGGACCGCTGCGAAGCGGAACCCGCGGCTGCCGAAACCGCCAATGCGACGGGGCCGGGCCTGCTCGCGGCGCTCTGCCAGGAACTCGGCGCGCTGCTGGTGCATGTCTCGACGGACTACGTATTCGACGGCACCGGTACCCGGCCCTATACCGAAGTGGATCCTACGGCACCGCGCAGCGTCTACGGACGCACCAAGCTCGACGGCGAGCGACGGGTGCTGGCCGCGCAACCCGACGCGCTCGTGGTGCGTGCGGCATGGGTCTTCGGGCCCGGACGCAACTTCGTGCGCACGATTCTCGAAGCGGCGGCGCGCGCGCAGCGCGGCGAAGCGCCCGCGCTCCGCGTCGTCGACGACCAGCGCGGCTCACCCACCTACTCGGGCGATCTGGCGGACGGCATCGTCGGTCTGGTCGACGCGGACGCGAACGGCATCTTCCATCTCGCAAACGCGGGCGTCGCGAGCTGGTGGGATCTGGCGCGCGCCGCGGTCGACATCTGGGGCCACCCGGAGCTGCCGATCGAGAAGGTGCGCACGGAGGAGTTTCCGCGGCCGGCGCCGCGTCCCGCCTGGTCGGTGCTCGACACGAGCAAGGCTTCACGGCTCGGCGTGCGCATGCGGGCGTGGCGCGAGGGGCTGCGCGGTTACCTCGATTCGGATGCTTCGCCGCTGCGAGAGCTGGGAGCGTCGTCGTGAGCGGAAGGACCCTGAATCGGATTCTGGTCACCGGAGGCGCCGGTTTCCTCGGCTCCCATCTCTGCGAGCGCCTGCTCGGCGACGGCTGCGAAGTGATCTGCTTCGACAACTTGCTCACCGGGCACATGGAAAACATCCAGCCGCTGCTCGGGCATCCCAACTTCTCGTTCGAGCACTACGACGTCACCAATTTTCTGTACGTCGCGGGTGACCTCGATGCGGTGCTGCACTTCGCGTCGCCGGCGAGCCCGGCGGACTTCGAGCGGCTGCCGATCCAGATCCTGAAAGTAGGCTCGATCGGCACGCACCGTGCGCTCGGCCTCGCCAAGGCCAAGGGCGCCCGCTTCCTGATTGCGAGCACCTCCGAGTGCTACGGCGATCCCGAGGTGAATCCGCAGCCCGAGACGTATTGGGGCCGGGTGAATCCGATCGGGATCCGCGGGGTCTACGACGAGGCCAAGCGCTTCGCCGAGGCGATGACGATGGCCTACCACCGCCATCACGGGGTCGACGTCCGCATCGTGCGCATCTTCAACACCTTCGGGCCGCGCATGCAGCTCCACGACGGCCGCGCAATCCCGAACTTCATGACCCAGGCGATCCGCGGCGAACCGATCACGGTATTCGGCGATGGCCGCCAGACGCGCTCGTTCTGCTACGTCGACGATCTGATCGGGGGAATCCTGCTGCTGCTGCGCAGCGACTACGTGGGTCCCGTCAACATCGGCAACCCACAGGAGATGAGCCTGCTCGAGATGGCGCGGGCGATCATCCAGATCGCGGACTCGCCGTCCGAAATCGTCTACCGCGGCCTTCCTCCAGACGACCCGAAGGTGCGTCGCCCCGACATCACGCTGGCGCGCCGAGCCCTGGGATGGGAGCCGAGCGTGCCCGTCGAGGACGGCCTGCGGCGCACCTACGCATGGTTCCGCTCGGCGCTCGAAGCGGAGTTGGCGGCGCGGTGATCGCACAGGACCACATCCGCAACTTCTGCATCATCGCGCACGTCGATCACGGCAAGAGCACGCTCGCCGATCGCCTGCTCGACGCCACCAAGGCGCTCAGCAGCCGCGAAAAGCGCGCGCAGTTCCTCGACAAGATGGACCTCGAGCGCGAGCGCGGCATCACCATCAAGGCCCAGACGGCGCGCATCTACCACCGCGCGCGCGACGGCCAGGACTATGTGCTGAACCTGATCGACACGCCCGGCCACGTCGACTTCTCCTACGAGGTGTCGCGCGCTCTCTCCGCCTGCGAGGGCGCCGTGCTGGTGGTCGACGCGGCGCAGGGCATCGAAGCGCAGACGCTCGCCAACAGCTATCTCGCGGTCGAAGCGAATCTCGAGATCGTCCCGATCCTGAACAAGATCGACCTCCCGTCTGCGGAGCCCGAACGCGTGGCGCGCGAGATCGAAGACATCCTCGGTCTGCCGGCGGACGACGTGCTGCGCGTCTCTGCGAAGACGGGGCAGGGCGTCGAGGAACTGATCGAGCGCATCGTCGAGCGCGTGCCGCCGCCCGCCGGCGACCCCAACGCGCCGCTGCGCGCGCTGATCTTCGATTCCTGGTTCGACCCGTACGTGGGTGTCGTGCTGTTGGTGCGTGTGGTCGACGGGCGCCTGGCGGTGGGCGAACGCATCAAGCTGATGGCGCGCGGCTCCGAGCACGAGGTGCAGGATCTCGATCTGATCGACCCGCACCCGCGCAGCGTGCCGGCGCTCGAGACGGGCGAAGTCGGCATCGTGATCGCCGGCATCAAGACGCTCGCCGACGTGCGCATTGGCGACACCATCACGCTGGCGCTGCGTTCGGCGGCCGGGGCGCTGCCGGGTTTCCGCGAAGTGAAGCCGATGGTGTTCGCCGGGCTCTATCCGGTGGACGCCGAGGAGTACGGCGCGTTGAAGGCGGCTCTCGAGAAGCTGCGCCTCAACGACGCATCGTTCCACTACGAGCCGGAGACGAGCGCGGCGCTCGGTTTCGGCTTCCGCTGCGGCTTCCTCGGCTTCCTGCACGCCGAGATCATCCAGGAGCGGCTCGAGCGCGAGTACGCCTTGAACCTGATCTCGACGACGCCGACGGTGCGCTACCAGGTCGTGCTCAACACGGGCGAGACGCTCGAGATCGATTCCCCCGCGGACCTGCCCGATCTGACGCGCGTCGAGCGCGTCGAAGAACCGCTGATCCTCGCCACCATCCACGTGCCGGCGGAGTACCTCGGCGCCGTACTCGCGCTCTGCGAGGGGCGCCGCGGCGTGCAGCGCGACATGACCCAGCACGGCACGCGCGTGCAGGTTCGCTACGAGTTGCCGCTCGCCGAGGTGGTGTCCGATTTCCACGACCGCATCAAGAGTGCGACGCGCGGCTACGGCTCGTTCGACTACGAGCTGTCGGGCTACAAGCAGGGCGACCTCGTCAAGCTCGACGTGCTGGTGAATGGTCTCCCCGTCGACGCGCTCTCGCTGATCGTGCACCGCGACAAGGCGTTCCAGCGCGGCTCCGATCTGGTGCGCAAGCTGAAGGAGTTCATCCCGCGCCAGATGTACGAGGTGGCGATCCAGGCGGCGATCGGATCCCGCGTGATCGCGCGCTCCACGGTGAAGGCATTGCGCAAGAACGTCACGGCGAAGTGCTACGGCGGCGACATCTCGCGCAAGCGCAAGCTGCTCGAGAAGCAGAAGGAAGGGAAGAAGCGCATGAAGCGCGTCGGGCAGGTCGAGATCCCGCAGGAAGCATTCCTCGCGGCGCTGCGATTGGACAACGAATGAGCGAGAGCAGAACCGCGCGACAGGAAGCCGGCGACGCGAGCGCGACCGCTCCGGTCACGCCGCTGCGCAAGCTCTGGGATCAGTTCGGCACACTCGCGGTGGCGATTGCGCTGGCGCTCTCGATCCGCGCCTTCGTGATCGAGCCGTATCGCATCCCGTCCGGGTCGATGCTGCCGACGCTGCTGATCGGCGACCACCTGTTCGTCAACAAGTTCATCTACGGCATCAAGATCCCGTTCACCGATTGGCGTACGCCGGGGCTGCGCGCGCCGCAGCGCGGCGACGTCGTCGTGTTCACCATCGGCAAGGACGGGCGCGGCATCCATCCCGCCGACCAGCGACCCGACCTGCCGCACGACCAGTTCGTGAAGCGGCTCGTCGGCCTGCCGGGCGACACGATCGAAGTGCGCAGCGGCAACCTCTACGTGAACGGCAAGCCGATGGCGACGAAGGACACCGGCGTGGACTTCCGGGACGACGCCGGCCGCATGCTGCGCATCGCCAACGAAGACCTCGAGGGGCGCGTCCACACCATTCTCGACGACGAGCGCTCGCCCGGCCACGACGTCGCGCCCACCCAGATCGAGGCCGGTCGCTACTTCATGATGGGTGACAACCGCGACTACTCGAACGACAGTCGCTTCTGGGGCACCGTGCGCCTCGCCGAGATGAAGGGCCCCGCCTTCCTGCTCTACTGGTCCTGGGACTGGGACGGCCCCTGGGCGCAGCTCCTCAATCCACTGCACTGGTGGGATCTGATGACGAAGCGCATGCGCTGGGACCGCATCGGGGACTCGATCCAGTAGTCGGCACGTCGCGTGCGCGCGAACTTCGAGGAGTGTTGCCGACTCGAGAGGCCAAGTGCCCGGAAAACCACGAAACCAATCCGCCAACTGCGGAAGTCTAGAGAAGACGAAGCAGCGGGGCGTCGCTCCTGCCGAGCTCGTCGATCTCGTGGTGATGGACGCGGAGCAGCGACTCGACCGTCGCCGTCGAGCAATTACCCCGGCGGATCCACACCACCTTCGGCGGCGCGCCCTTCACCAGGCAGTGTTCGGCGAATTCCGCGTCCTTGGTGACGATCGCAAAGCCGTGCTCCACCGCGTAGTGCCCGATCGACTCGTCGTCGCTCTGCTCGAGGCCCACGTCCTCGACGTGCCGCGACTCCGGGAACAGATCCGCGAGCACACGCGGCAGACGAAACGAGAGATTCTCGTCGAACAGCAGCTTCAAGGGGCGGTCGTGCCCGAGACCTTGCCCTCACGCTCGGCTGCGAACGCCAGCGCCGCGCGAATGTCCTCGCGCTCGAGCCTGGGGAAGTCGGCGAGGATCTCGTCCTCGCTCATGCCCGAGGCCAGGTACTCGAGGATGTCGTAGACCGTCATCCGCAAACCCCGGATGCAGGGCTTGCCGCCCCGCTTGCCCGGCTCGATCGTGATACGAGAACGCCAGTCGTCCATGGACCCGAACGGTAGCGCGCCTCTCGGGGACCCTTCCTCAGAGCCTATCCAAGAACTCCTGCTGCGCGCAGCGTGAATCGCCGGGTTGGTCGGAGACTCTGGCGTGTGAGTCCGACGCCTTCCGACTCTCTTGCCAATCGAGTCGAGGCGCCGTGAACCTCCGTTCCGCTCGTCCGCTCCTGGCTCGACCGCTACGTTGATCGAGTCATCTTCTCCACGCAGCGGAAGAAGCCATGACCGACATCACCCCTTCTGTGCCCCACGAGCCCGCGCGCTTCAGCGTCGCCGCCGCTCTACCGCGATCTGCGCACACTGCGCGCCGGCGACCGCATTGGCGTCGCGTCGCTGCCTGGCACGTCAGTTGCCGTCGCGGACATGCTTCCGCGCACCCCTCCGGAAGACGAGATCTAGGCTCGACCCACCCCGCTTGACGCTCCTCGCGAACGACGGGTATCCTGCGCCCGACTTCGAGGCCTTTTAAGTCCGTCCTGCGAGTCGGACAAAGGTGCGAACGTGGCCGACCCCCAGTCTCCCAGCACATCCATGGCTGCATCCAGCACGACGTCGGGCGCGGCCAGCCCGCCTGCCGGCGGCGCACGCGTGGTGCTCGACGACGTCGCGATCCGCCGCGCGCTGGTGCGGATCGCGCACGAGGTGGTCGAGCGCACCGAGACGCTGCCCGAGCTGTATCTCGTCGCGATCCCGAACGGCGGCGTCCCGTTGGCGCGCATCATCGCGGCGCAGGTGCGCGCGATCAGCGGCCTCGAAGTGCCCGTCGGGATCCTCGATACCACGCTCTACCGCGACGACCTCACCGCGCGCGGCGTGCGCCCGCCGCTGCGCCGCACCGAAATGCCATCCGCGGTGGACGATCGCGCTGTCGTGCTGGTCGACGACGTCGTCAGCACCGGCCGCACGATCCGCGCCGCGATGGACGCGCTGATGGACTTCGGCCGGCCGCGCTCGGTGCAGGTGATCGGCCTCGTCGACCGCGGCCACCGCGAGCTGCCGATCAAGATCGACTTCGTCGGCAAGAACGTGCCGACGCAGCGCGAAGAGCGCGTCGTGCTGCGCGGTCTCTCGGGCGATCTCGAAGGTCCGCTCGAAGTCGTGATCCTCGAAAGTGACGGGGGTGCTGCATGACGGGGCGTGACCTGCTCGGCATCGAAGGCCTCGACCGCACGGACCTGGAGCGCATCCTCGAGACCGCCGAACGCATGCAGGAGGTCGGCCGGCGCGACGTCAAGAAGGTGCCGACGCTGCGCGGGCGCACGCTGATCAACCTGTTCTTCGAGGCTTCGACGCGCACCCGCACCAGCTTCGAGATCGCCGGCAAGCGACTCTCCGCGGACGTCGTCAACTTCACGCCGTCGTCGTCGAGCCTCACCAAGGCCGAGAGCATTCTCGACACTGCGATGACACTCGACGCGATGGACCCCGACGCGGTGATCGTGCGGCACAAGGTGGCGGGCGTGCCCAAGCGCATCGCCGATGCGCTCGCGGCCCCCGTCATCAACGCCGGCGACGGCGCCCACGAGCACCCGACCCAGGCGCTGCTCGACTGCTTCACCGTGAAGCAGGAGAAGGGCCGCTTCGACGGTCTCACCGTGACGATCATCGGCGACATCACCCACTCGCGCGTGGCGCGCTCGAATCTGTACGCCTTCACGAAACTCGGCGCCGAGGTGCGGCTTGCGGCGCCGCCGACGATGCTGCCCACCGGCATCGAGTCGCTCGGCGCCAAGGCCTACACCTCGCTGCGCGAAGCGCTCGAAGGCGCCGACGTGGTGATGGTGTTGCGCATCCAGCAGGAGCGCCTCGACGGCTGCTTCTTCCCGAGCATCCGCGAGTACGCGAGCACCTTCGGCATCGACCGCGCCAAGCTGCGCTACGCGAAGGACGACGTGATCGTGATGCACCCGGGACCGATCAACCGCGGCGTCGAGATCGCGCACGATCTCGCCGACCGCCGCCCGAGCGTGATCCTCGACCAGGTGCGCAACGGCGTCGCGGTGCGGATGGCCGTCCT
>Ga0102851_10000527_pt1 | contig 19502 bp, 17 predicted proteins | sample Mud3Dept3metaG_FD_79558 | JGI IMG/M metagenome (GOLD analysis project Ga0102851, IMG submission 79558) | Freshwater wetland microbial communities from Ohio, USA, analyzing the effect of biotic and abiotic controls - Mud 3 Core 4 Depth 3... | ecosystem: Environmental > Aquatic > Freshwater >... | reverse complement strand
GTGAGAGCCGATACAAGGCCCGGATCAGGGCCCGGCCCCCGAGCACGGACGGGCGGATCTCGATGTCGATCTCGTCGTCTCGCCGGCGCCAGCACGAGGTCTCCAGGTAGTGGAGCTTCCCCGGGATCAGGGGGCGGACGAAGGCCGGGAGCTGCCGGCGGGGGACGACCCGGCAGACCCGGCGAACCACGTCGTCGCGATCCTCGAGCTCCAGGACGGCTCGCTCGACGATCTCGACCTGGCGGTCGGCCTCGGTCTGGAGCCCGGGGTCGAAGTAGGCGGCAAACACGTCGGCCACGGACGCCGCCCGGAAGGTGTGATCGAACGAGAAGGGAGTCACGGCGCTGATTACACGTCATCCGCGGACGGGCGCGAGGCACGGCTCGGTAACACCTGTGCCCGTCACGAAATGGTCACGATCGGCGTAACGCTGCTGCAACGCTGACCGTCACGGACCGGGACGAGGCACACACTGGCGACATGTACCCAGCGTCGGATCGCCCAGGATGGCGCGACAACCTCCCGTTCTGGGCGGTGCACGTCGTCGCGATCGGCGGCGCGGTCATCGTCGGGTGGAGCTGGGCTGCGCTCGGCTGGCTCGTCGGCAGCTACCTCGTGCGGATGTTCGCGATCACCGGCGGCTATCACCGCTACTTCGCGCACCGCACGTACAAGACGAGCCGAGTCTTCCAGCTCTTGCTCGCGCTCGTCGCGATGAGCAGCGCGCAGCAAGGCGTCCTGTGGTGGGCCGCGCACCACCGCAACCACCACAAGTTCTCCGACGAGCCCGAGGACACGCACTCGCCGGTGCAGCGCGGGTTCTGGTGGGCTCACTTCCTGTGGATCCTCGCGCCGCGCAACCGCACGACCGATCTCGAGCGGATCAAGGACTTCGCGAAGTATCCCGAGCTGCGCTGGCTCGATCGCCACGATCTGTTGATCGCGATCGCGTGGGGCTTCGTGATCTATTTCATCGGCGGATCGACGGCGCTGTTCTACGGCCACTTCCTGTCGATCGTGTTCGCGTGGCACATCACGTTCTGCATCAACTCGCTCGCTCACGTCTGGGGCAGCCGCCGCTACGCGACCAGCGACGAGTCGCGCAATAACCCGGTCCTCGCGGTGCTCACGCTCGGCGAGGGCTGGCACAACAACCATCACCACTATCAGCGCTCTGCCCGTCAGGGTTTCTACTGGTGGGAGCTCGACATCACGTTCTACGTGCTCAAGCTGCTCGAGAAGCTGCGGATCGTCTCCGACGTCCAAGGCGTGCCGCTCCACGTGCGCGATGACGATCTGTCGGCCCAGCGCGCGCGGGTCGAGGGGCTCGCCGCCGCCGTCGTCGTGTCGCCGCCCGGATCGTGATCCACCGACGGTGAACCCGGGTGGTGCCGTTCGATCGGATGCGGCTCCTCTACCTGCCGTTGATCATCGCGATCGGCGGCGGCTTGATCACGTAGTCGAAGTACGCGCTCGGGTCACCCATCTTGCCGTCCATCGCCGCGCGCGCGACGTTGAACATCTCGCGTGCGGTGACGTAGTGCAGGGTGTCGCCGGCGTCGATGACTTGCTCGCGCAACGCGGTGTGCAGCGCGTGGCCGCCACCGCCGAGGAGCGAGCTCGCCGTGCTCTCGATCGCGCCATGGGTGTGGACCTTGACGAACACCCACTCCGGGCGGCCCTCGATGTGGATCCCTTGCTTGAGCCACGTCGCCACGCGCTCGGCGCTCGGCGGATCGTCGCCCGTGATCGAGCCGTTCTCGATCCGGATGCCGGAGGAGCCCTTGCGCGCGAACGCGAGCGGACCGGTGATCATCAGCAGCCGATCCTCGTGGTGTTTGCCGACCCGCGCGCGCTCTCCATGCTCGTAGCAGCGGCGCTTCGTCAGGTCTCCGACCGGCCAGTAGATCTGGTTGACCTTGTCGGGCTGACACGGATCGGGTGCCGACGGGAACGTCAGGTCGACGTAACACCCGAGCTCGTGGAGCATCGGGAGCTCGTCGTCGACGCCGCACCACTTCCCGTCGGGGCGCCCGTTCGCGAGGCTCCAGTTGCCGTGGATGAACGCCCACCGGAAGCTGCTCCCATCGCGCGATAGGTGACCGTGCTCGGAGAACGTCTGCAGGTGCTGGGCGATGCGCGGCGCGAGGGAGTCGGCGGTGTCGCCATCGTGATGGAGGTGGAACTCGACCTCGCCGAACCCGGCGCGCGCGAGCTCGGCGAGCTGATCGAGGAAGTGTGGCCGGTACTCCTCACCCGGGAAGAACCAGCCGTGGCGCGGAGGTCTCCCATCGCTGTCGCGAAACGATCCGAGCGCGGGATAGCGATCGGCCCAGGCATCGACCCGCGCGGTGCCGACCTCGTCGGAGGCACCGTGCCACAGGGGCTCGTAGTGATCGCAGAGTGCGAAAAGAATGCGTCGGGGGCCGTGCGGCTGTGGCGCACGCGCACGGCGGATCAGGTGCCGAGCGTAGTCACGCAGCCAATACTGGAGGTTCTTCTGACGAAGTCGGCCTAGCACGCACCGTGCAGAGTAGTCCGAAACCACCGTGCTGGATCTCTACCGTCCGCTGCTCGAGAGGGCCTTGTTCCCCGCGTTCGAGGCGGTGCGAGGCCGACCGACCGTGCCGCTGTTGCGTTATCTGCACGGCACGGAGCGGTGGTCGCGGCCTGCGCTGCGTGACCTCCAGGCGGGCTTTCTTCGTCGGTTGATCCGCCACGCGTACCTCCACACGCCCTACTACCGCGACCTGCTCGATCAGCGCGGGCTTCGCCCCGACGACTTCGATTCGGTCGATGCACTCGCCCAGCTTCCGCTGCTCGATCGAGACACCGTGAGGACGTCCTTCGACGCGCGCACGGCGGCCGCTCCGCCGCGCTGGGTGATCCAGAAGTCGACCAGCGGAACGACCGGAGAGCCGGTGGTCGTCAAGTACAACGCGGAGTCGCGGCACTGGCGCGATGCGACGCGCTTGCGTGGCTACGGCTGGTCGGGCTATCGCATCGGGATGCGCGTGCTCCACTACTGGGGCTTCGGGCCGCCGGCGGGCAGCTGGCTCACGCGCAGCAAGGTCGCACTCGATCGCGCGCTCAAGCGCGACCTCTACGTCGATTGCACGCCGCGCGGCGAGGAAGCGCTGATGGCGGCGGCACGGCACCTGCGCACGTTCGACCCGCAGGTGATGGTCGCGTACACCGCGGGAGCCGCCGCGCTCGCGAAGTTCGTTCTCGAGCACGAGCTCCGCACGTGGAAGTCGTTTCCGGTGCTGGTCGGTGCAGAGCGGCTGTGGCCGCACGAGCGCCAGCTGATCGAGGAAGCGTTCGGACCGGTGTTCGAGACCTACGGTTGCCGCGAGGTGATGTTGATCGGCTCGGAGTGCGAGATGCACGACGGGATGCACACGTCGATGGAGACGATGATCGTCGAGCTCGTCGTGCGCGACCCCGATGGCACCGTGCGCTCCGCACGGCCCGGCGAGACCGGCGAGGTCGCGATCACCGATCTGCATAACCTCGCGTGCCCGATGATCCGCTACGTCACCGGTGACCTCGCGGTCGCACGCGACGACGCCCCGTGTCCGTGCGGGCGAGGCCTCGACCGGATCGGTCCGATCGAGGGGCGCGTGACCGAGACCCTGCGCGACGGTCATGGCGACGCGGTCGGCGGGCTCGTGTTCAACATCCTGTTCGGCGTGATGAGCCACGTCGCCCGCAAGTTCCAGGTGATCCAGAAGCTCGACGGCCGCGTCGTGATGAAGGTCGTCCCGAACGGCGGAGATCGGCTCCCCGAGCCCGAGCTCACCAAGGTCCACGCGTTCGCCGCGAAGTACCTGCCCGCGACGCCGTTCAACGTCGAGTACGTCGATGACATCCCGCTGTCCGCCGCCGGCAAGCGCAAGGTCGTCATCGTCGAGAAGCCAGTCGCCTAGCTCGGGGTATGCTGGCGGCGTGCGGGTGCCGCTCGTCGTCGTGACCGGGTTCCTGGGGAGCGGGAAGACCACGCTCGTCAATCGGATCCTCGCGCGCCGCGCGGCTCGCAACGAGACGCGGAGCGCACTCGGCGTGATCGTCAACGAGCTCGGCGCGATCGGGATCGATGGCGCGCTGCTCGGTGGTGAGGCGGCACGCCAGATCGAGCTGCCCGGCGGCTGCGTGTGCTGCGTGCTTGGCGACGAGCTCGACCGGACGCTGATCGAGCTCGTCGACAGCCGGCCGCTGTCGGCGATCATCCTCGAGACGACCGGGGTCGCCGAGCCATTGCCGATCGCGTGGGCGGTGCGACGCCTGCCGGTCTCCGAGCGCGTGCGGCTGTCCGCGGTGGTCACGCTCGTCGATGCGACCCGGTTCCTCGCGTCGCGCGCGCTGTCGGCGTCGGTCGATAGCCAGGTCGCGTACGCCGACGTGGTGCTCGTGACGAAGTCAGAGATCGCGGGTGACCACGACACCGATGCCGCGATCGCGGCCGTGCGCCAGCTCGCTCCCCGCGCGCTCGTCCGCCTCGGCACCACCGACGAGCACGCCGAGTGGCTCGAGGCGGCGCTCGCCGATCCGCCGCTGGCCCACCCGAATGGTGAGGTAAAACCCCACGTTCACGACGACAGCTGTCGGCATCCCGACGTCGGTGCTGCACATGGAATCGACAGCGTCTGGGTCCCCGTACCGGGGGTGGTCGACCTCGAGGAGCTGGAGGATGAGCTCGCGGAGTTGCCGGACAACTACGTGAGGATCAAGGGGATCCTCCGGGCGGTCGATGCGCGGCGTGGCGATGACGCGGCCCGCTGGACCGCCATCCACCGCGTCGGTCTCCGCGTGTCCTCCGAGCCGGTCTCGGCCCCAGACTTCGAGGAGGGACGGCTGGTTGCGCTCGGGCCCGCCGTCGACGACGCTGTCCTGAGCGCGTGCGTCACTGCCGCGGGCATCCGGCTTGCTACATAGCTTGTGAACCCCGTGATGAGACTTCGCCTGACCCTCGCCCTCGCCCTGCTCGCCGCTTGCGAGCGGCCGAGCATCGAGGTCACGGCGGGCGACTCGTCGGACTACAACCGGCGCGCGCTGACGGCGGCGGTCGACGAGTTCGTCGCGAATGGCCGCACCGCGCAGGCCTACGCGGAGCTCGCGCACGCCGTGCTCGAGCTGCGCCCCGGCATGGATCGCACCGTCGCCGAGGAGGCGGAGCTCAAGCTCGTGGTGCTCGCGCTCCCGCCGGTGAAATCGGTCCAAGCGAAGTCGATGGCAGAGCAGGTCGACGCGCTCGCGCTCACCGTCTGGCCGACGCTACTGTCGCCGACGATCGAGGCGGACGCGGTGCTGATCCAGCGCGACACCAAGGCAGCGCAGCTCCAGCCGCAGAGCGGCGAGGACGCGCGGACGTACCTCCAGCGCCTGTGCGGCGGCCTGCTCGCGAGTGACTGCAAGCAGGTCGTCCCCGAGCATCAGGGCGCCGTCGTCGCGACGGTCGCCACCCGGCGCGCGATGGAGCGTGTCCGCAACGCCGTCGCCGACTGCGTCATGTGCGGCGCCGATCCCGGCTGGCACGAAGCGGTGCGCTCGTGGGAGGCACTCGATCGCACGGCGCATGGATACCTCCACGACATCGAGCGGCGCTCGCATCCCGATAACTGGCCGATCGCCGGGAACGCGGCCGAGACCGGCGCCAACCTGACCGACGTCACCGCGCTGTGGCGCGAGGCCGAGATCAATGCCCTCGGCGAGGTCGTCATCGGGGGGCAACGCTACATCGGCGCCGAACGCATCGAGGCGCTGCGCGAGCTGCGCGCCGAGAGCGACACGATCACGCTCCACCTCCGGCCCGAGCTGACGCTCGCGCAGGTCAAGGGCATCCTCGCCGACGCGAAGAAGTCCGGCGCATCCAAGGTCGCCGTCGTCGCGCGCGCACCGGAGTATCCGTGGGAGCGCCGGTTCTACTGGCTCTCCGATGCGGGCAAGACGCGCGTCGGGCTGCGCCCGACCGATTCGCTCCAATTGCTGCTCCACACGATCGATCACGTCGCGAGCCCCGGCGCTGTCGCGCGCGTCGACTAGGCCTAGGCGACGCGGTGGCGCAGCGGCTCGCCGCGCGCGAGGCGCCCGAGGTTGTCGATCACGACGTCGACGATCCGCGCGAACGCCTCCTTGGTCGAGCCGGCGACGTGGGGCAGGGCGACGACCCGCGGATCGAGGTAGAGCGGGTCCGTCGGATCCGGCGGCTCGTGCCAGTGGACGTCGAGGCCGACGCCGCCGAGGCGCTCGCCGGCGAGCGCGGCGACCAGGGCGTCTCGATCGATCACGTCGCCGCGCGATACGTTGATGACGAACGCGCCGGGGCGGAGCGCCGCGAACGCGGCCGCATCGACCAGGCCGCGGGTCTCGGACGTCAGTGGACAGTGGATGGAGACCGCGTCGCACGCGGCGAAGAACGCGTGGCGATCTGCCGCGGTCGCGCCGCGTCCGAGCGCGATCACCGTCATCCCGAGGGCGCGAGCGCGGTCCGCGAGCGCGGTCCCCGAGCGTCCGAGGCCGATGACTCCGAGCGTCTTGCCCGAAAGCTCGATGCCGAGCGGCTCGCCGATCACGCGGGCGGCGAACGCGCGCTGCGCCGCCGGGGCGCGGCGGGCGAGCGAGAGCAGGAGGAACAGCGCGGCCTCGGCGACCGAGACGTGGTTCGTGCCGGGCGCGTTGCAGATCGGGATTCCGCGCGCGAAGGCTGCCTCGCGGTCGATGCCCTCGGTCCCCGCGGCGGGTTGCTGGATCAGGCGCAGGCGTGAGGCCGCGGCGAGCACCGCCGCATCGATCCGGGCGTTCGAAGGCAACAGCACGTCGGCGTCGGCGACGGCCTGCTCCAGGGGGCCGCGCCGATCCCAGATCTGGATCGCGGCGTCGTGGGGGAGTCGCGCGGCGATCTGCTCGACGATCGAGTGCCAGCCGGAGCCGCAGAACAACAGCCGCATCGGGAGAGGCTCTCACGGGTCGTCGTCTGGAGGCTCGTCGCTCCGATCGAACATCCAGTCCGGGGCGCTGTCGCCGGCGGCGCGCGCCGGTGTGGTCACCCGCGGCGCCACGCGATCGGCGTGGCGATGCTCGTCAACGAACTCCTTCACCCAGTTCAGGCGCGGCTCGTCGGTGAGGCCCCGGGCGACCGTGCGCGGGCCCCTCATCGTCGGCGGCTTCTGCTCCGCGCGACCGGGTCGCGTGGGCGCGGCCGACTCGTAGCGCGGTGGTTGCTTCGTGCGCGTGCCCTTGGCCGCAGGGACCGGTGGGGGCGTCGCGGTCGGCTTGCGCGTGGGCGCCGGGACAGGCGGAGGCGTCGCGGTCGGCTTGCGCGCGGGCGCCGGGAGGGGCGGGGGCGCGGTCGGCGTGCGCGTCCGCGTCCGCGTGGGGCGGGGCGGCGTCGCGGTCGGCACCGCGTGGGGCTCATGGATGCCGAGGCGCCGATGCAGCGCGGCGCGCGCCGGTGACGGCCACCCGGGGAGTCGCGCGAGGTGCGTCGCGATCAGCGGCAGGTAGTCGTCGAGCGTCGCCTCGCGAGGGAGGCGTTGCTTGCGGCCCGGCGAGAACAGGGCCGCGAGGCGGCCCTTGCCGTCGCGATGGATCGCGACGTTGCCCTGGATCTTCCAGCCCGCCCTGACGAGGTCACGCTCGTAGCGGGGGCGGCTCGGGACCGGGACCGGATCGAGCGCCAGGTCGTCGCCGAGGTCGGTGCGCAGCGCGCCGAGCACGTCGTGGACCAGCTGCGCGGCGACGAGCTCGTTGGTGGCGTCCTCGCCCATCGGCACGAGGGGGAAGGCGAGCACGATCGCGCGGGGCGACGCGGGATCCTCTCGATCGGCGGGGAGCGTCACGTGGGCACACCGCACACCATGCGCACCGTGCTCGTAGACGAACGCCCTCTGGATCCCGAGGGCGAGCCCGTCGAGCAACGGACCTCGGGAGGTCGAGAGCTGACCCTCGACGGAGATCACCCCGCCGGCGAGCGCGGCGGGATACGGGCCGCGCAGCGCCCCGTAGAGGTAGAGCGGGTCATCCGCGCCCGGCGAATCGGGCAGGCGTTCGACGGCCTGCAGGTCGAAGAGGTACAGCTCGTCCGCATCGATCGCGAACCGGGGCCGGCGGATCGCGTGAAACGCGAGCTGCTCGCGAGCGCGCTCCGGGAGCTCGCTGGCCGCGGACGCGGCCACGACGCGGATCACCCGACCGAGATCGAGCCCGACGATCAGCTCGGTGATGCCGCGCGCCGTCCGCATCACGATCGTCGCGATGACGTCGCGGATCTCGCGGGGCACGTCGACCCGGGGAGCACTCGGGGCGTGGTGTTTGCTCGGGACGAACAGGCGGATCGGCAGAACCCGATGCTACCGGGAACCGCGTCGACGTTGGGACTCGTCCCCCCGAGTCTGTGGGAGTGCTCACCGGCCAGTGCAGTGGCCACGCGCGCGTGAACCACGATCAAGATGCGCATCGGTGCACCTGGGCGCGCGCCGCGAGCATGGTTTGCGGATCGACGTGCAGCGCGCTGCACAAGCCGCGCACTGCGAACGTTCGTTGCGGCGACGGCCCGTCCCTTGCTGAGCTCGTCGGTCACGATGTCCTCGCAAAGCCGTTTCGATCGCCTGGTGACTGCGCTCCCTCCGACTGCACGCACGGGGTTGCACACCGCACTCGCCGCCGCACTCGCCGCCGTGCTCGCGGTCGGCTGCATGGACACAGAAGAGACCTACAGCGAGACCTCGTCGGAGGTCTCGGTCTCTGCCTACACCAGCTCTGGTTGCTCGACCGCGGTCGTGCTCGGACTGTCGAAGCAGATCGCCGACGAGATCAGCTGCATGAATCCGGCGAGCCTCACCGCGTTCACGCCGGGCGGGAACCTGACCGTCACCGGGAACGCGGTGCTGCCGTACCTCGGCGCGCCCGCGAAGACCGCGCTGCTCAAGGTCACCGCGGGAAGCACGATCCAGATCAACAGCGCGTTCCGCACGGTCGCGCAGCAGTACCTCCTGTATCGCTGGTACCAGCAGGGGCGCTGCGGGATCACCGCCGCGGCCCAGCCGGGGCGCTCGAACCATCAGAGTGGCCGCGCGCTCGACGTCGCAAACTACAGCTCGCGGATCTCCGCGATGGCCAACCAGGGCTGGTCGCACTCGGTCCCCGGCGATCCGGTGCACTTCGATCACCTCGGCTCGCCCGATATCCGCGGCAAGGATGTGCTCGCGTTCCAGCGGCTGTGGAATCGCAACAACCCGACCGACACGATCTCCGAGGACGGCGCGTACGGTCCGCAGACCGAGGCGCGGCTGCGCTCGGCTCCGGCGACCGGCTTCGCGACCGGCGCCACCTGCGGCACGACGCGCGCGATCGGCGCGAACATCCTCGCGGTCGACGGTCCGGATCGGATCGCCCCCGGCGCGCATGCGACGTACTCGATCACCGTCGAGAACACCGGCGAGGTCGCCTGGCCGGCCACGACGCGGCTCGTGGTCTCCGGCGGCACGGCGAGCGAGCTCTACGACGCGCAGACCTGGACGTCGCCGACCGAGGTCGGTCCGATCAACACCGCGATCCCGGCCGGCGAGCGTGGCACGATCGACATCGAGATCCTCGGCCCGATCGTCACCGAGGAGACGCCGGCGTTCACGCAGTTCACGCTGGCCGTCGACGGCATGGACCTCGGCACGATCAACGTCGCCGTGACGATCACCCCGAACGGGGACGAGGGCCACAGCAGCGAGTCCGACGACCTGCATGATGACGGAATCGAAGTCACCGGCGGATGCAACGCCGGAGGCAACGGAAGCTGGGCCGCCGTGCTCTTGCCGCTGCTCGCGGTGTTCCGGCGCCGCCGCCGCCGCTAGCGCGCGCTATGCTGCGGTCATGCCGGTGTTCCGGCTCGATGACCGCCTCGTGTTTCCGCCGGTCCACCTCGCCGAGGATGGATTGCTTGCGATTGGTGGCGATCTGCGCCCGGAGCGCCTGCTGCTCGCGTACACGCAGGGCATCTTCCCCTGGTACGCCGAGAACCTGCCGATCCTTTGGCACTCGCCCGATCCGCGGATGGTGATGACGACGCGCGACCTCGTCGTCCAGAAGAGCCTGCGGAAGGCGATCCGGCGCCGCCCGTACGAGCTGAAGATGGACACGGCGTTCCTCCGCGTCCTCGAGGGATGCGCATCGGTTCCTCGCCCGGGGCAGACCGGGACCTGGCTGATCCCGGAGATGGTCGACGCGTACACCAAGCTGCACGAGCTCGGCTTCGCGCACTCGATCGAGGCGTGGGACGGCGACACGCTCGTCGGCGGCCTCTACGGCGTGTCTCTCGGGGCGGCGTTCTTCGGCGAGTCGATGTTCGCCCAGGCCCCGGATGCATCGAAGATCGCGTTCGTCGCGTGCGTGAGGCAGCTCGATGCCTGGAACATCGGCCTGATCGACTGCCAGGTGCACACCGAGCACCTCGAGCGGTTCGGCGCGTACGAGATCCCGCGGCTGCGCTACCTCGAGCTGCTCAAGGTCGCCCTCGACGAGCCGACCCGGCGCGGTCGCTGGGAGCTCCAGCTCGATCCCATCGCGTTCGCCGCGTCGGGCGGCGCGATCACTTCGTCGACGTGATCACGGCGGCCACCACCGGAGCGAGGGCCTCGGCGAGGGCGAGAGCGAGGCGCGCGAGGCCCAGCGGGGCGATGCGGTCCCACAGCGCGGCGTGGACGGCGAAGCCGCGGTCGTCGTGGGTCGCGGCCCGGGCACCGAGGTCATCCCACCGGATCGGGCGGTCGCCGAGGAGGGCGCGCGCGCCCGGGGCGAGCGGTGCCGGGACGGCGTCGGCGACCAGCTCCGCGAGGGCGGTGCGCAGGGCGGGCGGGAACGCCTGGCCGAGGACGTAACTCGTGCACGCGGGGATCGCGTGCGGCCCGTCGACGAGCGAACCGTCGGTGGCCAGCGTCGCCACATGGGCCCACGGCTCGTCGCCGAACCAGATCTCGACCCGGACGTCGCGATCGCTCGCGACGAGGCGCGCGGGCGAGCCGTCGGGGACGTACCCGACCCCGTCGAGGACCACGCGCTCGACGCCGTCGCGGACCTCGACGTGGCCGCGCGGGATCACGACGCGTTCGTGCGGCGCGGGCACGAAGTCGACCGCGATCTCATCCCGCGCGACCCGGGTGGCGCGATCGAGCGCACCGGCGGTGAACTGCTCCTCGGTCGCGACCGTGCGGAACGAGCGCAGCAGCGTCCGCCACAGCGCGTGGGTCGGGTAGGGACCGGCGTAGCGCAGGGCGGGGACGCCGGCGTGCGCCGCGAGCAGTGCGATCGCGTTCATGATCGGCGCCGCGGCGCCGGCGGGGAGCGATGCGGGCGCCGCGATCGCGGGGATCTGGGTCGGGCGCGCCCAGTCGATCGCGCTCATCGTCGTCGCGCGCCGCGGCGGCGAGCCGCGGGGCGGCGAGATCGGGTCGCGTGGATCGATCGTCGACGCGTGATCGATGGCGTGCGCGGGCCCGAGCAGCGGATCCTCGATCACCGCGCCGCGCACGATCGCGCTCCCGACGTCGAGCTGCTCGAGCGCGTGGCCGTGCCAGGTCAGCGTCGCGTGGACGCACCCCGTCCGATCGATCACACGGGTCAGCCGGCCCCCCTGTTCCTCGTACCGCGTGCCGTACCGGCTCACCGGTACGGATCCACCAGGCCCCGGAGGGCCTCGACGTTGGCGCGGAGGGCTGCGATCTCGTCGTCTCGGTCGGTCCGTTCAGCCATCGGCGCAGTCTCGCACGGCGCCCGCTAGCTTTCAGGCGCCAGCCCTTTCGCTACGCCACGCGGTTTGGCATCGTGCAGGCCTTCATGAAGCTAGGCATCGTCAAGGAGATCCGCGCGGAGGAACGCCGGGTCGCCGCGTCGCCGCAGGTCGTCGGGAAGTGGGTGAAGGGCGGGTGGGAGGTCCAGGTCGAGCGCGGCGCCGGTGACATCGCGAGCTACCCCGACGCTCAGTACGAGGCAGCTGGGGCCACGCTCGTCGATCGGGCGGCCGCGTGGACGAGCGACATCGTCCTCAAGCTGCGGCCGCCCGTCCTCAACGACGACGGTACGAGCGAGGCAGATCAGATGCGCGAGGGGGCGACCCTGGTCTCGTACATCTTCCCCGGCGAGAACCCGGCGCTCGTCGAGCGGCTCGCCACCAAGAAGCTGACCGTCCTCGCGATGGATCAGGTGCCGCGGATCAGCCGCGCACAGAAGATGGACGCGCTGTCGTCGATGGCGAACATCGCCGGCTACCGCGCGGTGATCGAGGCGGCGAACCACTTCGGCAGCTTCTTCACCGGGCAGATCACGGCGGCGGGCAAGGTCCGCCCCGCGAAGGTCCTGATCATCGGCGCGGGCGTCGCCGGTCTCGCGGCGCTCGGCGCGGCGCGCGGCCTCGGTGCGATCGTCCGCGCGTTCGACGTGCGCGCCGCCGTCGAGGATCAGGTCAAGTCGCTCGGCGGCGAGTTCCTGACCGTCACGATCCAGGAGTCCGGAGACGGCGCGGGCGGCTACGCGAAGCAGATGTCGAAGGAGTTCCTCGACGCCGAGTACGCGCTGTTCCGCGAGCAGGCCAAGGACGTCGACATCGTGATCACGACGGCGCTGATCCCCGGCAAGCCGGCGCCCAAGCTGTGGTTCACCGACATGGTCGAGCTGATGAAGCCGGGCTCGGTGATCGTCGACCTCGCCGCCGAGAAGGGCGGCAACTGCGATCTGACCAAGCCGGGTGAGGTCATCGTCCACAACGGCGTCACGATCATCGGCTACCCGGACCTCGCGTGCCGGATGCCGCACGTCGCGAGCGAGCTGTACGGCACGAACCTCCTGCACTTCCTCGACGAGATGGGCGGCGCTGCCGGCCACAAGATCGATCACGAGAACGACGCGGTGCGCCCCGCGCTGGTCCTCGAGCACGGCGAGAAGAAGTGGCCCGCGCCGCCGATGAAGAAGGCGGAGGCCCCGAAGCCCGCGCCGCCGGCGGCTGCTGCCGCGGCGGCAGTGGTTGCGGTCAAGCCCGCTCCCACCGGTCCGGCGCACCCCAAGCCGGCGCACGGTCATATACCCGCGGCCCGGCCACCGTCGCGCGCCCTCGGGATGGTGATGACGGTGCTCGGCATCGCCGCCGCGATCGCGTTCGTCGCGCTGCGCTACGGCAAGGCCGACGCGCTCGCGACCGAGTCGACCCGCGATCTGCTCCAGCACGTCACGGTGTTCGTGATGGCGATCTTCGTCGGGTTCCAGGTCGTATGGAACGTGGCTCCCGCGCTGCACACCCCGTTGATGAGCGTGACCAACGCGATCAGCGGCATCATCGTCGTCGGCGGCCTGCTCGGAGCACGCAGCGACGGCACGCTCCACGGCTCGACGATGGTCGCGATTGCCGCGACGTTGTTCGCCACCATCAACGTCGCCGGCGGCTTCCTCGTGACCCGCCGCATGCTCGCGATGTTCAGGAAGTGATGCGATGCCCTTCTTGAACTCACAAGCCCTGATCAACGCCGCGTACCTCGTCGCCGGTGTCCTGTTCATCCTCAGCCTCCGCGGCCTCTCGGGCCAGGAGAGCGCCCGCCGCGGCAACCTCTACGGCGTGCTCGGGATGGGGATCGCGATCGCCGCGACGCTCGCATCGAACCCGCAGCTCGGCGGTACGTTCCACCCCATCCTGTTCGCCGCCATCTTGGGCGGCGCGGTGGTCGGTGGCGTCCTGGCGGCGCGCGTCGGCATGACGCAAATGCCGGAGCTGGTGGCCCTGCTGCACAGCTTTGTCGGCCTCGCCGCGGTGCTGGTCGGGTTCTCGCTCGACCTGTTCGGCGACGGCGCCGGCGGTCCACCGTCGCTGACCCACCGGATCGAGATCTTCATCGACGTCTGGATCGGCGCGATCACGTTGACCGGCTCGATCCTCGCGTTCGGGAAGCTCCGCGGCAAGATGTTCGGTCTCAAGGTCAGCGGGCGGCCGCTGCTGCTGCCCGGCCGTCACCTGTTCAACCTCACGATGCTCGGGATCTCGCTCGTCGGCGCGTACCTGTACGCGAAGGACGGCAACCAGCTCGGGCTCCACATCGGGACCGCGGTCGCCTGCGTACTCGGCGTCCACCTCGTCGCGGCGATCGGCGGCGCCGACATGCCCGTCGTCGTCTCGATGCTCAACAGCTACTCGGGGTGGACCGCGGCCGCGGCCGGCTTCATGCTCGGCAACGACCTGCTGATCATCACCGGCGCGCTCGTCGGCTCGAGCGGCGCGATCCTGTCCTACATCATGTGCCGGGCGATGAATCGCTCGATCTGGAGCGTGATCTTCGGTGGCTTCGGTGCCGCACCGCCCAAGCAGGCGGCCGGCGCGGCGCAGCCCGCGGGCGACGTCCTGGAGATCGACCCGGCCGGCCTCGCCGAGAAGCTCAAGGAAGCGAAGTCCGTCGTCATCATCCCCGGCTACGGCATGGCGGTCGGTCGCGCGCAGCACGCGGTCCGCGAGCTCACCGAGGTCCTGCGCGGACGTGGCGTCAACGTCCGGTTCGCGATCCACCCGGTCGCGGGTCGCCTCCCCGGCCACATGAACGTGCTGCTCGCCGAGGCGAACGTCCCGTACGACATCGTGATGGAGATGGACGAGATCAACCCCGACTTCCCGACGACGGACGTCGCCATGGTGATCGGCGCGAACGACATCGTGAACCCCGCGGCCGAGGATGATCCGACCTCGCCGATCGCCGGCATGCCGGTCCTCCAGGTCTGGAAGGCCAAGCTCGTGATCGTCAACAAGCGCAGCCGCGCGGCCGGCTACGCGGGCATCGACAACCCTCTGTTCTACAAGCCGGTCACCCGGATGCTGTTCGGCGACGCGAAGGACGCGGTCGAGAAGGTCGTCGCGGCCCTCAAGGCGTGACAGACCTTCAGGGATGAGGCCGCTCGCGTCCCTCGCCGTCGTGGCGATGCTCGGCTGCAAGCGCAGCCCCGGACCCGAGCTCCAGATCGTCGGCGAATCGACCCGCGTGCGTGCCGAGGATCCGGTGCCCGCGAGGTCGCCGTGGTTCGACGGCACGCAGGTCTCGCTGATCGGCGCGCGCGGCGAGACCCTCGGGATCCAGGTCCTGCACCGCGACCGCTCGCCCGCGGGGCTGACGTTCTCCGACCCCGCGATCACCGCGCGCGGCTTCACCGTCGAGGCGCTCCGCGCGCGGCGTGGCTCGACGGCGATGTATGGAGGCACGCAGGGCGCAGGGACTTACCCGGATGCGCTGACACCGGCGGCGATGCCGGCGAGTGATCCGGCGTACTTCGAGATCGCGATCGCGCGCGACGCAACCCCCGGCCCGCGCGCCGGCGAGCTCGTCGTCGGCGATCGCCGGATCCCGGTCGCGCTCGAGGTCGCGCCGGTCACGCTGCCGCCGCTGCCGCGCAGCGTGTGGGCGTACGGCGATCCGCGCGAGCTCGCGTGGGCCGTGAGCCCGACCGGCGATCCGCCGCGCGCGACGGCGAGCCCGGCCGAGCGCGCGTGCATCGAGACGTTCGGGAGCTACGGCGTGCTGCTATCGCCGGACCTCCGGCTCGACTGGTGGCCCGAGCGCAAGGGGCTCGTCGACGGCATCGCTGATCTCCCGGTCAACCTCTCGCGGGATCCGGCGCTCGTCGCCGACGAGGTCCGCGGCTGGATCGCCGCGACCCAGGGCACCGGGCAGCTCCCGTTCGCCATCCCGATCGACGAGCCCCGCACGCCCGAGGCGCGCGCGAAGGTCCGCGCGCTATCCGCCGCGGTGCGTGCCGCCGGCGGGGGCCCGACGACGTTTCGCTACGCGGTCACCGCGGCGCCCCACCCAGAGCTCGGCGACGCGATCGATCTCTACATCTCGATGGCCGCCGCGCACCTCACCGGCGATCGCCACGCGCGCTGGACCTACAACGGCGCGCACCCGTATGCGGGCTCGATGGTCCTCGACGCGATCACGCCCGGCACCCGCACATGGGGCTGGATCGCATGGCGCTACGCGATCCCGACCTGGTACGTGTGGGACGCCGTCTACTGGCACGACCGCCACAACCGCAAGGGCGCCCCGCTGCCCGGCCGCGCGCTCGATCCCCGCGTCGATCCCGTCAGCTTCGACGACGGTGAGGATCACGGCAACCTCGACGGCGTGCTCGCGCTCCCGATGGCCGGCGGGTGTCAGCCGACGCTGCGCCTCGCCCAGCTCCGGCGCGGCCTCCAGGATCGGCAGCTGCTCGAGCTCGCGGCACGCTGCGCGCCCGAGGCCACGGCGAAGCTCGCTGCGGAGCTCGTGCCGCGTGCGCTCGCCGATGTGAACGGAGGCAAACCATCCACGGCGCGGCCGTCGTGGCCGACGACCGAGGAGCCGTGGGAGCTCGCTCGCCGGACGCTGCTGTCGCTCGCCGCTTGCGGGCGGTGACGGCGCTCGGCCGGGGGCGAGCCGCTCGAGTTACTTCCAGCTCATCGCCGGAACGGCTGCAGGCTCGAAGAACACGCCGGGCTCGACCGCGGTCCCCGGGAATGCGGACCATCGCGCCGGATCGGCATCCAGGTAGGCCGAGGCGTAGACGACGACGCCCTGCGCGACATCGCGTGCGCGGTGGACACGGGCGCGGACCTGCGAGAAGTCCCACGCACTGTCGTCGAGCGCGTTCATGCCGGCCCAGATATGGCGGCTACCGCGGCGCGTGGTGAAGCTGTCGAGGAGCGCCGTCCAGTCGGTGCAGGCGCCGGGCTCGATCGACCAGTAGATCATCGGGACGAGCGCATCCATGGTGCCGGCGTCGAGCCACCCGAGGGAGTCCTGGAAGTAGTCGGCGAAGCCCTGGCTCGTGGTGCAGCCGGGGAGCCGGTCGTAGATGCCCCAGACGGCGGCGGACAGGATCGCGGTCGGCCGGGTCGCCACGACGGCGGCGTGGAGCTCGGCGACGAGCTGATCGATCTGCGCGCGCATGAAGTCGGCCCACGTCAACGACGGGGTGGTCGCGCGGGCGGCGTCGTACGTGGCGACGGTGATCGCGTCCTTCGAGTACGCGGTGCCCGGCATCCGGATCCGATCGAGGTGGAGACCATCGACGGCGTAGTTCGCGAGCAGGTCGGTCGCCGTCGCGACGATGTGGGCGCGCACCGCGGGGATGCCCGGGCTGAACCAGCGGTACTCGGTGTCCGTGCTGGTGCCGTTCGCGATCACGGCCAGCCAGCTGGGGTTTGTCCGCAGCGCGTGCTGCGTGGTGCCCTCGGCCTGCGGGACCGCCGTCGCTGCCGACCACGCCGAGAGGACGTTGAAGTACGCGTGGAGCTGCATGCCGTGGCCATGCGCGCGATCGATCGCGACCTGCAGCGGATCCCAGCCGGGGTCGCGGCCGAGGGTCCCGGTCAGCCGCTTCGCCCACGGTTCGCGTGCAGAGCGGTAGTAGGCGTCGCCCTCGCCGCGGATCTGCACGAACACGGCGTTGAAGTTCGCGGCCGCCGCGCGATCGATGATCGCCTCGAGCTGGACCCGGGTCGTGTACGAGAACCGCGTGATCCAGACGCCGCGCAGCTCGCCCGGCGTGACCGCCGCATCGGGTGCAGCGTCGGGATCGATCTGCGCATCGGCGACGCCCGGATCGGGCTCGGTGCCCGCGGCCGGCGCCGAGCATGCAGCGAGGGCGATGCACAGACCGATGGCAGCCCTCACGCGCGAGGTGGGTGCACGTCCGTGGCCACTCGCGGGGCGGTGCGATTCCACGTGATTGCACGCGACGCTCGCCGAGCCTGAGGCCGACTGGATGCAACCGATCGTGCTCACCGCAGGCGGGTGTTCGCATGTTTCGCGGCGCGCGTCAGTATCGGCCGGGCGGCGACGCGGTGCCCTCGTAGCCCCAGCACGTGAGCGTGCGATCGGCGCGGACGGCGCACGTCGTGCCGGCCCGCGACGTGACGTGGATGAACGCACCTCTGGGCGGCGCGACGCTGCCCTCGACGTTGTCGCCCCAGCACGCGAGTGTCCGGTTCGTGCGCAGGCCGCAGCCATGCGCGAGTCCCGCCGTGACCTGAGAGAAGTGGCCCGCGGGGACCGTCGTCTGTCCGACGGTGTTGCGGCCCCAGCACAGGATCTGCTCGTCCTCGCGGAGGCCGCAGGTGTGGGTCCAGCGGGGGACGATCGCGCGGAACAGACCCGCGGGTGCCACGGTCTGGCCGTCGGCGTTGAAGCCCCAGCACAGCACGGTGCCGTCACGCCGGATCGCGCAGCTGTGGAGCACGCCGACGTCGACGCGCCTGAAGGCTCCGACCGGCGCGAGGCTCTGGCCGTGGCTGCCCGCGCCCCAGCAGGCGATGTGGCCATCGGTCGCGACCGCGCACGCGTGGCCCGACGCCAGCGACAGCTGCGTGAACAATCCTGCCGGCGGCGTCCTGCGATCCTCGTGGCCCCAGCAGGCGAGCGTACGATCCGCGCGGAGGCCGCAGGACACCTCGTCCCCGACGGCGATCTGGAGGAATGGCCCGGGCGGTGGGGTCGCCTCGCCGTGGGCGTTGTCGCCCCAGCACGCGATGCCATGATCGGTCCGCACGGCGCAGGCGTGACCGTCCCCGACGGCCAGGTGCTCGAACGTGCCATGCGGCACCGCGATCCGCGCCGGCTCGTCGCCGCCCCAGCACGCGAGCGTCTGGTCGAGACGGATCGCGCAGCCATAGGTGCCGCCGAGCTGCACGATCGGCATGCGCGGAGGTGCGGCGGACGCGACGGGTGGTAGGGGCGCGCTCGGGCGCTCGGGCGCGCTCGCTCCGCACCCTGCGACGAGGATGCCGGCGACGACGAACGACCTCCCGCGCACGACTACGCCGAGAGCTTCTTCACGACCTCGAGCGCCTCGTCCACGTGCTTGCCGAACCGGATCTGGGACGAGAAGCGATGGCGAACGATGCCGTCCTTGTCGAACACGAACGTGACGCGCGGCGAAATCCCGAGCATGCCGCGCAGGCCCCACGCCTTGCCGACCTTGCCGCCGGGATCCGAGAGCAGCGTGAACGGCAGCTTGTGGTTCGCCTTGAACTTCGCGTGCGAGCTCGCGTCGTCGCGCGAGATGCCGATCACCTCGGCACCCGCGGCGACGAAGTCCTCGTACGAGTCGCGGAAGCTGCAGGCCTCGGCGGTGCAGCCGTACGTCTCGTCGGCCGGATAGAAGTAGACGACGAGCGGCTTGCCGATCCGGTCGCGCAGGTCGAGCAAGCCCTGCTCGCCGACGAGCGTCGACGCGGGCATCGGGTCACCGGGAGACAGATCGGACATCGCGCGCATCATCCCAGATCACGCGAGCGCCGTCATCGCGAGCGCGACCCCGCCGGCGGTGAGGATCAGTGCGCCGGTCACGGCGACCCGCTTCCCGAGCGCGGTGCGGCCGATCGACCAGGCGAGCACGGTCTTGACGATCGTGTTCGTGGCGATCGCGATCACGATCGAGGTCGTCGCGACGACGTCCGAGATGCCGTCGGTCGCGAGCTTGGAGGTCGAGATCACGACCGCGTCGACGTC